>Ga0335078_10010573_pt1 | contig 13669 bp, 9 predicted proteins | sample Lox_Sample_32_FD_206711 | JGI IMG/M metagenome (GOLD analysis project Ga0335078, IMG submission 206711) | Soil microbial communities from Loxahatchee National Wildlife Refuge, Florida, United States - Lox_Sample_3.2 | ecosystem: Environmental > Terrestrial > Soil > Wetlands | place: USA: Florida...
TCGATCGCGTACTCATCAAGCTCGTTGATCAGCCCGTCAACCGAGGCACGGTCCAGCGTGCCCTGCGATGTGAGCGTCCGCTCCACCGCGGTGTCAGGCACCTGCTTAACGCAGACGACGATATTCATGGGACAAACGCTGCCCTTCCTGCGTGTGTACGACTTCGGCGTCGAAGCCAATGTTACTCGCCAGTAGCGCCGTAATCCGCCCCCGACCGTCCCGCTGGGCGGATCCGATACGATGGCGTTCTTTGCCATCGGACCCGCGCTGCGGGACAGCGGGGGTACCGGGGGTCGTCCCCCGGACGATAACCGGCGCTCGGCCGTCTCCACCACATTAGCGAGCAGCATCGCCCGGGTCATCGGCCCCACCCCGCCAGGATTCGGCGCAACCCACCCGGCGACCGAGGCCACGTCCGGCGCCACGTCCCCGACCAGGCCCGCGGACGTCCTAGTGATGCCCACGTCGAGCACCGCCGCGCCCGGCTTGACCATGTCCGCGGTCAGCAGCCCGGCCCGGCCGGCCGCCACCACCACGATGTCGGCGGCACGCGTGTGCGCGGCAAGATCCTTGGTCCCGGTGTGGCACAACGTCACGGTGGAGTTCTCCGACTTCCGGGTCAGCAGCAGGCCGAGCGCGCGCCCCACCGTGATGCCGCGCCCGATCACGGTCACTTCCGCCCCGGCGAGCTCGATGCCGTAGCGCCGCAGCAGTACCACGATGCCGTGCGGCGTGCACGGCAGCGGCGCCTCCTCGTTCAGCACGAGCTTGCCCAGGTTAACCGGGTGCAGCCCGTCCGCGTCCTTGGCCGGGTCGATCAGGTTGAGCACGCGCAGTTCGTCGAGCCCGGACGGCAGCGGCAGCTGCACGATGTACCCGGTGCAGGCCGGGTCCTCGTTCAGCTCGGCGACGGCCTCCTCGACCTGCGCCTGCGAGGCCGTGGCCGGCAGGTCGCGGCGGATCGAGGCGATGCCCACCTGCGCGCAGTCCCGGTGCTTGCCCGCGACGTAGGAGTGCGACCCCGGGTCGTCGCCGACCAGGATCGTGCCGAGTCCGGGGACCACGCCGCGGGCGGCGAGCGCGGCCACCCGCTCCTTGAGGTCCGCCTTGACCGCGGCCGCGGCCGCCTTGCCATCCAGAATCTGCGCGCTCACGCTGCTGTACCTCCCGCTCGCTTAAAGGACCCTGTGCCCTCCCGCTCGCCTGAAACCAAGGCTCGCTCGCCAAACTCGCTCGGGTCCGAGGAATCCCTCAGTGGTAGAAGTGCCGGACACCCGTGAAGTACAGCGTGATGCCCGCCGCGCGTGCGGCCTCGATCACGAGTTCGTCCCGGATGGAGCCGCCCGGTTCGGCCACCGCGCGGACACCTGCCTCGGCCAGTATCTCGAACCCGTCAGGGAACGGGAAATACGCGTCTGACGCGGCCACAGATCCGGCGGCCCGATTTCCTGCTCTGGCCACAGCCAGCCGGGAGGAGTCGACCCGGTTCACCTGCCCCATGCCCACGCCGACCGACGCGCCGTCCTTCGCGAGCAGGATCGCGTTGGACTTGACCGCCCGCACCGCCCGCCATGCGAAGGCCAGGTCCGCGCGGGTCGCGGCGTCCGCCGCCTCCCCCGCCCTGAGCTCCCAGGCCGCCGGGTCGTCCCCGGGCGCGTCGATCCGGTCCCAGGCCTGCGCCAGCATCCCGCCGCTGATCTGCCGGAATTCAAAGTCAGGTGATCCAGAACGAGGGCGTGTCGCACCAGTACCGCTCGCTGCCCACGCTGGCGGCGCGCAGCGCAGCAGGCGGATGTTCTTCCACTTCCTGGTCAGGATCTCGATCGCCGCCGGGTCGAAGTCGGGCGCGATCACCACCTCGGCGAAGCTGGTCAGGATGTGCTCGGCCATCGCGTCGGTCACCGCGCTGTTGGCCGCGATCACGCCGCCGTAGGCGGACAGCGGGTCGCAGTCAAGCGCCTTGACGTAGGCGGCGGCGATGTTGGTGCCGATCGCGATCCCGCACGGGTTGGAGTGCTTGATGATCGTGACGCACGCCTCGGCGAAGTCGAAGGCCGCCCGGCGCGCCGAGTCGGCGTCCACGTAGTTGTTGTAGGACATGGCCTTGCCGTGCAGCACTTCGGCGTTGGCTATGCCCTTATCTTCCGCGGGGACGACCCCTCGCACCCCGATCGCAGAACCCGCGACCGTACCAGCCCCGCCCCCGCCGGACGAGGGCTGCTTGGTGACTTCCGTTGACCCTGTTGACTTCGACACGTAGAGCGCCGCCCGCTGGTGCGGGTTCTCGCCGTAGCGCAGCGTCGCGTCGCGGGTCCACACCTGGGCGACGAGGTCCGGCCAGCCGGTCTTCCTGGCGATATCGTCCGGGGCGTAGCTCGCGGCGAACCAGGAGGAGACGGCCGCGTCGTAGGCGGCCGTGTGGGCGTAGGCCTGGGCCGCGAGGCGGCGGCGCTGCTCCAGCGTGAAACCGCCGTCGGCGATGGCCTTGAGCACCTCGCCGTACTGGGCGACATCGGTGATGACCGCGAGGCTGCCGTGGTTCTTCGCGGCGGCACGGACCATCGCGGGCCCGCCGATGTCGATCTTCTCGATGATCGCGTCATAGTCCGCGCCGGAAGCCACGGTCTGCTCGAACGGGTACAGCGTCGACACCAGGAGCTGGAACGGCTCGATGCCGAGTTCGGCGAGTTGCCGGCTGTGGTCCGGGTTAAGCGTGTCCGCGAGCAGGCCCGCGTGGACGCGCGGGTGCAGGGTCTTGACCCGGCCGTCGAGGCATTCGGGGAAGCCGGTGAGGTCCTCCACCCGGGTGACCGGGAGCCCGGCCGCTTCGATCGCCGTGGCGGTGTTGCCGGTGGACACCAGCTCGGCGCCGGCCTCGTGCAGCGCCTTGGCGAGCTCGGGCAGGCCCGTCTTGTCCCAGACGCTGAGCAGGGCACGTCTGATCGGAATCGCAGTCACTGACCGATCCTTACCTTCCTGTCCTCGTTGACGGACCAGCCCTCGCGGGCCATCCGCCCGACGGTATCGACGAGCAGTGCTCGCTCGGCGACCTTGATCCGCTCGTGCAGCGCCGCCTCGTCGTCATCATCTCGTACCGCGACCGCCTGCTGCGCGAGCACCGGGCCCGCGTCGACGCCCTCGTCCACCAGGAACACCGTGCAGCCCGTCACCTTGACACCGTAGGCGAGGGCGTCCCTGACCCCATGCATGCCGGGGAAAGACGGTAGCAGTGCGGGGTGCGTGTTCAGGCAGCGGCCGCCGAAGCGGGCGAGAAAGGACTTGCCGACCAGCTTCATGAAGCCCGCGCAGACGATGAGGTCGGGCCGGTACTCCTCGCAGGCGCTAGCGAGCGCCTCGTCCCAGGCGTCCCTGCTCGCGAAGCTGCCCACCCGCACCGTGAAGGCGGGGATGCCCGCCGCCCTGGCGCGGTCAAGCGCGGCAATGCCGTCGCGGTCGGCGCCGACGGCGACGACGGTCGCGCCGTACGCCGGGTCCGCGCTTGCGTCGATGAGGGCCTGCAGGTTCGTCCCCGCCCCGGAGACGAGAACGACCAGCCTCGCGTTCATGGCAGCCACCATAAACCGAGGGCCTTTCTCCCCTGCCTCCCGCCCTGCCCGCCTCCGGCCCTGCCCGCCTCCGGCCCTAGCCGTCCGCTGCCTCCGGGTCAGCAGGCGAAAAAAGCGCCTGGGTACGGCAGAATAGGTCGCGAGATGGCCAGATCCACAGACCGCCCCCCGCGTGGCTCCGCGCGCCGACCCGAGTCGCCGTTCCTGCCGCCGGCGCCGCGCCCGCAGTTGCCGCCTGCCGAGCCCAGGCTCCAGCAGCGCGGCGTGGCAGGGCTCGCGCTCGCAGTCCTCAGCTTGTTCGCTATGGTGCTGATCTCCAACCTGCAGCGCGCCGCCGTCGTTGCCGCGGTCGCGCTCGCCGTCGCGGTCATCGCGCTGGTGCTGGTAGTCTCGGCGCTTTCAGAAGCCAAGCGGGCAAGGACCCGCCGGCCGCGCGGTGCCGTGGTGGGAGTGGTGCTCGGCGTGATCGGGCTGTTGTTCAGCGGCTTCGCGCTGCTTGGCTTCCTCATCTTCGGTGCTCAGCTCGACCAGTACGCCACCTGCATGAACGCGGCGAACACGGTCGCCGCGCAGCAGGCCTGCCAGACCCAGCTCGACAACTCCATCACCAGCAGGATCGGTGCCCTCGGCGGTAGCTGACGTCGCTAGTCGACTTGTTCGTCGGCCCATGGGTTGACGTGGATGCGGTGCCCGCCCACGTCGTCGGTCTCGTCGACGATCAGCGCAGGCAGCGGGCCGCTGATCCTGGCCTGCGGGCCGGTGGCGCCCCGCGGCCGACCGCTCGCCGCGGCGGAGTTCGCCGGTTCGTGACTGGCCACGGCCGCCAGCCGCCGGACATGGTGCCTGATGATCAGCCAGTTGGCCGCGCCGGCCACCAGCGCGGCGGTCACCCCGATCTCGAGGACGGCGACCAGGCCGACCTCTCCCGCGGCCGGCCCGACGGAGGCGAGCCGGCCCGCGCCGAGCGGCCCGGCGGAGAACTTTGCGCAGAACCCGATGACCACCGCGGTCAGCGTGCCGGTGAGCAGCCCCCACAGCGGCGCCGCCTCAAGCGACGGGGTCGGCGCGATCCGCACGGTCATCAGCCCCGCGAGCGCGCCGGCCAGGTACGGCGTGACGAGCACGAAGAAGCCCAGCCAGGCGGGGAACGCGGCCGCCGGGCCCACCGGCAGCGCGGCGAGCATGGGAAAGGCGGGGATCGCGCCGAGCGCCGAACCCGACGGCGAGACGGCGGTGCCGATGCCGAAGGCGAAGCCGGGGCCGAGCATGTAGGCGATCGCCCAGATGACCGAGTTCGGCAGGTAGCAAAGGCTGGCGAGCAGCAGCAGCAGCGAGCCGACCGCGCCGGGGTTGAGCGCGGTGACCGCGGCCCGGTAGGCGCTCAGGTGGAGCAGCAGCGACGCGGCGCCGAGCACCGCGCCGCACGCGGCGAGCACCGCGAGCGCGGCGAGCATCCCGAGGAGCACCGACCTCGGCCGCGGCGGCACCCGCCCGGCGAGCCTGCGCCATGGCGCGAGGCCGCGCGCCGCGCCGAACGCGCCGGCGAGCAGCGCGATGAGGAAGCCCATCATGACCGCCTGCCACAGCGACGGCACCGCGACCGGGGTCCCGCTCGCCACCGCGACCGCACCGGTGAACAGCGCGTAGGGCAGCGCGATCGACAACGCCGCCGGGCCGACCTGGGGGAGGCTGGTCACGTGACCCTCATGCGTCATCCACCGCCCGGCCCGCTCGATCAGTGCGGCCGGCAGCAGCACGAGGCCAAGCGGGAGCAGGCCGATCCTGCCGACGCCGCGAACCGTCACCTCGACGTGATGCGCGACGAGCCACAGCAGGCCGGCCGACCGCAGCGCGCCCGCGAGCCCGCCGCCGAGGCCGACGTGCGGCGCCGTGATGAAGCCGAACAGGGTCAGCGTGGCGAGCACCGCAAGCCCGCCGCCCGCCGCGGCGATGGCGCCCACCCCGCCGGCCATGAGCATGGGACGGCTGGGCAGCAGTGCCCCGGCCGGCTGCGGCTGCGCGGCCTGCCCGGCGAGGCGGTGAGTTCGCGGGGGGTCGGTCTCCCCGGGCGGCACTACGCGCACAATGCCCATCGTGCCGACGGATCGGGCAAAAGGCACGCGGCCACGCCGGAGAGCGCGGCTTCTTCACCCGTATTGATACTCAGTACCGTTCTAGTCATACTGAGACTCAATTCACATGCCCCGACATAGGCGACCTCGGCGGCGCTCGCCGTGTTACACGGGCTACGCTGCTTGTGAGCGCCGCACGTCGTGGCGGTAACCAGACGCAACCCACGGACCGAGATCGGACCCCCAGTGGACCTGTTCGAGTATCAGGCTAAGGAACTGTTCGCCGAATACGGCGTTCCTGTGCCGAAAGACAAGGTCGCCAATACCGCCGAGGAGGCGCGGGAGATCACCACCGCGTTCGCGGCGGAAGGCATACCGCAAGTAGTCGTCAAGGCACAGGTGAAGACCGGTGGACGAGGCAAGGCCGGCGGCGTGAAGCTTGCCGACGGCCCCGTCGACGCCTACGAGAAGGCGCAGCGCATCATCGGTATGGACATCAAGGGCCATACCGTGCACAGGGTGCTCATCGCCGAGGCGACCGATATCCAGGCCGAGTACTACCTGTCGTTCCTACTTGACCGAGCGAACCGCACCTTCCTGTCCATCTGCTCCGTCGAGGGCGGCGTGGAGATCGAGGAGGTCGCGCACTCCAGCCCGGACGCGATCGCCCGCATCCCGGTCTCGCCGCTGTCCGGGGTCGACCACGCTAAGGCCCTGGAGATCGTCAGGGCGGGCGGCATCCCCGAGGCGGCCCAGGAGGGCGCCGCGCTCCTCGCCGAGCGGCTGTGGGCGATGTTCACCGACGAGGACGCGACCCTCGCCGAGATCAACCCGGTCGTGCTCACACCGGACGGCAAGGTGCTCGCGCTCGACGGCAAGGTCACCATCGACGACAACGCCGCCTTCCGCCAGGACCACGAGCGGTTCGCCGACATCGCGTCGACGGACCCGCTTGAGGTACGGGCCAAGGAGAAGCACCTCAACTACGTCAAGCTCGACGGAGAGGTCGGCATCATCGGCAACGGCGCGGGCCTGGTCATGTCCACGCTCGACGTGGTGGCCTACGCGGGCGAGCAGTTCGGCGGCGTCAAGCCGGCCAACTTCCTCGACATCGGCGGCGGCGCGTCCGCCGAGGTGATGGCCAACGGCCTGGAGATCGTGCTGTCCGACCCTTCGGTCAGGTCGGTGTTCGTCAACGTCTTCGGCGGCATCACCTCCTGCGACGCGGTCGCCAACGGCATCGTGTCCGCGGTCGCGCTGCTCAAGGAGCGCGGCGAGACGGTCGACCGCCCGATCGTGGTACGGCTCGACGGCAACAAGGCGGCCGAGGGCCGGCAGATCCTGGCCGACGCGGCGCTGCCGGTCGTGGAGCAGGTTGACACCATGGACGGCGCGGCGCGCCGCGCGGCCGAACTGGCCGTCGCGAAGGGAGCATGACGGTGGCGATCTTCCTGACGTCCGAGAGCCGGGTCCTCATCCAGGGCATCACCGGCTCCGAGGGCCGCAAGCACGGCGCGCGGATGCTCCGGGCCGGCACCAAGGTGGTCGGCGGCACCAACCCCAAGAAGGCCGGCACGACCATCGAGCTGAACGGCACCGACGTCCCGGTGTTCGGCACGGTCGCCGAGACCATGACAACGACCGGCGCCGACGTGTCGGTGATCTTCGTGCCGCCGGCCGGCGCCAAGGCCGCCGTCAAGGAGGCGATTGACGCGCAGATCCCGCTCGCGGTGGTCATTACCGAGGGTATTCCGGTGCACGACACGGCCGAGTTCTGGGCGTACGCGGTGGAGAAGGGCAACAAGACCCGGATCATCGGCCCGAACTGCCCAGGCCTCGCCTCGCCCGGCAAGTCGAACGCCGGCATCATCCCGGCCGACATCAGCTCCGAGGGGAAGATCGGGCTGGTGTCCAAGTCAGGCACGCTGACGTACCAGATGATGTACGAGCTGCGCGACATCGGGTTCTCCACCGCCGTTGGCATCGGCGGCGACCCGATCATCGGCACCACGCACATCGACTGCCTGGCCGCATTCCAGGACGACCCAGAGACCGCCGCGATCGTGATGATCGGCGAGATCGGCGGCGATGCCGAGGAACGAGCCGCCGCGTTCATCGAGCAGCACGTCAGCAAGCCCGTCGTCGGCTACGTCGCCGGGTTCACCGCCCCAGAAGGCAAGACCATGGGGCACGCGGGCGCCATCATCTCCGGATCGGCCGGCACGGCCCAGGCCAAGAAGGAAGCCCTGGAGAAGGCCGGCGTCCGCGTCGGCAAGACCCCCTCGGAGACCGCCGCGCTCGTTCGCGACATCATCAGGGGCCTCTAGGCCCGCCCATCGCACGAGACGCCGCCCGGTCGGGTCAGTCAGCCCTGACCGTGCGGTGTCTTGCGTCTGTCCTCGCGGCTCTGGCCTCCCGCGACCCTGGTCCGCGGAACGCGGGCCGATACGATGGCGGTTTCAGCCGTCGGCCCGCGCTATTGCGGACATCGGGGAGTATGGGGGGTCGTCCCCCCGGGAGACAATAACGTGCCTAGGGGCGAGGACCTCGTTTACCCAGGCGACGATGTCGGTGGTGGACGCGCCGGGGGTGAAGATCTTGGCCACGCCCTGGGCGGTCAGCGCCGCGATGTCAGCGTCGGGGATGATCCCGCCGCCGAACACCACGATGTCGTCGGCTCCGTTTTCCTTGAGCAACTCCATGACCCGCGGAAACAGGGTCATGTGCGCGCCGGACAGCACGGAGAGGCCGACCGCGTCCACGTCCTCCTGGATGGCGGCGGCGACGATCTGCTCCGGGGTCTGGTGCAGGCCGGTGTAGATGACCTCGACGCCTGCGTCACGCAGCGCGCGTGCCACCACCTTCGCGCCCCGGTCATGCCCGTCAAGGCCCGCCTTCGCCACGATGACGCGGATCTTCCCGGACAGACCCGGCTTGTCTGGACGAAAGGGGTTCGATGACTCTGTCACCACATCAGGGTAACGACCCCTCCCAGGTCAGTAGACGCAAGGGATGCCGTAGGGCGCGTTCGGCTGCACCGTGACCGTGCCGCCCATCCCGCTGCCGTCCGTCCCCGCGGTGGAGGACGGGGCCGGGGTCGCCGACTTGCTCACGGCGGCCTGCGCGCCTGCGGACTGGGTGGCCGCGGACTGGGTGGCCGCGGACTGGGTGGCCGCGGACTGGGTGGCCGCGGACGGCGTGCTCGACGACGGGGCGATCCCCGCGGGAACCTGGGTGACGGTCGAGCCGATGAGAACCTCGACGTGCCCGGACTGCAGCGTGCTCAGCGCCGTAGCCGCGGTGCCGAACTGAAGCGCGATCTGCTGCGCGGCCGCCGACGCCCCGGTGCCGTAGAAAACCTGCGCCCCCGGCTCGACGGCCTGCGACTGCGCGGAGGAGTTCGCGACCTGGCCGGCCTTGTAGCCGAGCGCGGCGAGCGCCTGGGACACCTGATCGGCGAGGCCGCTCGCGTCCGGGTTGCCGTTGTACACGTCGACCGTGACGCCGGAGAGCGCGGCGGACGCGCTCGGGGTGGCAGCGCCCGACGCCGGCCCGGCCGGCTCCGGGTAGAACGTGCTCCGCACCAGCTGCTGGATGGCGGGCACGTCGATAATGTTGACGTCCTGCGGCGTGGTGTAGCCGGGAACCCTGACGTTGTTCTGCGGCGTGTAGGGCAGCGTCTGGAAGGACACGTTGCTCCCGCTGAGCCCGCGCATGTCGGTGGCGAAGTCGAGCAGGTCGAAGGTCGAGTCGGTGATGAGGTACTGGCTCGCGCCGCTGAGCAGCGAGGTGAGCTTGCCCGCCACGGTGAACGCGCCCTCGTGCTTGAGCTCGTAGATCACGTAGTCGAGCACGGCCTGCTGCCGTTTGGTGCGGCCCAGGTCGACGCCGGGCAGCGTGTCCCTGGACCGGACGAACGCCAGCGACTGCGCCGCGCCCAGGTGCAGGTACTGCGCACCGCCCTTCTTCGCGTTGTAACCGTCCTTGTAGGCGTTGAAGCCGGAGTTGTCGGTGGGCGGGTATACCAGGTTGTCGATGTCGGTCAGGTTCGCGCCGGCCGGGAAGCCGCCCTGGGCGGGGGCCGGCTGGATGCAGACCTCGATGCCGCCGAATGCCGCGGCCAGGTAGTAGAACCCGGCCAGGTTCACCTCGACGAAGTGATCGATGTGCTGCCCGGTGACCGCCTGCACGGTCGCGATGGTGGCCGCCTGGCCCGCCTGGTTGGCGTGCAGGTACAGGTCAGCGTTGCTTTCCGTGCCGGAGTGCTGGTTCACGTACTGGTAGTAGGCGTAGGCGTATGCCCCGTCGATCTTGCCCTCGGTCTGCCCGTCGTACGTCTGCGGGTAGGTGACCAGGTCGTCGCGCGGTATCGAGAAGCCGACCGCCCGCTGTCCCCCGGCGAAGACGTGGATGAGGATCAGCGTGTTGGTGTCCTGGCTGCCGAGCTGCCCGGCGTTGACCGCGGTCGCGTTGCCCGCGTGCATGGCGGTGAGCAGGTCGTTCGGCAAGGTCTGCCCCTGGAAGTTGGTCCGGCTCTCCAGACCCATGACCAGGATGTTCATCGCGCCGACGGTGCCGAAGGTGCCGAAGGCGGGGCTGCCGGGTATGGAAATGCCCTTTTCCAGCATTGTGGTCAGTCCGACCACCTTGTGCGCGTACCCGGAGACCACAAGCAGCACGGCCGCGAGCAGGCATACCAACCCGTAGAAGAGCTTGCCCGCGATCATCTTGACCATCGCTGCCCTCCGGGTTAGTACACGCAGGGGATGCCGTACTTCGCCTTGGCTCCCACGGTGAGAGCGCCGCCGGCCGCACCGTTGTTACCGGCGGCGCTCGCCGAGGCGGACGAGCTGGCCGAGGCGGCCGACGCCGGGGCCAGGGTGGCAGGCACCACGGTGGCGCCGGTGCCGAGCAGCACCTCAACGTGCCCGGCGGGCAGCGACGTCAGCGCCGCCGCGGTCGCGCCGAAATAGTCCGCGATCTTCGCCGCGTTAGCCGAGGCGCCGGTCCCGTAGAACACCTGGGTGCCCGCGGCGGCGGCCTGCGTCTGCGCCGAGGCGTTGGTGACCGCGCCAGCCTTGTAGCCCTTGGCGACGAGAGCCTGCGAGATGCCGGTGGCCAGGCCAGGCGTCGTCCCGCCGTTGTAGACGTCCACGGTGACGGTCGACGCCGGCGGGGCGGGCGTGGCCTTCGCGCCCGACTTCGCCGAGCTCGCCGCCTGCGCGGCCGGCACCGGGGCGGTGAACTTCGCCTTGATGGCCGCCTGGATCGTCGAGACGTCGATCAGGTTCACGTCCTGCTTGCCGATGGTCGCGTAGCCGGCGATCGCTGCCGTGTAGAAAGAGAGGTTCTTCCCGGTCAGCGCGTGCATGTCGGTGGCGAAGTCGAGCAGGTTCCATGTCGAGTCGGTGATGAGGTACTGCTTCGCGTTATCGAGCAGCGCGGTGAGCTGACCGAGGTCGGACAGCGCGCCGTTGTTCTCCAGTTTCCAGATCACGTAGTCGAGCACGGCCTGCTGCCGGTGGGTCCGGTCCAGGTCACCGTTGGGCAGGTTGTCACGCTCGCGGACGAACGCGAGCGCCTGGGGCGCACTGAGGTGCAGGTACTGCGTCCCGCCCTTGCTCGTCTTATAGCCGTCGAGCATCGCGTTGAAGCCCGAGTTCGCGTCCTGCAGGTTCGCGTCGCCGCTCGACGGCTTGAGGCAGACCTCGATCCCGCCGAACGACTGCGCCAGGTAGTAGAACCCGGCCAGGTTCACCTCGGCGAAGTGGTCGATCTTCTGGCCGGTGATCGACTCCACCGTGGCGATGGTGGCCGCCTGGCCCGCCCGGTTGGCCTCCAGGTACCGCTGCTGCGAGCTCATCGAGGAGTTCACGGTCTGGTCGAGGGACTGCGAGTAGGCGAGGCCGTAGGCCTCGTCGATCTTGCCGGCGGACTGCCCGTCGTACGCCTCGGGATAGGTGACGTAGTCGTCGCGGGGGATGGAGAACCCCACGGCCTTCTCGCCACGGGCGAAGATGTGAATGAGGATCAGCGTGTTGGTGTCCTGGCCGCCGACGCCCTCGTTCTCGACGCCGTACACGCTGCCCGCGTGCATCGCGGCGAGCAGCCCGGCCGACAGGGTCTGTCCTTGGTAGTTGGTCCGGCTCTCCAGGCCCATGACCAGGATGTTCATCGCTCCGACCGAGGCGCCGTTACTGATGCTCACCCCGTCACCGAGCCCCTGGAAACGGCTCACCACCTTGTAGGCGGCACCGGAGACAACAAGCACCACGGCGGCGACCGCACAGGTCACCGCGTACCCGACCTTGCCTGCGATCACCGAACCGCCGCCCATGCCGAGCAATGTTGTTCCCTCCGGCTGATCCTGCACCGTTGATCGCGAGGCTACCCGGTCAGCCCGCGCGAAAGATGGCTTATGACGGGTTTGCACGCATGCGGACGGTGCCCGCAGGTCCCTGTTACCCGGTGTCACGGTCGGCGAACCGGCCGCCAATCACATTCAGTGTTGCGAATAGTACCTGCTCACGCTGAAAAAACAGCGCACCGTAATGAGGCCGTTCGAATTATCAGTGATGATGCCCATTTCTCCTGGCACGGAAAGTGACGGGTGGTGATTAGCGCCCCGGGTAGCGGGCACTATGAAGAAGGTTCACTCACGCTACGGTTAGCTACCGTTCGGTGGCTAACTTGGCTGCGGTGCTGCACCACCATCGACATCGGTTTCTTGCCTGGTCCCCGGTAAGACGCGGACCAGGCAGGACGTGGTTAAGGCGAACTCAAGGATTCATGCATTACCCTCTCCAGCAATGACCACACCATCGGGGTGGGAGCCACGGCCCGGTCCCACGCGCGGCGACCAAGCTCGGCGGGTGCCACGCGGGACTGGGGGCTGGCCACCAGACGAGGCCGATCCGCGACGTCAGGTACCGCGCGGTACCGGACCCGTCGCCGGACGCGGCCGGGACGCCGACCCCGGTGGCGGGCAGGGACGTGGCACGGGTGACGGCCGCGGCCCGGCCCCCAGGTTCATCCCGGACCGTGCGCCTGGCACGCGGGACAGCGGCCCGGTGGGCCAGCGCGCGCCGCGCGGCGGCCAGGGCAGGAGCGTTCCCGGTGCGAACGGCTACGACCGGCGCGGCGGGCTGCCCGATGACTTCGACGGGCGGCCGCGGTCAAGTGGCGCGATCTTTACCTCGGACCGAGGCCGGCCAGGCGGGCCGCCGGACGGCCTCGACAGCCTGCGATCTGGTGCGCTGCTTCGCTGGCTCGGCACGATGTCCGTGCTGACGGCCGTGCTCGTGCTGAGCTGCGGCACCCTCGTCGGCGCCGTGCTCACCGTGATCGCGGGCAAGGAGCCAGGCAACCTTCTCGGGTTCTTCGTCATCGTCGGCTCGCTTGCCGCCGTGCTCGGCGTCCGGCGCGGCGCGGTTTACCTTTTCTTCCCGTTGCCCGCCCTCGCCCTCTTCGTGGCCGCCGTGACGACCGGCGTCATCCATGACCGTCACATCGCGTTGACCAAGGCGGGCCTTGTCGCGACCTTCCCGCAGTGGGTGGCGGGCATCTTCTGGCCCGCGGTGGTGGCGACCATCCTCGTGCTGCTCGCCGGCGGCGGCCGCTGGCTACTCAAGAGCCCGCTCGTCACGGGCCAGTCCCCGCTGTCCGCGGGCCGTCCGGCGGATCCGGGCAGCGCGCGCAGCTCACAGGGCCTCCGCCGCCCCGCCGATTCCTGGGGCGACGACCCCTTCATGAATGATGCTGGCCCGCGCTCAAGGACCGGGCCCACCCCACGGCAGGGAACCGGCCCGACACCACGGCAAGGACCCGGCCCGGCACCACGGCAAGGACCCGGCCCGGCACCACGGCAGGGAACCGGCCCGACACCCCAGCAGGGAACCGGGCCCACCCCACGGCAGGGAACCGGCCCGACACCCCAGCAGGGAACCGGCCCCACCCCGCGGCAGCAGGGCAGCGGCCCCTTGCGGGGCCCCGCCAACGGCTCCCGCCCCGGCCGCGCGCCGCGCGATTCGC
>Ga0335078_10010574_pt1 | contig 13669 bp, 16 predicted proteins | sample Lox_Sample_32_FD_206711 | JGI IMG/M metagenome (GOLD analysis project Ga0335078, IMG submission 206711) | Soil microbial communities from Loxahatchee National Wildlife Refuge, Florida, United States - Lox_Sample_3.2 | ecosystem: Environmental > Terrestrial > Soil > Wetlands | place: USA...
TCTTCCACTTCCTGTTCCTTCTTCAGCCGACGCATCAACGACGTGGAGTGGATGCCGAGGATACGAGCAGCGGCGGTTTTGTTGTTGCCGGTGGCGGCGAGGACTTCGTGAATGTAGCGGTCCTCCAGCTCACGCAACGTTACGAACTGCTGGCCTGTGGGTGACGGGTCCCAGTGCCAGGAGGCGTCGTCGGATTCGGCGGGCGGCTCGGCGGGAGGCTCGTAGTCGCGAATCTCTTCCGGCAGGTAGATGCCGTCGATGTCGCCCTCGGGGGCGAGGATCATGGTGCGCTCGATGACGTTGCGGAGTTCGCGGATGTTGCCGGGCCACGGGTAGGTGGTCATGATCTCGGCGGCAGCTGGAGTGAATCCGGTGAAGTTCTTTTTCAGCTCCTTGTTGTAGCGCTCGACCATGTTGAGTGCGAGGGGGACGATGTCCTGGCGGCGCTCGCGGAGCGGCGGAATGTAGAGCGGCACGACGTTGAGGCGGTAGTAGAGGTCTTCGCGGAATTTCTGATTAGCAATGTCTTCCTTCAGGTTGGCATTGGTGGCGGCGATGATGCGGACGTCGACTTTGATCGGCTTCGTGCCGCCGAGGCGCATGAAGGTGCCTTCCTCGAGCACGCGCAGCAGTTTGGCCTGCACGTTGGCGGACATGTTGCCGATCTCGTCGAGGAACAACGTGCCACCATGGGCGCGCTCAATGAGGCCTTCTTTGCGGCGGCGCGCGTCGGTGAAGGCGCCGGGTTCGTAGCCGAACATCTCGCTTTCGAGGAGAGTTTCGGGCAACGAAGCGCAATTGATTTCCATGAGTTCTTTGTCGGCGCGCGGGCTGTTGTAGTGAATAGCGCGCGCGAGCACGCCTTTTCCGGTCCCGCTTTCGCCTTGGATGAGGATGGTGGTGCGATCCATTTCGGCAGCCTTGCGCGACACTTCCAGCATGTCGGCCATCTGCGGGTTGGCGGTGACGATGCGTCCGAAATCGTAGCGGCCTTTGGCGGATTCCACCGACTGGCGCAGGCGCACGCGGAGCGAGAGCATTTCGCTGGCGCGGTGGATGGTGTTGGCCATGTCGGCAAGGTGGAAGGGCTTGATGAGGTAGTCGTAGGCACCGAGCTTCATGGCCTCGACGGCGCGGTCGACCATGCGGTAGGCACTCATCATCACGACGATCGTGTTGGGGGAGCGCTGCTTGATCTGGCGGAGGACTTCGATGCCGTCGATGCCGGGAAGGACGACGTCGAGGAGAGCGAGTTCGGGACGCTCCTCGGCGAGGACTTGCAGGCCTTCCTCACCGCTCATGGCGACGAACACGTCGAAGCCTTCGTCGCGCAGGGCGCGGCTGATGGTGCGCAGCGTGAGAGCTTCATCGTCGATAACCAGGATTCCGTAAGCCATTTAGGTGATGACTTCTTCCTCCTCGTGCATGGCGTGACCCTCCTGACGGATAGGCAGCCAGATGTGGACGTTGGTGCCGGTGTTGGCAGCGCTGTCGATGTGAATGTCGCCGCCGTGGCTGCGCACGTAGGCTTGGGAGATGCTGAGCCCGAGGCCGGTGCCTTTGCCGCGCTTGGTGGTGAAGAACGGTTCGAAGACGTGCGGTAAGACATCGGCTGGGATGCCTTTGCCGGTGTCGGAAACCTTGATCTCAACAGAGTCGCCATCGGCGGTTGTTGCGGCGGAAACTGTGATGGTGCCGCCGTCGGGGCTCGCTTGCGCGGCGTTCAACAGCAGGTTCATCAGGATCTGCGAGAGCTGGTTGGCGTCGGCGCTGATGGCGGGCAGGTCGGCAGGAATCTTCTTTTCGAGCTTGATGCCGCGGAAGAGCGGCTGGTGGGCGAGGAATCCGAAGGTGTCGTCGACAAGACGGCTGAGGCTGATGCGCGTGAGCAAGAGAGGGTCGGGGCGAGTATAGTTCAGCAGGCCACGGATGGTCTGCGAAATCCTTTTCGCGCCTTCGATGCACTGCTCGATTTCGATGCGCTCGTCGTCGGAGCGAGCTTCGCGCAATTCGAGCTCGAGATGCGACAGGATGCCGAGGAGCGGATTATTGATCTCGTGGGCGGCTCCCAGCGCAAGTTGAGCGAGCGCGGCGTACTTCTCGTATTCGGCAAGCTGCGATTCGAACTGCACCTTGTGGCGGGCGAGCTCGCGTTCTTCTTTTAGCCGATTGATCAGCTCCTGCTGTGCCATGTCGCGCTCGCGTTCGCGATCGCGCGCCAGCTCGTGCGCTCGCGCGACGCGGTCGGTGGTGGAGTGCAAATAGAGGACGGCACGGTGTCCGGCGACGGCGGCGAGGATGAGTCCGCAGGCGAGGCAAGGGAGAGCGTCGAGCAGGATGGTCTGCTTCAGGCGCGGATTGCCCAGGTCAAACAGGAGAAAAAAGAGCGCAAACGGGACAACGAAAATGGCAGCGACAGTGGCGGTGCTGATCAGCCAGATGCGCACATAGTAGCCACCCTGGGATGACGATTTGGGGGCGTCGGTCAACGTAAGAAGCATGAGGCCCCGACGTGTTTTGGGCAGTGAGCCGAGGCACCAGCGAGGGTGACTTCACGACAGCCTCTTGGCGCGGACAATCACCTAAGGATGATGCTAGCCGCGGCCGCGAAACTGGATGATGCGGCGACGGTCGCGCTTGGAGGGGCGCCCGATCGGAGCGGGCATGAACATGCGCTCGGCTTTGCGCTCCTCGGCCACTTTTTGCCGCAGTTCGCGGCTTTCGTCGGTTTCGCGATAGAGCGTTTGCGCGACGGGTGCGGGACCGCGAATATCGCTAAGGGCGAGTACTTCGACCGTGAAGTCTCCGCCGTCGTTGGTAATGCGGAGCGTGTCTCCCACGTGGACCTCGCGGGCGGGTTTCGTAGGCTGGTTGTTGGACTGGATGCGTCCGAGCTCGCAGGCTTTCTTGGCCAGAGCACGCGTCTTGAAGAAGCGGGCGGCCCAAAGCCAGACATCGATGCGGACGGAGGTCATCAGCAGTATCTTCGCATAACTTGCGGTACGCTTTAGAATTCGTGCACCGATGATCGACTGGCAAGCCATGGAGCTCACGCTGGAACTGGCGCTGATTGTCGCCGGGGCGCTGCTGTTGCTGGGGCTGCCGGTCGCGTGGTGGATCACGTTCTCGAAGTGGCGGGCGAAGTTTCTGGTCGAGGCGCTGGTCGGCTTGCCGCTGATTCTTCCACCGACGGTCCTCGGGTTCTACTTTCTTATAGCATTCGGGTCGCAGTCGTCGTTCGGGCGATGGTGGCAGTCGATGACGGGACACACGCTGGCGTTCTCGTTTGGCGGGCTGGTCGTGGGATCGATCCTGTACAGCTTCCCATTCGCAGTACAGCCGTTCGCAGCGTCATTTGCGGCGGTAGATCGGGATCTGCTGGCAGCGTCGGCGATGCTGGGCGCCTCGGGATGGCGGACGTTCTGGCGCGTGGTGATGCCGCTGTCAGTGCCGGGGCTGGTTACGGGGCTGGTGCTGACTTTTGCGCACACCGTTGGAGAGTTCGGCGTGGTGCTGATGATCGGCGGAAACATCCCAGGTGTAACGCGGACGATATCGATCGATATCTACGATCGCGTTCAGGCGGGAGAGTACTCCTCTGCGAACCATACGGCACTCATCCTGCTGGCGTTCTCGTTTGTGATCCTCGCGCTGGTGTACGGACTGAATCGCAAGATCTGGGCGGTGTATCCGTTCAAATGAGCGATCCGGGGCAAAACGAGTTGCAGTTCGACGTAAGCAAGTCCTTCGAGGAATCGGGCATCAAGTTCTTCCGCCCGTTCGAAGTGAGGATCAAAGCAACGATCGGTTCGGGAATCACGGTGCTATTCGGGCATTCGGGATCGGGCAAGAGCACGCTGCTGAAGTGTATTGCAGGGCTGGTTGAGCCGGATGCGGGGCGAGTCGCGTTGGGAGCCGAAACGCTTTTCGATTCAGCCCGTGGAGTAAGTGCGCCGGTCGCGAAGCGGCGGATCGGAATGGTGTTCCAGTCGCTGGCGTTGTTTCCACATCTGAAGGCTGACGAGAACATTGCGTACGGTCTGCGTGGCGGCGATGACGCTTCGCGGCGCAAGAAGGTGGATGCGATCATCGACGCGTTTCGCATCCGGCATGTTCGCAATCATCGGCCCGAGTACATTTCCGGAGGGGAGAAGCAACGGGTGGCATTAGCGCGCGCACTGGTGACGGAGCCACGTGCTCTGCTGCTGGACGAGCCGTTATCGGCGCTGGATCCGGGGACAAAGTCGCACATCATGGATGACCTGCGCACGTGGATTGCCGACCGGCAGCTTCCGGTGCTGTATGTGACGCACAGCCGCGAAGAGGTGTTCGCGATGGCCCATCGGGTGATCGCGTTGCAGAATGGCCACATGGTCGGGCAGGGGACACCGCGTGAGGTGCTGGGCGGAGCGCTGCACGAGGCGATCGCCGAGTGGAGCGCGTTGGAGAACATTTTCGACGGTTCGATTACGGCAAGGCACGAATCGCAGGGAACCATGACCTTCCGCACGGGGGCCATTCAGCTCGAAGTGCCGTTGGGGCGTGCCAAGTCAGGGGAGCGCATTCGAGTTGGCGTGAGCGCGCATGACATTCTGCTCGCTACAGGATTGCCACAGGGGCTGAGCGCGCGCAACATTATCCCGGGACGAGTCATGGAGTTGAAGCAGCGCGATGCGGTGGTCAGTGTGCGGGTGGATTGCGCTGGAACGGAGCTGGAAGCATATGTCACGCCCTCGGCCCTGCATGCCCTTGGGCTCACGCGCGGAAAACAACTCTGGGTGGTGATCAAAACACATTCTTTTTTCTTGCTTCAGTCACGCTCTGACTAGAGGTGCAATTCTTCCGCGAAACCGGCCAGCACTGCTTATAATCAAAGTAGCGAAATGCCCGTCACCCTTGACCAAATTGTCGGCGCAACGCGCCAGCGTGTCGCCAAAAGCCGCGTCTATGCGGACTATCGAGCGCTCGTGCGGCAATCCGAGCAACACCACCCGCGAGGGTTCGCATGTGCGCTGCGGCAGGCGTCGAAGGAGCGATTTGGCATCATCGCAGAGCTGAAAAAGGCATCGCCTTCGCGCGGGTTGATCCGCGCCAGCTTTCATCCGGCAGGCTTGGCGAGCGAATTGAAAAACGCCGGAGCGACGACGCTTTCGGTACTGACTGACGAAGAGTTTTTCCAGGGTTCGCTCGACTACCTAGTTGAAGCATCCGCCGCAGTGCCGATTCCGCTGCTGCGCAAAGACTTCATGGTAGACGAGTTCCAGGTCCTCGAGGCGCGGGCGAACTGTGCCGATGCGATCCTGCTGATTGTGGCGGCGCTGAGCGATTCGGAACTGGTAGCTCTGAGTGGTCGTGCCAAGGAACTCGGGTTGGATGTGCTGTGCGAAGTTCACGATGAGCGAGAGTTGGACCGCGCGCTCAATGCGGGGTGCGAGATGGTCGGTGTAAACAGCCGCGATCTGCGCACGTTCCACGTCGATCTAAACACGGCGTTACGGCTGGGTCCAAGGATTCCATCAAATGTCCTGCGCGTGGCCGAGAGCGGAATCGGGAGCGGCGAAGACATTGCGCGGCTGCGTGCGGTGGGATATGACGCGTTCCTGATTGGCGAGTCGCTGATGAAGGCGGAGCGGCCCGGAGAAGCGCTGGCCGAGTTGATTGCGTCAGCCGAGCGAGCGCAGAAAGTTGGCGCGCGCTGATGCTGTGGGTGAAGATCTGCGGGATGACAAATCTCGACGACGCGTTTGCGGCAGCGGAAGCGGGCGCCGATGCCATCGGTCTGATCTTCGCACCCAGCAAGCGGCGGATCAGCGCCGAAGCGGCGAAGGAAATCGTCCAGAAGCTTCCCAAGACGCTGGACAAGGTCGGCGTGTTCGCCAACGAATCGGCGCCGCAGATCGAAGACATCGCCGCCGAGGTTGGGCTCACCGCAGTGCAGTTGCATGGCGATGAGGAGCCGGAGTTCGCGCGCACGCTCTTCCGGCACGGCGGCCAGCGCAGCCGGGCGCAGATGCGGGTCTTCAAAACCTTGCATGTAACGACGGGCATCGAAAGCGTCGCTCGCAGCTTCCTGATGGTGAACTGCGTCGATGGCTTTCTGCTGGATTCGGTGGTCCATAACCCGGAGACCGGCCAGACCGAGCGCGGCGGTACTGGTCAGACCTTCGACTGGCGTCGCGCGAACGAGTTTCTGCCTGGCGTGCAGCGCGAAACGCGCGTAATTGTTGCCGGCGGCCTCTCTCCTGAGAACGTGGCGGACGCTGTCCGAATGCTGCAGCCCTGGGGAGTGGATGTCTGCTCCGGCGTGGAAAGCGAGCCAGGGAAGAAGGATTGGCAGAAACTGCGCGCGTTTGTTGCGGCCGCCCGTGAAGGCAGGAATTGAGATCCTATGTCGACGACGATCATTGCAAGCAATCCTGCGGGACGCTTCGGACCTTACGGCGGACGGTACGTCCCTGAAACCCTCATGGCTGCGCTGCAGGAACTCGAGCGCGAATACGACAAAGCGAAAAACGATCGCGCGTTCCAGCGCGAACTCGACGAGCTACTGCACCGGTTTGCCGGGCGGCCAACTCCGCTGTTCAAAGCCGATCGGCTGAGCGCGCACCTGGGTGGGGCACAGATCTACCTGAAGCGTGAGGACCTGCTGCACACCGGCGCGCACAAGATCAACAACGCGCTTGGACAGGCGCTGCTGGCACGGCGCATGGGCAAGAATCGCATCATCGCTGAGACCGGCGCGGGTCAGCACGGCGTTGCGACGGCGACAGTATGCGCGCTGTTCGGCATGGAATGCGTGGTCTACATGGGCACCGAAGACATGCGGCGGCAGGAACTGAATGTCTTCCGCATGCGCCTGCTTGGGGCCGAGGTGCGCGGGGTCGAATCCGGGTCGCGCACGCTGAAAGACGCGATCAACGAAGCCATGCGCGACTGGGTCACGAACGTCCGCACGACCCACTACATGCTTGGCAGCGTGCTGGGGGCGCATCCGTATCCGACGATGGTGAGGGACTTTCATCGCTGCATCTCGCTCGAGGCGCGGGCACAGATCTTTGAGCAGGCCGGGCGTTTGCCGGATGCGGTGATCGCTTGCGTGGGCGGGGGGTCGAACGCGATCGGCGCGTTCTTCGAATTCATCAACGACAAACAAGTGAGGCTGATCGGCGTGGAGGCAGGTGGTCGCGGCAAGACGCTCGGCGATCATGCCGCGCGGTTCGAGGGTGGCGCACCCGGCGTTCTGCAGGGAACCTATTCCTACGTGCTGCAGGATGAGGCGGGGCAGATCGCGTTAACGCATTCGGTATCGGCGGGACTGGATTATCCGGCGATCGGGCCGGAGCATGGCTGGCTGAAGGACCAGGGACGAGCCGAGTATGTTTCAGCGACCGACGTGGAAGCGCTCGAGGCGTGTAAGACGCTGGCGCGGTTGGAGGGAATTATTCCCGCGCTGGAGTCGTCGCACGCGATCGCGGAGTGCATCAAGCGCGCTCCGAAGATGGGCAAGAACGAGATTGTGGTCGTGAACGTCTCGGGGCGCGGCGACAAAGATGTCGGAATTCTAAGGGAAAATCTGAAAGATATCGCCTGACCGGCTTTCGGCGCGCCCGGTGGTTGGTTCGGGTAGCGTGGGCGTTAGTTAGATAGAATTCATTCGCGCGGGGCGACTGCCCACTATATACTTCGCGCTCATGCGATGCTCCGATCTGCGTGGCGGCGACATCCTGCTACAGTTCAATGCCGGCACTGTCGTGGGAAGTCTCATCAGCTTCGGCCAGCGGATGCAGGGGCAGAGCCACTCGTCGATCGTGCACGCAGGAATTCTCTTCGACAACCACTACATGATTCAGGCGCTCGGCCCGGGGATCAGCGGCACGGACGTTCGCGTGCAGGATGCCCGCTTGGGTTATTTTGTCTATCGCTCCAAACAAGCGAACCTCGCTGCCGGCGCCGCCACCTGCGCCAAAATGATGTTCGATGTGCATGGGGCGCATCAGACACTGAAATACTCGGTCAGCGGCGCGGTCGGCTCTCTCTTCGGCAAGGGGCCGGTCAAAACGCGCACGCAAATGAATGCACTGCTCGACGATATCCTGACGGGGAAGGGACATCCGTTCTTCTGCTCGCAATTTGTGGTGTACGTATACCAGTTTGTGGCCGAGCAGAACGGATTGAATGGCTCGCTGCTGTTCAATCTCGGCGATGCGAAGGTCTCTCCTGCCAAACTGGCCACGGTGCTGGAGAAGAATTCGTTCTTCTCAGCCGTGGGATATCTAAACCCGAGCGAGCGATAGCTGCCTACGATCTTTCGAACCTGCGGTGCAAAGCAGCGCGTATCGTAAAATGAAGGTTCTCAGCAAATTGCTCTCATGGTCCTTCATTTTCAGCACAAGCCTGGTCTCGTCGCCTACGTCACGTGCGGTGACCCGGACCTGTCCACCTCGCGCGACGTGATTCTCGCCGCGATTCGCGCAGGAGCAGACATCATTGAATTGGGCGTGCCGTTCTCCGATCCCGTGGCGGATGGGCCGGTGATCCAGCGGGCCAGCGAGCGGGCGTTAAAGCATGGGACTTCGCTGGAGCAAGTGCTCGAACTCGCGCGTGAAGTGCGCAAGCAGGAACCGGAGGCGGGGCTGCTGATTTTCTCGTACCTGAATCCGCTGGTACGCATGGGACTGGAACGGTTCGCAAAAGCAGCCAAGGATGCTGGGATCGACGGAGTGCTGGCGACGGATCTGCCCGTCGAAGAAGCGTGCGAGTACCTGCCGATCATGCGTGCGGCGGATCTTGATACCGTGTTCCTGGCGGCGCCAACGAGTCCGGATGAGCGGATCAAAATGATCTGCGACGTGTCACGCGGATTTGTGTATGCCGTCTCGCGGACCGGTGTGACGGGCACGCGACAGGAACTCGCGGCTGACGCGAGCGGGCTAGTGCGGCGGATTAAACAATGCACGAAGCTGCCGGTCGGGGTAGGGTTCGGCATTTCGAACGCGCGGCAGTTCGCGGAGGTGACCTCGTTCGCCGACGCGGCCGTCGTGGGAAGCGGGATCGTGCAGGTGATCGAGAAATCGGGAACGAACGCGCCTAAGGCCGTGTACGATTTCATCACGGAGTTGTTAAGCGGGAACCGGCAAGCGGCTCGAGTTTCCAAGAAATGAGCTGAGTACTGACAGCTGACAACTGAGAGCTATGGAGATATCTGACTGGCGTAAACAAATCGACGAGATCGATCCCAAGCTTGTGGAACTGCTGAACCAGCGCGCAACGGCGGCGCGCGAGATCGGGAGGATCAAGCGAAACCTCGACATGCCGATCCGCGAAGTGGACCGTGAACGCCAGGTGCTGCGCAATATTTCGCGGGCCAATCGCGGGCCGCTCGCCGATACCGACCTGCACTTGATCTTCGAGCGCATCATCGAGATCATGCGGAACATCCAGAAGGTTGAAATCGTCGCCGAAGACGACGCGGTCGAATAGTGTCGCTTACTCAAATCACCATCGTCGGAACTGGCTTGATCGGCGGATCGTTTGCGCTGGCTGTTCGGCGCGCAGGATTCACCGGGGAGATCGTCGGCTGCGATCGCGAGTCGGTGCTGATGAAGGCGCGCGAGTCCGGTGCGATTGACCGGGCGGTGGTGAATCCCGAAGACGCGGTGAAGGGAAGCGACCTGGTGGTGCTGGCAACGCCAGTGGGAAGCATCATCGATCTGCTGGAGCGGGTCGGGCCGCTGGTTACGCCGCATGTGCTGATCACGGACGTCGGCAGCACCAAGGTCGAGATCATGGCGCGAGCGCACGATGTATTTGGCAACGATGTCGCCAAGCGTTTTTTGCCCGGTCATCCCATGGCCGGCAAAGAGAACAGCGGGGTTGAGTTCGCGGATGCCGATCTGTTCCGCGATGCGGTGTGGCTGCTGACGCCGTTCTCCGGGCAGGACCTGGCGCAAGCGAACCTTGCGGCGTTCCTTGAGTTACTGCAAAAAATCGGGGCACGCGTGCTGGCGTTCGATCCGCAGGAACATGACCGGATTTGCGCGCTGGTGAGCCATCTGCCGCAGATGATGTCGACGGCGTTCGCGTCGATGCTGGTGGAGGAGTTGGGGGACGATCCGCAGGCGGGAGCAATCGGCGGACGTGCGCTGCGAGAGATGACGCGCATCGCGCGCAGCCCGTATTCGATGTGGCGAGATATCGCACTGACCAACACGAAGAACATCCAGGATGCGCTGCTCAAGCTGGAACAGAAGTTGGCGCACATCCGCGAAAACCTGCGAACGAGAGAGTTAGAAGAGGAGTTCGAGCAGGGACATAAGCTGAAGAAGTAGGTAGCCGCTGGTAATTAGTATTTAGTCGTGAGGGGTCTTGGAACTGCAGAATCGTTCACCACTAAATACTGATAGCTAAGAACTAACCACCCTTGGTCTTAAGATTTGCGCTTACGATCAGCTTCGCTTCCGTCGCCTTTTGCACGTCTTCGGCGGTAAGCCCCTCGGCAACTTCTTCGAGCACCAGCCCGTCCTTGGTCACGCGGATGTAAGCCTTGTCCGTGACGATGGTATCGACCACGCCGACGCCGGTCAGCGGCAGAGTGCATTTCGTCAGGATCTTCGGATCACCATTTTTGTTCGTGTGCTCCATGGCGATGATGACGCGCTTGGCGCCGGCGACGAGGTCCATGGCGCCGCCCATGCCTTTCACGACTTTGCCGGGGATCATCCAGTTGGCGAGATTGCCTTTTTCGTCGACTTCCATCGCGCCGAGCACGGTGAGATCGACGTGGCCTCCGCGGATCATCGCGAACGAGTCGGCACTGGAGAAATAAGCGGTGCCGGGAATTTCAGTGACCGTTTCTTTGCCGGCGTTGATGAGGTCAGGATTTTCTTCGCCCTCAAACGGGTAGGGTCCGACGCCGAGCATGCCGTTCTCGCTCTGCAGAACGACTTCGATGCCGGCTGGCACGCAGTTCGCGACCAGGGTTGGCATGCCGATGCCCAGATTGACGTAATAGCCGTCGCGCAATTCCTGCGCGATGCGCCGCGCAATCGCCTCGCGCTTGTCCATGTCTTTGCCGGGTTTGGGTGGTGTGGACATATTGAAACCCTCTCGACGCGGATTAACGCTGATCAACGCGGATACGTTTTGGATTTTTCTCTCGAGAAATCCGCGTTCATGCGCGTTAAATGCCTTACCATTCTGCTTCGGTCCGGCGGAAGTCGGTTAGCTTCTCTTCCAGTTCGCCGAAGTCGCTGCCGGGCACGCGATGCTGATCGAAAGCCGCGTTCAGCAGTTCCGACCAGTGGTCCTTCACGCCGCCCATCACTTCGTTATACGCCGGAGCGTAGACCGAAAGTTCGGCCGCCAAATCGCCGAGCGTCAACCCGCCTTCTTCGTACATACGGATGTAGCGCAAGACGCTGGCGCGTACCTCTTCCTGGGTGCTGTCTGGGGCCGGCATCAGGCGCGCGTCCTGACGCAGCGCTTCTCGATGCGCTTCTGCCCGCTCGATACGAAGATTCGGTTTACGTAAATGCCCGGTGTATGCACCTGGTCGGGCTCGATATCGCCCACTTCGACCAGCTCTTCGGCTTCGACAATGGTGGTCTCGGCGGCGGTCGCCATCATCGGATTGAAATTGCGCGCTGTCTTGCGGAAGACGAGATTGCCCCAGCGGTCGGCCTTCCAGGCTTTGATGAGCGCGTAATCGGCGCACAAGCCGCGCTCCATCACGTACTGCCGTCCGTCGAATTCGCGGGTTTCCTTCTTCTCAGAGATGAGCGTGCCATATCCGGTCGGAGTGTAAAACGCGGCGATGCCCGCGCCACCAGCGCGAATGCGTTCTGCCAGCGTGCCCTGCGGGTTGAGTTCGAGTTCTAGCTGGCCGGAGAGCACGAGTTGCTCGAACGTCTTGTTCTCGCCGACGTAGCTGCCAATGTGTTTGCGGATTTGCCGGCTCTTGAGCAGCACGCCCAGGCCATAGTCGTCGACGCCGGCGTTATTGCTGATGGTAGTGAGATTCTTAACGCCCTTGCGCAGGACCGCCTGGATCAGATCTTCGGGGACGCCGCACAGGCCGAAGCCGCCGACCATGAGCGTGGCGCCGTCTTGCATGTCGCGGATGGCTTCATCCGCACTGGCCACAACCTTGTTCATCGCGTTTGCATTTGTAGCGCGGACGCCCTCGTCCGCGCGAATAAAAACGGCAGGCTTGGTTACCTGCCGTTTCGAGAACTGAGTTGCCCCTGCTACTTCGACTGAAGGGCCTCAAGCCGCGCGTTCAAGCGGCTCTTGTACCGCGAGGCGGTATTCTTGTGTATGACGCCCTTCTGCACCGACTTGTCGAGCGCGGAAACGGTCTCGCGATAGACGGTAGTGGCGTTGCTCTTGTCGCCCGAGGTTAGCGCCTCACGAAAACGGCGGACTGCCGTGCGCAGACGGCTCTTGTTGTTGCGGTTGACGGCCGTTTTCCGTTCCGTCTGACGGGCCCGCTTCAGGGCCGAAAAGTGATTTGCCATATCCTGCTAAGTTCCTCTAGAAACAATAATTTTGCCTGAGCAAAACTCTATTTTACCGAAGCCATCCTCTCTGGTCAAACCGTTGGTTTACGCGAGGGTTCGTCGAGGCCGGTGATGCGGATGCCCGCGCTGTGCGACTTGTGGCGGATGTTGAGGGTAATCAGCAACGCGGTGATCTGCTCGACGATGTGCGCGTTTTCGAGCGCGCCGCCGTCGAGCGCGCGGAGGCCCGGAATCTGATGGACGAGATCGGTGACCAGCTCGCGGGCGTTCGCGTCGTCGGTGCAGATGATGACATCGCTCTCGATCGGGCGCGTATCGTTGAGGAGGTCCGCCGAGACGTTCTGGAACGCCGCAACAACCGACGCTGAAGATTTCAATGCAGCCGCGGCCTGCTGCGCGGCCGAACCGTCCCATACGCCGATCGTCTGCGTAGCTTTGCCTCCGACGGCGGTGGCGAGCGGGACCGAGGCGTCGATGAGAACGACGCCAGGCTTGAGCGCCGGCTTTATGTGGCGGATGGTCGCAGCGTGTGCCTGGAAGGGAACAGTAAGTACGATCACGTCAGCGCCGCTGACGGCCTGCTGGTTCTCAGCGCCGCTGACTTGGGCGTCCCCGACTTCCTGCTGGAGTTTTGCCGCCGCAGCGACAGCTCGTTGTTCGTCGCGCGAGCCAATGACGATATGCTCACCCGCGCGGGCCCAGCGCAGGGCGAGCCCGTAGCCCTCGGATCCGGTGCCCCCGATGATGGCGATCTTACGGTTCGGCATTGTCAGGCGACCTCCGACAGGCGCGGCGTGATCTTCGTGTAGGTAGTGTTGCGCTGCGCAGGGATGCGGCCAAGGTGACGGATGCGCTCATCGAACTCGTCGGGACTGATGTATTGACCGGCAGTCGAACCCGCAAGGCGCGAGATGTTCTCTTCCATTAGCGTGCCGCCAAAATCGTTGGCGCCGGATTGGAGACACTGCGCGGTCATTTCTTGTGTCAGCTTCACCCACGAGACCTGCAGGTTATCGATGCTGCCGGCGAGCATGATCCGGCCGAGCGCGTGGATACGGATGTGTTCTTCCGGCGTGGGGCCCGGGCGCGAAAGACCTTCAAGGTACAGCCGCGTATTGTTGTGCACGAAGCCCAGCGGCACGAATTCGGTG
>Ga0335078_10010575_pt1 | contig 13666 bp, 10 predicted proteins | sample Lox_Sample_32_FD_206711 | JGI IMG/M metagenome (GOLD analysis project Ga0335078, IMG submission 206711) | Soil microbial communities from Loxahatchee National Wildlife Refuge, Florida, United States - Lox_Sample_3.2 | ecosystem: Environmental > Terrestrial > Soil > Wetlands | place: USA...
GCCATTCTGCTCGGCGCCGCCGTCGGCGCGCCGAATAACGCATCGGCCATCGAGTCGGGTAGCCCCGCAGCGCCGCAAACGACAACGCAGCAGCCGCCCCCTCCTCAAGGCACCAAAAAGGCGCGGACTAAGAAGCCGAGGAAATCGAGCGCGACAGAGGATTTCTACAAAGGCTGGCACGAGGCCTATGCGCTGATTTACGGCAAAGGCGACTATGTCGGCGGCATCGCCGTGCTCCGCTCGATGGGCTACGACGATAATGCCGACGTGGCGACGCTGATCGGCTATGCCAGCCGCAAGCTCGGCCGCTATGATGACGCCAAGATCTGGTACGACCGCGCGCTCGCCGCCGATCCCAATCACGCATTGACCTGGTCTTATTACGGCATGTGGCAGGCCGAACAGGGCAACATCCTCAAAGCCAAGGATGACCTGGAAAAGGTCAAGAGCATCTGCGGCACGCAATGCCGGCCCTATGTGGCGCTGCGGGAGGCGATCGATGGCACGGTGACGTATTAGGCCGGATGCCGCCTTGAACCGTTCGTCCCCGAGGCTGCCGCACAACGATGCGAACTTCGGAGTCGGGGCACTAGGTCGCGCTTGTTGCCGCCGTCTCCGCCATCAGCCAGGCGTGATAGTCCGGATCGACACTCTCGATCGGCAAGACCAGAATGGCTGGCGTCGTATAAGCGTGCATCGCTTTGACCGCGGCGCGCACCGCCGCGGCAAGCGTGGCGCGGGTCTTGATGATCATCACCACTTCGTCGCCGCGCTCGATCGCGCCCTGCCACCGATACAAGGAGACCATCCCGGGCAGGATATTGACACAGGCGCATAGCCGGCGCTCCACCAGCGACCGTCCCGCCTGCTCCGCCTCGACAATCGAGGGCCAGGTCGTATAGACGAACACCGCGCGCTGATTTGTATCCATCCGATTGGTCCCCATCGCTCCGTCCAGGCGCCGCGCCGCCGCATTGCTAAGTCCTGTTCAATATGCCGAAACGCCGCCCCGCAGACCACTTCAAGCATGTCGCCTTCGTCGCCAGCGACGTGCCCGAGGCGCAGCGGGCGCGCCGACGCCTGGTCAAGCGCTACGGCGACGTCCGGCCGGAGGCCGCCGACGTCATCGTTGCGCTCGGCGGCGACGGCCTCATGCTGCAAACCCTGCATCGGTTCATGAATTCCGGCAAGCCGATCTACGGCATGCATCGCGGTACGGTCGGTTTCCTGATGAACGAATATTCCGAAAAGAATCTCGCCGAGCGCCTCGCCGCCGCCCATGTCAACGTCATTCATCCGCTGATGATGCGCGCCCGTGACGCCGCCGGCCGTACTCATCGCCACCGCGCCATCAACGAGGTGTCGCTGTTCCGCCAAACCTATCAGGCGGCGCGGTTGCGCGTGCTGGTCGACGGCAAGGAGCGGCTGGCCGAACTCGTCGCCGACGGCATCCTCCTGGCGACGCCGGCCGGCTCGACCGCCTATAATCTGTCGGCTCAGGGACCGATCATTCCGATCGGCGCGCCGCTGCTGGCGCTCACCGCGATCAGCCCGTTCCGGCCGCGGCGTTGGCGTGGCGCGCTATTGCCCGACCGCGCCCAGGTCACCATCGAGGTGCTGGAAGCCGACAAACGGCCGGTCGCCGCGGTGGCCGACCACGACGAAGTGCGTTCGGTCCGATCGGTCGAGATCGGCATGGACCACGCGACCGCGATGCACATGCTGTTCGATCCCGGGCACAGCCTCGAAGAGCGCATATTGAGCGAGCAATTCGGCTACTGACCGCCGCTGGGTTTTTGATTGAGCATGATCTTTTCCGAAAGCCGGTATCCACCTTTCGGGATCATGCTTCAATGCTTAACCGAGCGTTAACGGCAATTCTTTACGATTGGACCCGCGAGGCAAGTGCTGTCGCGTTCGCCGCGCGGAGTGCATTATGGTACGCATCGATTTCAACCGCCTGCGCTTTCTGGTCATCGACGATAATGCCCATATGCGCCGCATCCTGCGAACGCTGCTGCACGGCTTCGGCGCGCGCGAAGTGTATGAGGCCGAGGACGGCGCCGCCGGGCTCGAGGCCTTCACCCACTACATGCCGGACATCATTCTCACCGATTGGGTGATGCCGATCTTCGACGGCCTGGAATTGGCGCAGATGATCCGCCAGCCCGGCGCCAACGCGAACCCTTACGTGCCGATCATCATGCTCACCGGACATTCCGAGAAGAAGCGCATCACCAATGCGCGCGATGCCGGCGTCACCGAATTCCTGGCGAAGCCGATTTCGGCCAAGGCGCTGTACGAACGCATCCTCAACGTGGTCGCCAATCCGCGGCCGTTCATCAAGACGAAAACCTATTTCGGGCCAGACCGGCGGCGCAACGTCAATCCGAACTACATCGGGCCGGAACGGCGCAAAGGCGGCAAGGCCGAAGTCACGCGCCAACAGCCGCTGCTCGACAAAGCCAAGGTCTTGGTCTGACCGTCAGGAGCGCTACCCGCAATGGCTCACCGCAAAAACGACATTCCGTCGGTCGCGACATATGCCGACCACGAATTGATCACACCGCCGCATGAATTGCGCAAAGCCGTAGCGCTGGCGGCGGAAGGCGATGACGACGACCCGGTTGCGCGCGCCGAGGCGGCGCTGATCCAGTTGTCGTCCGAATTCGCCAAATGGATGCAGTTGGAATGCGAGCGCCTCGAAGCAGCACGCCAGGATGTCGACCGTAGGGGCATGATCGAACAAACTCACGAGGCGCTGTTTCGCGCCGCCCACGACATCAAGGGCGAAGCGGCGACGTTCGGCTATCCGGCGGCAGCCGGCATCGCCGAAAGCCTGTGCCGGCTCCTCGAACACACCCCGGAAATCTCGCGCATCTCGCTCAAGCTCGTCGACCAGCACGTCGACGCGGTGCGCGCGATCACCCGCGAACATTCCCGGTCCGATTTTACCCATGTGGCCGGCGCGTTGACGCAGCGGTTACGCGAAGTGACCGACGAATTCCTCAAGCAGGAAAACCGGTTCCGCCCGGATTATCTGGAAAGCATTTTTTCGCCGCCGCTCGCGCCGAGCTCCGCCGGAACCTGACGGAGGTCAGGCGGCGACCGAGCGGCGTTCGGAAGTCGTTTCGCCGGCCACAAGATCGTCGCAGAACATCCGCGCCTCTTCACGCGCGGCCTCGGTTGCGAAACGCCGCAACAACGTCAGCAGCGGCGCAAGCTCGCCGACATCGGCATCTTCGCAGCGGCTGAGGACGCGTTCGATCATGCGCCGCTTGAGCCGCGTGGCGCCGCCCGGCTGGTGCAGCAAGCCCTCGCGCATGGCTTCCATCGCTTCCTTGAACGCCGGATAGGTCGAAGCCGGCAGCTTTGCCTTCGCGAACAGCGCCCGCAAACCCAGGCCGCCACGATCGTGAATAAGTCCCGATACCCGCGCCACCGGCATATCGGCGAGCTCGGCGAGCGCTTCCTCGAACAAGGCGATATTGCCCGACAACAGCGCGCGCAGAATGAGGCCCGCGGTGAGTTGACCGCTTGCGCACAAATGCCTGATCAGCGGGCGAAGCTCGTTGTCGGGCGCCGCCGCGGCGATGGTGACGGTCGCCTTCTCGCAAGCCTCGCGCGCAATGCGCTGCGCGTGATCGGCGTCGAGCCAGGCGCGGCCGGCGACAAACCCGGCCAGCGTCTCGGAAAGCTTGATGACGAGCGTCTGCCGCGTGGCGGGCGGAACATCGTCACGCATCAAAAGCGCCTCGCGAATCGCCGCGAGATGACCGAATCGTTCGACGATGCGATCGATCGAGATCGCCGCAATCTCGGCCGCAGGATTTTCGACAAGCAGCAAGCACGATTCCGCCGTGCCGATTTCGGCAATTGCCGCGGCGACGGAGCACGGCAACGCGGCGCGGCTGGCAATCGCCGCCTGCACCGCGGCGCCTCCGGTCGCGACCGCGTCGACCAGATCGGCGTCAACGAATAACGGCGACAGCGCGTAAACCGGCGCGGCAATTAGCGGCTGATCCGCCGCAAGCGCGATGACGATGGCCGGCGGCGCGCTCGGGCTCGCCGCCAGCGCATCGGCGAGCGCACGACGCACCAGCGGCGACGGATCGTCGAGCAACATCAGCATCGCGCCTTCCGCGGCAGCGAGGTCGTCGGGCGACAGGTCGGAGTAAAGGTACGCGCGCGCCAGTGCGCTTGTGGCCTCGGCCCTCTCGCTGGCCGGGGCGCTACGTATCCATTGCAGAAAATCGCGGACGATCATGGCTCGCTTACGGCACGCAGATTGACCCTGCCTCGCGATCCTAAGCGTGCCCCGCTTAATAAATCGTTCACCATAAATCGCTGGGATTTCCGTAACATGCAGGCCGAGGAAGCGGCTAGCGTCCCGATTCCGAAGTTCGCATGATTATGCGGCACGCTTCCTAGGCGCCGCGTCCGTCGTCTTTGAACAAGTCGAGCATCGTGCCGGCAGACGGTGCAGGTGTTCCGTTTGCAGCCGACGGCGTATTGGCGACGCCCCAGAGCTGGCTCACGACCGCGGCAACCGGAGCGTTGCGGCCGGAATCGGAGAACAGGCCGTGGAAGATGTCGTTCTCCTGTTCGACGCGCGCCGCCGGCGCGGCGGCGGCAAAGGCGCTGGTCATGCCGGCCGTGTCGGGAATAGCGGCAGCAACCGGCGTTGCGGCCGGGGCGGTCGTCGCTGCGGGTGCAGGACGGATGGGGATGGTGCGCACGGAATGGGTCAGCGGATATGCCGACGCGGCGGCATGTGCCGCTGCAGCGGCGGTCGCGGCCGGAGCAACACTCGGCGCGACGTCGGCCTGCGCGACCGCGTTCGCCGGATGCGAGCGCGCCGCCACATCGTAGCGCGCGGTCAAAATGTTGCGTACTTGCGCCAGCGTGCGCGGCTGACCGGTCGAGCGGTCGTAGAAAATCGAAGTGTTGGCGTGTGCGGCAATGGGGAAATAGCTCGCGGCGCTGGCGTTGGGATCCGCCGCGGCCGACGAGATCAGCCGCGCCGCACCGCCGGCACCCATGAAATGGGCGATATAAAGTTCGCCTTCGCTGGGAGAACGGCCGAGCTTTGCCGAGAGCACCGCTGCGTTCGATTGCGTGAAGGCGCCCGCCATGATTGCGTTGGCGGTCGGATCGTTGCGCAGCCTGAGGATTTCGCTGCGCATAGCGGGATCGGGCACTTGGTAATGGCCGGACGCGGTCTTGGTGATGGCCGCGGCATATTGGCCGTAGCCGAGCGCCGCGCCTGACTGCTTCATGGTGGCGAGCCAGGTCTGATCGATGAATTGGAACAGGCCGCGCGCCGACGAGGTCGCCGCGCCAGCGCGCGGGTTGAGCCCCGACTCGACTTGGGCGGTCGCCAATAGATATTGGAAACTCGTCCCGGTAGCTTGCGCCGCCTGACGAATAGCGCCGGTCACCGTCGTACCGGCGGACTGAACGCTGGAATCGACCAGCATAGACCTTGCTCCCCTGCCGGCTCCCACCGGCGTTTCGAGCGTTAGCGATCATTAACAACTATGGTAAACGTGACATTAACGAGGAGGCGAATATGGCGGCTGAGACGGCATTACGGCACAAGCGCGGGGGCCTCTATTTCGAGGATTTCGTGCCCGGCGAAGTGGTCGAGCACCGCTACACGAGGACCGTCACGCAGATGGACAACATGTTGTTCTCCAACATGACGCTCAACCCGCAGCCGCTGCATATCGACCGGCATTTCTGCGAACAGGAGACCGAATGGGGCCAGCCCTTGATGAATTCGCTGTTCACGCTCGGGCTCATGATCGGCATCCAGGTCTCCGACATGACGGTCGGCACCACGATCGCCAATCTCGGCATGACCGAGGTGAAATTCCCCCATCCGCTGTTCGAGGGTGACACCGTGCATTGCAGCACCGAAGTCATCGGCAAGCGCGAATCGAAGTCGCGGCCCGGCGCCGGCATCGTCGAATTTCATCACCGCGCCTACAATCAGGACAACAAGCTGGTGGCCGAGTGCCGCCGCCAGGCTTTTATCCGTATGCGGCCGAAATAAGCTTCGCCCCGCCCCCGATGCGCTCGCTTCTGTTCGTTCCGGCCGACAGCGCCAAGAAACTCGACAAAGCGATGACCAGCGGCGCCGACGCCGTTATCGTCGATCTCGAAGATTCGATCGCGCTCGATGCCAAGGCGAGCGCGCGGCAAAGCGCGGCGGCATTCGTCAAAGAAGCGCTGTCGGCCAAAGCGCGGCCGTACGTCATGGTGCGTGTCAACGGCCTGCAGACCGGCCTCACCGACGCCGACCTCGACGCCGTCGCCCCTTCCAAGCCCGACGCCATCATGCTGCCGAAGGCCGAAGGCGGCGCCTCCGTCATCCACGGCGACGCCAAGCTCGCCGTGCGCGAAGCTGAAAACGGCTTGCCCGACGGCCATATCAAGATCCTGCCGATCGCCACCGAAACCGCCGCCGCCTTGTTCGTCGCCGGCACTTTCGCCGGCGCCAGCGCGCGGCTGATCGGCCTGACTTGGGGCGCCGAGGATTTGTCGGCCGACATCGGCGCGCAAGCCAACCGGGATGCGCAGGGACGTTTTCTCGATCCCTATCGGCTGGCGCGCGCGCTGTGTCTCGCCGCCGCAGCCGCCGCCCAGGTGCCGGCGATCGATACCGTCTATGTCGATTTCCGCGACAGTGGCGGCTTGCGCCGTGAATGCGAAGAGGCCTGTCGCGACGGCTTCGTCGGCAAGATGGCGATCCATCCGGCACAGGTGCCGATCATCAACGAGGTGTTCACGCCGTCAGCCAAAGCGATCGAGCACGCGCGCGCCGTGGTCGAAGCCTTCGCGGCACAACCCGGGGCCGGCGTTGTCGGCATCGGCGGCGTCATGTACGACCGTCCGCATTTGGCGCGGGCCAAGCAAATGCTGGCGCGCGCCGCACAGCCGGCCGGGCGACAATAGGTGAAAGCCGTCCCTTCTCGCGACGGCTGAGCGCGCGTGAGCGTCAACCGGCGGCGGCGGCGGCCGCAGAGGCCTGTTCCGATCGGCGCGTGCTGCTGCGAGCCGAGGCGGCGCATTGCGTGTTTGGCCAATATCTAGTCCAATCCAATCGAGTCGCGCGTGGGCGGACGGGCCTGGGGATCACTCTTGCGCGAGAAAGAACTGCGCGTCGCACTGGTGCTTTTCGGCGGTGTTTCGCTCGCGGTCTATATGCACGGCATTTGCAAGGAAGTGCTGAAGCTGCTGCGTGCTTCGAGCGCCTTGCACCGCATTACCGATCGGACGCGGCGTGCCAGCGCGCAGTTTTTCGACCAAGCGGATCGGACCGATCCGGAATATGACACCGAAGCCGATTATTTCGAGCTTCTGCGCGAGATCGGTCGCAAGCTGGAGCTGCGCGTCATTGTCGACGTCATCGCCGGCGCATCCGCCGGGGGCATCAATACCGCCATGCTGGCGCGGGCGCTGAGCCATGACCTGCCGACGCTGCCCTTGCGGGATCTCTGGCTCGACAATGCCGACGTCACCGTGCTGCTCGCTCCGGAAGCGCGCGCCGGAAGATGGAACAAGCTTATCCTCAAACCCGTGATCTGGGGCGCTGCGGCGACCGGCATGTTCGGCACGATCAGCGACAAGGAGTTGCGCCAGAAGCTTTCGCTGTTTGTGCGCTCGCGCTGGTTCAAACCGCCGTTTTCCGGCCCCGTCATGGCCGGGCTCATGTACGACGCAGCCATCGCCATGGGTCGGCCGAAATCGCCGACGTCTTCGTTGTTGCCGTCCGGGCACGGCCTCGATCTGTTTGTGACGCTGACCGATTATTACGGCTATCGTCAGCTTGTCGAGATTCACGATCCTCCGGTCATCCACGAACTCGAACATCGCCACGTTCTGCATTTCAAGTATCGCCGCCGGCCGAGCGGCGAAGTCGAGAGCGACTTCGATCTCGAGAACGCGCCCGCGCTCGCCTTCGCGGCGCGAGCGACCTCGTCGTTCCCCGGCGCCTTTCCGCCGGCGCAAATCGTCGAGATGGACGAGCTCGTGGCAAGCCGCGGCGCGACATGGCCGCGCCGCGAAGAGTTCATCCTGAACAATTTCCAACGGCATCTGCGCGCCGACAGCGATCCGGCTACAGCCGCCTTCATCGACGGCGCCGTGCTCAACAACCGTCCGTTCCGGGACGTAGTTGCGGCGATCCGCGGGCGGTCTGCTTATCGCGATGTCGACCGACGGCTGATCTTTGTCGATGCAAATCCGGCGTCGGCGACGGTGAGCCGGCACACCGGGGTGCCGAACTTTTTCTCGACCATAAAGGGCGCGCTGTCGGACCTGCCCTCGGCGCAACCGGTCGCGAACGAGCTCGCCTGGGTCAGCAGCCTCAACGCCCAGGTCCGCGGCATCAAGTCGATTATCGAAGGTGCCCGCCCGCATGTCAGCGACTTTGTCGGCAATATTATCAGTAAGCCCTTTGATCATCCGTTTTCGGAGGACGACATCCGGGGCTGGCGCGAGGAGGTCAACGCCCGCGTCGCCCGTGAAGCAGGCTTCGCCCATGAGGGCTATGCGAGGCTGAAGCTCGCCTCGGTGTGCGCTTTCGTCGCCCGCATGATCATGATCTGCGGCGGCGAACCTTTGGACTCGCCGCTCGCCCGCGTCGTCGAGGACCTGATCGGCGCCTGGGCGAACAAGCGCGGCATCGTCTACAAGACGGCGGAGAGCGAGGGGCTCAAGCACGAGGCCGCGGCCATGCCGCGGCTTCCGGCGTGGGTCGAATTCTTCCTTGCCTTCGATGTCGCGTATCGCCGGCGGCGGCTGCATTTCCTGATTGAAGGTCAAAACCGGCTGTATCGGCTGCTCGACGAAACGCGCTTTCCCGGGCTTAATCCGGCGGTCGTCGACCGGCTCAAGCGCGAGTTCTACCTGCAGCTCGACAACCTGCAACGATGGGAAGAGCCGAAGTTCTTCAGCTCCGCAGTCCATTCGCTGGCCCAGAGCTTGTTCGAGAGTGTGCCGGCGGCGGCGGAAATCAGGAATCCTGCGCTCTACGCCAGCGAATTCGTGGCGAGCCAGAACATCGAAAAAGTCGACCGGCTGGTGGAAGCCTTGCGCAAGGAAATCGATCTCGATGCCAGCACGCGCGAGCTCGACGCGCTCTTGGCGTCGATCACCCCAACCGAGTGGCATCCGGACGCGCGCCGGGAGGTTCTGATCAATTATCTGGGATTCCCGTTCTGGGACGTGCTCACCTTCCCGGTCATCGGCCGAGACGTCAGCGAGCTGCAGGAAATTCTGGTCGATCGCATCAGCCCGGAAGAAGCGCGCACGCTCAAGAACTTCGCTGGAACGAAAAGTCTCAAAGGCATCGGCTTCGAGAATTTCGCCGGCTTCTTCTCGCGCAGCTATCGCGAGAACGATTATCTTCTTGGCCGCCTGCATGGGCTCGATCGGTTGATCGATATCGTCTGCGACGCCGCCGGGATCGATCCCCAGCACGGCGATATCGACGTGCTCGCGCTGAAGCGGCAGGCGTTCGAGCATATCCTCGAGGCTGAGGCGCCTCATCTCGTTCACAGCGCGGCGCTGATCGCCGCAATCAGGCGCAGTATTGCCGAGATCGGATCGGCTTGACCGTTGCGCTCGAACCAATCGCGACTTGGTAAAGCTTGAGCGCGTTGGCGCACCCTTGGAAATGTTGCAATGTTGCAGCATTCTCGCTTGGGCAGGCTGAAAATCCAGGTCGGGAGTGTGGAAGATGAATGCCGGCAACATCGCCGCATGGACCATCGATGCTTCGGGATTGCCAGCAGCCGCAGCCGTCATCGACAAGGCGCGTTTTGCCGTCAATTACGCGATCCTTGCGCCATCCAGCCACAACACGCAGCCTTGGCGCTTCATCATCGACGGCAAGGAGCTGCTGGTTTGTGCCGACCGCACCCGAAGCCTGCCAAATATTGATCCGTTCGACCGTGAGCTCATCATCAGCTGTGGTGCCGCGCTGTTCAATTTGCGGGTCGCACTCGCGTATTTCGGCGTTCCGGTCGAGATCACCGCGTTTCCTCGGAGCATGGATCCGGACATTGTGGCGCGCGTCGTGTTCCCGCCTTCGGGACCCATGCTCCCCGAGCTCGCCGGATTATTTGACGCGATCGGCAAACGCGCGACTAACCGCGGACCGTTCGTCGCGGAAGACGTGCCGGATGCCGTGGTCGAGCGATTGAAATCGGCGGCAGTGTCGGAAGGTGTCGACATCGCCGTCGCCCGCAGTCTGCCAGAGCGAGAGCGCCTTGCGGCGCTGATCGCTGACGGCGACCGGCGGCAATTCGACGATCCGCGCTTTCGCCGCGAGCTCGCCAGCTGGATTCATCCCTCGCGCAGGAATGACGGCATGCCGGCCGCCTCCCAGGGCCTCAGCGTGCTGACCGATTTCGCGACGCCGATCATCGCCATGGCCGTCCGCACCTTCGATCTTGGCAACGGTGTTGCCGCAGCGCACGAGCAATTGGCGCGCGGTTCGCCGCTCCTGGTCGCCTTGTCGACGCCGATGGACAACAACGAAGCGTGGCTGGCTACGGGCTTGGGCCTCGAGCGGCTGTGTCTCGTTGCCGCAAACAGCGGCTACTCGACATCGTATCTCAATCAACCGATCGAAGTGTCGGAGCTGAGAACGCGGTTGGCGAACGAAATGTCGATTGCCGGCCACCCGCAGCTTCTGTTGCGAGTGGGCCGCGGCTCTGCGGTGGCGCATTCACCGCGACGGCCGATAGCGGACGTGTTGTTATAACGAGCAAGCCGTTCACACGCGCGCATCCGAGGGCCTATTTGCGATAGGTCGCCTTCGGATCGAACACCGCTCGCCTGCCGGCGTTCCACCACGGCTCTGCCCAAGAGGTGTGTAGTCGGCACTCACCGCCGCTTTCCAAAGCCCGCCGGCCCGAAAGTCATCGGCTTTAGCGGCCTCTCGATCCGCGGCGGCGGCGTTTCGATCCTTCGCTGTGGCTCCTCCTCCCGTCGCCGCGGCTCCTCCTCCTCCTTTCGCGACCTCTCTATTGTTTCTATTGTTGTTTTCGGCGTGGTTCCTTCCCCGCCTTTGCCTTTCTCACAGCCGCGCTCGCCCTCCTTGCAGGGTCCCGTGAACGGCGTCGTCGGCGTTGTCGTCACAGTCGACTTGGGCTCGCAACCGCGCCACGTCCGCACCCCGCCGCCCGGGCAGGGCGTCGGCGTTGTCGGCATCGTAGTCGTCGTAGTCGTACCGGGCGTCACGCCAATCGTCGACGCGGAGCCGCACCCGTTCGGCCCGGGGAATCCTCCCCCCGGACACGTTCTGGGCACGCGCAGACAGTTGTTGCCGGAGAGGAAATAACCTGCCGCGCAGCCCGGCTGCGTCGGCAGCACCGGCACAACCACCGTCCCGGGAATCGGCGGCGGCGGCGGCACGTACGGCGGTACATACGGCGGCACAGTCGGAGCCGGTCCGCAGCCGCCGCCCCGCAGCTTCACGGTGCCCGGCGGGCAGAACAATGGCGGAGCCAAGCCGATCCCTGTGGTGCAAAGGCCGCTGGTACCGATCGAACTCATGCAACAAAGGCCGGCCGCATCGACCGTCCCCGGGCAGACGCATACACCGTTCGCGTAGGTCTCGTTGGGCGGGCAGCACTGATTGGTGCTGAAGTTCGGCGTGCCGAAATTCGGACAGCACAGCGCTTGGCTGCCCGAGCCGCAAGACGGCCCGCTCGCGATACAAACAGTGCCGGTTGGGGTCGATGTCGCGCTCGATCCCGGCGGGCAGCCGCCGCTGGGCAGAGGCGAACAGAACAGCGTGCTGCCCGATTGCGGCTGGCACGTATTCGTCGGCAGCCCCGGCGTGGGGGTAGTCGCCGGCGGCGGCGTTATGCACGATCCACCCTGCGGTATCGTGTTGGGTGGGCAGCACGAGCCGGTGTTGAAGTTCGGCAGCGAGTTGCCGTAGCAGCACATCTGAATGTTGGTCGGACAATTCGCTCCGGTCGCGAGGCAGGTGCCGCCGTTGTACACGATAGTTCCGCTGGGGCACGCGCCGCTTTGCTGCGTTGCGCAGAACAGTGAGCCGCCGGAGGACTGACAGTTGCTCGCAGGCGGAGTGGTCGGGTTATTGGGCTGCGTCGGATTCGGCGTGCACGATGGCGGCGAGGTCGTGAAGTTCGCCGTCGCATTGCTGGGGCAGCAAAGCGACTGAACGCCGCTACCGCATGACGATCCGGTCGCGATGCAGGCGCCGTCGGCATAGCTCGATCCCGGCGGGCAGCGGCCGCCGGGCAGCGGCGCACAATAGGTCGTAGTGCCAGAACCACAACCGGTTGGAGGCGGCGGCGGCGGCGGTGGCGGCGGCGGTCCGCACCCCCCGTTCGGCTGCGGTACTTGGCCGGAAGCGCAGCAGATTGTCATGCTGTTGGGAGGGCACGTCGTCCCATTGGTGGGAACACACGCATCGCCAGCGGCATTCGGCGTCGCTCCGGACGGACAGCACACCGATGTGCCAATCTGCTTCAGGCACAGCGTATTGGGTGGCAGCACACAATAGGTCGTAGTGCCGGGACCACAACCGCCCGGAGGCGGTGGCGGAGGTGGCGGCGGTGGCGGTGGCGGTCCACACGAGCCATTCGGTTGCGGTGTTACGCCGTTCGGACAGCACTGGGTAGTCGGGAACGGGAATTCGCCGGAGCCGGGCGGGCAATCCTGTTCGCACTGACCGTTGAGACCGACGTCCTCTCCTTGTTGCCGGCACGCGTTCTCCGCCGGAGTCCGCATGCAGACCATCGCACCACCGAGATTGGGATCGGCCTGGTAGCTGTAGCCCTGCGGGCAGTTCGCCGGATTGGCAAAAGGCGCTTGCGCGATGCAACCGGTGTTCCCTCCCGGCTGACCGGGCTGCGCGCTCGCGGCGGAGCCGTTGAGACACGTGTACTGACCGTTGCCGTTAGGCACGGGATTAAAGCCGTGCATGCACAGAGCGAGACTCTGCGGATCACTCGCGCCGTTGGGGCATGACGACTGGCATCCGCCGCCGGCTGCGGGCAAAAAACCGGGCTGGCAGCAGGTGAATCCCGGCTGCGGCGAGGTGCCGGACGGGCACTGCGGCGGCGGTGGTGGCGGCGGCGGCGGCGGCGGCGGTGGCGGCGGTGGTGGCGGCGGCGGGCAATTCGGCCCCTGACAGGGCGGCTGCGGACAGTTCGGGATTTGCTGCGACGGCGGGCCAGTGAACTGGAATTGCAGGTCACCAATGGGACAGAGCTGCTGGCACTGGCCATTGGGACCCTGTTGGAGCCCATTGGTTGACGTGGCGCATTGCGGCGGCGGCTGGCAGATTTGCACGCCGGGCATCCCTTGCAGCGGTTGCACCGTCCAACTCGTCGGACAGTTCGCCTGGTTGGCCCAGGGCGATTGTGAGGCGCAAGTTGTAAGGACTGTGGTCGCTTGTTGTTGCGTCAGGCCCTGGTTTGGTGAGGGGAAAGGAACGCCGGTATCTGTTCCATTGAAGCAAACCAGGTCGCCGTTGCCTCCGGGCGTTGGCTGGATTCCTAACAGGCATGTAGAAGCATTGGCGCCCGGCTGACCGCCCGGGCACGGCGATTGGCATTGTCCGCTGCTGCCGGCTATTTCGCCGACCGGACAGCAGACCGTATTCGGCGGACCA
>Ga0335078_10010576_pt1 | contig 13666 bp, 8 predicted proteins | sample Lox_Sample_32_FD_206711 | JGI IMG/M metagenome (GOLD analysis project Ga0335078, IMG submission 206711) | Soil microbial communities from Loxahatchee National Wildlife Refuge, Florida, United States - Lox_Sample_3.2 | ecosystem: Environmental > Terrestrial > Soil > Wetlands | place: USA: Florida...
AGCGGCAGCGGAAGCAGTAACGCCGGTGTGGATGAGGCCCGGCCGATAGAGAGGCCGAGGTGCACCCCCCTGAGTAGCAGCCGACGTGAGGAGGCTCTGATCTTCCCCAGTCCCCAAAAGCCTCAGAACTCCTGACCCGCTGCCCGATTCTGGAGAGGCGTGGAATTTGCCTGAGTCCATTTTCAGCACGCGTGCCTCCTTCCCCCTCACCCCTGCCCTCTCCCCAGGGGAGAGGGGTCCGTTTGCTCGCCGCGGTTCAGGGTCCCAATGCAGGCTGAAATCAGCCTGGAGGCTTTCCATGACCAACGAATCCTTGCGGGCCTTTGGCGATTCGTTGATCCTCTGCTCCACCATTATGAAAGTCCTTTCGGCATGCAGCATCATGGGAGCACTCTGCTGCCTTCCCGGCGGCATAACCAAGGCGGCTTCCCAGCAATTCAACCAACTCACAACCGTGCCGATTCAATCGGTGACGGTCGAAGACGCCTTTTGGGCGCCCAAGCGAAAGCTCTGGGAGGAGATCACCATCCCGGATTGCTTCATGAAGTTCGAAAGCGACCGCGGCGGCGCGCTCAATAACTTTGACCGCGTCCGCGACGGACAATCGGACGGGCATGCCGGCCCTCCCTGGTATGACGGGCTCATATACGAGATGATCCGCGGCTCGGCGGACTTTCTAGCGGCAAGGCCCGATCCTGTCTTGGAAAACCGGATTGACGGCTACATTGCGCGGATCGCTGCGGCGCAGGACCGGGACCCGAATGGGTATCTCAACACCTGGACAGAACTGGAGCATCCAAACCAGCGCTGGGGGCTCAACGGCGGCAACGACGGTTATCAGCATGAAATGTATAACGTCGGCGCGCTATGCGAGGCGGCGGTGCACTATTATCAAGCCACGGGCAAGACCCGGCTGCTGCGGGTGGCCGTCAAGCTGGCGAACTACACGTGCGACCAGGTCGGGCCGTCGCCCAAATACGAATTGGTCCCCAACCACGCCATCGCCGAAGAGGCGTTCGCAAACCTGTATTTGTTCTTTCGCGAACATCCGGAGCTCAAGCAAAGCCTCCCGGTCTCCGTGGACGAACGCCGATACCTGGAGTTGGCTCAGTACTGGGTCGAAGCGCGCGGACTTCCCCGCAAAGATCAGCCGTCATATGGGGCTTACAACCAGGACCAGAAGCCGGTCTTTGCGCAAACGACGATTGAAGGCCACGCCGTCCGCGCGGCCCTGTTATGCGCCGGTGTAACCGCGCTGGCCGGCGTCAATGGCCTCGACGAATATCGCGAAGCCGCCCTCCGATTGTGGAGCAACATGACCGAGAAGAAGATGTACGTTACCGGTGGCATCGGTGCGACCGCCGCCGGTGAAGCCTTTGGAAACGACTATTTCCTACCCAACGACGGCTACCTGGAAACCTGCGGCGCGGTCGGCGCAGCCTTTTTCGCTCGCAACTTGAACTTGCTCACCGGGGACGCGCGGTGTGTGGATGTCCTCGAACGCGAACTCTACAACGCAGCGCTGGCGGGCGTTTCTCTGGCGGGCAATTCCTACACGTATGTGAATCCATTGGTAGCGCCCGACGGCAACTCCCGCTGGTCGTGGAACGGCTGTCCGTGCTGTCCGCCCATGTTCCTGAAGCTCATGGGTGCAATGCCCGGCTATATTTACGCGCAGGATGATGCGGGGATTTACGTGAACCTCTTCGTCGGCGGCAAAGCCCAACTTCACGTCGCCGGCCGGAAGGTGGTGATAAAGCAGGAGACCGATTACCCTTGGCAAGGTGACGTAAAGATCACGGTCGAACCCACCAAGACCAGTGAATTTGACTTGAGTATCCGCATTCCTGGCTGGTGCCAGGGGCCAGTCTCCCCCGACGACCTCTACCAACCAGCGAGCCCCCTTCCGGTGTGTGGCGCCCGCCTTACGGTCAACGGCAAAGCAATTGAGACCCTTGAGATCGTTCGCGGCTACGCCAGATTGCATCGCCGATGGAAATCCGGCGACCTCGTCCAACTGCACCTGGAGATGCCCGTGCAACGGGTCAAAGCCGATTCTCATGTCGAGGCGGACCGAGGCCGGGTTGTGCTGATGCGCGGCCCGCTGGTTTACTGCTTTGAGGGCGCGGAAAACGGCGGCGCGGTCAAGAACCTGGCCATCACTCCAGGAACCGAGTTTACGCCGGAATACAGGGACAACCTGCTGGGAGGAGTCACCGTGCTGCAAGCAACCGCGACTGGGGTCTTTCAGACCTCGGCAAATGCGGTCGTCTCGATGCCATTCAAGGTAACGGCTACGCCCTATTATGCGAACGCCAATCGTGGCACCTGTCCAATGCAGGTTTGGATGCCCGAAGGGCAGGACGGTTGCCGACCCGAAAGGCAGGAGTAAGTGCCAAACCGGGCGATTCCAAATTGGCTGCCGCTGCCGCGTAACGCCTCAGCCGCAAGCGCCCAGCGAGGCAACGGCGAGGCTCCTGGGAGGCTGCGGCGGAGGGGCTATGGTGCTGAGGAAGGCCAGAGGCTCGCGGAGGCGCTGTAAGTCTTGTATTTGCAACAAGTTATTGTCTGAGTTGCGGCGACAATGCATCAAACTCCTGGCTGGTCTCCGTGCCTGCTTTGGATTAAGAGACAGGAATGATCTACCAGCGAGAACTTCAGCTCCAAACCACCGGGCATCGCCAGATGCATGACCTTACGGAGGGAATTGCCGAGGTCGTAAGCGCCTCAGGCATTCGTGCGGGGGTCGTCAACGTCTTCAATGTCGGCAGCACTGGCGCCATTGGCACGATTGAATTCGAGCCCGGGCTTCAGAAGGACCTCCCAGCAATGTTGGATAAGCTCTTCCCGCCGAGCCGGGACTACGGCCACGAACAGGCCTGGCACGATGGCAACGGCCATTCGCATCTGCAGGCAACGATGCTCGGCCCCTCGCTCACCGTCCCCCTCAAGGATGGGAAACTAGTTCTGGGAACTTGGCAGCAGGTTTTTCACCTGGAGTGCGACATCAAACCTCGGAGGCGAACGATCCTGATCACCGTTTTAGGCGACCGTTGAAGGGAAGGTTAGACCGTCTTTACCCTTGTCCTGAAGGCGCCTGTTTCCTATCAGAGTGCTTTGCCTTTCATTATCAGGTTTAGGGCCGGGGACAATCCCCGCTCACGAGTGCAGCGCGCTGCTGAAGGCGCGGAAGAAGCGTTCGACCAACGGATGCCGGGCGCCCAGCAACTGGAAGATCGCCTTGCAAGCTTCTTTGGCTCCCCCGTTGTCATATTGCTTATTCCGCTCCAGGACCTCAATAAGCGCTGCGAGCGCCACGGCGAAATCGCCAGACTGCACGGCGGCGGCGCCGGCCAGGTAGCGCTCACGAATATTGGCTGCGGGCAACGCGTCCGGTTGGCTCGCAAGTTGGGCCAGACGCGCCAGCGTTCGCAACGCATTTGCTTTATCGGCGAACTCGCTATCGGGCCCCAGTGATTCGAGCAACCCAGCGACCCCATCCGGCGCGGAGTTCAGCAGGGCCTGCGCCAGGAGGACACGGGCTTCGGAGTTCCCAGGTTCAGCGGCGACGACAGGCTCCAGCAACTTCCGCGCAGCGGCACTTGCCCCTTCGCTCAACAGGCGTTGCGCCTCGGCCAACTGCTTGGCGCTTGGGGAAGGCAGCGCTTGGTCGAGAAAGCGGCGGATTTCCCTTTCCGGCAATGCGCCAACAAACTCATTCACCACCTCACCATTGACGAAAAGTTTCACCGCCGGGATGCTGGCGATGTTGAAGGCGGCAGCGAGTTCTTGATTTTCCTCGGTGTTGAGCTTGGCCAACTCCCACCGCCCGTTGGCCTGCCTGGCCAAGCTCTCCAGCACTGGCCCTAGCGCCCGGCACGGGGCACACCACGGCGCCCAAAAATCCACCAGCACGGGGATCTGTTTGCTGCGCTTTAGCACCTGCGTCTCGAAATCGGTCACTTCATAGCTCATCTATCCAAGGCAAGTTAACACTTCCGAGGGATTGAGCCATCGGGAGGCCAAAGGTTACACCTGTCGAGCGCCGGATTTTCAGGTTTTCAATGACCCTGGCACTAGTGATAATCCGCGTATGCCGCCCAAAAACCGACGAGTGACAGTAGCTCCTGAGAAGCCCCGCCAATGAACTTTTCCGGACAACGGGCATTGCGGCTGTTGCTGGTGGGCGTCGGCTGGCTGAGCTGCGGTTGGCCGGCGAGCGCAGCGGCTCTGCACAGTGAAGGGGAGGCCGCGAGCTTGGACGCCTCTGATTTGGGCCGATATGAAGCCGGGGGGCCGCGGACCTACTCGACGCGATTCGAGGGGACGGAGAGTCCGCTTTCGGAAGGCGGGAGATGGACCAATGCCGGAGTGGACTGGACCCAGATCCGGAAGCATGACGGTTCGGCGTTTGGCACCCAAACGGGGACCCATACGGGCATCTTCAAGTATGACGATTCTTACGCCCATCTCTCCGGCTTTCCGCCCGACCAGGAAGCCTGGGGAGAAGCGCGGATCGTCAAACCGAATGCATCCTGCAATCAGGAAGTGGAGATCCTGCTGCGATTCTCGAGCGCACCGCACCGCACGACTGGGTATGAGTGCTTTGCCCGCTGCCTCAACAGCCCGGCATCCTATTTGCAAATCGTGAGGTGGGATGGGCCGCTCGGCAAGTTTACTTACCTAGCGGACAAGCGCGGCACCAACTATGGCCTGAACAACGGCGACATACTCAAGGCCTCCATCATCGGCAACGTGATTACGGTGTATGTCAACGGGGTTGAGAAGGCGCGAGTCACGGACGACACCTTCAAGACGGGCAATCCTGGGATTGGGGAGTTCCTGGCGTGCAACGGCGGCCAAGGGATTGGCTCCAATGCCGATTTCGGCTTCGCCAGCTTTACGGCCAGGGGCATCGGAGGGGCCAACACGAATTCGACCGGCCTTGGCGGCCAGGCGCCCATCCAGCGACCCCTTCGCGCATCCAGGAACCCGAACTATTTCGCCGACTCCAACGGCAATCCGCTTGTTCTGTGCGGGTCGCAGACCTGGAATACGTTGCAGGATTGGGGCACGGGCGGGTCCGTTCGACCGCTGGACTTTGACGCTTTCGTCAGTTTCCTCAAGGCGCACGGCCACAATTTCACACTGCTCTGGCGCACCGAACTGCCGAGGTTCAGCCATTTGCCGGTGACGGCCAATCGTCCTCCGGATTTCACGGTGTCTCCTTATCCCTGGTTGCGAACGGGGCCTGGGTTCGCCACTGATGGCGGGTTGAGATTCGACCTGAGGCAGTTCGACCCCGCCTATTTCGATCGGCTGCGAAGACGGGTTGAGGCCCTGAAGCGCGCGGGCATTTATGCCGGCGTATATTTGTTTACCGGGGAATGGTTGTTACGGTTCCGCGGCCCCGGTGATGGCTACCCGCTTTCCGGCCCCAATAATGTCAACGGCGTTGATGACGGCTATCGCGGTGGCCCTGCCGAGACCGGACTTGCTTCCGTTACCATGACCGCCACCAACGTGATTACCGAGGTGCAGGATGGCTACGTGAGGAAGACGATAGACACCTTGAACGACTTGCCGAATGTGCTGTGGTTGGTTTCAGAAGAAGCGCCTATGAAATCAACGTGGTGGAACAACCACCTCATTTCCCTGGTCAAACACTACGAGCGGGGCAAGCCTTATCAGCACCCGGTCGGATACGCCGCGCTCGAAAGCCTCCCGGATTCGATCCTCTACAACTCGGATGCGGACTGGGTTGCTCCGTCCGCCTGGCTTTCTCCCACTACCTCGTGCGGCGCCGGGGAGCCCGCGTGCAAGGTCAACATCAACGACAGCGACCACAGTTATTTCGGGATGTGGAACGATACGCCGCAGAGGAACCGGAATTATGCCTGGGAGAATTTCCTGACCGGCAACCAAGTGCTGTTCATGGACCCGTATCTGGTGGATTACCCACGCGAGCATCGGAACTTGTGTGATACCCCCGTCAACGGCATAGGCAGCCGGCCCGACACGCGCTGGGAGAATCTCCGCAGCAATCTTGGCTACCTCCTGCGATACTCGCGCAAGCTCAACCTGGCCAATGTCCTGCCGAGGAGCACGCTCTGTTCGACCAAGTACTGCCTGGCGCAAACGCCCTCGAGCGGCGCAGAGTACCTCGTTTATGCGCCGGCCGGGGGTGCCTTTACGCTGGACCTTTCGGCCATGCCCGCCTCACGGAAGCTGGCGGTGGAATGGTTTAACCCTGCGCTCGGGCAAACCATAACCGAAAGCCCGATTGCGGCCGGGTCATCGTCCCAGTTATTTAACCCGCCTTTCAGCGGCGACGCCGTCTTATACCTGGTGGACAGCGAGGGCCACAAATGATCTTTAGGGCAGCCGCGTTCAGACTCCGGTGACGCGCTGGCCTGAGGGGCAAGGCGCGATGTTCGCTGTGAAGGGATCGTTCTTGAGTCGCGGCTTATTCCAAGGACCAGTAGTGAACGGCGTAGGGTTCGAGGGTGAGGGACAAATGCGGGTCGCCGCGCTTGAGGTTTGAAAACGGCTCGGGTCGAAGGCGGGCGTTCTCGTCGTTGCTGGGGGTGGCCGCATCCAGGACTATGTGGCGGACTCGCACGTCTTGCGGCAGGTCCTTGAGAGCAAGTTCGAGGGGGACCGGTGAGGACGAGAAGTTCCAGAGCATCAGGTCATACATCCGCAGTTGCCCATCATAGGTGGCGAAACCGTGCACGTCGGGGTGGGTCGAGGTGAGGCGCAACCGCTGGCCGGCCAGCCGGGAGAGCAGTTTGAAGGCGAAGTAGGCGGGGCGGACCTGGTTCTGGTAGTCGAAGAGGCCATCGAACTGCGGCATGCGATTCCACCAGCGCGTCATGAAGGCGGTGCCGTGGGGCGAGAAGAACGGCGCGAACTGGTCGTAATCCACATACCAATCGCGCAAGTGGTAATAGCATGAATAGTCCAGTCCGGCGTCCTTCATCTGCCAGATGACCTCGGCTACATAGCAAGGCTGGTAACGCGGGTCGAGCGGAGGGTTCATGAGGTCCATGTTCCATTCGTCGAGAAAGGTCTCGACTTGGAGGGAGGGGTAGTTTGCCAGGAGGCGTTTGACGTAATCAATGGTGCCGCGCACGGCTTTAGGCTCGCTGCTGTAGATGTGCCAGGAGACGAAGTGGAGCGGGACGGAGTGGGTGGAGCAGAAGTCGAGCAAGGCGGGCAGGATCGGCGAGCGAGAGTAGGCCAGCGCGGGGCCACCCACGCGGGCGGTATGATCCGCGCGCAGGATTGCGGCAACCGTGTGCTGATAGTAGCGCACGTAGCTGGCGGGTTGGAACCGGTACGGGCAGCCCCCGTCCTCGCCGATGTCGGGTTCGTTGGCGATTTCCCAATACCACCCGCCGCCGCTGCGTTGCCGGCAGTGGCGGACGAGGTTGAAAATGAGCTTCTCCCAGGCTTTGTAATCGGCGGGTTCGACTACGTCCTGGTCGGTCTTGGGAAACAGGACCGCCGGCTTGAAGCATATACACATCAGCGGCTTTGCGCCGGTCTTAAGAATCGTGTCCACGGAACGGTCCAGCGTGTCGAAGTGATAGTGCCCGCGCCGGGGGAGGAGGTGGAAATACTCCTGGAGGAAGAGGCGAATGACACGCGGATGCAGCGCCCGGACCTCGGCGACGCGGTCCGCCCACATCGGGTCGTCCGACAGGCCGCCCTGGCCGAGCGCCATTTTGCCGATCTCAAGCGGCCCGAGGCGTTGGGAGAAGTCAACCTGGACTTGGGCGGTTTGTGTTTGGGCCGTAGCAACGACGGCAGTTGACATCAACAAGCCGAGAAGGAGGGCATAGGGCTTCATACGCGTTGTTATGGTTGGAGTGGTCTCACACTTGAGATCGCGCCATGACGTTATATTGAGCACGGCCGGGAGTGGGAAGTCGAACCCAATCCCTGGGCAGCCTTGAACGAAGGATTGTGTCGAGGGCTTTGGTGCTGATAGGCTTGGCCCATGTCAAAACTTTGCACATCTAGTTCTCCGGGACTTCGCGCGATTCCCTCCCCGCAGGCAGCTTTCAGCCGCCGGCGCTTTTTGCGGAGCGCGGCAGTGCTGGGCGCCGCCGCCAGCCTGCCCGTGGTGGTGCCCTCCTCGGTGTTCGGTGCGGCGGGGCGTCCGGCGCCGAGCAACCGCATCACGCTTGGGGCGATTGGTCTGGGGGGCCAGGGCAACGGCGACATGGAGGGCTTTCTGGGTGATCCGCGTTGCCAGGTGCTGGCCGTGAACGATGTGGACCGCAACCACTGCGAGAGCGCTCGCAAGCGGGTCAACACTTTCTACAGCAACCAGGATTGCGCCGGCTACGGTGATTTTCGTGAACTGGTGGCCCGGGATGACATTGACGCGATCTTGATGGCCACGCCGGACCACTGGCACGCCATAACGGTCATTGCGTCGGCCCGGGCGGGCAAGGACATTTATGGCGAAAAGCCGTTCAGCCATGATCTGCGGGAGGGCCGGGCCATGGTGACGGCGGTGCACCAATACGGGCGCGTCTGGCAGACGGGGTCGTGGCAGCGGTCCACGGGGGATTTCCGCTTCGCGTGCGAGCTGGTGCGCAATGGGCGCATCGGCAAGGTGCACACGGTGGAAGTCGGCCTGCCGACGGGGAGCCCCGGCGGCAACGCGCCGTTCACCAATCCGCCGGCTGAGCTTGACTATGATTTCTGGTGCGGGCCGTCGCCCTGGGCGCCGTATTCGGCGGACCGCACGCATTGGAACTGGCGGTGGCAGATGGATTACGGCGGGGGCCAGCTCATGGACTGGATCGGGCATCACGGGGACATCGCGCAATGGGGGTTGGGCACGGAGTACACCGGCCCGGTGGAGGTCAAGCCGATCTACGCCGATTTCCCCAAGACGGGCATTTGGGACGCGGCGACGCGCTACCGGATCGAATGCACTTATGCCAACGGGGTGAAGATGATAGTGCAGAACGCGGAGGGCCAGCTTCGCATGGGGGCGAAGTGGATCGGGACGGACGGGTGGGTTTGGGTGGACCGCGGCGGGTTCGACACCGAACCCAAGGGCCTGATGAAGGACAAGATTCGCCCGGACGAGATCAACCTCTACCATTCGACCAACCACATCGGCAACTTCCTCGACTGCGTGAAGTCGCGGCGGCTGACGATCACGCCCGCCGAAGTGGCGCATCGGTCGGCCAGCATAGGTCATTTGAGTGTGATTGCCATCAAGCTGGGCCGGACGTTCCGCTGGAACCCGGAGACGGAGGAAATCGTCGGCGACGCAGCGGCCAGCACCTTGCTTGGCCGGGCCAAGCGCGACCCCTGGAGCATCGTATGAGCGCCATGAAACGAAATGCAACCTTCGCCCTTTGTATGAACCTACGCTCGTTGCCCAACTCCCTCCCTATGCAGCCAGAGAACATCCAACATCCGACATCCAACATCCAACATCCATTGGCCCCAATTCGGGTGCGCAACGCCATAAGAATGTCTGCCCTGGTAGCCATTCTTGGGTTGGTGCTGGGCTGTTCGCTTCTATGCGGGCAGGAGGCGGCGTCTGATCCTTATCAAGGGCTGGCGAAGTACGAGTTTAGCCAGAGCCGGCTGCCGCTGGCATTGATTGAGGAACAGATTCGCAAGGCTTCGCCGGCGGAATACCCGGCCATCGAGGCCAAGCTCCTGGCCGTCCTGAAAGCGCCCGAGACGACCAAGGATGCGAAGCGTTTCATCTGCCGCTGGCTGGGAGTGGTAGGTTCGCCGGACTGCATCCCCGCAGTCGCCCCGTTGCTGACGGATGCCGACTTGTCGCATCCGGCCCGGATGGCGCTCGAACCCATGAGTTCGCCTGCGGCGGGCGCCGCTCTGAGAGACGCGCTGCCCAAAGTGCATGGGCGGCTGCTGGCGGGCTTGATCGGTTCGATCGGGGTCAGGCGCGACGCGGAAGCGGTGAGCGCGCTGGCGGCTGCGGCCAAAGACGATGATCCCGTGGTGGCCACCGCGGCCATCATGGCGCTCGGGGCGATTGGCACCGAGTCGGCAGCCCAGACGCTGGCCGGACTCGAGGTAGCTCCCGCGCTGGTCCGCGCCCAGGCCCGCGCGCGCATCGCCGCCGCCGGGCATCTCAAGAGTGACGGCGCGAATCCCCAGGCGGTCGCCATCTACCGCGACCTGATGCAGGCCAGCCAGCCCCAGTTCATCCGGGTGGCGGCTTTGAAAGGACTGATTGGCGCGCTGCCGCAGGCCGAGGCGGTTCAACTGGTGACGGAGATGGCGCAGGGAGACGACACGGCGATGCGCGAGGCGACGGTGGCGGCTTACGCGACGTCCACAGATGTTGCGCTGCAAGGCGCGGTGGCGGAAGCGCTTCCCTCGATGAAGGGGTCGGGTCAACTGATTCTGCTGGGGGTGTTGGCGGACCTGCCGGACGTGCCGGCGCGGCCCGCCTTGCTGAAGCTGGCCGGGGAGGGGTCCGACCCAGCCGTGCAGGCGGCGGCGGTGGATTGCCTGGCACGGCACGGCGAGGCAGCCGATGTGCCGATGCTGGTGCGACTGGCCGGCTCGGGGCAGGGAGTGGTGAGCGAGGCGGCGCGCCGGACACTGGACCGGCTCGGCAAGCCGGGCGTGGATGAAGCGCTAGTCGGTCTGATCGAGTCGTCCAACGCGTCCGACCGCGCGACGGCGCTGGGGGTGCTGGCGAGCCGCAACACGGTGGCCGCCTTGCCCACGCTGGTGCGGTTGGTGGGCGGGGTAGATGCCGCGCTGGGGGCCGAGGCCGCCAAAGCGCTGGGCGTCATGGGCCAGGGGGCCCAACTGCCGGCGCTGACGGCCGCGATAGCTACCACGGACAACGCGGCGCTGCGGGCCGCGTGCGGAGAGGCGGCGCAGGCGATTTGTATTCGCGCGCAGGACAAGGCTGCGGGGGCGAAGGTTGTGCTCGGTGCGTTTGAGCAGGCGCAGCAGCCGGCGGCCAAGGCCGCCTTGCTGCAGTTGCTGGTCTATACCACGGGCCCGGGCCCGCTGGCTGCGGTGGTCAAGGCCATCGGCGACAGCGACACCGAAGTCCACCAGGCCGCGTTTCGCACGCTGGTAAGCTGGCCGGACGCAAGCGCGGTGCCGCAACTGGTCGCGTTGGCGCGCCGCGCGCCGGACTCGAGCGACGCCATCGTGGCGTTGCGCGACGGCTGCCTGCGGATTGCGGCGATGGAAGAGGTGCCCCTCGCGGAACGGGTGTCGGCTTACCGCAGTGTGCTCGAAGTGGCGCGCCGGACGGAGGAGAAGAAGCAGGCCATCTCCGGGCTGACCGAGATTCCCACGTTTGCCTCTCTCGACCTGCTCAAAGAGTGCACCAAGGATGGGGCGCTGAAGAATGAAGCGGTCGCGTCGGCGATCCGAGTGGCGAGGGAACTGGGCATGGTGGACTACAAGCGCGCTGTGGCCGACCTCCAGGAACTCAAAAGCATGACCGACCAGGAAGACCTGCGGAAGAAGGCGGACGACGCTATCAAGAGCCTCCAGAATGCCGGCCAGACTCCCGACGGGTCCATCCTGGCGTGGATGGTGTCGGGCCCATACAAGCTGGACGGCAAGACCGGGGCGGAGCTGTTTGACATCGAGTTCGCGCCCGAGAAGGCCGGTTCAAAGGCCGATTGGCGCCCGGTCGGCCAGACGGGGGTGAGCAAGGCCGGGCTGGTCGGGCTGGATAAGATGCTGGGCGGCAACGAACGAGTGGCCTATATCAGGACGCAGATCACTTCCGACCGCGACCAGGAGGCCCGGCTTGAGATCGGCAGCGACGACGGCGTGAAGGTCTGGCTGAATGGGAAGGTGGTGCATGCGAACAACGTGGTCCGGCCCTGCACGCCCGGGGAGGACAAAGTCAGAATCCGGCTCGACCGCGGGGTGAACCGGCTGCTGCTCAAGGTGACACAAGGCGGCGGGGAATGGGCCACCTGTTGCCGCTTGCGCGCGCCCGATGGTGCACCCCTGGACGGCGTGACGGTGGGCGTGGGTGAAGAATGAGCCGGCCCGAGGGCACGCCGCGCGAGCGGCCTCACCGGGCGTCTGAATGAGCCAACACTATCTTGCGGATTTTGCTGAACTGATACGGACCCCGTTCCAGCACCTTGCGCTGGTGTGGGGCATTGTGCCGCTTTACTTCGCCTTGCTGTTGAGCGAGCTGACTTCGTCAAAGAAGAGCTTTCGCACCGCCATCCAAACCGGGTTTAGCTTTCTCTGGGCGGGCGCCCAATGGGTATTTCTTTACCGAAATGGAGCCGCCGCCACGACTGCCGGCACGGTGGCGCCCACGGAGATCCAACCCATCAACCTGGTGGTGACCGCTCTCGTCTTGTTGCTGGGCGCGGTGGCTCTGTATAGTGGCCTGCGCCGGCGTTACCCCAAGTTTGCTTCGTTCCTTGGCCATACGCGGTTCAGCAACTACTTCATGATCACCCTCTACCCAATCCAGGCGCATGCGCTGGAGTGGACGTGGAATCGGCTGGCGGCAATCGCCATTTTTGCGGTGCCGGTCTGGTTGCTGCTGCACTTTGGCTTGATGCCATTTCGCGGGACGAAATGAGCGGCCAAAGCAGTTTACCCGTGCGTCAATCCTTGAAGAACAGATCGAACGCCGCAGCGAGCCGGAATCCCAACGCCATGTGAATCAGCGTTTGCGCTCTCGCTATACGATGTCTTGCGCTTGAGCGTCCCAGCGGACCGTGCGCTGCTGCCGGTAGGATGCGATCGCCATCTGACACGTGATCGCCGTGCGGAATCCCAGTTCAAAGGGACAAACCGGCTGTTTGCGGCTGCGCACGCAATCAAAGAAGTTCTGCATGTGCTGGGGCGTATAATCCGTGTACCCCCCCTTGGGCAACTCGCCCTCTTCCTTCCGGCCAATCGTCTGTTTGCCTTGGGGAAAGTAGAGGATCTGGCCGGACGCGTCGTGCATCACCGTGCCTTTGGTGCCGAATAGATAGTCGTGTGTCTCGCCGTAATAGGCGTTGCCAAACATCGAGTTCCAGGTGAAGAGAATCTTCTCCCCATGGTTCATCGAAACTGTCATGGTGTCCGGCACCTCCATCTTGGGGGATTGATAATTGGCCCCGGCCATGGTGACGGTTTCCGGGATGCCCAGGCCCAGCACCTGGTGCCAGAACCCGACTTGGTGGACCATGTTCTCGAATACGTTGCCCCCCGAGTAATCCCAGTAAAAGCGCCAGTTCATATAACGCTGCGCGTCGAATGAGTAACGCTTCGCTTCGCCCTCGAAGGCGGGCCAGTCCACGTGCTCTTCGTTGCAGTCTGAGGGAATTGCTCTCAGCCACCCCCCATAGCGAGCATTGCGATAATGATGCGCCTGGATGGCGGTGATCGTGCCCATCTGCTCGGCGGTAGCCAGTTCCTGCACCTTCCGAATGCCTGGCCCGCTGTTCATCTGCATGCCAATTTGGACCACCCGCCCCGTGCCCTCCATCGCCTTGCGCATGCGCCGGGCGTGCTCGGGGTTGAACGCCATGGTCTTCTCCTGGTACACATCTTTGCCGGCCTGGATAGCCGGCACGAAGTTCAGCGCATGCTGGTGTTGCGGCGTCGCAATGAGGACGGCATCGATCGACTTGTCCTCAAGCAACTGTCGAAAGTCTCTTAG
>Ga0335078_10010577_pt1 | contig 13666 bp, 12 predicted proteins | sample Lox_Sample_32_FD_206711 | JGI IMG/M metagenome (GOLD analysis project Ga0335078, IMG submission 206711) | Soil microbial communities from Loxahatchee National Wildlife Refuge, Florida, United States - Lox_Sample_3.2 | ecosystem: Environmental > Terrestrial > Soil > Wetlands | place: USA...
GCTGCAGTTGCAAGCCGAAGACTTCGCTAAAGTGATGCGCCAGACGCGGGGCCACTTCGCGCGGGTTGACGGCGCGACCGAGTAGTTTTTCGAGCGAGGTGGCTTTGCGGCCAGCGATGCCGCAGGGAATGATCAGATCGAAATAGCGCAAGTCGGTGGAGACGTTGTAGGCGAAGCCGTGCGAGGTGACCCAGCGGCTGATGTGGACGCCAATGGCACCGATTTTTTCGGATGAAGAAGTGGCGAGTGGCCCTTCGCCGCTCTGGGTAAACGAGTGGTGAGTGGCGAGTAAAAAACCTTCCGCGTTGCTCGTGGGTTCCACCCAAACCCCGGTCTTTCCATGCTCGCGCCGAGCGTTGAGACCAAATTCGTTGGTGGTTCGGATCATGACTTCTTCCAGCATACGCACGTACCAGACTACATCCTTGCGAATCGCAGCGAGTTGCAAGATCGGGTACCCGACAATTTGGCCCGGTCCATGAAAAGTGACGTCGCCGCCGCGGGAGGTTTCGAAAAACTCGACGTTGCGTTCACGGAGTAGGCGCTCAGAAGCGAGCAGATGTTCGCGTTTGCCATTGCGGCCTTGTGTAATCACCGGCGGATGTTCGCAGAGCAACAGAACATCACCAATAGCCTCGGCTTTGCGCAGCGCGACGAGGCGCTTTTGCAGCGCGTACGCTTCGGCGTAACCAATCGTTCCCAAGTCACTGATGCGGCAAGATTTCACGGTTTCCGTATTCTCGAGTGGGCGCAGCGTGCCGCGCCCCTACAATTCGCTGAGCCCTGCCCAGCAAATCGCAGTTAGACGTTAATCTGCAATCCCTTCACGCTGGCGAACGCGTCGCCCATCGCTTCCCAAACCGTGGGATGCGCATGCACCATCTGCATCATATGCTCGATAGTGCCTTCCAGATTCAGCACGGCCGTAGCTTCCGCCAGAATCTCGGTGGCGAGCGGCCCGATGATGTGGATGCCCAGCACCTCGCCGTACTTCTCTTCACTCACGACTTTGATGAAGCCGCCGTGATTGTTCAGAATGGTGGCTTTGCTATTGCCGACGAACGGGAATTTGCCGACTTTCACCGCGTAGCCGGCGTCGCGCGCCTGCTTTTCGGTCAAGCCGATGGAACCAATCTGCGGCTCGCAGTAGGTGGCATTGGGAATGCGATCCTTGCGGATGGGCTGCGTGGGCTTGCCGGCGATGGTGGTGACCGCGATGATGCCTTCCATCATGGCCGCATGCGCCAGTTGCGGGAGGCCCGCGACGATGTCCCCGATCGCGTACAGACCTTTTTCCGCCGTTTCCATGGTCGGGCCGACGTGCACAAAGCCGCGCTCGACCTTGGCTTTGGATTTTTCGAGGCCGCAGCCATCGGTCATGGCTTTACGCCCGACTGCCAGCAATAATTTTTCGGCCTGGATGGTCTGGGCTTTTCCGGTTTTGTCCGTGAAAGAGACGGTTACGCCGTTGGCATCTTTCTTTACGGCGGTCACGCTGCAGCCGGTCTGGATCTGAATGTTCTTCTTTTTAAACGCCTTTTCCAGTTCGGTGGAGATTTCTTCGTCTTCGACGGGCACGACGCGCGGCAAAGCTTCGAGAATGGTTACTTGCGTGCCGAAGGAGTTGTAAATGGAAGCGAACTCGACGCCTACGGCTCCTGCGCCGACGACGACGAGCGTTTTCGGAATTGCGGGAAGTTCGAGAATCGAGCGGTTGGTGAGAATCGTTTTGTGATCAGGTTCGATACCCGGCAACGATTTGGCTTCCGAACCGCTCACCATCAGGATATTCGAGGCCTCGATGATGATCTTCTTGCCGTCTTTTTCGACGGAAACCTTACCGGGCCCTTCGTAGCGGCCCCAACCCTGCACCCACTCGACTTTGTTCTTTTTGAAGAGAAACTCGATGCCCTTGGCGTGCTTTTTGACGATTTTGTCCTTGCGTCCGAGGGTGGTGCCCCAGTTGAGCTTCACGCCGCTGACTTCGATGCCGTATTCCGCGGCGTCCTTGAAATGGTCATAAATTTCGGCGTGATGCAGAAGAACCTTGGTGGGAATGCAGCCGACGTGCAGGCAGGTTCCACCCAAGAAGGGATCCTTCTCGACGACCACGGTTTTCAAACCCAGTTCACCCGCGCGGATGGCCGCAACGTATCCGCCCGGACCGCTGCCGATGATCGCCACATCGTACTTTGCCACTCGTGATCTCCCTTATTCGCGGGGCCGAACCAGCGCCGGAATTCTTGGGCGCCAGGACGATTCTGCGGATGAACTGGACTGCTCGCTTACAGCCTGACCTGGCAGTGCCAAGCCCGGTTAGCGAGGCTTTCCCAGCGGGTCCGCCGCGCACCCGGCAAATCATGAATTTTAGCAGCGGCCTGCCGGGTCCGCAACTTGGGCCGACAACGTTGGCGCCAGAAGGAAGTTTAGCGCCCATCTGAAGCGCAGGGACTGTCGGATATTTTCACTTCTATTCCCACGATGTTTAGTGTTCAGGAATCTTTTCCATTGACATTTATAATTACTGTTCTGTATAGTCTCGTTCCATTTAATGTAAGCCTCGGCCTTTACGCCGTCTCGGCGGTCCCAGCCCGGCTTAGAGAGGACGGCCATCATGTTCATGAAAGCAGGTGAGCAGTGGAACTGCAGCAATCCCGCGTGTCACTGCGAGATTGTGGTGCAGAGTGCAAGCCAAGCGGAGGGCGGCAATCCGCGCTGCGTTTGCGGAGCGCCGATGAAGAAGAAGTACTGTCCGCCGCAGCTTTCCTATCTGGAATTTCTCCGCTTCGATGATTCCGTGCCAGCGCGAGAAACTTCTCGCAAGGATTGAAACATGCGCGCGGGAATGCTTGGGCACTTTGATCCGCAGGGGAAGCCGCTAATACTGCGCGGCGGGGTGGCCCGCACGTTCGGGAGCCTGGTCAGCTTTCTCGCGTCTCTGTTCTTGCTGACCGGAGCGTATCTGCTGGGAGACGCCTTCGAACACCCGTTGGCTGCGCAGGCGGTGGCCGTTCTGGCGGCAGCGCTCAGCCTCGCACTGGCGGCGATTCTCTTTTACTACCTGCTGAAACCGCGGAAGCGAAGGTTCCTGCCCAGCAGTTGGTTCAGGCGTGCTGCCTGAGCGGGAAGTAACGCTCCCGCAAGATCTTGACGTGGTGCAGCTCGTGGCCGGCGGTCATAAAGGCCAGAGCGCGCACGCTGATTTCGTGCTGGTTGGCAGTACTACGGGCCGTCCACGTGTCGCCGCTGAACGAGCGAAATAGCGTGATGCTCGCGGCGCGGACGCTTTGATATTCTTCGATCAGGCTTTTCAGCGTGCGGTGGCCAAAATCGCCGTTGCGCACGTAATCATCCTGTTCGAATCCTTCCATAGGGGTTTGGTCACGACGGGCTGCCCGCAGAGCCCGATAGGTGAAGATGCGTTCCGAGTCGATGATGTGCCCCAGAACTTCTTTGGCGCTCCATTTGTCAGGTGCATAGCGAAAGTCGCCGTCCGTTTCGGGGCGCTCTGCGAACAGCTGCACGATTTGCTCGGTCTGTTGGTCAAGGGCTCCCAGCACGTCATCGGGAACCAGAGAGATATATTTTTCGGCGTAGGGCGCAAACTCGCCGGCTTGTGGTCTGGCTAAACTCATAGTGGATGCCCCCCGATACTATGGAATAGAGCGAGTATAGCGCTGCACAGCGACGCAATCGCAAATCTGCCTCAGGCAGCCAAGAAGAGTCCGCGACCAATGTGGCTTCTCTTGGCATACTCCCTAGAGCTGCTGAGTGGACTGGCACGCAGACAATTTTGAATTGCGAAGAAAATATGGATTCTATCGTCGAGTCGACCGATCCTTGCGGCTGCCTTCGTTTCATTCCATCATAGGCATGGCGTGCGCTGGAGGCGCACAGTATGCGAGTTGCTTTTCAAGGGGAGCCGGGCGCTTTCAGCGAGGAAGCCGCTTTGCGTCTGCTGGGTACTGACATTGAGACGGTTCCGCGCCCCACATTCGATCTAGCGTTTCGCGCGATTCCCGACGGGATTGCGGATGCGTTGCTTGCTCCAGTCGAGAATTCTTTGGCCGGCTCCGTCGTCCGCGTTTACGACCTGCTGCTGGAAAGCAATTTAGGAATCGTCGCGGAAACGATTCTGCCGATCGAGCATCACGTGATTGGCTGTCCGGGCTCATCGCTTGAAGGGATTCAGTCGGTCGCTTCGCACCCGATGGCGCTGGCGCAATGCGAACGGTTCTTTCTGGCTCATCCACAGGTGAAACGCGTGCCAGCCGAAGATACCGCAGGTAGCGTCCGCGAAGTGCTGGCCCTTGGCGACAAGACCCGGGCCGGGATTGCCGGGCGCCGTGCAGCCGAACACTACGGTGGGATCATTCTCGCGGCCAACGTGCAGGACAATCCGGAAAACTACACGCGCTTCGTTTTGCTCAAGCCTGTGAGGGAAGAATTCGCTGTTGCGCCGGAGGCTCGAAAGGTGTCGATCGCGATGCGCCTCGCGCATCGTCCTGGCGCTTTGCTCGCGGCGTTGCATCCCTTTTCGAAATACGGCGTGAACCTGCTGAAAATCGAAAGCCGGCCGATTCACGGCCGCCCCTGGGAATACCAGTTTTTTCTCGATTTGGAAGCGGCATCCGCAACGCAGTTGGAGCAAGCCTTGGCCGAAGTGCGGCGCGCGACCAGTGAGGTGCGCGTCTTGGGACGCTATGCCGCGGCGGCCGCAAGTACCAAGAGCGTGAGTCAGGCCTAGAAGCCTTTCTCTACGAACCTTTTTCTACGGACCATAAAATTATTTCGAAAAGAAAACGGCCGGCATCGCGCCGGGCGTTCGATTTTTTGGTTAGCTACTCGGAGCCCGAATGGCAAGTTAGCAGTAGCTGCATTCGGCGTCGCCCATGGAGCCGCCGGTCATGTCGTCCTTGATCCGGCGAATCCGCTGGCCAAGCCGCTCCGCAAGCTGATGACGCGCGCGCCACAAGCGCGCTTTCAGGGTGTTCTCGGTGACTCCCAGCTTTCTCGCCGCTTCTCCCGTCGAGTAGCCTTCCACTTCGCGCAGCACAAAGGCGGTGCGCAAGAGCGGCGAAAGCTCGTCCAAATTTTCGCTGATCATTTCGCGCAGCTCGGTTCCGGCGAAAACCTGCTCGGGATTCGGCTCATCGGCGGCAAAACGCTCGGCGATAGGCAGTTCATCTTCGCGCGGCGGCTCATCCAGCGAAACGGCGGGACGCGCCTTTGCACTGCGGCGCCGCATCAACGCCGCATTGATGACAATGCGCGTCAACCAGGTCGAAAATTGCGAGCGGCCTTCAAAGCGCTTCATGTTGCGGTAGGCGGAGAGCAGCCCATCTTGCAGGGCGTCTTCCGCATCTTCAGTGTTTCCCAGGACGCGTAGCGCGGTTTGAAACAGCGGCCGCTGGTATCTGCGAAACAGCGTTTCCACGGCTTGCGCATCGCCTTTCTGCCCGGCCCGGATCAGTTTGTCCTCATTCACTTGAACTGTGACTGCGGCTTGCGTTGCCATCGTTCCCCCCGTTGTTACTGCAAACTCTTCGCGTGTCCGGCGCTTAGTTCAGAAACCTCTGCACCTCAGTGCGCCGGGACACCTCCGGCTGACACTTTCGGCCTGCGCATGAAAATCAGAACCGGGATGACTGCCAGGAAAATCACGCCCAGCATTTTGAAGTTGTCGACGAACGCGAACATCGCCGATTGACGCTGGACCAGGGTGTAGATCAGCCCATTGGACTGCACCGCGGCATGCGCGGCGCTCGACCCATACGAGATTAGACGCACGGTGTTGCCGTTGGTCGCACGCGAGACGGCTGCGCTGTAGCTGTTGACGTGCTCCATTAATTGCGCCTGGTGAAATTGCGTGCGCCGCTCGATCATCGTGGTCACCGTAGCGATACCCACGCTCGCGCCTATATTGCGCGCCAGATTGATGATGCCGGTACCCATGTTGGTCTTCTCTCTAGGCACAAAAGCAAACGCGGACACGTTGATCGGAATAAATAAGAACGCCAGTCCAAAACTTTGCAGCATGCGCGCACGGACGGCGTGGCCATAGTCCACACTCAGATCCCAACCGGCCATCACAAACAGCGCCAGCGCGCAGACCAGGCAGCCGAACGCGATCATGAATCGCGTGTCCAACTTTGCAACCAGAAATCCGACAATCGGCATCATCAGCATAATCACAGCGCCCCCGGGGGACAGCGCCAATCCTGCCAATTCCGCCGTGTAACCCATTAAATTCTGTAGAAACTGGGGAATCAGCACGGTGCTGGAATACAGCACGAATCCGAGAAAGAACATCGCAAGCGTCGAGACTGCAAAGTTGCGGTCGCGCAGCATCTTCAAATCGACGACGGGCTCCTTCTGGCGGAGTTCCCAGATGATTCCCCCCAGAATCCCGAGCAGCATCAGCACGAAAAACACGCGGACGAAGCCCGATGCGAGCCAATCTTCGCGCTGGCCCTTGTCCAGAATGATTTGCATGCTGCCAAGCCCGAGGCTGATCAGCCCAATACCGATGTAGTCGATCCGGAAGCCGCTCTTGATGCTGTGTCGCTTCATATACGGCGGATCACTGACCAGCAACGATGTGAGAATCAGCGAAAGAATTCCTACCGGCACGTTGATGTAGAAAATCCAGCGCCACGAAAAATTGTCGGTGATCCATCCCCCGAGCCACGGGCCAATTGTCGGCGCCACAACGACGGCGATACCGTAGACCGCGAACGCCATGCCGCGCTTCGCCAAAGGAAATGTGTCGTTCAGAATGGCTTGCTCGCTTGGTTGCAACCCACCGCCGCCCGCGCCCTGCAGAATCCGGAACAGCACCAGCACACCGAGGCTCGGCGCCAATCCGCACAAAAACGAGCTAACCGTAAACAGCGCCACGCAGGACATGTAGAAGCGCTTGCGCCCGATAAGGCTGGAGAGCCAGCCGGAAAGCGGCAGCACAATCGCATTCGAAACTAAATACGACGTCAGCACCCAAGTGGATTCGTCGGCGCCTGCGGAAAGGTTGCCGGCGATATGCGGCAACGCTACGTTGGCGATCGAGGTGTCCAGCACCTCCATGAAAGTCGCCAGCGTCACCGTCACGGCGATCACCCATGGGTTGATCGTGCCGTCCGGCATTCGCAACTTGGCTAGCAATCGGTGCCGCATAACCCTCAGTCTTGACTTTCTCCATCGACCAACTAGCGCGTACTTCTATTCCCCCGTACTCGCTGAATTTCGCTAAATTCCGGTAAATTTCGTTATTTCGTGATCACTGTAGCGTCTACGTTCATGCCCGGCCGCAGCACTGCTTTATCCGGAGGAATCGGATCGAGCACGATTTTCACCGGGATGCGCTGCACCACTTTTACGTAATTCCCCGTGGCGTTTTCTGGAGGCAGCAGGCTCAACACGCTGCCCGTCGCTCCGGCGATCGAATCCACGTGACCTTTGAAGGTCTGGCCATAGGTATCCACCTTCACTTCGGCTTCCTGACCTGAGCGCATCTTGCGGAGCTGCGTTTCTTTGAAGTTTGCGGTCACCCAAACATTCTGGAGCGGCACCACGACCATTAGTCCTTGTCCCGCTTGCACAATTTGTCCTGGCTCGACTTGTTTGTGCGTGGCCACGCCGTCTACAGGTGCCACTACATCGGTGTAGCTCAGGTTGAGTTGTGCCGCCTCAAGAGATGCGCGCGCCTGTTCGACTTTGGCGACCTTCGCCTGCGCGTCTGCGGTGCGCATGTTGACCTGCTTTTTGTCCGCTTGTGCCGCTTCCACTGCCGCATGCGCTTGCTGCACGCGCGCTTTTGCCGCGTCCATTTGCGCTTTCATCACATCAATGTTGCGTTGCGCCTGCCCCAGTTTTTCCTGGTCGGCTTTCAGTGCGCTCGCGGTCGCGTCGGCATTGGCCTTTGCGCCGTCATACTGCTGTTGCGAGATTTCGCCCTTATCGAGCAAGGGTTTGTAGCGCGCCAGGTCCGCTTGTGCGAGGGCAGCGTTGGCCTGGCTCTTGTCCACGTTGGCTTTCGCGTAAGCCAGATCGGACGTCTGCGCCTGCTGATAGCTCACCTGGGCTTTTTCCAGGTCGGCTTGCGCGCCCAGCAATTGCGCGTCCGCGCTCGAACTTCCGCTTTGCACGTTTTCCGCGGTGCGCGGCACATCGACTCCCGCCGATTTCGCTTCGCTTTCCGCCAGCGCCAGGGCGGCTTTGGCTTGATCAAGTGCGGCTTGATAGTCGCGGGGATCGATCTTCACCAGAATCTGGCCAGCCTTTACGGGCTGGTTGTCGTCCACCAGGACGCCCTGCACGCGCCCATAAACTTTGGAGGCAATCGGGGTAATGTGCCCGTCCACCTGCGCGTCATCCGTGCTCTCGCGATTGTGGTAGTAGAGATAAAGGCCAACCACCGCAGCCACGAGAACAATTGCGCCAGCGATGAGCAACCGTTGCACTTTGGGACTGCCTAGGCCCTTCGGCTGGTCCTGTTCGATGGGCACCTCTTCGATCAGCGGCTTTACTTTGGCCGCGTTTTCCAGGCCCACTTCGATCTCAACACTCATATCTCCTCGCTCTTACTCCTACTTCGCGTAGATCTTTTCCATTTCGCCGACCGAGCGGGCGAAATCAGCACGCGCCTGATTGAAGCGATACAGAGCCGCAATCTGGTTATCGTTTGCGCGCGACAGCGCGTCTTGCGCCTGAATCACCTCGATGTTGTTGGCCACTCCGGCCTTGAAGCGGTCCCTGGACTGTTCCACTTCCTGCTGGGAAAGCTGCACGCCGAGGTTGGCCACCTGGACTTCGTTGCGCGCGGAGTCCAGATTCAGAAGCGCCGTCTTCACGTCGAGCGCGATCTGGTTGCGCAGGTCGTCTTCCTGTTGCTGCAATTTCTTGATTTCCAGGTCGGCTTTCACGATCTCCGCGTGAGTCCGCCCACCTGTGAAGATCGGTAAATTCACCGCCGCTGCATAGTTGTACGTGGGGATGCCAGTTGTCGAAGAGGAGCCTTCGTAGGCCCAATTGCCGTTGAAATTCAGCACCGGCAGGCGCGATTCCACTTCCGCTCTTTTCTGATAACCCGCCGCCTTCAACTGCTCCTGGACCTGTTTCCATTCCTGACGCTCGTTGAGAGCAGTCTCGATGCTGGTATCTACGTCCGGCTGCGGCGTGTCAAAAAAGCCCAGCGAATCGGCCAATTCGATGCGTTGGCGCGGATCAAGATTCAGCAGCTTGCTTAATCCGTAGAGGGAGCGGTCCCGGTCGGCTTGTGCGACGAGTAGCGTCTGCTTCTCGTTCTGCAGTTCAACGTTGGCGCGCAGGGTGTCGATGCCAGTGCCGACGCCCTGCTTCTGCAGGTCAGCGGCCTGATCGTAAAGAGCCTGAGCCAGTTGCACACGCGATTCCGATGCTTGCACGCTGGCCACGGACCGCAGAGTCCCGATGTATTGCGAGACGACCAGCAAGATCACCTGTTCGCGCGTTGAAAAACTGTTGGCCTTTTCGGCCTTGGCGCTCTCCCGCGCAGCCTGGTATCGGCGGTAAAGCGTCAGGTCGAAAACCGGCGCGCTGAGGGTCGGCCCCGCCGCAAAGATTTGAAACGGCCCGGCGTGCTCTGGAAAGCTCGGAATGCGCGCGCCCAGAAAGGCTTCGAGGTTGATGCGTTCCACAGTGTCGGTAACTGCGAGATTGGCTTGCGGCAATAGCGCCGAGCGCGCAATGTTCTTGTCCTGATTGCTCTCCGCGGCGTTCAGTACAGCAATTTGCGCGGTCGGGTTCTGCTTCAACGCAAGAGCGACTGCCTGATTGAGCGTCAGGCTCAGCACGCTAGTCGGCGCATTCGGCGCCAAACCGTTATGCGAGCTTGCTTGCGCCCTGACCAGCGCCGGACTGAACAGCAAGCCGAAGAACGCGAAATAGAAGATGATGTGGGAACTCTTCTTCTTGTCTTTTTCCGCCGCGCCGGCCTTCGCGGTTCGCTCCGTCTCAATTTCGTGGATGATGGCTTCATTCAGGCAGCCTTCCGCCACCAGCTTGCCGCCTTCTCGGTGAATCTCTTTGAGCAGTACCTTGCCTGCGGCATCAATGAAGCTGACCCCGCACAAATTCACGCAGAATTTCTCAGCGGCCGCGCGTTCGCGCCAGCACTGTTCAAGCGCGGCGACCCAAACTCCAGCCAAGCGGCCCTCGACACTTAAGACCGTCTTGCCTCGTTTTTTCTCGGTGGTGATTCTCAACATTGATTGCGTCCCAATCCGACTGTGAGTCGTGCATTCACTTTGCCAATGACTGTTTAAATTCTGCTGTCTATTAAATGCACCTAAATCAATGACTTATCATGAACTTAGGCCCTGACATGTCTCTTATATTAGCCCATATATTGCCATTAGACGGCAAAACGGCAAAATCTTATAGCCCATATATGGGCGATTCTGCCGTGAAGTGCGCTTGCCCAGACCACTCAGACGGGCAATCACTGTTTGATATTTTCGTTGGGGGCGCTTCTTAGCTGATAGGTCGCTATGCGTTGAGGACCGTGATTACCATACATGGAAGATTTGGCCCGCGGCGGACGCAATCTCCGGCAAACAGACGTCTTATGCCGACTCGTCCTGTCGGCGTCGTTGGGCGGGCGGGTTAGCGCCGCACCGCGATGGCTTGCAGTTCGAAATGGCCGCCGCGCAGGAGTGCCGCTGCGCCGATGAATTCGCGGGCCGGCAGGTCCTTGGTAGTGAAGTAAGTCTTATAAATGCCGTTGAACTTCTCGAAGAGCGAGAGGTCGGTGCAGGCGATCTGGACGTACACGAGGTCGTCCATGCTCATGCCTGCCTGGGTGAGCGTGCCCTTGAGGCTGTCGAGCATCAGCTTGATCTCGTCTTCGACGGCCGCGGGTGGTTTACCGGTCTTGAGGTCCAGCCCGATTCGACCGGCGAGATAGAGAGTGTTGCCGGCCAGAATGCCGTCGCTGAAGGGTGCTTGGACTGCTTTTTCCGGCGCGTTGAAGACTTTGCGCGTGCCCTGCGGCGCTGGGTCGGAAAAAGCTCCCCGGACGCTAATTAAACCGGCCACCAACAAAGTGACAACCAAAAAACCGACGCGACGATTCACGGGTTCCTCCGTAACGAATTACTTGAGCTTGAAAGTTCGGCGCGAGTGTAACTTGCGGCCGCACGCATCGCAAGCCATGCGGCTTCGCTTCGCGGCAGCGCAATGCTACGATGCCGGCTCTTTTTTGAGGTGCCACATGCATTCAACGGTTCGAGCTTTTTGTCTTGCGGCGGCTGCACTGCTCTCTGGCTCTGCAGCCTTCGCGCAGAGCGAGTTGGACCAGCGCATCAACGCGGAGGCGCCCTCGCTCCTGGCCACCTACAAGCACCTGCACGAAAATCCCGAGCTTTCGACGCAAGAAAAAGAAACTTCCGCGCTGGTAGCGGCCGACCTGCGCAAATCAGGTTATGAGGTTACGGATCATTTCGGCCAGTACGCCGAAGCAAATCTGATTTCGTACGGAATTGTCGCGGTGCTGCACAACGGTGCAGGCCCAACGGTTTACGTGCGCACAGATATGGATGCTCTGCCGGTGACGGAAAATACCGGGTTGCCGTACGCCAGCCAGGTGAAAGCGAAGCGCGCCGACGGCACGGAAGTGGGCGTGATGCACGCCTGCGGCCACGATCTGCACATCACTGTGTTTCTCGGAACAGCGCATATGCTGGCGCAATTCAAGAACAAGTGGAGTGGGACGGTCGTCCTGATTGGTCAGCCGGCCGAAGAAACGGTGGGTGGCGCACAAGCCATGTTGAAAGCCGGTCTGTATACAAAATTTCCCAAGCCCGATTACGCCTTGGCACTGCATGATTCCGCTGCGATTCCGGCCGGAAAAGTCTCGTGGCACGCCGGACCGTTATTGGCGGGCGCCGATTCGGTGGACATTACGGTGCGTGGCTATGGCGGGCATGGGGCGGCACCGCAAGCCGGGAAAGATCCCATCGTGATTGCATCGGAAGTCGTGGTCGCTTTGCAAACCATCGTCAGCCGCGAAATGGATCCGCAACTTCCCACGGTGGTCACCGTCGGATCCTTCCATGCAGGAACGAAACACAACATCATTCCTGACGAAGCGCACCTGCAGCTGACGGTGCGAACCATGAATCCCCAGCAACGGGAAAAGGTGTTGGCCGCAATTGCGCGGATTACGAATGGGATCGCTGCTGCCGCTGGAGTACCAGCGGAACGCGCTCCAATCATTGAAGTCGCGCAGGACCATGTTCCTGCGACGATCAACGATACCGCCCTTACAAATCGGGTCGGTGCGGCGCTAGAACGCGCCTTGGGAAAAGAGAACGTGCTTCCCGGCGAGCCCATTATGGCGAGCGAAGATTTCAGCCTTTTTGCGCTGGAAAATCCCAAGCCGCCCATTTGCATGTTTTGGCTGGGGGCGTCCGATCCGGCAAAGCTGAAGGACGCGATGGAAAAAGGGACGCGCCTCCCCGGCCCGCATTCCAGCGAGTTCGCGCCGCTGCCCGATCCAGCAATTCGCACCGGCGTGAAGGCGATGACGAGCGCGGTGATAGATTTGCTCAGGAAGCCATAGTAGCTCGATTCATCTTGACGGCTGCCGCAATGGTCCCGATCGATTTTGGAAGCGCTTAAAACGCGATCCAGCCAATACGGATGAAGTAAAGCGAAGTGACCGCCACGGCGGCCCACAACGCCACTCCTTGCAGCATGGGCCGCCAACCCACTTCTTTGAGCGTGCCGCGGGAAATGCCAGTGCCGATGAGGAATAGCGTTGCGGTCAAGCCGAGCCGACCGAGTGAAAAAAGCTCCTGCGACGCGCGGCTTACCGTGTGCACGTACGTGTTCAGCACGGCCGCCAGACAGAAGAAGAGAATGAACCACGGAAATTGAATCTTGGACTTGCTGTGTTTGAGCGCCGCCGTGGCCAATGCCAGTGGAACGATCCAGAGTGCGCGAGCCAGTTTCACAGTTGTTCCAATGACCAGCGCTTGGGGGCCGTATTTTGAGGCAGCACCGACAACAGAACTTGTGTCATGAATGGCCAACGCCGACCAAAGCCCGAACTGTGGCTGCGACAAATGCAGCGCGCTGCCAATGGGCGGAAAAAGAAGCAGAGCCACGGAATTGAGAATGAACACGGTACCCAGCGAAACGGCCATCTCTTCCCCATCCGCGTGCAGGATCGGTGCAACGGCGGCGATAGCGCTCCCGCCGCAGATCGCCGTTCCGGTAGTGATGAGAAAGGAAGAATTGCCGCGTACTTGGAGAAGCTTGCCCAGAGTGAGTCCGATGAGGAGTGCGAACGAGATACCCAGTGCGGTATAGACAAAGCCACTGCGGCCGGCTCGCAGTACCTGCTGCAGGTTCATGCCAAAGCCCAATGCAACCACACAAATTTGCAGAAGCAGGCGCGCGGCCACGCGCGTTTCGGCGAGATAAGGATGGGTGAAGGCCAGCCCGAAAATAATTCCGATCGTCAGCGCCAGCGGCGGCGAAAGCAAACCAGTGAAGGAAAAAATGAGCGCGGCAAAGAAGAGAATTCTCGCGAAGAAGGCCATGGGAAGAAAACAGAGTAACAGGCTTCGCAGCTAAGTCTGTAGCCGCAAACATCGGAATTTTGCGCGCAATTCACTGCCATTTT
>Ga0335078_10010578_pt1 | contig 13665 bp, 15 predicted proteins | sample Lox_Sample_32_FD_206711 | JGI IMG/M metagenome (GOLD analysis project Ga0335078, IMG submission 206711) | Soil microbial communities from Loxahatchee National Wildlife Refuge, Florida, United States - Lox_Sample_3.2 | ecosystem: Environmental > Terrestrial > Soil > Wetlands | place: USA...
TTGCCGCTCTCCTGACTCACTTCCACCCCTCCCCGCGGGGGTCTATTCCACCAAGGTGGTGTGGAGTGGCAACGTGGACCTCCCCCAGCCTGGCGCAGTCACCATCACGCTGGTTTCGTAGACGACCCGGTCTCCGGCGCGATCTCAGGACCGGTACGCCGGTGCAGAGGTGGAGGGGTGCCCACCGTGTCTCGGGCGGTGTCGTTGGGCGTGCTCAGGTGACGACTGGGAGAGGATGAGAATCTGTGCGTCACCCCGGAGTTCGCGTCCACGTCGGTGCCGCGATAGCCGACGGGGCCTTCACCGCGGCCAGTCCTCGGGAAAGGAGGCATCGACCTCCTTGTACTGCCGGCGAAGATCTCGCCGCTCATTGGCGGGAAGATGGTCCTCCATCACGATGCCGTTGACATGGTCGGTCTCGTGAGCGAGACATCTCGCCAGGAGGCCAGAGCCCGCAATCCTGATCGGCCTTCCAAGCTGGTCCTGGCCATGAACGACCGCCACACTCGGCCGAGAGAGCGGTGCGTAGGCGCCCGGCAGTGACAGGCAGCCCTCGAATTCGATGTCCATCTTCGGATTCGCGAGGAGCGCAAGGTGCGGATTGCACACAAGTCCCTGCCGTCGTCTTCCGAAGCCGTCGGGGCAGTCGAAAACGAAGACGGCCCAGTCGACGCCGATCTGCGGAGCAGCGAGGCCCACGCCCTCAGCCGAACGATTCGTCGCGAACATGTCGCAGAGCAGAGCCCACAGCTCGCTATTGAACTCGGTGACCCGTCGGCAAGGGCGGTGGAGGACCGGATCTCCCCATCGAACGATCGGTCGCGCCGTGCCCAGCCTCACGAGTTCCTCGAGCGGCACGAGCCCTCCCCTCTTCGCCAATCTCGGAGTGCCAGGTCTCCCGACCGTCATGTTGTCAGGTCGGGGGGTGACGCCGATGGGTACCCCTTCGACCCGAAGTGTCCTCCCCACCCCGTCGGCCCCGCCGTCCCCGCAGTCTCAAGGGCTCTGAGGCGAGGTGATGTATCCGGTCGTCAGGACCTCGTTCCATCCCGGCTTCTGCGCTGGCGCGGGCAGCCCCGCCAAAGAGACCTGGTCAGACACCACGCGACTCTCCGAGACCCCCGAAGCAGCCCGGCGCGCCGGTGCCCCCCTGCCCACCGGCTCACCGTCACCCGCCTGGCCCTCCATCGGCCACCCTCCGTGGCAGCCCGGGGAGGCATCCCCGGTGACACCTGACCGGGCGAAAGGCGCTGGCAGACCGCTTCCCTCGACGGGTCGCCCTCCAACGACGATGCTGCCGAGCCAGGCGTCCACCTGAGCGGATGATTCCCAAGCACGTGGGCTCGATTCGGCGACGGCGACCATCGATCGGCCATCCCCCGGGCCCTCCGATCTCGGTCAGCGCGGCCGGGGCCGAGTTGCCACTATGCTGTCCTGCGGCGCTCGGTGGATCACGCAGGCCGTTTGCCATTGCCGGTTGACATGGTGTCTCCCGCAAGATCGTGCGTGGAGAAACGAGGCAATGGCATGCCCGAAGGCACTGTCAAGTGGTTCAACGCGACAAAGGGCTACGGATTTGTGACCCCCGACGATGGGACAGCGGACGTATTCGTCCACTTCTCGGCGATCGAAGGGTCGGGCTACCGGGAGCTGGCCGAGGGCCAGCGGGTGCAATTCGAGTCCGAGCAGGGACAGAAGGGCCCACAGGCGAAGTCGGTGCGTCCTGTCTAAGCGAGGCGACAGCCGGGGGCGCCCTGGCTTCGAGGAGCGGGCCGAGCGCCCGTCCTCCTCGAGGTCAGGGCCCCGATCCAATCGCAACTCCGATGAGCAAGCCTTGGCGCTGCGCGACGCCGGCAAGACCTATGCGGCTGTCGCAAGCAGCCTGGGCTTCAAGCGCGCCGTCGACGCGCAAGCTGCCGTCTTGCGCACCTTGCGACAGCGTGAGGGCGAGGAACGGACCCGCCTCGTCCAAAGAGAGTGCGACCGCCTCGATCAGTTGGAAACCCGCATCCGGACACGCGATGCCGCGGATCCGGACAAGATGGAGCGGCGGCTGCTTGCGCTGGCGAAGCTGCGAGACAAACTCGCAGCGATCGGCTCCTGAGAGCTGGCCGACTGCGTCGTCATCGTATGGCACGGTCTCGTGATCGGCGCGCCGTCGTCGTCGACGAACTCGATGTGACGCGCAAAGTGGGCTGACCCGAAGATCACGATGCCCGGTGCTCGCTCGGGCAGGCCACGGGAGCAGGCTCCAAAAGAGCCAGGTCGCCTGCGAAGGCTCGTGCCTTCGGCTGGCGGCGACCGGCGGACACCGGGTCGTCTCCCATCGTGGTAGCATCTTCGTAGCCGACGGTCCGTCGGCGTGGCCCGTTCGAGCTAGCAACCCGAGTCGGCCTCCTTTCCCGCTCGAACGGAGTTCCAGATTTCATCGTTCACCGAATTGGGGCTTGATGCCCCTGTCGTCGAGCGCCTCCTCGAACTGGGCATTTCCACTCCCCTGCCCATCCAGGTGGCGACCATCCCCGCCGCCCTCGCCGGGCGTGACATCTGCGGACAGGCGCCCACCGGATCGGGCAAGACGCTCGCCTTCGGCCTCCCGCTCGCGAGCACGGCGCACGGTGCTCCATCGCGCAGGCCACGAGCCCTGGTCCTCGTGCCCACCCGTGAGCTTGCAGACCAGGTCCGCGAGGTTCTCTCGTCGATCATGCGAGCCAACAAGCGCGGAGTCGTCGCGATCTACGGCGGCGTCGGCTACGGGCCCCAGCGCCAGGCGCTGGCGCGGGGCGCCGAGATCGTGATCGGCTGTCCAGGACGTCTCGAGGACCTGGTGGCACGCGGTGACCTGCATCTTGGTGATGTACGCACCGTCGTCGTGGACGAGGCGGACCGGATGGTCGACATGGGCTTCCTCCGACCAGTCTGCCGGCTCCTCGACCTGACCTCGCACGGCCGACAGGTCCTGTTGTTCTCGGCGACGATGGGCGCTGAGGTCGAAGCGATCAGCCGGCGCTACCAGCAAGAGCCCCTCCAGCACCGAGTCGACGCCGAGCCGGGCCTCGAGGCCGACGTCCTCCACCATTTCTGGCGTGTGCCACGCGCCGGGAGGGTGAAGCTCACGGCCCAGATCGTGGCCCGCCACGGCCAGGCGTTCGTGTTCTGCCGCACCAAGCACGGCGCCGACCGAGTGGCTCGACAGCTCCGGGCCGAGGGCGTGGTGGCCGCACCGATCCACGGGGACCGGTCCCAACCCCAGCGAACCCGCGCGCTCGCCGGCTTCGTCGACGGGAAGACGGAAGCCCTGGTCGCCACGGACGTCGTCGCTCGGGGCATCCACGTCGACGCCATTCCCTGCGTCGTGCACTTCGACCCGCCGAACGACGCAGCCAGCTACGTGCACCGCTCCGGCCGGACCGGGAGGGCCGGCGGTGTCGGGGTCGTCGTGTCCCTCGTGCCCGAGGAGACCGAGGCCGACGTCCGCGCGTTGCAGCGGGCACTCGGGTTCCCCGACCACGTCACCACGCCGTTCACCGGAACGGCCGACACCTCCAAGAGCAGCCCGGCGGCGCCGATCGCCGACACATCGAGACTGCGAGGAACGGTCAAGTTCTTCGACGAGCGACGCGGCTTCGGATTCGTGTGCGGGCCTGATGGCAGTGATGTCTACGTGCACCACTCCAAGATCGTGGAGCGAGGACTCGGACGACGCATGCTGCGCAAGGGCGAACGGGTCAACTTCGAGTTGGCGGCGGGACGCCGGGGGCCCGAAGCCAAGAGCGTGACGCGTGTGGCGCGAGGGCGGCCGTGACGGTCGACACGCTGGTGCCGACCGGCCCCGCTCCCGAGGCGCGGCGTTCCGCTCCCGCCACGGCGCCAGCGAGATGGTGGGACCGGCTGTTCACCGCTGTCGTGGTGACCGTTCCCCTCGTGGCGCTCGCGGTGGCCGTTGGCTACTTCTGGCACCACGGAGTCGGCTGGTTCGATATCGCGCTGGCCGCGGCGCTCTACGTGGTGACCGGATTCGGGATCTCCCTGGGATTCCACCGCCTCTTCACCCATTGCAGTTTCCGGGCGCGCAGAGGCTTGCGCATCACCTTGGCAGTGGCCGGGTCGCTGGCTGCCGAGGGTTCGCTCATCAGCTGGGTGTCGCACCACCGCCGTCACCACGCGTTCGCCGATCGCGAGGGCGATCCGCACTCACCATGGACGGGCAAGCACGGGAGACTCCGCCGGACCCGCGGCCTCTTGCATGCTCATGTGGGATGGCTCTTCTCGACCGCACCTTCCAATGCCACGCGTTGGAGCCGCGACCTTCTCGCTGACCGTGACATCGTGCTCATCTCGCGGTTGGCACCCATGTGGCCGGTGTTGTCACTGGGCTTGCCGTTCGGCATCGGTTGGGCCGTGACCCGCTCGGTCGTCGGCGCGACGCTGGCCATGGTCTGGGCGGGCGCCATCCGCATCGGCGTGCTGCACCACGTGACGTGGAGCGTCAATTCGATCGGCCACATGTTCGGCAAGCGCCCGTACGTCAGTTCGGATCGTAGCGGGAATATCGCATGGCTCGGAGTCGTCAGCTTCGGCGACTCATGGCACAATTCACACCATGCCTTCCCGGCTGTCGCTCGCCACGGTTGCGATCCAGGTCAGATTGACCCCTCGGCCGCCCTCCTCAGCGTGTTCGAGCGCGTGGGCTGGGCGACGCAGGTCCGCTGGCCCAATCCCGCCTCCCTGGCTCGGCGAGCCGCGTCATGAAGGCCCGATGGACGCTGCAACCACAAGTCGACGCGGATAGGCCGCAGTGAGCAAGCCCCGAACGACCGCCGGAAAGCGCAATGTGCAACAGCACAAGCGCGAGAAGGCCAAGGCCAAGCAGGAGCGGCGTGCCGCTCGGCGCCTCGAGGATACAGAGACCGAGAGCACCGTCGTCGAGGCGACCGAATCTGAGCTCATCGAGGAGTTGGCCTCGATCCACCGCGCCGTCGAGACGGCCTCGATGTCGCCGGAGGATTTCGAGACCCGTCGCGAGCAGATTCGCCTGCAACTCGAGCAGATCGAGCGTCGCGGGCAAAATTGACGGGGGATCCCGCTCCTCTCTGCAGCTTGTGCGGCGCAGCCGGCTCGGCCACGAGGGAGCCGCCGCGTCGCACCGTGGGTCGGGGGGCGGACCCGGACGATCCGTCTCTCTCCGTCATCGTTGTCCTGCCCGACATCTTCTTGTGTGAGGACCATGCAGAAGAGGTCGATCGAGGCGAGCTCGTGCTCGGCTGGTGCGACAACGAGCGGTGTCGTGTCTATGGCGAGATCGGCGTGCTCTCGCCGTGCGGCCAGCCCTTCCAGGCACTCAAGCGCTGACCGCCAGGCGGACACCCAGGCCTCGGGCCGCGCACTTCGTGCTCCCCCCTCACGGCTGACCAGGTGAGCGTCCAGGCGCCCCCCGGAGGCGCCCGTCCGCCGCAGACCTTCCTCAACCGCTGACCCCCGCCACGGGGACAGCGGGTCGACAGACTCCCGTACCAGGCTGCTACGACGCCTTGCGCACCGCGTCCCGGATGCGGTCGACGACCGCTGCGACGGTTCCCAGTGCGACGTTACCGGGCGGCACATTCGGCAGATGCGGGTGGGGATGGGTCGGGGCCGCCGTTTTGGCCCGCTCGTACTTGCGCCCCAGCTCGGCCAGGGTCTGTGCGTCGGCCGCGACGGCCAGCTCCGGGAACACGGTTGCCTCTTCAGCTCGGGCGTGCTCGAGTACCGCATCGCGGAGATTGGCGAACAATTGCATGAACGCGACCTCGCTGCTCAGCTGGTGCTCCATCTGCGTCAGGAGTTCCTCCGCGGCGGCCTGCTCGTCGATCCTCTCTCCGGCAAGCTCGTCACCCCCCGGGACGAACGCCCGCACGGCCGGATAGAGCGCCTCCTCTTCGGCGACCTCATGCTGGACGAGGGTCTCGGTCAATTCCTTGAACGCGTTCTCCCGGCCCTCCCGAGGAAGGTTGTCGAACCGCTCGAGGAGCGTCTCGATCCTCCGGTGGTCTTCCAGCAATGACTCGATGAGAGTATCCCCGGCCATGGCGCCGCCTCCTTTCGTCCCCTGAACTCTTCCCTCGGGCCAGGCGCCGAAACAGGCGTTTCGTGTCGCCAGCCAGGAAACTGGGCATGACCAGCCCGATGGACCGGTCGAGAGGGTCTCGGGAGGCGATCGATGCATGGCTCCTGATGGCGGAGCATGTGCTTCTCGAGGTAACGGTGACAGTCGATGGAGCGGAAGCCGTTCGCAGCAGGGGTGGTCGAGACTCCGGCGAGGAGCCGCAACGACGAACGGGATCCACAGCGCCGGGTCACCCGGCTGGACCGCCCCTGACCCTCATCGACAGTCTTCCCGGCTGACTACGCCAAGGTCCCCGGAACCCCTGGGGGACTGACGGGAACCCGCTTGGGAGTAGACCCGGTTCGACCACGCCGGGTCACGACGGCACCCTGCTTCCCCAGTGCCGAGCGGTCCTCTTGGGTAGATGACTGGTCGTCTTCTGAGCACGGTGGGCCGCCGCCGCTGCGATTCCTGCGGACCACCTGCTTCTGTGACGTCACGAGGTTCCACCGATCGATCTAGGCGTCGACCCGTCGCGCCAATTCGTCGACGTAGAAGCGCAAGAACCCTTCCTGATCGTCCCCGACCTGACTGATGTAGATCTCGTCGAAGCCGGCCTCGAGATATGGGCGGATGGCCGCCAGGTGCACTTCGGGGTCGGGGCCGCACGGAATCGACTCCGCCACCAGCGCCTCGGTCACCAGCTCAGAAGCCTGTTCGAAGTGGGCAGGCGTCGGGAGCTCCTGGTTCAATTCACCATGCACCCCCGTCGTGCGCCAGATCTCGTGGGCGAGTTTCCGGGCCGCCTGCTCGTCGGCGTTCCAGCACACCTTGAGTGCGGCCACGGTGGGCCCGCTTCCTCCGTGCGACCGGTACCGCTCGAGTGCGGACGTATCGGGCTGCACGGTCACGAATCCGTCGCCGACCCGGGCAGCCAACTCGACGGCCCTGGGCCCGAAGCCCGAGACCAGTACCTTGGGCGGCGAAGCAGGCAACGAGTAGATCCTGGCGTTCTCGACGGTGTAGTAGCGACCGCGGTGCGTCACCTCTTCCCCCGTCCAGAGCTTGCGCATGACGTCAATGGCCTCCTCGAGCATCTCCAAGCGAGTGGGAGCGGGGGGCCACCGGTGTCCCAGGATGTGCTCGTTGAGCGCCTCACCGCTCCCCACGCCGAGTGCGAAACGACCCTCGAGGAGCAGGCTCGTCGTAGCGGCCGCCTGGGCCACGATGGCGGGATGGATCCGCACGGTCGGGCACGTGACCCCGGTCGTGACGCGCAACCCCGTCGTGGCCCCCAGCGCGGCGATGACGCTCCAGACGAACGGGCTTTCGCCCTGGCTCTCGAGCCACGGGTGATAGTGGTCCGAGACGAAGACGGAGCGAAGTCCCGCTGCTTCGCCCATCTGCCCGAAGCGGAGCAGGGCTCGGGGCCCATGTTCCTCGCTCGACAGGAACAAGCCGATCTCTGCCACGACACTCCCCTCCTCGCCTTCACCGTGCCCACGCCACGCGCCCGACGGATAGACCCGGGGCTGCGTACATCCCTACCCCCTGCCACTTCGGATCAAGCGCTGGGGCTCGCGGACCGCTCGGACCTGGGCGGGGACGAAGGCGATGGCGCGGCCCGGCCCGCCCGTGCCTCCCTCGATCTTGAGGGGCAACATCATGAAGAACGCACCCCTGGGTGGAAGCGTTGCAAGATTCGACAGCGCCTCGACGAACACCATCGACCGGCTGAGACCGGCAAGATGGGCGGGCACACCGTCTTCGGCCGCACCGACACTGAGCCCGTCGGTGCCCACGCACAGCACCCCGCGCTCGTGAAGGAGTTCGATCGTCTCGGCCGTGGGCGCGGGCCAACCAGCACGCGAGCCGGAGATCAGCACGTCCCAGCCGTAGTGTCCGCCGCTGCCACCCCGCCGGTAGAGTCGGTCCCAACCACTGCGGAAGAGCACCACGTCGCCCGGGTCGATCGACCCGTGCCGATCTTCCCACTTGACGATCACGTCTGGTCCGATGGGAGGGCTCGTGCCCGGCGGCACATTCTCGGCTCCGTCGGCATCGATGACGACGGCGGGGCCCATGCTCTGTGCCAACGGCACGTCCGCCACCGATTTCTGACCCGCCTCGCCCTCATGCGGTAGCGAGCTGCCCGGCGGCGGCACGAAGTGGCTGGGGGCGTCGAGATGAGTCCCGGTGTGCTCGTCCAGGGCCAGCCACCTGGTCTGGTAGGGAGCGCCGCTGCGGTTGACGAGCTTCGCGGCCGGATCGGGCCGATCGCAGAACCAGCTGAACGTCTTGTGCTGATACCACATGTGCCCCGGCCACGTGCACGGGAGGTCCTCGGCCAGGAGCAGGGTCAGATCGACCACCCTGGTCGAACGGAGCACGTCGGCCAATGCCGGGTCATCGGCGGACACCGGACGCTGCGGCATGGTCCAATCGTCACGTTTGGTCATCTCCGCACCTCTACGCCGTTGCTGATTCCGGAGCCGAACCCGTGTCGACAGCCTCGAGCTCCTGGCCGGGATCGATGTGCCGCAGGAAGACCGAGAGAAGCTGCCCGACAGCCAACCCCACAGCCACCACGAGCCAGGCGACGTTGCGCCCGGCCGCATCGATCACGATCGTCCAGATGCCCGCACCGATGAGGAGCCCGAGCGCGAACATCCCGCCCAGCCACCCGATGGCGGTACCCCGGACCTCGGTCGGGAAGCTCTCACCCCAGTACGCATAGCCCGCGCCTGACCACGTGCCGTTCGTGACCTGGTACACCGCCACGTAGAGGAGCCAGCCCCACGCATCGGCGGGGTGGAAGAAGTAGAAGGCGAGATTCAGCGGGGCGACCAGACAGGCCGTCCCGATCAGGACCTCCCGGCGGCCGCTGCGCTCTCCGAGCCAGCCGCCCACGACGTAAAATCCGAAGCCCACGCCAGCGGCGACGAGCAGCAGGTGTGCCGCTCCGGTCGCCGTCCAGACACCACTGCGAGTCAGCCAGTCGGTGATGTAGACGTTGGTCGCCGTAAAGCTCGCTGCGTAGAACAGCCAGACGACCGACAGCAGGACAAGCTGCCGGCGGACCGGACCGGCCTCACCGAAGAGTCGACGGACGGGAGTGGCATTGGCGGTCTCAGGGTCGATCGAGTACCGCCGCATCAGCCGACGCGCCTTTCGCGAGTCGTGGTCCGACTTCGCCTCGCGTACTTCTTGGAGGTGCTCCCAGCGCTCGGGCTCCCGGAGGAAGAAGCGGCCCCCGATCACTACCAGGATGGGCAGGACTCCGAAGAGAAAGACCACGTGCCAGCCGTAGCCGATGGTCAGCGAGTAGATGGCTGATGCCAGGAACACGCCCAGAGGCCAGCCCCCCTGCACGACTGAATACAACAGGCCCCGCCGCTCTCCGGGCGTCTCCTCGGTCACCATGGTCACGGATATGGCGAGCTCGGTCTGGGCAAAGGCGCTGGCAAGGCAGCGCACGACGACGAGCCACAGAAACGAGTTCACGAAGAACGTCAGCCCGGTGAAGATGGCGGCACCGACCAGCGTGTACTGCCACACGCCCTTCCGACCCCAGGCATCCATGACGCGACCGGCCAGGAGCGCCATGACGAACTCCGCCGCATAGACGAAGAACACCAGACTGCCGACCCGCCCTGCCGAGAGGTGGAGCGTCTTCGAGATGTTCGGTATCGTCAGCACCAGCAGGTTGAAGTCGTACGAGGCCAGCGCCCAGCCGGCCAGCGCCAGTCCGATGAGCCAGGGGAGGTAGTGGCGGTCGACATTTCGCTGCATCCGTCCGACGAGGTTCATCGGCGTGCCCCCTTGACGCCGTCGGCCGCCAGGCCGTCGGCCGCACGAGCAGCCAATGCCATGATCGTCAGCGCTGGATTGGCGCTCCCCTGTGTCGGGAGGACGCTGCCGTCGACGATGTAGAGATTGGGAACGGCGAACGTACGAAGCGAGCTGTCCACCACACCCTGGCGCTCGTCGGACGCCATCCGGCATCCTCCGACCAGATGTGCATAGCGGTCGATGGTGATCGCCTCCTCCGCGCCGGCTGCTATGTGCATCGCGGTCATGACATCCGTGGCGGCCTTGACGAGCTGGCGATCGTTGTCGCAGAGGCTGTACGAGAAGTTCGCCACGGGGAGCCCGAAGCGATCCTCCTCATCGGCGAGCGTCACGCGGTTGTCGGGCTGCGGAGCGAACTCGCACAGGGCGCCGAAGGTTGCCCAGTGCACGTAGTCACGCATGTACTCCCGCAGCACGCCGCCCCAGTGGCCCTGAGCGGCGACGTGTTCGGCGAAGACCGTCGGCAGCGGTGCGATGCACTGGAGGGCGAAGCCGCGCTTGTAAGTCTTGGAGGGGTCCGTCTCGTAGAAGGCTTCCGTCGACACCTCGGGCGGCGGCGCCTTGTAGGCCCGGACCTCCTCCTCGTATCGGCCCGCCGTCTGGGGGGCACCCTGGACCATCACATACCGGCCCACGAGGTCGTGGTTGTTGCAGAGGCCGTGGCGGAACCGTGAGCATGCGGAGTTGAGCAGAAGCCGCGGCGTCTCGATCGAGTAACCCGCGACGGCGACCACCCGAGCTCGTTGTCGGTACTCGACGCCCTCGTGGACGTACTGCACACCCGTGGCGCTGCCGTCGGGACCGATCTCGATGCGAGTCGCCATACTGTCGGATCTGATCTCGGCTCCGTGAGCGAGCGCATCCGGCACGTGCGTGATGAGGGGCGAGGCCTTGGCGTTCACCTTGCAACCCTGGAGGCAGAAGCCGCGGTAGATGCAATGGGGGCGATTCCCGAAACGCCCGTTGACGATGGCGACCGGTCCGATCCTCGCCTCGATGCCGAGGCGCTCACATCCTCGCAGGAATGCCATGCCGTTGCCGCCGATCGGATGGGGCGAATGGCCGTAGCGGTGGGGATCACCCCAGGGCCAGTCCTGCCCTGCGACCGGGAGCTCCTGCTCGATGTCCCGGTAGTAGGAGCGAAGATCGGGATAGTCGATGGGCCAGTCGGCTCCGAACCCATCGGCTGTGAACGTCCTGAAGTCCGACGGATGGAGGCGGGGGGCATAGCCGGCGAAGTGGACCATCGACCCGCCGACGCCCCGCCCCGAGTTGTTGCTCCCGAGGGCCACGGGATCGGATCCCGAGATCACCCGGGGATCGGTCCAGTAGAGATGCCGCGACCCGGCCTCGTCGCTCACCCAATCGGCGTCCGGATCCCAGAAGGGGCCCGCGTCCAAGGCGACGACTCTCCAGCCCCGACGGGCCAGACGCTGCGTGAGGACCCCGCCGCCAGCGCCGCACCCAATCACGACGAGATCGACCTCCTCGGACGGAGAGAACCGGCGCATGGTGCGAATCAGCTCGTGATCGAAGCGACGGCCGTCGTTGGGGAGCAGCCAGGCCGACGAATTGCGCTGGCGCACCGATGTCACGACGAGCGTTCCACGGCTTCGGCACCGGTCTTCCCGCGGTGATCGGCCGCAGACGCCTCCTTCCCGTCACGAGGACCGTCCTCGGAACGCACGGAGAGCAAGGAGCTGGGAACGGGCTGTCCACCGCTCTGCGGCATCGCCCCGGTGTGGCGCCGCCGAGCCTCCTCGGTGCGCCGGACCCACGGGATGGGGTCGCGAGCGTGATGCTCGCGCACCTCCCAGTGCTCCAGGCGGTCGAGACCCAGGTTCTTGTATCCCCGAGGATAGGCGGGACCGCCGAAGCCGATCTCGTTCCAGGCCGACGGGTGGGCGTAGAACGCGTCGCAGCAGTAGCGCAGCCACAACGAGAAGACTCTCGAAGCGGGCATGTCATACCACTGGCCCTCGGCCTGGCGCACCTGTTCGAGGGCTCCCATCTGCAGCCCCAAGGGGAGCTCCCAGAACGCGCAGCCCGCGGCGCTCTGTGCGTCCGTGTCGAGCGCCCCGATCGAGCGCCGCCAGGCCACGGGGTCCTCCGGCATGTCGCGATACCGGTAGCCGTCGCCCTGGCGTCGATGCAATCGCTCGTCGATCATCGAGAGCACCGGCACGTACCCGTCGCCGTCGAGGTCGAGGAGCCGGTCGACGAGGGCGCGGGCGGTCGGCTCCTCGGACCGGGAGAAGAACTGCAGCGGGCCGGGCCGCGTGAGCCGGCTCATGACAACGGCTCTGGTGACGTCGTCCCAGGAGTGCGCCTGCTTGATCACATCGAATCCCGGGAAGCGCTCGTCCGTGTGGCCCGACGGGCCGTCGTCGGCGGTCATCGTTCGCGACGGAGCACGGCGGCGAGCAGACCCATGCCGCCTACCAGCCCGAACAGCAGGGGGGCGAACGTGGGTGGGCCCATCTCCATGTTGTACCGGGGCTCTCTCCAGCCGCCGGGACGCTGGCCGATCCCCCGAAGGTGGAGGTACTGACCCTGGAGGCTGTTGGCGAGCACCACGGCGGACGCCACCGGCAGGGCCGTTTTCGCCGCTCGCGGGGAGACCACGCCGGCCACCCCTGCCGCCGCCGCGATCGGCGACAGCACCACCGGCAACCACATCATCTTGTTGGAGAAGCTGGCACGATCATGCTCGAGCCAGATCTCGGCCCCGGCCACGAGCGCCCCCATGGCGGTCAGGCCCGCAAGGGACCGCTCGAACCGACCATGGCGAATGTTGCGGACGACCCGGTCGATGCCGCCAGAAGACCGGTCGAACGCATGCTCGACGACACGCTCGAGCACCGGGTCGCTGGCATCGGCCGTGGCGGGGAGGATCATGACCGAAGCTCGGAGATCTTGTCCCGAAAGAGGGTGCTGGCGATCGTCGCTCGGCGGGGCTGCCCGGCCAAGAACGCCTTGACGAAGCCCTTGGCCTGTTCGTATTCCACCTTTCCCGGCATCGGGGGTTCGTCCGGGTTGACCGTCACGTCCACGAGGGCGGGCCCGGGGTGGCGAAACGCCTCAGCGACGGCGTCCTCGAGCTCATCGTCCTTGTCCACGCGGATCCCCCGTCCGCCGCAGGACTCAGCCCATGGGGCGAAGTCGAGGCGCGGACCGAATCGGATCCCGAACTCGGGATAGCCCAGTACCAACTGCTCCCACATGATCTGGCCGAGCGACGCGTTGTTGTTGATCACCACCTTGATCGGGAGCTCGTAGCGGCAGGCTGTGGCGAATTCGGCCATGAGCATGGCGAAGCCGCCGTCGCCGACGAACGCGATGCACTGGCGGCCCGGATGGGCCCACTGGCAGGCGATCGTGTACGGCAGGCCGGGTGCCATGGTGGCGAGATTGCCCGACAGGTAGAACTCACGCTTCCCTCGGATCTCGAAATGGCGGGCGGCCCAGGTGGCGATCGTTCCGGAATCCGATGTCAGGATGGCATCGTCGGCCGCCAGCCTGTCGATCACCCGCATAAGTCGCTGCGGCTGGATCGGATCCTTCTCGATGCCTTCGAGCGCCATCATCCTCTCCCGCCATCTCGCCATCCCCTGTTGCGCGTGCTCGAGGAATGCCCGGTTCGGTCGGCGCTCGAGTTTGGGAAGCAGGGCGGCGAGCGCACACTTGGCATCGGCGATCATGGGCACCGTCGTCGGAAGGCGGTTGCC
>Ga0335078_10010579_pt1 | contig 13665 bp, 9 predicted proteins | sample Lox_Sample_32_FD_206711 | JGI IMG/M metagenome (GOLD analysis project Ga0335078, IMG submission 206711) | Soil microbial communities from Loxahatchee National Wildlife Refuge, Florida, United States - Lox_Sample_3.2 | ecosystem: Environmental > Terrestrial > Soil > Wetlands | place: USA: Florida...
CGGGGACCCGCGAACGCTCGGCGCCCGGTCCCCCTTGAGGCGCGGCCTCGTCGCCTTCGCCGGCCCCGGCCCTCTTCTCCCGCCGGTCCCGGCAGGCGCACCGCACGCCCCGGGGCGTGAGCCAGCCGACGAGCTTCCCGGACTCCTCGAGCACCGGGACGCCCGCGCCCCCGGGCGGGAGCAGGGCGGCCACGGCAGTCCCCAGGCTCTCGCCGGCTTTCACCGTGGGAGAGAGGCGCGCCAGCGAGCCCACGAGGGGGAGAGGCCCGGGCCCGCCCGCCGCCTCCTCGACCGCTCGGGCCGCCACGATCCCGCGGTAGCTCCCGTCCTCGTCGGCCACCGGGAGCTCCTCCACCGCCTCGCGGGCGAAGCGCTCCCGGGCCGACCGGAGCGAGTCCGCCGGGCGGAGCGGGGCGGGCCCCCGCTCCATGGCCTCGCGCACGGTGAGCGCGGACCAGGGATCCGCGCGGCGGTCCCCGAGGATGTCGACCCCGCGGCGCCGGAGCTTCAGCGTGTAGATGGTGTCCCGCTCGAGGAGGTTCGCCACGCCCGTGGCCACGGCGATGGAGACGAGGAGGGGGAGGACGGCGCTCGACTGGCCGGTGAGCTCGACCACGATGACCGCCGAGGTGAGAGGGGCCCGCGCCGCCGCGGCGAAGACCGCGCCCATGCCCACGAGGCCGTAGGCGCCCGGATCCGCCGCGGCGGAGGGGAGCCAGCCGTGGAGCCCCTGGCCGAAGGCGGTCCCGAGCATGGCGCCCATGAACAGGGACGGGGCGAAGACGCCGCCCGAGCCGCCGATGGCGATGGTCAGGCTCGTCGCCAGGATCTTCCCGCCGAGGAGGAGGAGGAGGAGCCAGAAGGCGTAGCCGCCGCCGATGGCGCGCTCCACCACCGGGTAGCCGACCCCGTACATCTGCGGCAGGGCGAGCAGGAGAAGGCCCAGGGCGACGCCGCCCACCGCCGGCCGGAGGCCCTCGGGTCCGCGCCAGACCCGGTCCACGGCGTCCTCCAGGCCGTAGAGCGTCCGGACGAAGGCCACTCCGGCGAGCGCGCCCAGCACTCCCAAAAGCGCGTAGGGGAGGAGCTCCGCGGGGGTTCCCAGCGTGAACGGGGGGAGGGCGAGGAAGGGCCTCGAGCCGAAGGCGGCGCGCCCGAGGACGTTCGCCCCCACCGAGGAGAGCACCACCACGGCGAAGGCCCCGGCCTCGAAGCGACCGAGGATGAGCTCCAACGCGAAGAGGACCCCGGCGATGGGGGCGTTGAAGGTCGCCGAGATTCCCCCGGCCGCTCCGCAGGCGACCAGCAGGCTCAGGCGGGAGGCCGGAACGCGCAGGAACTGCCCCAGGGACGAGCCCAGCGCCGCGCCGATCTGGACGATGGGCCCCTCGCGACCCACCGACCCGCCGGCGCCGATGCACAGGGCGGAGGCGAGGGCCTTCACCACCGCCACGCGCGGGCGGATCCGCCCGCCCTCCCGGGACACGGCGTACATGACCTCGGGGACGCCGTGGCCGCGCGCCTCCCGGGCGAAGCGATCGGTGAGCGGTCCGTAGAGGAGGCCGCCGACCACGGGCGCGAGCGCCACGAACCAGGCCCCCAGCCACGGGAGATGGGGGTTCGGCGCGCGGCCGGCCGCCGCGTAGTCCTCGTGCCCCGTGAAGAGGATCGTGAACCAGAGGATGAGGTAGCGGAAGGCGATGGCCCCGAGCCCGGCTCCGAGCCCGATCCCCAGGGCCGAGAGGGCGAGCCCGCCGGGGGTTCTCCCCGCCCACTCCAGGACCCGGGTCGAGGGCGAGGGCCCCGCCGCCCCTCCCGCTTCGGCTTCCCTCCGCGCCAGCATCGAATCCGGGAGGCGGACCACGGAGACGATTGTAGGGACACGCTCCCGGTGCCGCCAGGCACCTCAAGGGCCGTCTGGGACCCGGCCAGGCCCCGCCGAGGGTGGGTGGTGGCGAGCCGCCCGGGCGAGGACGCCGCCTCCCGGGAGGTGGCTCCGACCGGAGCGAAGGCGGGCCGCGAGCGCCGGAGGGGCTCCGGGGGTGGGCGAAGGCGGCGCTCCGCCCCCGGCGCGGCGTTCGTTGTACGAACAACCAAACGCAAAGTTGGTCCGGACCGGCGCGGTGCCGTATTCTTCCCTCCCGCGCACCCTCATGGAACGAACGACCGACCCCGGACCGACCTCGCGCCGCCAAGCCGCCGCCTCGCAGAAGGCTCCGGGAGCGAGGGCAGGGGGGCTGCGCGCGCTGGCGATGTTCGGGGAGGAGTCGCCTCTGGAGATGCGCCTGCTCGGCCGGGCCCTCCTCCACGCCGGCGCGGTGGGGGTCATCGCCGGGCTGGCCGGCGCGGCGTTCTTCGCCAGCCTGGAGCTCGGCCAGAAGTTCCTGCTGGGGCGGCTCGCGGGCTTCGACCCGCTCCGCGCCAAGGGAGAGGTCTTCGGCGGGCCGGGCGGGGAGGGCGCGCTGCGCCCGCTCGTGCTCGCCCTCCTGCCGGCCCTGGGAGGGCTGGCGAGCGGCATCCTCACCTGCTGGCTCGCGCCGGAGGCGGCGGGCGGGGGCGGCGACGCGGCCATCGAGGCGTACCACCACGGCGGGGTGATCCGGCGGCGCGTCATCCCCGTGAAGTGGCTCGCCGCCATCCTGGCGCTCTCCGCCGGCGGCTCCGGGGGGCGCGAGGGGCCGACGATGCAGATCGGGGCGGCCATCGGCGCCGCGGTCGGCCGGCTCCTCCCCACCCGCCGCGCCGAGCGGCGGGTCCTCCTCGTCGCCGGCATCGCGGCCGGCATCTCCGCCGTCTTCCGGACGCCGCTCGGGGCCGCTCTCCTCGCCACGGAGATGCTCTACCGGGACGACTTCGAGGCCGACGCCCTCATCCCGGCGATCTTCGCGAGCGTGGTCTCCTACTCCATCGTCATCGCCATGTTCGGGGAGACGACGCTCTTCGGCTCCCTGCCCCGCTTCCCGTTTTTGCCCGCCCACCTCCCGCTCTACGCCCTCCTCGCCCTCGCGGTCTCGCTCGCCGGGGTGGCCTTCATCCGCTTGCTCCGGCTCGTGCAGCGCGCCTCCGCGCGCCTGCCGGTGGCGGCGTGGGCCCGCCCCGCCCTGGGAGGGCTCGCCATGGGCTGCGTGGGCACCGGGGTGGCGCTGTGGATGCGGGCGGCCCACGGTCCCGCCGCGGCGGGCTTCGGGGTCTTCGGCGGCGGGTACGGCGCGCTGCAGGCGGCGATGACCGGCGCCGGCTGGATGCCCGCGGGCGGCTCCGTCGTCGTCCTCCTCGCGGCCGTGGCCCTGGCCAAGATCGTGGCTTCCGCGCTCACCATCGGCAGCGGGGCGGCCGCCGGCGATTTCGCCCCCTCGCTCGTGATCGGGGGGCTTCTCGGCGCCGCCTTCGGGCACGCCGCCCGCCTGCTCCTCGGCGACCCCACCATCCAGCCGGCGGCCTTCGCCCTCGTCGGCATGGGGACCTTCTACGGCGGACTCGCCCACGCGCCGCTCTCCGCCCTGGTGCTCGTGGCCGAGCTCGCCGGCAGCTACGACCTCCTCGTCCCCATGATGCTCGCCATCGGCATCGCCTACGTCGCCCTGCGCCGGAAGAGCCTCTACCCGGCCCAGGTGGCCTCGCGCTCCGCCTCTCCCGCCCACGGAGGTGGGGGAGCGAGGGGCGCGCTCGGGGACGTGGCGGAGAGGTCCGTGCGCGATCTCTTGGCCCCTCCCGAGGTCGGCTCCATCGACGAGCGCGCGCCGCTCTCCGCCGTGGTCGAGGCCACCGCGGCGGCGCGCCAGCAGCGCGTGGTCGCGGTCGCCGACGCCACCGGGTACCGCGGGCTCATCGAGCTCGCCACCGTCGCCGCCACCCCGGAAGACGAGCGCCACTGGATCCGGGCCCACGACGCCCTCGTCCCCTTCGCCTCCGTCTCGGAGGAGGCCACCTGGGGCGAGGTGGCCGACCTCCTGGAGCGATGCGGGGTCTCCCAGGTGCCGGTTCTCCGCGGGGGCGAGGTCGTCGGCTGGGTGGGCGACCGGGAGCTGCGGCGGGCGGTGCTCGAGGAGAGAGGGCCTCCGTAGGAGGCCCGGCCCGCGCGCCGGATTCGATTGACGCTCGTCGCCCCCGCAGGCTACTTCTCTCGCGGGTGCGGCGCCGACCCCGGCGCTCGCAGGTGCTTGCGTGAGGAGCGGTCGGGCCGCCGCTCCACGGACGGCCGATGCGCCGTCGTGGAGTCGCACCATGTGGCGCGCCCTCTCCTCGTTCGCTCCCATGGCCGTCGCCGGCGCGCCCATTCCCGCCTTGCGAGTGGCCGGCGGGGGAGGCGCCTCCGCCGGCGACGCCGCGCGGGTCGTTCTCTACCTGGCGGTGATCCTGGCCGGCGCCTGGCTCGGGGGAAAGGCGGCGGCCCGCCTCGGGCAGCCGCCGGTGCTGGGCGAGCTCGCCGCAGGCCTCCTCGTCGGAAACCTTCCCCTCGCCGGCATCCACGGGCTGGCGGGGCTCGCCGCCGACCGCACGGTCGGCGACCTCGCCGCCCTCGGCGTCCTCCTGCTCCTCTTCGAGGTGGGTCTCGCCTCCACGGTGCGGGACATGCTGCGGGTTGCCCCCTCGGCGGTCCTCGTCGCCGTCCTGGGCGCCGGCGCCTCCTTCGCGCTCGGGTGGCTGGCCGCGCGGTGGTTCTTTCCCGGAGCCGGGCCCTACACGCACCTCTTCGTCGGAGCCATGCTCACCGCCACGAGCGTCGGCATCAGCGCCCGGGTCCTCCGGGACCTCGGCTGGTCGCGCTCGCCCGAGGCCCGCCTCATCCTCGGCGCCGCCGTCGTCGACGACGTGCTCGGCCTCGTCCTCCTCGCCGTGGTGAGCGGCGCCGCCGCGGCGGCCGGGACGGGGCGGGGCCTCTCCGCCGGGGCCGTCTTCCAGACTCTCGCGAAGGCGCTCCTCTTCCTCGCCGCCTCCCTCGCCCTCGGAGCCGCGATGCCGCGCCCCCTCCTCCGGACGGTGCGGCAGCTCGGCTCCCACGCGCTCCTCGCCCTCGGGCTCGCCCTCTGCTTCTTCCTGGCGTGGCTCGCGGGCCTCGCCGGGCTGGCCCCGCTCGTCGGCGCCTTCGCGGCCGGCGTCGTGCTCGAGGAGGTGGCGAGCGGCGGACTCGCCGAGCTCGTCCGGCCCATCTCCTCCTTCCTCGCCCCGGTGTTCTTCGTCTCCCTGGGGGCGAGCACCTCGCTCGCGGCGCTCGCGAGCCCGGACGCCCTGGGCCTCGCGGCGGCGCTCACGGCCGCTGCGGTCCTGGGGAAGCAGGCGTGTGCCGCCGGGGTGCTCGGGGCGGGGGCGGACCGCTTCGCGGTCGGGCTGGGGATGGTGCCCCGGGGAGAGGTCCAGCTCGTCTACGCGAACGTGGGCCTGGGGCTCGTGGTGGCGGGGCAGCCGGTGCTCACGCCCGCCGCCCATTCGTCCGCGGTGGTGGTGGTCCTCGCGACGACCCTGCTCGCCCCGCCGGCCCTCCGCTGGCGCATGGCCCGGGCCCGCCGCGGCCTCGCTCCCGAGGCGGGCCCGGGCTCGCCGGGCAGGTAGGGGGAGGAGCCCTTTCGCAGGCGGGGAGGGATCGGGTCCTTCGGCTCGTGAAAAAGGAAGCGGGCGGGGCGTCGCCGCCCCGCCCGCCTATAGCCGCTTCCTTGCCGCGCTACTCGGCGCCGACGCCGAGGTAGGTGCGGAGCTTCTCGTCCTCGAACATATCCTGGGCCGTCTTCTCCGGAGTCATGAGGGAGACGAGCCAACCCACGGCGAAGGCCACCGTCATGGAGATGATGCAGGGGTTCTTGAGGCCGATGATCGCCTTTGCGTTGTGCAGCACGCTCACCCACACCGTGGGGGAGATGATGATCATCACCGCGGAGAGCAGTGCGCCGACCCAGATGGAGGCGACCGCGCCGGCGGTGGAGAAGCCCTTCCAGACGATGGACAGCAGGAGCGCCGGGAAGTTCGCGCTCGCCGCGATGGAGAAGGCGAGGCCCACCATGAAGGCCACGTTCTGGCCCTTGAAGAGGATGCCGAGGCCCACGGCGACGATGCCGAAGATGATGGTGCCGATCTTCGCCGCCCGGACCTCCTCCTGCTCGGTGGCGTGCCCGCCCTTGATGACGTGCACGTAGATGTCATGGGAGAAGGCGGAGGCGCCGGCGAGCGTCAGGCCGGCGACCACTGCCAGGATGGTGGCGAAGGCCACGGCGGCGATGAAGCCCAGGAAGGCGTCCCCTCCCAAGAACTCGGCGAGGAGCGGCGCGGCCATGTTGCCGCCCTTGTCGATCTGGGAGATGAGGGGCCGGGTGACGAGCACGGAAGCCGCGAAGCCGACGATGGGGATGATGATGTAGAAGTAGCCGATGAAGCCGGTGGCGTAGAGCACCGACTTCCGGGCGGCCTTGGCGTCGGGCACCGTGTAGAAGCGCATGAGGATGTGGGGCAGGCCGAGGAGCCCGAACATGAGCGCCAGGCCGAGCGAGACGGCTTCCAGGGGATCGGTGACGAGTCCGCCGGGCTCGAGCGCCTTCTGCCCGATCGAGGTGGACACCTTGGCGTAGAGGGCGGCGGGGCTGAAGTCGAACTTCCCGAGCGCCAGCACGGTGAGGAGGGTGACGCCGATGAGGAGCAGGCCGGCCTTGATGATCTGCACCCAGGTGGTGGCGAGCATGCCGCCGAAGAGCACGTAGGCGAGCATGACCGCGCCGACGATGACCTCGGCGAGCTCGTAGGGGATGCCGAACATGAGCTTCACGAGCTGGCCGGAGCCCACCATCTGGGCGATGGTGTAGAAGAGCACGGTGGTGATGCCGCCGACGGCGGCGGCGATGCGCACCGGCTTCTGCTGCAGGCGGAAGGCCACCACGTCGGCGAAGGTGAACTTGCCGAGGTTCCGGAGCGGCTCGGCGATGAGGAACATGAGCGCCGGCCAGCCGACGAGCCAGCCGGTGGCGTAGATCATGCCGTCGTAGCCGCGGAGGGCCACCATGCCGGAGATGCCGAGGAAGGAGGCGGCCGACATGTAGTCGCCGGAGAGCGCCAGGCCGTTCTGGAACGCGGAGACGCTGCGGCCGGCGGCGTAGAACTCGCTCGAGGTCTTGGTCTTCTTCGCGGCCCAGTAGGTGATGATGAGGGTCACGATGACGATGATGAAGAAGAAGGCGATGGAGGTGATGTTCGTCTGGCCGATCTTCGTGGTGGGGGCCTCGGGGGCCTGGGCCAGGGCGAGCTGTAGGAGTGTCTGGGAGGCGGGTAGAGTCATAGGTCGGTGGTCTCCGTGGGCGGGTGCGCGCGGCTAGTGCTTGAGCTCCGACTTGAGCCGCTGGACCTCGGGGTCATAGGACCCGTTCGCCCAGACGACGTAGAGCGCGGTGAGGACGAAGGCGATGACGATCACCGCCACGCCGATGGGAATGCCGAGAGTGGTGTACTCCCCGATCTTCTGCGCCAGCGTCGCAGGGCTCGCGCCGATGAGGACGACGTAGCCGTAGTAGGTGATGAAGAGGAGGACGAGCCCGATGATGCTCGCGGTCATGCGCTGACCGACGAGCTTCTTGAAAGCGGGAGACTGGAGAAGCTCGTGAGCCGACTGCGTCCCCTTGGTGCTGCCTCCACCTGCAGGTGCTGCGTGCGCCATTCCATGCCTCCGAGGTTGTGTGGTGGTGCCGCGACCGCTACCCGCCAAAACGCCGAGCCGCTCGCGCCGCGCCGCCCTTCCGGCAAACTCTGACTGCAAGGTTTCCGTGGGGTGCGGCTCTCCATGGGAGGAATCCCACATCAGCGCGTCTGGCGGGCATGGCCGCACACTATACGCTGCCGTTCTGGACGTTTCCAATACCCGCCCCCGTAAGGGTATAATTTTTTTGAGGTTTTTATGTGTAGCCCGAATGGAGGCGATCGGGAAAAGCTCATTTTCACGGGATCAGGCGCCCGGGCCCGGAGGAGGGCGCCGGGACCGCCGCACGGCTCGCGCGGCACGCGCAAAAGCGAGACGCACCCTTTGCGAGGGCTTTTTCGACGCCCCGTGAGGGCTGCTAGCGCAGCTGTCGGAGCGTACGCGCGCCGATTACCTTCCGCAGGACGAGGAAGAGCTCGGCGGCGGCGATGGCGTCGGTGAGGGCGTCGTGTGCCTGGTACTCGGGCAGGTTGTAGGCGCGCCTGGCTTTTCCGAGGTTCAGGTTCGGGAGGTCGTCGGGAGCGTCCGGGTTGCGAAGGCGCGAGCGGGTCGCCGCCCGGATGAGAAGGTCCACGGTGTCGACGACCGGCGGGGCGGGCCAGCGTAACCCGAGGCCTCGAAAGGCCCGCCGCAGGAAGGAGACGTCCACGAACGCGTGGTGGACGAGGAGGACGGCTCCGGCGAGGCGCCGCTCGACCTCGGGCATTACCTCCGAGAGGGGGGGAGCGTCCCGCACCTCTCCCCAGACGATCTGGTGGTAACGGACCGACTCAGGGTCGAGGACCTTGCCCCCCTCGGGGCGGACGAGCGTCCGGTAGGACTCGCCTAGCCGGATCGTCCCGCCCCGGACGGGGACCATGCCCACCGCCAAGATGGGGTCCACCTTGGCGTCGAGGCCACCGGTCTCGAGGTCGAGCGCCCAGTAGAGGACCTGGTCCCATGCGGGGGAGGAGAACAGCAACGGCGCGACCTCGAGACTCTAGACCTCGGTCTGGTAGTGGAAGGCAGCCATCTCCTGCCAGCGGCGGATGGCGCCGAGAGACTCCTTGAGGCGGGTGCGCTCCACCGCCGAGAGCTCGGAGAGCAGGACCTGGTTTCGAGGGGGCTTGCCCTCCGAGAGCTTCCGGAGCTGGACCTGCAGGCGGAGCTCGAGGAGGAAGCGGAAGGCCTGGCCGACCGAGGCGTGGGACTGCCGGGATACGAGCCCCGCGGCGAGAGCCGCATCGAGTCGCTCGAGGGTCCCGCGGGCCCGCGTCCCCGCCTCGATCCCGTAGCAGCGGGCGAGGAACACGATCGGGCTCAGGGCCTGCCACTTGAGATCCACCTCCGGCGTTCCCCGGAGGCGCAGCCCGAGCGCCGCCGGCGGACCGAAGGCCATCGCGTCCCGCGCCAGGAAGCGGATGAACTGCGGGCTCTTGGGGCCGCGCGCCATGGCCGCCTCGAGCGGCTCGAGGTCGAGGCGGCCCCCGACGCGCCGGAAGTCGAAGAACAGGGCGGCGTCGTGGGGCCTGGGCTCGTCCACGCACTCGTGGAAGCGCCTCGTCCACTCCGAGAGAGTGCCCTGCCACTTCGTGGCCATGTGGCCCCCGTGGCAGGGAGGGAAGCCCGCCATCTCCAGGTCGCCCGTCACCCGCTTCGCCAGCTCGTCGAACCAGGGGCGAGAGCCATGGGCGGAGTCGTCGAAGGCGAGGCCGTTGTCCTGGTCGGTGAGGAGCGTCTGCTCCGCGCGACCCTCCGACCCGAACACCATCCAGGCGTAGGGGGAGGGGGCGGGCCCGAGTTCCGCCTCGCAGCGCGAGAGGATGCGGTGGAGGAGCGCGTCGTTGAGCCGGGCCACGTAGCCGGCGATGAGAGGGGCCCCGAGCCCGCCGGCGAGCAGCGTCCCCACCATGTCCGCCACCTCGTTCCCGTAGCCGGCGAGGTCGGTCCGCGAGCTGAAGCGCTCCACCCGCCGGAGCACGGCCACCGGCCCCCGGGCGCTCGCCCGGAGGAGGTCGGTGGTGGTGAGGACGCCCACGATCTCCTCGCCTCGGGTCACGGGGAGGTGGTGTGCCCCGGCCTCGAGGAGCGTCATCCAGGCCTGGTACATGGGGGTGGAGGCGGGGACCGTGCGGAGCGGGCGGGAGCGCACCTCCGCCACCGGGGTCGCGGGGCCGAGCGAATTCGCGAGCACGCGGTTGCGGAAGTCCCGGTCGGTGACGATCCCCGGCGGCTCTCCGCGGACGAGGAGCGAGGAGATGCGCTTTTCCCGCATGAGGCGAGCCGCCTCGGCCACGGTGGCCTCCGGGTCCACCCACTCGGCCGGTCGGGAGAGGAGGCGCTCCACCGGGAAGGAGAGGTCGAAGTGGAGCTTGGCCACCGGCGCGCGCTCCAGCGTGTTCCGCAGCCGCTCCCCCAGGCCCGCCGCGAAGTGGCCGGCGAAGTGACCGTCCCCGAGGAGCCGCTGGAACTGGGCCTCGGGGATCTGGTAGGCGAGGAGGTCCTCCTCCACGAGCACGTCGAGCGTGGCCCTGTGGGTGAGGAGCGAGGTGTACCCGAAGGTCTCCCCCTCCTCCACCACCTGCACCACCTGTCCGTCCCGCTCGAGGCGCACCACGCCCTTGCGGACCACGTAGAGGAAGCGGAGCGGCTCTCCCCCGACCCGGACGAGGTAGCTGCCGGCCGGGTAGTAGCCCACCTCCAGGTGGGACGCGGCCTCGTCGAAGAGCGGCTGCGGCAGGGCGTCGAAGGGCTCCGTGGCCCGCAGGTACGCGACGGGGTCGAGGTTGGCCATCCCGCCGAGGATACGCCAGCTGGAAGGACTCGGGGTAAATCCCCGCGGTCGGTGGACGCCGAGGGACGAGGCCGGGAGCGCCCCTATCGGAGGTGCTCCTCGCGGTTCGCCCAGGGCCCGAGAGGCAAGAGGAGCGCGGCCGCGGCGGCGGCGAGTTCGAGGAGAGCCGCCCACCCGTAGAGCGGGCCGACCTCTCGGTAGCGGTCGTAGCCGAGCCCGGAGAGCTGGTAGCCGAGGCCGTTGCCGGCGCCGAAGACCACGGCCGCGAAGAGGGCCTGGCCGGTCGCCCGCAGCCGGGACGGGACGGCGCGGGCGGTGGCCGCGACCGCCGCGCCCCAGAAGAGGCCGAAGGTGAAGCCGTGCAGGCTCTGCAGGAGGACCACCGCCGCGGCGGCGCGGGCCCGAGAGAGGAGGGCCCAGCGGACGGCGCTCGCCGCGAAGGAGAGGGCGAGCGCGTGGCGGACGGAGAGCCGCGGCTCGAGGCGCGGATAGGCGACGAGCGCCAGCACCTCGGCCCCCACTCCCACCGACATGGCGAGGCCGGTGAGGCTCGCCGGCAGGCCGAGCTCCCGCACCCGAAGGCCGAAGAGGAGGTGGTAGGGCGCGCAGGCCGCCCAGTGGACGGCGCAGGCCGCGAAGAAGAGGAGGAGGGGCCGGTCGGAGAAGAGCTCGAGCACCTCCCGGAGCCGGGGGCGCTCCGCGGAGATCGGGGGCGACGGCAGGCGCCGCGCCAGGAGCGCGCAGCAGGCGACGCACCCCACCACCGCGGCGGGGACGAGCGGGTCGCCCGGCCGGTCTCCGCGCAGCGTGAGGGCGAGGCCCAGGGCCTGGGCCAGGGCCACGTAGCCGAGCGACCCGAAGAGGCGGATGCTCGCGTAGGCGGTGGCCGGCCGGGCGCGGGCCCACTCCACGGTGACGGAGTCGACGAGCGGGACCACGGCCCGGTCGCCGAGGGCCTGCCCGAAGAGGACGAGTCCCACCGCCCAGGGGACCCGGGCCACGGGCAGGAAGACGGCCGCAGCGAGGCCGAGGGCAGTGGCGAGCCGGAGGGCGCGCGCCGGGTCGCCGAACCGGTCCGAGAGGGCGGCCCAGGAGAGGGCGACCGGCACGGACAGGATCGGCCCGATCATCTGCACGGTGCCGATCTCCTCCCCGCTGAAGCCGAGCCCCCGGAGGTAGGGCGCGAAGTAGGGGAGGAAGGCGCCGACGCTACCGTAGTAGGCGAAGTAGAAGAGCTTCAGGCGCGCGGCGGGCGACATCGGCTATGCTCTCGCTCTACCATGGGAGCGACTCCCCGCGCCGAGGTCCGCGCTCACGCGGAGAGGGCGCTCGCGCGAGCGGCCCCCCTCGCGAAGAGGCTCTCGGAGGCGGCGCGGGCGCTCCCCCGCCTCCCGCGGCACGCCGGGGTCTGCGCGCTTCGCGGTGAGAGGCCCGAGCCCGCAGCCCGCGCCGGCGACACCGGGCGCGCGCGCATCCCGCCGGGGAAGGGGATCGGCTGCCTCTCGGCCCGGAGCGAGGCCACGGCGGCGGATGAGCTCGCCAAGGACCCCCGCTACCTCCCCCGCAGCGAGACCCGCCCAAAGATCGCCGTCCCGGGGCGGCGCGGGGACCGCCCCGCCGCCATCGACGCGGACCGTCACGCCCCCGCCGCCTTCGGGGCCAGCGACTGCGCCTTCCTCGAGGAGCCGGCGGCTCTCGTCGAGCCCGCCTCCCCGTGACCGACCCGGCCCCGGGAGCGCCCAGCGGGGGCGTCGTGGGCTTCGTGCTCGCCGCCGGCCTGGGCACGCGCCTCCGGCCCCTCACCGATCGCCTGCCGAAGCCGGCCGTGCCGGTGGCGGGTCTGCCGCTCGTGCGCTACGCGCTCGCCCGGCTGGCGGAATCGGGCGCGAGCCGCGCGGTCGTGAACGCCCACCACCTCGCCGACGAGATGGAGGCCGCGGCGCGCGCCTCGGGGCGGGCCGTCGGCCTCGAGGTCGCGGTCTCCCGGGAGCCCTCCATCGCCGGGACCGGCGGAGCGCTGCGGGAGGCGCGAGCGCTGCTGGCGGGCGCCGGGGTCGTGGTCCTCTGGAACGGGGACATCCTCTTCGACCTCGAGCTCGGTCCGGTGGTGGAGGCGCACCTCTCCTCCGGAGCGCTCGCCACGCTCGTGCTCGCCCCCATGCCCGCGGGGGCCGAGTACGGGGCGGTGGAGGTCGACCGAGGCCTGGCCGTGCGCCGCATCGCCGGCCGCGGCCCGGGAGGGGAAGGGCTCTCCTCCTTCCACTTCACCGGGGTGCACCTCCTCTCGCCGGCCCTCCTCGACGCCGTGCCCGCAAAGCCCTTCGCCTGCGACATCAACCAGCACGTCTACCCCCCCCTCCTCGCGGGAGGGGGAGTCCGCGGCCTCGTCGTCTCCACCGGGTACTGGAACGACCTCGGGACGCCGGAGCGCTACCTGGCGGCGAACCTCGACCTCCTCGCCGGGCGGGCCGGGAGGCCCCTCCCGGCGGCGGACTTCCGCGGCGGTCTCGAGGAGCGGGAGCCGGGCCTCTTCGTCGCGCCGGACGCGAGGGTGGAGGGAGGCGCGTCCCTCTCCGCCCCGGCCCTGGTCGGGCCCGGCGCCGAGGTCCTCTCCGGAGCGCGCGTCGGCCCGCTCGCCATCCTCGGCGCCCGGAGCCGCGTCGGCCCCGGCGCCGAGGTGCGGCGCGCCGTGGTCTGGCCCGGCACGGTGGTCTCCCCCGGGGAGCGGCTCGTCGGCGCCGTGGCGGCGGGCCCCGAGCGGCTGCCGGCCGGGTGAGGCGCGTCAGGACTCGAGCACCTGGACGAGGAGGGAGGTGATGTTGTCCGCTCCCCCGGCCTCGTTGGCGGCGTCGACGAGCACCTGGTTCGCGCGCCGGAGGTCGCCGCGGCTCGAGCGCAGGATGTCGGCGATGCGGGCGTCGCTCACCATCCCGGAGAGGCCGTCGCAGCACAGCAAGAGGAGGTCGCCCTCCCGCGCCTCCTCCCGCACCACGTCGACCTCCACGGCCGGGCGCATCCCCATGGCCCGGACGATCACGTTCTTGTGCGGGAAGGCCTCGATCTCGGCGGCGCTGGGGTTCGTGCTGCGGATGTAGTCGGCGAGGAGGGAGTGGTCCTCGGTGAGCTGCCGCAGCGCGCCCTGGCGGAAGAGGTAGGCGCGGCTGTCGCCCACGTTCCCCACCAGGGCCTCGCCCTTGCGGGTGAAGTGGGCGCAGACGAG
>Ga0335078_10010580_pt1 | contig 13665 bp, 10 predicted proteins | sample Lox_Sample_32_FD_206711 | JGI IMG/M metagenome (GOLD analysis project Ga0335078, IMG submission 206711) | Soil microbial communities from Loxahatchee National Wildlife Refuge, Florida, United States - Lox_Sample_3.2 | ecosystem: Environmental > Terrestrial > Soil > Wetlands | place: USA...
CCCCTGTTTGCTTGGCTGACGCCTGCGCTCGCGGCGAAACCCGACGCGGTGGTCATCTTCGAGATGCCCGGGGAACTGACGCTGGCGCCGGCCGGCTGGGCGTGCGTCAAACGCCTGGGCAAGGGCGCGCATCAGCCGACCTCGGCCCTGTTTCAACGGGCCTAATTTCCCGCGGATTCGACTCGGTGGGAGCCGTCGCGGGGCCAAAGCTGACCTGCCGGCCGGCTTTCACCAGGGTCACCGCCGCCGTGACCGCCGTCTCGGTGCGCAGCACGCGCGGGCCGAGATGGGCGAGCACGAAGCCGGCGCCACGCAGCGCCGCGCGCTCGGCGTTCGACCAGCCGCGTTCTGGACCAAACGCCAGCACCCACACGGCAGCCTCCGGCGGCAGGTGATGCTGCGCCAGCGAGACGCTCGCCTCGTAATGGTCGAGCGCGATGCGCGCACCGTCCGGAGGCAATCGCCCGATTTCGTCGGCCAGCGACCGGCCCCAGGTGACTTCGGGCAGGCGCGTGTCGAACGCCTGTTCGGCGCCGGCGACCAACAGACGGCGCCATTCGCCTGCCGTCCAAAGGGTGCTGCGCGCGTAGCTGGCCTCGCCCTTCTCGGTGAGCACGAAGTGCATCGCGGCGACGCCGAGCGTGGTTCCGTCGCGCAGGATGTCGCGGGCCATCTGCGGCCGCGGCAGGCCGACGACAAGGTGGATCGAATCGAGCGGCGGCGGCACAGCGCCCCAGGCGAAGGCCAGCGTGAGTGCTCCGGCCCCGACCGCGACCAGTGTGCCTTGGCCGCGCGGGCCGTTGATGATCCCGGCGTCGAACGTGTCCCCCGGACGGCGGCGGAGCACGTCCCGCAAATGGACCGCCCGCGGATCCGTGCCCGGCAGGGGACGTCCAACTTCGTCAGGCTCGAAGAGGATCAGGTTCACGGACGCGGGCGCCTTCCGCCGGGACGGGCGGCTCAGGCGCGGAGAATCCCGTCGATCCGCGCGAGTTCGTCGCCGGAGAAGTCCAGGTGCTGGAGCGCGCCGAGGTTGTCGTCGATCTGGCCGGGCTGGCTGGCGCCGATGAGGGCGGAGGTGACGGCGGGCGGGCGCAGCACCCACGCCAGCGCCATCTGGGCCAGCGACTGGCCGCGGGCCTGCGCCAGCGCGTCGAGCTGGCGGGTCTGGGCCAGCAGGCCCGCGGTGAGATGCTCGGGCTTGAGAAAGCGCGGATCCCGCACGGCGCGCGCATCCGCCGGGATGCCGGCAAAATAGCGGTTGGTGAGCACACCCTTCGCGAGCGGCGAGAAGACGATCGCGCCGATGCCCTCGCGCTCGAGCACGCCGAACAGTCCCTGTTCCGGGCCGCGCTCCAGCAGGTTGTAGCGCGGCTGGTGGATCAGGCACGGCGTTCCGAGTTCCCGCAGCAACGCGGCCGCCCGCGCCGTCTGTTCGGGGTTGTAGTTGGAGACGCCGGCGTACAGCGCCTTGCCGGTGTGCACGGCGTGGGCGAGGGCGCCCATGGTTTCCTCGAGCGGTGTGTCCGGATCGGGCCGGTGGCTGTAAAAGATGTCCACGTAATCGAGGCCGAGACGGCGCAGCGACTGGTCGAGCGAGGCGAGCAGGTATTTGCGCGAGCCCCATTCGCCGTACGGCCCCGGCCACATGTCGTAACCCGCCTTGGTGGAGATGATCAGCTCGTCGCGCCAGGCCGCCAGGTCGTCGCGCAGCACGCGGCCGAAGGTGGTCTCCGCGGCGCCGGGCGGCGGGCCGTAGTTGTTGGCCAGGTCGAAGTGGGTGATGCCGCGGTCGAAAGCGTGCAGAATCAGCGTGCGGGCGCCGGCGGGTTCGGCGGCGGCGCCGAAATTGTGCCAGAGCCCGAGCGAGATCAGCGGCAGCTTCAAGCCGCTGCGCCCGCAGCGGCGGTAGAGCGCGGGCTGGTCGTAGCGGGTGGGCGCGGGCTGGTGAGGCATGGCGCGACGAGGTTGGCGGGTTCCCGCCGAGGAGTCGCGTTCGAAAATCGTGTCGCGCTAGAACGGGAAGCCGCCGGCCGGAACGGGAGCCGCCGCCTTCGAGTCGACCGCCCGGCGCGCCCGCCCGTGCCGGCGGAGGCCGGTCACGGTGATGGCCTTGCGGGGCTGGACCGGACAGGCGAATTCACAGCCTCCGCAGCCGGTGCACAGGTCCGGGTTGAGCTGGGGCAGGCGCAGGTTCCGGCCGTACGGCACGGTGGTGACCGCCTGCGTGGGGCACTGCTCGGAACAGGCGGCGCAATCCGTGCCCTTCGTCTTGACGATGCAACGGTCGAGATCGAGGTGAGCCTGGCCGATGCGCGTCACCTGCTTTTCGGCCAGCTCCAGCCGGTCGAGGGCGCCATCCGGGCAGACCTCGGTGCACGCCCGGCAGGTGTAGGTGCATGCGGCTTTGGTGAAATCGAGGCGCGGCTTCATCAGCCAGGCCCACCCGTATTCGAGGAAGGCCGGCTGCAGCACCTGCGTCGGGCAGGCGGTCAGGCACAGGTGGCAGGCGGTGCAGCGGGCCAGAAAGCGGTCCACGCTGACCGCCCCGGGCGGGCAGATGGCGGCGCTGGTTTCGGCGCCGCCAGCCGCGGCGCCACCGGAGGCTTGGGCTCGCAGGGCCGGCGCGCCCAGGGCGGCGGCCACGGTGATCGCCGTGTTGGCGAGGAACGCGCGGCGTTGCGGATCGGGGACCGCGGCGGCCGCCGCTGGGACCGATGGCCCCGCCGGCCGGCGGGCGGGGCGCCGGCGCCAGGCGAAGCGGTAGCGGATGCCGTGATTCGGGCACGCCGTGAGGCAGTCATAGCACGCCACGCAGCGGGAGAAGTCGATGGCCCGTTGGCGCAGATCAATGCACTGCGCCTTGCAGACGTGCAGGCATTCGATGCACTTATTGCAGGAGCGGGCGTCAATCTTCAGCCGGAAGGCCGCCCGCCGGCCGAGCCAGCCGAGGAGCGTGCCCACCGGGCACAGGGTGTTGCAGTAGATCCGGCCGCGCCAGACCACCAGCACGATGAGCAGCGCGAGGAGCAGGACCGGCTGATGCACCGCGCCGGCCCCCGCCCAAGGCGGCTCCACCCGGTAGAGCGTGCCGACCCCGAGGAGGTTGGCGAGCCCCGCCACCGCGTTGTTGGCCAGGACGACGAGCGGTCGGAAGACATCGCCGGCGATGCGGCCGAAATTGCTGTACGGATCCACCAGCGAGAGGGTCAGGCCAGCCCAGCCCAGCGCCACGCCGCCAACAGTGGCCCAGAAGACGAGCCAGCGCAGACGGCGCGCCGGCGGCGCAAACGGCAGGAATCGCCGCTGCCGGCGGGTCCAGGAGGCCAGCCGTGCGATGACATCCTGCAAAATGCCGAGCGGACAGACGGCCGAGCAGTAGATCCGCCCCGCCGCCAGCGTCGCGACCAGGATGACCACGCAGGCGAGCGACAGGGAGGCGCCGGTGGCCAGCGCGACGGCGGACGGGACGAACTGGATCGAGGCGAGCCAGCGGCCGACCGGCGCCGGCAGGAGGCTGCCGAAATCGACCAGGGCTGCGGTCAGGACGGCGCCCACCGCCAGCGCCACACCAACGCGGAGCAGTTTGTAGCCCCCCCGGTTTGCCACGATGTCAGCCCAGCTTGATCCGGCGGATGTCGACCCGGTCCAGATCCATCGTGCCCAGCTTCATGTCGGCCGCGATCTTGATGTGGCGCACGGAGGCGGGCGGGAGACCGAGCATCTTGGCGGCGGCGGCATCCAGGGCGACGATGTCGGTCGACACCAGCAGTGAGCGCATCTCGACCAAGTCGGCCTCGGACCGGCCGTGGGGGCCGTTGCGCACCATCGGATGGTAGGCGTCGAGAATATTGAGCGCCGGCTTCCGCCAGGTGAGGAGGTCGGCGATGCACTGGTGGAGGTCGTTGCGGTGGTAGAACCGGCGGTCCCAGACGACGCCCATCAGGTTTTTCATGCCGGCGGTCATGAGCGCGCCGCCGTGGTCCTTCAGCACGGGGACGTTGAGCCACACGTCGCTGTCGAGCACGAGCGAGTGCACCTTGGCCGAGCGCAGCACCACGCCGCCCGGGATCGACACCTCGCGGTAGTAGCTGGGGTCGTTGGCGGGCACCAGTTGGGCACCGGTCTCCTTTGCCACCTGTTCAGCGCCGCTCGCGGCGTAGGAACGCTGCCACTGGTCGAGCGTGTGGTCGAAGAGGCTGACCGACTTCGCCCCAGCGGCGAAACAAAGGGTGACGACACGGCGCAGCAGCTCGGGATGGGTGTTGGAGCCGCGCTCCGGCGGCGTGTCAAAGCTGATGTTCGGTTTGATGACCACGGTCTGGCCCTTCTGCACGAAGGCCTCCATGCCGCCGAGTTCCGCCATGGCCCGATCGAGCAGGGTGGCGCGGGCCCCGTCGCGCACGGCGACGAGCATGGATCTGGCGTCGCCGGCGGCAGGCGCGGGGGCGGGCTCCGGCGCGGCCGCGGCGAGCAGCGGGCGAACCTGGAGCAGCGGAGCGGCGGCGCCCAAGGCCAGCCCGGCTTTGATGAAATCACGGCGGGTTCTCATGGCGGCAAGCGGTAGTGCGGGAAACGGCGGGTCCGCTCCGCCAAGGCTATACCCGTCGCCGAGACGGGACACCGCATGATTTGCCGAAATTGCGGCAGATCTTGGCCTAGCCCCCGGGGACCGCCAGAGCGAACGCCCCCCGGGGCCGCAGCGGCGCCGGGCGGTCGCGCCAGACGAACAGGATCACCAGGGCGAGGACGCAAAGCGACGTGCAGGCAAGAAAGACCGCCCGAAACCCAAACCCAGAGGCCAGAGCGCCAAACGCGAGATACCCGGCCGTGGAGCCGATCCGGCCGGCGACCGAGTAGAGGTTGGTCGCGGTGCCGGGCTGTTCCGGCAGGAAGTTTTGGAAGAAGGTGATGGCGATGCCGCCCACCACGGCCGTGATGGCCGCGCTCAGAATCTGCAGAGGATAGACTTGCCACGGCGCGCGGACGACGGCGAGCAGCAGGTAGTAAGCGATCGCGAGCACCACTGAAATCCGGATGAGCCGAGCCTGGTCGGATTTGGTGGCGAGCAGCCCGAAAAAGAGCATGAACGGAATCTCGAAGGCCGGAGCGATGCTGTAGATGATCCCGACTTGCTGTCCGGTGCCGTGGAGCACGTTCAACACGAGCAGCGGCAGATTCATCATCCCCATGGTGCTGGAGGCGAAGAGGAGGGAGAAGCCGACGAAATGCGCCCGCACGTCGGCCCGCGCCAAGGCCCGGCGCAAGGGCAGCCGGGCCACCGCCGCCCGCGCCGACTCGGAAGGCGGCGTGATCGGCACGAAAGCCAGCGTGATCAGCACGAACAGCAGAAAGCAGAGGGCGGCCACCAGAAACATGCCGCGAAAGTGGTAGCGCAGCATCACCCAGGCGGCCACCGCCGGGCCGGCCGTCCAGGAGACGGAAAAAAACAGCCGGAACACGTTCATGTAGAGCGAGGCCGAGCTGGGGCGGATCGCCGAGCGCGTCATCAGATCCCGCGCATAGGCGAACAGCTGCGAGAACGTGATCGAGGAGATGCCGCCCAGCACGCAACCGATCACTGTCAGCCAGACCACGTCACGCACGTAGGCGTAGCCGGCGTAGCTCAGCGCGCCGGTGAGGCCGCCGAACAGCAGGACCGCGCGGCGCGACAGCCGGGTGTCGGACCAGCGTGCCAGCACGGTGCTGATGGCGATTCCACTCAACGAGGTGGCCGTCATGAAGACCCCGAACTCGATCGGACTCATCCCGACCTCGATCGTGCCGAACATCGAGAAGAACGGGGTGACAAACGAGAACGCGAGTCCGACCAGCAGGTTGCAGGCGAGCAGCACCGCGAAGCCGCGGTGGCTCAGGAACGTGCGGACGGGGGCGAAAAGATATTGCATGCCGGCGGCGACGCGTCCCGGGCCGCAGGCGGCGGCGGGAACGCAAACGGTGATCGAAAAACGGATCGAGCCCCGCCCGCGAGCCCAAAGCGGCGGCCGGCGACACTCCGCGCGCTGCAATCAGCGCACGACGCGGGCGCTGCCGCCGCCCATCGTCTTCTCCACTTCCTTCTTCGTGGCCATCGAGGTGTCGCCGGGCGTCGTCATGGCGAGGGCGCCGTGGGCGGCGCCGTAGTCGACCGCCTTCTGCGGGTCGTTGGCCGCAAGAAAGCCGTAGATCAGGCCGCTGGCGAAGCTGTCGCCGCCGCCGACCCGGTCGAGGATCTCGAGTTCGGGGTACTTGCGGCTCTCGTAGAATCTGCCGGCGTGCCAGCAGACGGCGCTCCAGTCGTTCTTGGTGGCGGTGATCACACGGCGCAGTGTGGTGGCGGCGACCTTGAAGTTGGGGAACTCCGCCACGGCCTTGGCGATCATCTTCTTGAACGCCTCGGTCTCGATGTTGCTGATGTTGTGGTCGAGGCCTTCGACCTCGAAGCCAAGGCAGGCGGTGAAGTCCTCCTCGTTGCCGATCATGACGTCGACGTATTTGGCGATCTCGCGGTTGACCTCGCGGGCCTTCTTCTGGCCGCCGATGGTCTTCCAGAGCGAGGGGCGATAGTTCAGGTCGTAGGACACCAGCGTCCCGTGCTGCTGCGCGGCCTTGACCGCCTCGATCACCAGCGCGGCAGTGGTTTCGGACAGCGCCGCGAAGATGCCGCCGGTGTGCAGCCAGCGCACGCCGCGCCGGCCGAAGAGATCGTTCCAGTCGAAGTCGCCGGGCTTGAGCTGGCTGGCCGCCGAGTGGCCGCGGTCGGGGATGCCGACGGCCCCGCGGATGCCGAAGCCGCGCTCGGTGAAATTCAGCCCGTTGCGGACGGACCGGCCGATGCCGTCATCCTCGCGCCACTTGATGAAATCGACGGCGACGCCGCCCTGCAGGACGAAGTCCTCGAGCAGGCGGCCGACGTCGTTGTCGACGAACGCGGTGGCGACGGCGGTGCGCAGGCCGAAGCATTTGCGCAGGCCGCGGGCGACGTTGTATTCGCCGCCGCCCTCCCAAACCTGGAATTCGCGGGCGGTGCGGATGCGGCCCTCGCCGGGATCGAGGCGGAGCATGATCTCCCCGAGGGAGAGTTCGTCGAACTGGCACTGGTCGGCGGATTTGATCTTGAGGCTCATGACGGAGGGGCGGCGGCGGTTCAGGTGGCGACGGCGAATTCGGCGGGATTCCACCGGGGCTGCCGGCATTCGGCTGCGATCTCATTGAAAGCGTTGATCTCGGCCTCGGAGAAGAGCAGGCCGCCGTTTTTGGCGGAACGCGCGGCGGCCTCGGCCTCGATCTGGCCCGGCAGCATGCACGACTCGTTGCCGTGGCCGAGGATGTCGGCGATCACCGCCTTGACGTTGGCGGCCTGGTCGCGGCCGACAGCGAAGGAGCCGGCGTTCATCGCGTCGGGGTGCCAGACCTGGAAGAAGAAGCAGCAGGCGTGTTTCTCGTCCGGCTCGCGGTCCCAGCGGTTGCGCAGGGTCGGGAGCGACCCGCCGATGAAGGCGGCGACGAGTTCGTTGATCAGTGAAAGGCCGTAACCCTTGTGTGCGCCGAAGGGCAGGAGGTACCTGGCGTTGGCGGGATCGGTGGTGGGAGCGCCGTTCTCGTCCACCGCGGCGCCGGGCGGAAGCTGCTTGCCCTCGCGGGCGAGCTGTTGGACCCGGCCCATCGCCACAACCGAGGTGGCCCAATCGATCACGATGGGATAGCCAATCGCGGCCGTGGTGGGGAAGCCCCAGGAGTGGGGATTGGTGCCGAGGGTGGGGAACTTGCCGCCGAACGGGACGACTTCAGCGAGCGCCGCGGTGCAGTTGGTGTAGGCGATGTAGCCTTTCTTCGCGGCGTCCATCACATAGCCGCCGCCCCAGAGATAGTGGAAGGCGTTGTCGACGGACACCATCCCGACACCGTACCGGTCGGCGAGCTTCATGGCGGTGTCCATCGCGGCGTAGGCGGTGGCCTGCCCCAGCTTGCGGTTGGCGTTCCACACCTGGGCGCCGCGGAAGCGCGTCTTGACCTTCTCGATCCGGGCCTTGGGCACGCAGCCCTGCGCGCCGCTGCCAAACAGGTGGTCAAGGTGCAGCGCCTTGATCGCATTGTGGGTGCGGATGCCGTGGCGGGTGGCTTCGGCGCAGAACCGGGCGGCGGCCGCCGCCTCCGTGGGGGAGAAGCCGCGGCGCCGGTAGGCTGCCGCGACGAGGGTGTTGTGCCGGACCTCGGGAACGACGTGGAAGATTTCAGGCATGGTGGATGGGGTCGGAAGCGGGGTGAAAGAGCGTGCCGGGGTCACACGACTTTTTTGACCGGGACTTCGGGATTGACCTGGGCGATGGGCTTTTCGCCGTTCATGGCGAGGATGAGGTTCTTCACCGCGGTCGTAGCTTGGCGGACCACGCTCTCGAAGGTGCGGGAGGCGACGTGCGGCGTGACGACGCAGTTGGGCAGCTTGAGCAACGGGTGATCAGGCGGCGGCGGCTCCACCTCGAGCACGTCGGCGCCATAGCCGCCCACCTGTCCGGATTGCAGGGCGGCGACCATGTCGGCGGTGTGGACGATTTCGCCGCGCGCGCAGTTCAGGATGAGCACCCCCTTTTTCATTTTTGCGATCGACCGCGCGTTGATCATGTCGCGGGTTTCGGGGGTCAGGTTGGTGTGCAGGGAGAGATAATCGGCGGCGGCGAAGACCTCGTCGAGCGACGCGGCGCGCCGCACGCTGTGGACGGCGGCAAACTTGTCGTCCCAGTAGACGTCGAAGCCGATGACGTTCATGCCGAAGGCCCGGGCGCGCAGGGCGACCTCCTTGCCGATCCGGCCCAGCCCGATGATGCCGATGGTTTTTTCCAGCAGCTCGTGGCCGGTCCGGCGCTTCCAGCCGCCGGCGCGCGTGGAATCGGCGTGGAAGAGGAGGTTCTTTTCCAGTGCGAGCAGGAGGAGAAAGGTGTGTTCGGCCACGGTCGTGTGATTGACGCCGGGCGTGAACAGGACCGGGAGGCCGAACTCGGTGGCCGACTTGACGTCGATCTTGTCGACCCCGATGCCGTACTTGCTGATGACCTTGAGGCGCGGCCGGGCTTTTTCGAGGACGCGCCGGGTGATCGCGTCGTCGCCGCAGATGTAGCCGTCGACCGTGCCGACGAGCGCGAGCGTATCCGCTTCATTGAGCGGGCCCCGGGCCGGGACAATCTCCCAGCCGGTGCCGGCCAGCAGTTGGTGGTGGGCGCCGGGGGTGTCTTGAAACGAGGTGGTGGTAAGGAGGATGCGGGTCATGGGGAAAACGGGAGGGGCGGGATGATGTTCGCGGCCCGATCGCAGCGGGTGTCAACACTATACCCCAACCGGGCGTTCCAATGATCACGGACACGTGTCCGTGGCGCCTCCAGCCAACGGGGATCGGGGGCGAATGTCGAGATTGACCTTTTTTTCTCAACCAAGGGCGGGCGGGGGGGACGGCGCGGCGTCGGGGGCGCGGTGAGGGGGGCGCGGGTCGTGGTGCGGCTGCGGGGAATTGAACCCCGAACACCTGCTTGGAAGGCAGAGGTTTTACCGTTAAACTACAGCCGCCCAGGGCGGGGACGAGCGTTTACCGCGGGGTTCGCCGGTCAAGCCTTCGTTTGACCGGCGACCGGAGCGCGGGGCGAGGACCGCGCGGCGGTCCCGCGCCGAGAAATGAGTTGCGCGGGCCGGCGGACGAGACATTTAATCGGATCAGGTTATGGCTTTCATTTCGACGGCTTCTTCTGGGCAGGCTGCGCCCCTGCGCCAGGTGGAACCCAAGGCGCCCAAGCGTGATTTTCGGGCCGCCCAAGCCCTCGCGAAACAAAAGGCGGTCGAGAAGAGATCCAAGCGCTACAAGCTGCCGCTGGGCGAACTGGCGATCTTCACCCAGCAGATCTCGTCGCTGCTCGTCGCCGGTCTGCCCCTGGTGCAGTGTCTCGAGGCGCTGCAGGACCAGACCGAGGATCCGGTCTTCCGCGTGATCATCCGCGACGTGCGCACCGACATCTCGTCGGGCAATTCCTTCTCGGCGGCGGTCAAGAAGTTTCCCCGGGCGTTCAACCCGCTCTTCATCTCGATGGTCGAGGCGGGCGAAGCCTCCGGCGCGCTGGCGGAAATCCTCGGCAAGGTCGCGGGCTATTTCGAGTCGACGGTGAAGCTGACCAAGAAGGTCAAGTCGGCGATGACCTATCCGATCGCCGTCATCTCGCTGGCCATCGTGCTGGTGAACGTGCTGCTCATCTTCGTCATCCCGGTGTTCGCCGCGATGTTCGCCGATTTCGGGGCCAAGCTGCCGGCGCCGACGCAGGCGCTGATCGACACCAGCAATTTCCTGAAGCACAACTTCCACTGGATCGTGCTCGGCGTCGTGGGCGTGTGGTGGTTGCTCAAGAAGGTGGTGTCCACGCCCAAGGGCCGCCGGGTGAAGGACCAAGCCCTGGTGCGGGCGCCGATCTTCGGCAGCCTGATCCACAAGATCGCGCTCTCCCGCTTCTGCCGCACCTACGCCACCCTCATCCGGTCGGGCGTGCCCATCCTGCGCACCTTGGAAATCGTCGCCGGGGCCAGCGGCAAGGTCCAGATCGAGGACGCCTGCACCGAGATCGCCAAGCATGTCAGCCAGGGCGGCCAGGTGTCGGAGGTGCTCGCCGTAAACGCCTTCTTCCCGCCGATGATGAAACACATGGTCAAGGCGGGCGAAACCACGGGCAACGTGGACGGCATGATGAACAAGATCGCCGATTTTTACGACACGGAGTGCGACGCCACCGTCGCGGCGCTCACCTCGCTGATCGAGCCGATGCTCATCGTGTTCCTCGGCGTGGTGGTCGGCGGCATCGTCATGGCCATGTTTCTGCCCATCTTCCAACTGGGTGCGGTGGCCGGCGGCGTGCAATAAAGCGCGCCCGGACCGTAGGGGGAACATGCCGCGGCGGGATACGGCAGGTCAACCGCTTGACCCGCTTCCCAGCAACCGCGATGCAGAGGTTAACCTTGCGCCTTCCGCCTCCCGCGTGTTCGCTTGAAGCCGGTTTTCCCCGTCTATGCCGGCTGTCCTGATCGTCGACGATCTGCTTTCCATCCACGAGATGCTCGATGCGGTCATCCAACCGACCGGATTCGCGACCGCATTTGCCACGGACGGCGAGAAAGCCCTTGTCCGCTACAAGGCCGAGCGATTCGACCTCGTGCTGGCCGACGTCGACATGAAGCCGATGGACGGCATCAACCTGCTGAAGCAGCTCAAGCTCTACGACCCCAACTGCGTGGTCATCATCATGACGGCCTACGCCAGCATGGACAGCGCGATCCAGGCCCTCAAGTACGGGGCGTTCGACTATCTGCAAAAGCCGTTCAAGGTCGACGAGCTGATTGCGACGCTGAAACGCGGGATGGAATTCCGCCAGTTCAACGCCGAGCGGTCCGCGCACGCTGCGCTGCCGGCCCCCAAGTCCAGCGACATCGAAAGCCGGCTGGTGGGGCAGGGCGCCAAGGCCAAAAAACTGGTTCAGCAGATCAAAAAGCTGTGTGCGGTGCGCACCCCGGTGCTGCTGGTGGGCGAAGGCGGTTCCGGCAAAGGCACGGTGGCCGACATCCTGCACGACAACAGCGACGGCCCGGGCACGCCGCTGGTGCGCATCGATTGCGCCCTGAGCTCCGACCAGGGCTTCCGCGACGGCCTGCTCGGCCAGAACGGCAGCGGCGGCGCCTGGGTCCAGCAGGCCAAAGGCGGCACGCTGCTGCTGGAGCACATCCAATGCCTGCCGCTCCCGATGCAGAAGGAACTGGTGAGCGTGTTGCGCAACACCAGCCACGGCTTCCGGCTCATCTGCACGTGCAACGAGGACTTGGAGGAGCTGACCGACGAGGGGCATTTCAACGACGAGCTGTTCTACCGGGTCGCCTCCCTGCCGGTGGTGCTGCCGCCGTTGCGGGAGCGGCTCGAGGACCTGCCGGAACTGGTCAGACATTTCACCAGCCGGGCGACCAATCCGCAATTCGACGCCCGGCAGATTGAGTTCACTGACGACGCCCTGGCCGTCTTTCGCGCCTACCACTGGCCGGGCAACCTCGCGGAGCTCGAGCAGGTGGTCTCGAAGATCGTCGCCACGACCGAGGTGCGCGTCGTGACGTCCCAGCAACTGCCCATGCGGCTGCGCGAGGTGCGGCACTGGCCGTCGCTGACCGAATATCTCGCCGGCCAGCAGCGGCAGTATGTCGACATGGTGCTGCACGCCTGCGAGGGCGACAAAGCCAGGGCGGCGCAAGTGCTGGGGGTGGACGTCGCCAAGCTGGGCTGATCGCCGCGCGCCGCGGGGCGGCCAAACCGGCTGGCGGACGGCCACTTCGCGAATCACACGGCTGGCGCCGCCGCCATTTTCCTTTCCCGCTTGCCCTGCCCCGCGACGCCCGCAACCCTCGCGGGCGCTCACGCCATGGCGAAACGCACCGACCTCGAATCCATCCTCATCATCGGCGCCGGGCCCATCGTCATCGGCCAGGCGTGCGAGTTCGACTACTCGGGGACCCAGGCCTGCAAGGCGCTGAAGGAGGAGGGCTACCGGGTCGTGCTCGTGAACTCCAACCCGGCCACGATCATGACCGACCCGGAGTTCGCCGATGTGACGTATCTGGAGCCGCTCACCCTCGAGTACCTGGAGAAGATCATCGAGACGGAGCGCCCCTCGGCCCTCCTGCCCACGCTCGGCGGCCAGACCGCCCTCAACCTGTCGATGGAACTCCACAAGGCCGGCGTGCTGCAGAAGTACGGCGTGGAGATGATCGGGGCGAAGCCCGACGCCATCCGCAAGGGGGAGGATCGCGAGGCGTTCAAACAGGCCATGCTCCGGGTCGGGCTCGACGTGCCGAAGTCGATGACCGTCCATTCGCTCGAGGAGGCGCGCCGGGCCGTGGACTACATCGGCAGCTTCCCGCTCATCATCCGGCCCTCGTTCACGCTCGGCGGCCAGGGCGGCGGCATCGCCTACAACCGCGAGGAGTTCGACCAGATCGCGGCCAACGGCCTCGAGATCTCCCCCGTGCACGAGGCGCTGGTCGAGGAGTGCCTTCTCGGCTGGAAGGAATTCGAGATGGAGGTCATGCGCGACCACAAGGACCAGTGCGTGGTCATCTGCTCGATCGAGAACTTCGACCCCATGGGCGTGCACACCGGCGACTCGATCACGGTCGCTCCCGCGCTGACGCTGACGGACAAGGAATACCAGATCATGCGCGACGCCTCGTTCACCGTCATCCGCGAGATCGGCGTCGAGACCGGCGGCTCCAACATCCAGTTCGCGGTGCATCCCCAGACCGGGCGCATGGTCGTGATCGAGATGAATCCGCGCGTGTCGCGTTCCTCCGCCCTGGCGTCGAAGGCCACCGGCTTTCCCATCGCGAAGATCGCGGCGAAGCTGGCGGTCGGCTACGCGCTCGACGAGCTGAAGAACGACATCACACGCCTCACGCCGGCCAGTTTCGAGCCGACGATCGACTACGTCGTCACCAAGGTGCCGCGCTTCACCTTCGAGAAGTTCCCCGACGCGGATCCGACGCTGACCTCCTCGATGAAGTCGGTCGGCGAGGCCATGGCCATCGGCCGCACGTTCAAGGAGTCGATCCAGAAGGCGCTGCGTTCGCTTGAGATCGGCGCGCACGGCCTGGGCGGCGGCG
>Ga0335078_10010581_pt1 | contig 13664 bp, 10 predicted proteins | sample Lox_Sample_32_FD_206711 | JGI IMG/M metagenome (GOLD analysis project Ga0335078, IMG submission 206711) | Soil microbial communities from Loxahatchee National Wildlife Refuge, Florida, United States - Lox_Sample_3.2 | ecosystem: Environmental > Terrestrial > Soil > Wetlands | place: USA...
AAAAACATAGAAGCCTTGCTCATGTGTGCTTAGCAGGTACGTCGGCGCCAACATTGTGTTTTTAGAGTAAGGGGAGATCGGATCTCCCTGACCAGTGTTCGCATATTCCCATCCGGGGTCGAACAGGCTCCAGTCACCGTTGAGATAAGGTCCGAGCACGACGACGTAGTGTGAATCGCCTGAAATGCACTGCGTGCTGCTGTCAGCACAGAGCTGAAGAATCACGCGATCGTGTCGGTTGAGAATGTGATCCGTTAGGTAGCCTTCGAGAGTACTGTCGGCGTTCGACAGTGAGCTACCGCTCGCGGATGAACAGGCTCCGAGTAAATCGAGCGAGACTTGATCTTGTGCTGGGTGCGCCACATTGCATTCCTCGGCGAAAAATGGCAGAGGCAATGGGTTTAGATTTCCAGTTCCTGCGAGTTCGTATAGTGTCCTTTCCGGATCCGAACTAGTCTGCGTTGAAAGAGGGATCGGCGGGTCTTGGTCCAAGTTTCCGGGATTAATTGCGGAATAAGAAGTCGCAAGAGCCGTTTCGGGGTCAACATAAGTTCCCGGAAACGAACTAAGTACTGCGGCGACAGAGGAAAGATAACAGCCGTAATCCCCCGTCACATACCCCGGGCTGTTCAGCGTTGCTGGAGTAGGGCACCCTGCGAACGGTTGGTTTTCAGATTGAATAACTACATCAAAGCACTCTGGAATTTGGGAGTCTGAGGTATTGGCTTGATAAAACCCATACATTCCAATGCCCTCGAGTGTGATGGGTGAAGCGCCAGCCAGTGTTAACGTCGCTGTTTCTGAAGTCATGCTTGATGGCGTAAACTGCACGTAGATCTGGCAAGTCGACCCCGGCACCAGCGCCGCGTCTTCGGTACAGGCATCGCTCGGCAGTGAAGAAGGCAAGTTGAAGTCATTTGCGTTGGACCCGGAGAAGGAAACTGCGGTATTCGAGAAGGCGAGATTAGAATTGCCGTTATTTCTGATCGTGACTGCCCTGATGCTACTGGCCACCGGATCAAGCAATTCCCCGCCTTCATACCTCCGCACGATTGCGAACCCGAAATCCAGAATTTGACATGCAGTTGGATACTGCGGTAAGCAGCTTGAGGAGACCGTCGGCTGGCTGCCGTTAGAAGCTGGAATCGTGCTAACGAAAGCGTCTTCTTCGCCCGCGCCCACATCGACCATACCTATTGGAGAACTAACTGTTCCCGAAGGGGATCCGAGATTGACGCTTGGCGACGCGAGCGCTCCCGACTGAATAGTGACAGTACCGGTCTCCGTCCCCGGGATACCGGCGATGTCTTGCCACATCCCCTGGTTGTCTGTAGCGCTGCCGCCAACAAAGACATTCCCGGACGGGTCCAATAGCACGGCGTATCCGACGGAGCCGGGAGCTCCTGTCCAATACTGGCTCGAGAGAAGATCGCCGCTCGGATCGTATCGAAGAACGAGAGCAGCACCTGAAGGGCCGAACTCATCCCGCGCTCCGACTACAACTAGATTGCCGGCTCCGTCGAAGAAGAAACTAAGGGCTTGGTCATAACCGGACCCTCCACTCCAAGTTCTGGACCACAAAAAATTCCCATTTGGATCAAACTTCAGGATCAGTACATCAAAATCACATTCGGAATGATTTGAATTTGTACAAGAACTGGAAGTTTGGCCGACAACATAAATGTTTCCAGAGGAGTCGGCCCTGATCGTCTTCGTTCCCCATGCTTCGTCTTGGCTGCTTCCAGACCAATTTCTATTCCACAACAGGTTACCCGAGCTGTCATATTTCACGACGAAAATCGAGTTCTGGTACGGCGCCTTATTGAGGTTATAGTTCCAAGTAATCCCCGACATTACGACGTTTCCGTTGGCATCAATGTCCAGTGAATATCCGCCGTTATAGACGGGCCCGGTGGTTGTTGGAATTGCCGACGCCCAGACCTTGCTCGAAATGAGCGTGCCTGTCGGAGTGAATTTGAGGAGTGCTGCCGAGGAATCGTTTGAATCGGCGTTAAAGCTGTAACTCTCGGCTGCTAGGCAAATATTGCCGGAACTATCGAACGCAATGTCGTGACCGACATCATAACTTTCCCCCCCCCACGTTTTGCTCCATAGAAGGTTTCCTGAACTGTCGAATTTCAGGAGAAATACGTCGAACCAGCCCGCGCCGAAGCTTTCAGTACCTCCGGTTACGTATATGTTGCCGGTTGGATCCGTCGCCACCGCCGTAGCGTAGTCGTCCAGAGTCCCACCCCAAGTCTTGGTCCAAATCAGATTCCCATTCAAGTCGTATTTCAAGAGCAGGACGTCCTGGCCGCCGGCACCGAAACTTGATGTCGCACCCGCGAGATAGAGATTGCCATTGCCATCTCTGCTCATGGCTGCGATTGAATCACTGGCCGCACCTCCCCAAGTATGAGTCCAACCTTGAGCTTCCATGCCTGGCGAAAAAATGACGAGGATTACGGCAAGCTTCAAGAAATGACGGATCATGTGTTCGCTCCGATATGACGCTCTGCGGCATTTGCACTCCTTACTAAGGGATTCAGCGTGTCCGGAGTGAAACCACGAGCTTTGCCCCTTTTCGCCGATTGGTGTACACTCTGGCAAGTGTCAAGACCCGACAAAAGCTGACATCGCGTGCTTTTGAGCCGGTAAATGCCCTCGGATTGTTTCCATTACTCACAGGACTGGTGTGCATGGCCGAAATCAATCCAGACCGTTTGGAATCCTGGAAAGAAATCGCGGCGTTTGTCGGGCGCACCGAACGTACGGCCATGCGCTGGGCGAACGAAGGTATGCCCGTGCAAAAGAGGCGCGGCCGTGTACATGCTTCGCGCGAAGCGATAAATCAGTGGCTCCGGTCGCACCCGGAGGAGGAATCGGAATCTGAGATTGCGTCGCCGCCTACTTCGAAAGGACAAGTGCGAAACAAATGGGTCCTAATAGGAACCGCAACGTCTTTTACCGCGCTCGTTGTTGGGATTGTTCTAATGTCATATTCCCGAACCATCGCTCAACCGGCGCTCCCCTCTCGGGTAGCGTTTGCAGAGGATGGATTTGCCGTATTCGATGGTGCAGAGCACAAGCTATGGGCATACAATTTCTCAAAGCATTTGGACAAGTCTGTTTTCGCACGCGGTGAATCGCTGGAAAACCTCGTTAGGGTCGAGGATTTTCGAGGCGATGGAGACCGCGAGGTGTTAGTGGTAGCGCCTCTTCGCGCAGGACCCAACCCTGATGACATGTTTCAAGTGGAAGTAGATTTCTTTTCCAGTCGGGGAAGACTTCTTTGGTCATACATTCCCCAGGGCAGCTTCCAATTCGGCGAGCACAAACTTGAAGGTCCGTGGAACGTATTTGACCTTTATGTTTCGGACGAGAACTCCAAGAAGACGATTTGGCTGTCCGCAGTCCACTACATTTGGGGAAATTCGTTTATAGCGCAGCTTGATCCGGCCACAGGAAAAGCCGACATCCGGTTTGTGAACACGGGAATCGTCTACAACCTAAATGAACTGAAAACTCCAAGCGGAACGTTTCTGCTTGCAGCCGGCTTCAATAACGAATATGACTCGGGGAGTCTGGCGATCATTAATGAACGCCAGCCGTTCGCGGCATCTCCACAAACGAGTGGGACACGGCACAAATGTGTTAGTTGTGCGGATGGAGCCCCTGACTACTATTTCGTTTTTCCCCGATCGGAGATTAATCAGGTTGAAAAAGTCCATGAGGACCCTGTGCGGCGCACCAAGGTAACGGGACAGGGAATCGAGGTCTTTAAATATGAACTCCGCGATGTCGAGGGGGTCGAAACATTCTATTCTCTTCGTACGGAGCCCACGATTGAACCCGTTTCGTTGAGGTATGGCTCCGATTACGACATGTTACATCGCCAGCTTAGTGCGCAAAAGAAGCTAGATCATTCATTGGATGCTTGTCCAGAACGACTTCATCCAAAACCCATCCGCATGTGGACTCCGACTAGCGGATGGACAGATGTTAGGTTGAAGCCATCTAGATCCTCTGATTGATATTCCAGTTCTGGAAAGAGCGGTCCTCGAGGATTGTACGGGCAGAAGAAAACTCAAGACCGTGCGCGCCGTTGTGGCAGGTGCGGTCGCTAGCCTTTCCGAGTTGTTCAGGCGTATCGGTGAAGGGTAGCCAAGCTCTCACGCAATGACCTATATCCAACGGATCTGGGCGATCCTATTCACGTAACGCTTGATCCTCCGGTCGCCTTTGTGCGTCCGCCTGAACACGTCGACCCACATCTCAACCAATTTGCCAGTCTTGGTCTCTGTGACTTTGAGTGTCTTGGGGGTGATGCTCTGCGCTTTCTGATCTGCCGCTCGAAGCGTGTCGAATTCGCCCATCGATACGAAGCGGGAAGTGACGGTCTGTCCCCGCCGCGACATCAGTCGTGCGGCAACAAAGTAGGGCTTGTGATCTTTGAGTATTTCCTCACTCATCGCGGCGGCTCGGGAACATGTTCTCGGGCACATTCTACTCGAATTTCTTTTCCCATTCTCAGAAGGTGCAGAAGATGAGATACATCGTGGCTGGCGTTACTCTGAATTTGTGACACCCTCAGACACCAAAAACCCGCGCGCGATGTCTCCTTCGGAGATTGAACGCATCGTGCGTGATCAATTGCCCCATTTGCAGGCTGCCTGCGACCGGACAGATCCAGACACCGTGGTTCTCAATCAGGTGGCATTCGGAACCTCCGAAAAAGAACTGTTTCTTCTTGCCGTCGCGATCAAATACGCTGGCATTGCGAAGAAGCACGTAATGATCAGCGCCGACTAACCTTGCCTAATACGCAGAATAGCCCACCTTGCGAAAGAGCGGGGTTCGGTTAGGATTGAGGAGTCGGGCCAAGAAACCGGCGCCCGTCGCCATCTTGAGATCCGGGCCGTGTTTAACACGCGGCCTGATGAAGCAGGTTAAGAAACTGTTCCTAAACTCCCGCCCGTTACGCTGTGGCGGTCAGTCCTAGCTTCCGCTTGGGATCGGGCAACAAAGGAATGACAATTCCAGATTCCTGGCAGAAAAAGGTTCTAACGTCCTTGACGATGGTCCACCAGTTGCGAATTTGGCCGGTTTGTTCAAGTGGGCGGAACGGTTTCTTTGCGTCAATGTTGAGTTTCTTGCCGGTCAGCAAAGGGTTCGAACCTACCGTTGAGAGAATCAGGCGTTTTTCCTGTTGCGTTCCGTGGGTGAGCCAAAAAATCGCGCGGTTGCTAAACAAAAACAGATTTCGAGAGGGTTCTACCCAACTCTCGCTATTTGTCCGCCCAAGCTGATCTTCAAGGGTAGTTTTTCGCCGCACAAGCTCAGTTTTCTGACGAATGAATTCTTCGTCAGTGATGAGTTCGCGATACCGCATCTTGGTCAAACTGTCCAAATTTGTCCGGCACGCTTCAATCGCCGATTCGATAGATCGAGCCGCCTTGTCGCCGAGCTCCCGATATTCGGTCCGCTGTTGATCGATGATTGCGAGAGGTTCCTTCAGTTCGTCATCGCTCACGTGGACTTTTTTCAGGAACGCCAGGACTTCGCTTTCAAGCTGACGCTCCTCGAGGGATTTCTCCCTGCACTCAATTCCGGCCTTGTTGTGCGTGCAGTGGTAATAGATGTAACGGCTGCCGAAGCGATTGACCTTTTCCTCGGCGGTGATGCTGCCATTGCACGTCCCGCAGTGGACGAGGCCGGTGTAAGCAAAGCTGTGTGTCTTCGGACGCGTCCTGTCAACGCGTCCGAGCAGGCTTTGGGCCCGCTCGAATTCCGCAAGAGACACCATTGCGGGATGCTTTCCCGGATACCACTGTCCTTCATGCACGATGTAACCCGCGTAGAACGGCTTCGAGAACAGACGATAGATCGCACTCTCACTCAGCGGCCCGCCGCCGCTGCGCTTGCGCTTCTTCACGGTGAGACCCAATCGGTGTGTTGCAATCTGGTGAATTTCTGCGATGGAATGGCCGCGGCTAAGAAACAATTCCCATAGACGCCGAATGATCTCGAATCGATCCGGATCCGCGACGATGATCTTTTCGCCTGCTTCCGATCTTGCGTTCAAGTATCCAACCGGCGGCATGTTGGGAAGCCAACCATGCTCGCGCTTGGTCCGGTTGCCACGCCGAACATTCTCGATCAGCGCGTCGACATAGTATTTTGACTGCCCAAACATGATGGCGAGCATGAACTTACCCTGAGAGGTGTTCTCGAACGTGTAGGTCGGGAAGCGCAAAGCCGTAAGCTTGCCGGTGTCGAGCAGGTGAATGATCTGCCCGCCGTCGAGCGCGTTTCGCGCCAGCCGATCAGGGTGCCAGGCAAGAATGCCGTCAGCCTCGCCGCGCTCGATGCGTTTGAGCATGTCATTGAACACAGGGCGCCCAGGAGACTTGGCGCTCCGCGCCTCTTCTCGTGCGAGCACGATATGAAGATGTTCACGCTCCGCGAATCGCTTAATCTCTTGGCGTTGCGATTCGATGGAAAGCACTTGATGGTCTTCGTCCTCGGTGGATTTTCTGCAGTAACTGAAAAATCGGTTCACGATTGTTGTTATGGGTTTGTTTGTTCGACCTTTCTTTCACTGTAAGTGACGCGGCGGCCGTGTCAAATTGTCGTGATTCCGTGACGTTTGCAAATAGGGCAGGTCTTGAAATCATGGTCTCTCGGTGGCTCGCGAGTGAGCAAACGCAACAGCGCGAGCAATTCCGTGTGACGATTCTGTGAATTCAATTCCCTATCTCGGATTTCCTTCGGCGGATCGCCTGCAGTGCGTGATGAGGTGCGCTCTATAGCCATGACCATCACTTTAGCCTTTGCGCTGGTTTTTCAAAGGTAGGCGCATCTGCGTTTCGAGCAAGGCCCCTCGCCCTGCGGCATGCCAGCGTGATGTGAGAGACCGCCAGTCTTTCAGTCGCGGGCCTTCACGGCCATCCTTACCGGATGATTTTTCTCTCGATGATTCTTCAATTGTTGGCGGACGGATGCCGGGAAATTCTGGTTGGCATCCTTGGTGATCGAGCCGAGGACTTTTTGGGCCGATTTTTTCGGCGGAAGCGCAAACACAAGGCAAAGAAGAGAGGACCTCGCAGCTCCAAATCGTCGGCTTAGAGTGCAAAATGGCCGGCGTTCCCACACGATTTCCCTAGCCGATTAACAGCTGTGTCCTCGACAGACCGCGTTTCACGGAGACTTTCTGGCTCTCGGTTGTGGATAACTTCACAAATTGCCGCCGATAGTTTGCGTCTCGCGCAAGTCAGCACTGCTACCCGCAAATCGCTCGGATTGTTAATTTTGAAGAAAGGTCGGATGCAGGAAACAATCCGTCGAAAATGAAAAATCGAACATTGACAACAAACTATCTGAAATCGCACCGGAAAAAATCCGGGCTGACCCAGCGCCAATTGGGACTGCTTCTCGGGTATCAAGACGACGCCCAAGTGTCGCGCCATGAGCGGCTGGAAGCTGCACCCTTGCTCGCGAGTGCGTTTGGGTATCACGTGGTTTTCCGAGTCCCGCTGACCGCGCTTTTCCCTGGGGTCTATGATGAGGTGAAAGAAGCTGTCGAGGAACGGATCGCACAACTCGAGACAAGTCTGCAAGACAGTTCGGTAAGAGGCCGTGAGGCGGAAGCGATTGCGCAGACGTTGACGTGGCTGGTCGAGCGAAGAAACAAGAATATTGAATTCGCCGATGAACTTTAGGGGGGCCGGAAAAAACCGGATATTGGGTCTGGAAGTGCGACCGCGCTTCATTGGCTTTGCGTTGATCGAAGATGGTCTTCGTTTACTTGATTGGGGTACGCGTCGGCACCGAAATCGTGCACTCTCATCCAAAGCGTTCGCCGTGAGCAGAGCTGCGGCGTTAGTTGATACTACTTCGCCGACGCTCGTCGTCGTTCGGAGTCGACAGGTTCGGGGACGAATGGCCAGACGCAGGCTCCGCGAGATATTTGCCGGGATCAGGAGCGAAGCCGGGAAGCGATCGATCAAGTTTCGATTTGTGAGCTCCGCAACCGTGCGTCGATTCCTTGCTCGACATGGCTGCTACAACAAAGCTCAGGGCGCGTCACTCATCGCAAAGTGGTTTCCAGAGCTTTCCTTCAAGCTGCCCCCGCCGAGAAAGAGATGGAAGAGTGAGGACCAGCGCATGTTGGTGTTCGATGCGGCTGCGACGGCGCTCGCCTGTCTGAATCGGTCGCCACCAGCAGCAAGCTAGCAATCTCGAAATGCGCCTGTCGGCCATTTCGATGGCCTCTCGCACCGGCGAATAGACCAAATAAGGTCCGCTGGCCATTTGCCGAGAGGCCATCGAAGCGGCCGTGAGCTCCGACAATTGTTATTCCGGTCGCCAAGGTTGCGCCTCGATTTTCTCGATGGGCTGTCAACTTGGATGAGGAAAGGGCGAGAAGGGTAGTCGCGTTGCTCAAATTCGCTCGGTCATGCCGTGGTGGAAAGAAAAGCCAGCGGTAAGAGTCGATGGGCAAAACCGGCGAATGAAATGACCTCGACCGGCAACTTTGCGGTGATCGCGATTTCTCTCAGGCATCTACGTTGTTCGGCGTCTTCCGTAACGTAAATGTCGCAGTACGGGAGATAGATTGCGGAAAATAAATCGATGCGGTTGGGGCGCTTTTGCGCACTAACCTTGTCTCCTCTGATGGCCCACTCGAATTGACCGTGAACCAGGCCAAGCAGCAAACACAGAAACGGCGGGCACTCATCGGCAAACGCGCGAACTTGCGCTTCAGTGGGACGGCGGCTCGCAGCGCGTTCGTACAACCCAGCGCCGAAATTCCAGAGTGCGCCACCTTCGCGATTCAAATGAGCAAAGAATTCGTCAGCGGTAGCAGGCCGCTCAACTCCAGTCGCAAATACCTCCTCAAAGTGAGGCGCGGCGTTTATGAAAACCTCGGCGAACCGAACCTTTTCCTGCTCCGCGAACTCTCGCTGTTCATCCGATTCAGATTGAGAAAACTCACTTTGCTGAATCGCAGTCTCGCACCTGGGGAAACGGATGTTCATTGAATCCCATCGGCTATGTCCAGATTGATCGTAATTCTGGATTAGGTGCGTAGCCAAGGAATTGTGTGCCAGCAAACACTCGCCCTCGCCGAGCAACTGGCTCAGCAACCCAAAAATGTCGGCGCGCTTGGTCGGGTCAGAGATTGCAAGCGATTCTTCAACGCTGGGGAACGTCAGTCGCGTGAAATAACCGACACGAATTCCGGTCACCAGAAAATCGCGGTCATCGTGCATCGCAAGCCCGTTATGCCCGCTGATTGCGCTCGTATCAAAACTCAATCGCTTCAAGTTATTCATGGCGTGAGACTCGACCGTGTGATCTGCAATCCGATTTTATCACTGCGGCGCGCGTGTCTCATCTTTCACTGAGTCCAAGGGCGAGTTTCGCACAATATAAAAATGAAAGTTCGTGAGCGGTGTGGCGCGCTGACGAGCATGACCCGAGGAATTACCACTGCAAGGATAGGTCAGACGCCCGAAATGACCAGCGCTATGAGAGAGGCTTCATGCCCTCGATGACCTCCTGCCAGATGATTGGGAATTTGCGCTCAAGGTAACGCTCCTTCTGTCGCGCATCGAATTCCGAAAGGCTGCGGAATAGGACAACGGCGGCGCGCAGGGTCTCGATCAGCTGTTTTCGTGTTCCGAATTCCTCGTACCAAAAGCCCCACACCATCTTGATGTCCGCGAGGTTCACACGATTTCCGGCGCGTTCCGCGATTCGTTCCGCGCGCGCGAGAAGCCACCGTGACCTGAACCGATTTTTCTGTTCGAGATAGATTTTGCCAAGAATCATTTCGGCATGGGCGTCGTCACGCCCGATGTTCATCATGCGTGCAATCGCGATGGATACGAGAAGCCAGCGCCGCGCCTCATCGTAGTGTTTCAGCCCTAATCGATGCACCACGCTTCCAAGGTCGCCGCAGGCGATCTGCACGCTGTCGTAATTCCCGGTGATGAGATCGGCTTCCAGCGCAAGGACGAGTTGATTGATGGCTTCGAGGTGCCGTCCTTTTTTCGTTCGATACCCGGCCGTCCGAAGGGCAAGTAACCCAAGCGTCGCGCGGTCGCCGCTGCTTTCCGCGTAAAACCGGGCGCGCTCCAGGCAACCCTCCACAGCGTGGTCGGAACGCTTGCCGCTTGATCCTCGCTGGAATGCCCATGCGAGCTTCAAATGGAATCTGGCCTTGAGAGAGGCATCATCAACCTGCCCCAGAAGCCTCTTGAATCTCATGAGCGTTGTTCGCGCCACTTGAAACCGGCTCAACCGAAACAGCACATCGACGCCGGCAAGTAATGCCAACATCTGAAGCGTTGGAGAAAGTGATCGCCGCTCGACGAGTCCCATAAGCAGGTCGTACGCGCTACGACCAGGACGGCTGCCCTTGTCGCGCATGAGACGGCCTCGGAAGATGAGTGAGTGAGCTCGCGAAAAGGTCATGGCGAATTGCAGCAGCTCTGCCCTCTCCGATGTTGATGCGGGTTGCGGCCGAAGCTGTAGGCGGTGTCGGACATCCGAAAGAGAACAATCAAATTCCAGTGACAACGGGTCCGCCTTCAGGCGATAGGGACCTGACCACCGGCTTTGCGCCTCGACAAGCGAGAATCGTCTGAACTCTTTGGCCGAAAGGTACCGTCCGACGTTCGTGCTTGTGTGATGGCGGGATGTGCCGCCCCAGCTTGGCAGCCGGGCGATTTCCTCAAGTCTCACCCACGCTTGATCAGCCGGGGTCGTCAGCCGCTTGTAGGCCATCAGCGCAAACCACTCGAACCGCATCGGCCATTGCCGCTCAAACAGCCAGCGGCCCGACCTCAGCCGGACGTTCTTTTGATCGAATGAAATCAATAGTTTTGGCATGGACCGGTCTGAGAACTGTAGAAAGTGTAGAGAAATGCCTGCCTTGCGCGCAATGGAATTGCTGGCACATTCGCTCATGCGTGACGGGAACGATGGAATTCCCGAGACGCAAAGGCGGCAACAATGCGCAACGGCAAGAAAACCTTCAACGAGATTCTTCGGGAAGTGGCTCCGCAAAATGCCCGGAATCTGGAGACAAAGGCACGGAGCGCTTCATGGCTCGCAAAGATCCATCCGGCTCACTCCACGGCACTCTACTCGGTGAAAGATGCAGCGCTCCGGCAGCTCTTTGGCATTCCTGCGCACGCCCCGGAGATTCTTGAAGCATGGACAACCACTCGGGGTTTCCTCTTGTCGGTTCGGTTGCGGCAGACCTCGGCGATGCTCCACATGCCTTTCGAGGGGCTGCGTCCTGAGATTCAGCGCACGCAGGGGGCTTGGATCGCACGACGTGCTCGCGGCCGCCAGTGGCAACAATTGCCGAATCACCGGCGAGCCATGCCGGGATCGAAGGCCGCATGATCGACACTCTCCAAAGATCCGCCCCAGTTTCTAGTGACGGTTCTCTGGCTTGCGCCGGACGCAAGTCCGCCCATCTTTACCGAATTCACGTCACTGATAACCTTAGTGGGCGCTTCGGTGAGGTCGACATCGAAGCGCTCTGGCCAGAAGCGTCCGCAAAAAACATTCTTCAATACCTCCCAAACATGAAAGGGCCGATTGGATACGTCGGCGGCAAAAACCGCATCGCGGGCAAAATCATAAATCTCTTTCCTCCTCACAAGACCTATGTCGAGGTTTTTGCCGGCGGCGCACAGGTGCTCTTCCACAAAAAGCCGGTGCTGCTTGAAGTCTTGAACGACCTCGACGGCGACGTCGTTACGTTCTTCCGCGTGTGCCAATCGCACCACGAAGAGCTCATCCGCTCGATGAAGTATTTCCACGTCAGCCGCGAGTGGTTCGAGACACTCGAGTCGCAAGACCCGAAGCTGCTCACCGACATTCAGCGGGCGGCGCGATTTTTCTATTTGCAGAAAAACGCATTCGGGGGGCTCGTCGTTAATCGCGGTTTCGGATATGCGGTCGAAACGCATGCGCGGCTGGACTCCGAGCGGATACCCGAACTCATCGAGGAAACCCACAAGCGACTGGCGCGCGTGCAGATCGAGAATCTGCCGTATCAGGACATTTTGCGGCGCTACGACCGTCCCGGCACGTTGTTCTACCTCGACCCCCCGTATTTCGGCCTCAAGCTCTACCGCTACAACTTCTCGGAAAACGATTTTGTCGAGCTTGCAGGTTGTCTTGAAAAACTGCGCGGAAAATTTGTTCTGTCGCTGAATGACGTTCCGCAAGTCCGCAAGATTTTCCGCAATTTCAAGTTTCGGGGGATCGAGCTCCCGTACACGACGCAGCGCAAGGCCGGAAAGCGCTACCGGGAACTGCTGATCGCAAACTTTCCGCTACGGGACAGAGGCGCGAAATGAGAGCTTGGATCGAAAAAACCATCGCCCGTCTTTGGAACCGCCAATTCACGCGGCGAGCGAAGACGACGACTCTATCGGCGATTCTCGATCTCGCGATGCGTTTTTCCGAAGACGGGGATGCAAAGGGCCGCATCGCCCTCTCGCTTCGGAAGCGCGCCGAGCACATCGCGATCTTGGGCCGGACGGGTTCCGGGAAATCCTCGCTCATCAAGTATCTGGCACAACAGGATATCAACGCGGGCCGAGGCGCAATCTACTTCGATCATCACGGCGATGCGAAGCCGTTCCTGCTGTCAGCCTTCGCAGAGAAGGAACGGCTTACAGGCCAAGACCAGAGCGATCAGGTCATCGTCATCGATCCTGCAGATCCTGAATTCTCGGTTGGCCTCAATCTCCTCGCACCGAAAGCCGGCGATGCGGGCTTTCTCCAAATCGCCGAAGTCACCGAGACGCTCAAGCACAAATGGCAGCTCGACACATTCGGTGCACGCACGGATGAATTGCTGCGCAACGCTCTGTTCGCCGTTGCCGCAAGCGGCTACACGCTGCTTGAGGTCGCGCCGTTCCTGGCGCATGGCGCATTCCGCGCAAGCTGCCTTGAAAACGTTCAGAACGATGAAGTTCGTCAGTACTTTGAAATCCGCTACGACCAGGCCAGCGAACCGATGCGCGCGGCCATGCGCGAGCCGATCCTGACGAAGATTACGGCCTTCACAGCCGACCCGCGCTTTCGGTCGATTGTGGGGCAGACCCGCTCGACATTCTCGATTGTCGAGGCGATGGACCAGGGCCGGACGATCATTCTGAACCTTCACAAGGGAAAGCTTGGCGAACAGGCGGCCACCTTCGGCAGCCTGTTTCTCACGGCGATCAAGAACGCCTTGTTCGCACGGCAAAGCCGTGAACTCTTCGTGGTCTATGCCGATGAAATCCAGAACCTCGTTGCCTTCGGCGGCGAGCTCGAAACGATGCTCTCGGAAGCGCGCAAATTCGGCGTTGGGTTTGTGACGGCAAATCAATTCCTCGATCAATACCCCGCTGAGATGCGGGCGGCAATCATGGCAGTCGGCACGCACGTGTTCTTCCAACTCTCGCCGCAAGACGCTCAGCAAATCGCAAATGCACTCGACGGCGGCAAGCCTCTTGCCGAGCGCCTCAAGAATCTTCCGCGGCGCCACATGGTCGTGAAAACCGGCAGTGAACGTTGGCAGGAAGGCGTCGTGCCGTCACTGGTCGAACCGAAGGCTGACGCCACCGACCTCTACAACCGCTGCCGCG
>Ga0335078_10010582_pt1 | contig 13658 bp, 9 predicted proteins | sample Lox_Sample_32_FD_206711 | JGI IMG/M metagenome (GOLD analysis project Ga0335078, IMG submission 206711) | Soil microbial communities from Loxahatchee National Wildlife Refuge, Florida, United States - Lox_Sample_3.2 | ecosystem: Environmental > Terrestrial > Soil > Wetlands | place: USA: Florida...
TCGTCATTTCGATTGAGCATAATTCAGACACAGGTGCTAATCCATCTATACGGCCAACGCAGTCATATTATAGGATTTTGAGTTCATCCCTTTGGATGACACATCGCAACGGAGATGGGTGAACAGCAATCGCTGTCGATGTCACGAAATTAATGAGAATGCCGAATCATGAAGGACTCTAATCTTGACAAACATCGCAGCGCAATCTAGGCCTGAGTGGTTTTTGCCGTTGACAAGTATCATTTTGTGTGGGTTGACTTTGGTGCTATATTTAAGAGGTATGCTTGACAGTTGATTTGAGGCGAAAATCGTCATCTTCTGAAAGACGATTTTCAGGATTCTACCAAGATCGGTTCATTTAGCCCGGCTCATGAATTCATGATGACCGTTCCCAAAAAATGAAAGCGATTATGCCGGTTGATTTAAGAATCATAAGAGTTCGTGACTTCGTCGAGTTAGCTACGCGTGGTAGCAGGGATCTGGCGAGTATGAAGACGGCTCTCGCTGAAGCAGCTTCTACCTATGGGGCCTTCTCACAGTACGATCTACTTGTGGACACTCGTGGAGCAGAGACTCAATTGTCCGTGTTGGACATCTGGGAGCTTGCTGCTTATGCAGCAAAGGTCGTACATCAAGGTCCGCCAGAATCGTTCACGGCAAAGATTGCGGTCCTGTGCCCGCTGGAAGACTTTGATCACGCAAAATTTTTCGAGTTGTGCGCTGAAAATCGCGGGTTGAACATTCGCGCCTTTACTTCCTTTGAGGATGTGTTTGAATGGCTCCACGAATCGTTGACTCACAAGGATGAATAGCACCATGGAACGTCGAGACGAATCCATTCTATTTATATCGAGGATGCCATGGCCGTAAGTTGCTGTTCATTGACAATACCTATCATGGAATATTCCCTGCACAGATCGTTGATGCCGAATAATTTGTGTGCAATTACAGGAGTTGACTAACATGGCCGATAAAGAAGAAGCCGAACGGCAACGAGCAGAACAAGCTCTTCGCGAAAGTGAAGAACGGTATCGTGCACTGTTCAATGCCGCGACCAATGCGGTGGTGGTGTTTCTCGACAACCATGTTACCATGGCTAACCCGGCACTTTGTCGCCTGCTTGGCGCAGACAACCCTGCCCAGCTTATCGGGAAATCCATCTTCGAGTTCGTAGACGCAGAGTTCCACGGGGCGGTCCGTCAGCGCGTGAAGATGGTCCTTGATGGTGAAACACCACCCTCAATGGAGGCGAGGTGGGTACGTGTGGATGGTACCAATGTGGATGTCGAGATCAATTCTTCCGCCCTTTTTCTGACAGGACAGAATGAAGTACTGGTCGTTGCTCACGATATTACTGAGCGGAAAAAGGCGATGACGGCCCTTCAGGAAAGCGAGTCCAAACTCAAGGAGGCGCAGCAACTGGCGAGGATTGGGTACTTCGACCATGACCTGCTCGCCGACAAGATCACGTACTCAGAAGAGACTGCCCGCCTCTTCGGGCTGCCACTCGATGGGGTCTTGAACCAAGCCAAGCTACAAGAAATGATCTACCCTGATGATCGCCACATCCAGCAAGAGGCATTTGACCAGGCATTGCGAGGGGTTCAAAGTGGCGACGTGGAATATCGTGGCATTCTCCCGGACGGTGAAATCCGATTTGTACACGCACATGACCGGCTTGTCAAAGACAAGAAAGGCCGGACAATCCGGGTGTTCGGGGCGCTTCAGGATGTTACAGAGCTTAAGAAGGCTGAACAGGCGCTGGAGACCACGATATATCAGCTTCACTCGCTCGCGCGTCGAATCGAAAGTATCCGAGAGGAAGAAAGATTGAATATTTCTCGTGAAGTGCACGACGAGTTGGGAACAGCGCTGAGCGCGGTCAGGTTTAATCTCTTCGAGCTGCGGGATTCTTATTCAAAGAAGGATCCCGAGTTCAGAAAGGAAGTTGAATCGATAGTTGAACTAATAGATAAGCTGATTGTAACTGTCCAGGATATATCGGCGAACTTGCGCCCGGGAGTTTTGGATCATCTAGGAATACTTGCTGCTATAGAATGGCAGGCAGAAAGGTTTCAAAAACATACAAATATAGAATGTACCCTGAACTTGCCTCAGTCGGAGCCGGAGATCGACGGTAATTGTTCTGTTAATCTGTTTCGAATTCTGCAGGAGCTTCTTACAAACGTAGCCCGCCATGCAGGGGCGAAACATGTTGATGTGAATTTCTCGGAATCTCCGGATGAATTTGTTATGAGTGTTTTCGACGATGGAGTCGGAATACCGGAAGATAAATTGAACGACTCAAATTCTCTTGGGCTGCTTGGCATTCGCGAGAGACTGCATCCTTTCGGAGGCAGCTTCAGGATCGCTCGCCTTCCAAAGAGTGGTACAGAAGCAGAGGTCCACGTTCCGAAGAAACAGACGTCTTGGGGTGCACCATGATGAGAGTTCTTATTGTAGACGATCATCCACTTTTCAGGCAGGGCTTGGCCGCTGAATTGTCAAAGATGCCTGATGTCACAATTATCGCTGAAGCTTCAAATGGTGATGGAGCAATCATGAAGGCGCGGGAGTGCAACCCCGATCTAGTGCTCCTGGACATTGCTTTGCCTGGCAAAGATGGTATGGAAGTCTTGAATTTGCTCAGCAGCGAGATGCCCCATGTTAAGGTGCTGGTACTCAGCGCGTACCCCGATAAACAATATGCAGTCAGATGTCTAAAGAGCGGTGCCAAAGGCTATGTAACAAAGAGTACCGCGCCGGAAGAAATAAAGACGGCGATAAGAAAGGTAATGAGCGGAAGGAACTACATCAGCGCTGCCATAGCTGACTTGTTGGCCTCCCAGATCGGTGTGGACATCTCACAAGCACCTCACGAAAGACTCTCAGAGCGTGAATTCCAAATACTTTGCTTGTTGGGCCAGGGAAAAACAGTCTCGCAAATTGCTGAGACGCTGTCACTAAGCCTTTCAACGGTGAGCACCCACCGAGCTCACATTCTTGAAAAAATGGGTATGAAAACCAATGCTCAGCTCATCAGGTACGTCGTTGACAATAACCTAGTCTCAATGATAGAATAAAATTATCCTCCTCTCGGATTTCGGCGGTCCTTTTGTTGGGCTCGCCACAAGACTTACCCTCAGATCCGTAACACCGCCTGTATCCCCATAGCACGTAATTCGATGTGTAAATCATTGTTACTTCTATACTAATCATTGAACCCACACTGTAGATTATCGGCACAATGAAAAGGATTTCGAGAGAAAGGATACTTAAACTCGTTCGATACCTGACATTCCATGGTGAAAAGCGGAAGAAAACTGCTCCGATGAATGAAAACGGCGGAATCCAATCAACAATCATCGAGAGCTTTCCTGGGAAGGACGAAGAACGGTACCATGTGTTGTTTACCTTTGCCACGGATGCACTCTGCACTTACGTGAACCATCATATTGCGATGGCTAACCCGCAGCTATGCCAGCTTCTTGGAGCCGATCAACCGTCGCAGTTGATAGGAAAGTCTATTTTCGAGATTGTAGCCCCTGAATTTCACGGGGCTCTTCGCGAGCGCTTAGACACGGTTCTCAGGGGGCACCCTGTACCTCCATTGGAGGAGAAGTTTGTTCGGTTGGACGGTTCCACAGTCGACGTTGAAGCGCACGGAGTAGCGCTCAAAGTAAATGGAGAGACGGAAGTACTTGTGTTGTCTCATGACATCACCGAGCGGAAGAGAACGGAACAGGCACTGAAGACCACGATTGATCAGCTTCGCTCTCTCATGCAGCATGTTGAAGTCATTCGAGAGGAAGAAAGAAAAAATGTTTCCCGTGAAGTCCACGATGAACTGGGGACATCGCTCAGTGCAATCCAATTTGAGCTTTTCAAGCTTAGGGATTCTTATTCTCAGGGAGAGCTCGAGTTCAGGGTCGAACTGGAGTCGATAGTCGAATCGATAGATAATCTTATTCAGATGGTGCAGGACATCTCTGCGAACCTGCGCCCGGGAGTTTTGGATCATTTCGGATTACTTGCTGCGATAGAATGGGAGGCGGAGAGGTTTCGGAAACGCGCTAATGTAGAGTGTTCATTGGATCTTCCCGGCTCAGAGCCCGAGATCGACACCGATTATTCCGTGACTTTATTTCGTATTCTCCAGGAGCTGCTCACTGACGTAGGCCGTCATGCCGAAGCGCACCATATTGAAATTAGTCTCATTGCCGACATCGATGAATTTGTCATGATGGTGAAGGACGATGGAATAGGGATTCCGGAAAACAAATTAAACGACACAAATTCGCTTGGACTTATCGGAATTCGCGAAAGACTATATCCGTTTGGAGGAACCTGCAGCATAAAGTGTCCTCCAGAAGGTGGTACAGAGATAAATATTAAAATTCCGAAGAGACAAACTGGTTTACAGGCTTGATGGTACGAATTCTCATCGTAGATGACCACCCTCTTTTCAGGCAGGGCTTGGCTGCCATGCTATCCAAGGCCTCCGATGTAAATGTCGTTGCCGAGGCGTCAGATGGCGATGAAGCACTTATGATGGCCAGAAAGTGCAAGCCTGATTTGGTGCTTCTGGACATTGCAATGCCTGGAAAAGACGGCGTGGAAGTCTTGAAGTCACTCAATAGCGAGATGCCCGATGTCAAGGTGCTGGTATTGAGCGCGTTCCCCGAAAGGCAATTTGCAGTAAGGTGTCTTAAGAATGGCGCTAAAGGCTATGTGACAAAGAGAACCGCCCCGGAAGAAATAATGACGGCGATACGAGTTGTAATGAGCGGCAGAAACTACATTAGTGCCTCGCTGGCTGATTTATTGGCATCGCAGGTCAAGTCTGTCCTCGCACCTATGTCCCATGAGAAACTCTCCGACCGCGAGTTCCAAGTCTTGTGCATGCTGGGGCAGGGAAAAACAATCTCGCAAATTGCTGAATCTTTGTCGTTAAGCCTTTCTACCGTCAGTACCCACCGAGCTCACATTCTTAAAAAAACGGGTATGGAAAATAATTCCCAGCTCATGAGATATGTCATTGACCATAACCTGGCACTGACAACAGATTAGGCTCTCCTATTACTGCTAATGAGTTGGTAGTATGAAATCCGATGCGTAAATCAAAGTCCGTTCTATACTAATCATCGAGTCCACCCGGTAGATTATTGGACAGTGAAAGAGATTTTAACAGAAAGAATCCGTAACCTCGTCCAGCCTCCGGCATTCTATGATGAAAAGCAGAAACAAACGACCAGAATTATATACATTTTCTTGCTGGCTTTAGCATGTCGCAGCATAATTCTTTTATCCTTCAGACTTCCCGGTGGAAGATTTGATGCTGCAATACCTGCGTTGATAACCTTCTTTGTCATTATCATATCATTTGCACTGCTATACGAGGGGCGATTTAGTTTGTCAGGTAAGATCCTCCTCTGGTGTTCGCTTATAGTCAATAGCTATTCTCTCTGGCGATACAATGGTTCACAGAATAATGCCCTGATTGCAATCTCACTACTTCTCGTTATGGGGAGTCTGATTTTGAGAAGAGGTTCATTTGTATTATTCACAGTTGCTTCTATTGTTACACTCGGCTCAATCGAATATTTGAACAATGTCTGCCCGACACAAGGGGCTAATAAAACCCGAATTGATTATGTTGACTTCATTGATCTAATACTCCTCGTTAGCATAGCCGCGTTGACGGTGCAAATGGTCGCCAACAGTTTGCTCCAAAATCTCACCAGATCTCTGAAAGCAGAGGAGGAATTTAGAATCCAAGCCGATCAACTAAGAAAAGCGAATGAACGTTATCAAGCACTGTTTGAAGGGGCATTTTCCGGCCTGCTTGTTCTAGATCCTGACAGAATTGTGGCCTGCAACGAAACTACGGCAAAGTTATATGGATATGATAACAGGGAGTTTGTCGTCGGCCATTACCCATGGGAATTCAGCCCGGGTGAGTTGTCCGACGGACAAGGCTCGGAGAAAATGTGGAGATCTTTGATTGAGAAGGCATTTGAAGGCGAAAGACAATCGTTCGAGTGGAAACACTCAAAGAAAGATGGTTCACTCTTTGATGCAGAAGTCTCGCTGAACCGGGTAGATTATGGCGATCACAGCGCCATTCTTGCTTCATTGGTCGATGTTTCCGAAGCAAAGCGAGCAGAGATGCTGCAGGATGCTGTCTACAAAATTTCTCAGGCTGCAGATAAATCCGATACGTTGAACATGCTTTATGAAAAAGTCCATGAGATTATCGGGACGGTGATGCCGGCTGATAACTTCTATATTGCGATCAAGGATGAAGGAGAAAGCGATCTTGACTTCCCGTATTTTGTCGATGAACTCGGTACATCCATTGCCTCAGAAGAACGCCTGAGGGGACTGACAAGGTATGTGATGGATACCGGCAAATCCTTGAAGTGCACTGACGCCGTTATTAGAGAACTGGTAGAGATGGGAAAAATCAAATTGACGGGGCGTCCCTTCGCCATTTGGATTGGTGTGCCACTAAAAGCCAAAGACAAGATAATAGGCGTCATGGTTGTTCAAAATTACACCAATGCCGACGCCTATGGCCGACGTGAGCTCCATATGCTTGAATACGTGTCTGAGCAGGTGGCCATCGCAATTGATCGAAAACGCTCGGAAGAGGCGCTGCGCAAGAGTGAAGAAAGGTTGTTAAAGGCGCAGGCCATGGCACATGTTGGCAATTGGGAGCTTAGTTTGCCTGCTCAAGGATTTTGGGGATCTGAAGAAGCACTAAGGATGTTCGGGCTGCATCCCGATGGTTCATTAGTACCATATGAAATAATCAGTGAAATAGTTCTCCCCGAATATGATGCGACCTTAAGTCAGGCGTTGCACCGGCTGATCTTCGATAACATTCCCTACGATCTTGAATTCGAAATAAGAAGACCTAATGATAATGAACCGAAGACGATTCACGCGATTGGAGAACGAGTTGATGACGAAGCAGGAAAGGCTGTGAAGCTAGTCGGTGTGGTGCAGGACATCACTGAATATAAAAGGCTTGAGGCGCAGATAATACAAGCGCAAAAAATGGAAAGCATCGGAATTCTGGCAAGCGGTATTGCGCACGACTTCAACAATATTCTGGGAATCGTCTTGGGGTATTCAGCCTTAATTGAAAGGTCCGGGGGTGTAAGCGACGGCGTTCTAAGAAGTGCTAAAGCGATCACCATGGCCGGACGGCGTGCGGAATCTCTCGTCAAACAGATGCTCACTTTTGCGCGAAAGAATGCGGTTTCTTTTACGTCGGTTTCATTGAACGAATGTATTGTGGAGGTAAAAGAGTTAGTCGACGAAACTTTTCCAAAAACGATATCTGTAGTATGTGAACTTGGGAAGACGCTTCCCTTAATCACCGCAGATCCAACTCAAATCCACCAGGTCCTATTGAATCTCTGTGTCAATGCTAGAGATGCCATGAATGGCAATGGCATTCTGACAATCTCGACGAAATTGGTAGCAGGTAAACCGTTACAGGATCGATTTCGGAAGGCGATCTCGGCTCAGTATGTTGTGGTTGAAGTCAGTGACACTGGAACAGGGATGGCGGAGGAGACGCTGAAGCACATATTCGAGCCCTTTTATACGACTAAAGAGCCGGGAAAAGGCTCGGGGATGGGCCTAGCGGTCGTTTTCGGCATAATGGAGAATCACGGCGGATTCATTGATGTCAAGAGCGAGTTAGGAAGAGGAGCGAGATTCTCACTATACTTCCCGGTCAGGCTTGCTTCCGCTGAGAACTACGAGACACAGGAGGCCCCAATTGGAATCAGCTTGAATGGGACCGAGACAATAATGGTTGTGGAGGATGAGGAAATGCTTAGAGAGTTAACGATGTCGATTCTCTCATCCCATGGTTATCAGGTTATACCAGCAAGTAATGGAAGCGAGGCCATCCAAGTATACAGGTCCCACTATGACAAAATCTCTTTAGTGCTCTCTGACTATGGATTACCTAACCAGACAGGCGATGAGGTCTTGAAAGCCATAAAGTCGATTAACCCTGAAGTAAAATTCATTCTGGCAACTGGTTATATGGATCCGGAAGAAAGGTCGGAAATATTAAAGGCGGGCGCAAAGGATATCGTTTCCAAGCCTTACACGCTCGATGCTCTTTTGACCTCGGTTAGAAAAGTGCTGGACACATAATAAACCAGCTAAGTTTCAGAGGTCATTCAATCACTGTTCAGATCGTCTGCCCTTGAAAGATCATGGCCCTAATCATTTATCAGATACGTTCCATCTGCTCCCCTTCTGAATGTTTTCATTCATGTATGATTCCCGTGCGATTTAAGCATTCGGGAAATCATATTCTATTCGATATTGAAATCATAATCCCAACTATACCAGCGGGTCTCAATTTACCGATTGAGATATTATGAAGGCAAAAGAGACCACATGGCAGCTAGCACAAGATGGTGCATATTGTGCATTCGTCCATTCCTTTTTGCCGCCTTAACCGAAAGTATTTTAGAATGAACATCATATCCAAGATACTAGAGCATATAAAGTGACTCCAAGTGAATTACGTCCCCATGATGGTTCCGAAATTCGGTACGGATTCTCGAATGAGCGTACCTTGCCGATGTTTCGTAACAACAACGACGCTGGTCCCGACGATGCAGAACCGTCGATAGACTGGACGGGGAATATCGCAAGACAGGCGGTTTTGCTTCGAAGCACAATGCAAACAAGTGAAACCGGTTTTATCTCCGTCGGTTCACAGCTGCAGACAATACACGTCAGCACTCAGGAGATTTCTCAAAGATTAGCAGGATTGCTTGACAATTATCTGAATAAAGACGGGACGGAATCGCTGAACGAGCTTCGTTCAATATCCGAACGGTCTACAAGGCAATTAAACTTATTCAACAACTTCTCGGTCTATGCATTTACTCAACTGCAAAACTTAGAAACCCCTCTAACACTCTTGGTTGAGTATTTCAAAGACTTTGATTGCCTCGTGCGCCGCCTGCGCATGATGGGGATTACCGCACGCATCGAAGCGGCACGCATCGGCGAGGACGGGAGTAGCTTTGTCCATCTGGCTGAGGAAGTTTCTGTTCTCGGGCAACAAATCGCAGCGAAAGCAAAGGAGGTGTGCAGCTACGTCAATAGAGTTTATGAAGTTATCGCACTCCATGAAAATAAGCTCGGCGAAGTAATTGGGAGGCACAAGGATATAAGTACACGGGTCTCCAACGACATGAGTTCTAATTTGCAGATCCTGAACGAAAAGCGCGAAATGAGCAAGCAGACTGCTTCGGAGATTTCAAGTGTATCGAAAGATGTCCTTCACAACATACACGTCGTGGTACAGTCAGTCCAATACCACGATATAACTCGTCAACAAATCGACCATGTGATAGGGGCCCTTCAGAGCATTAAGAAGCAGGATTCGGTTCTAGAGGTGGTCCCGGTATGTGAAATACAAGTGGCTCATCTGAAGCGTGCCGCGAAGGATTTCGAAAATGCCATCCTCGCAATCATAACCGCCCTAGGCGACCTATCTAACGGCGTTACAACCATGCTCTCAGAATCCAGAAAGATGGCGAATTTTACTGATGGATCGGGAAACACCTTTTTCGACTACGTGGTGCGCGGGCTTGAAACGGTGAGCGATACGGTAATGAAAGATCGAGAAGTTATTCTGGAACTCACTTCTTCTTTGGAGCAAGTCAATGATAACATTCGGATGATGAAATCTTTCATGCATGAGATGGCCTTCGTGGGATCGGAGATAGAACTGCTCGCCTTAAACTCGCGAGTAAAAGCTGCAAAGACCGGTACAAACGGCTCGGCGCTCGGTGTGATTGCAGAAGCCATACAGCGCCTTTCGGTCGATGCAAGCAATCGTATCAATGAGGTCGTGGACCAGATGTCACAGATGGTCTCCCTTGCGAGAGATCTTACTGATGCTGACACAATCGATGTCATAACAAAAAGCACAGAAAGGGAGATTCAGAAAATTGTCAACAAGCTGAAAGACGTGATAGGGTTCTTCCATGTCACCAACAAATCAACCATTGAAGTCTTTCGCGAGACAGGGAAAGTCTGCGCTACGATCGCTGAACGGGTAAAGTCTCTGGCTGAAGAAATCAGCCGGCATAAAGAAGTTGCGACTTCACTATGTGAGGTAAGCTGCGAACTAGATCAATTTGCCGCCCGGCTTAGGGGGTCTGCTTCGGACTCTGACCGGACTCTCATCGACAAAAGACTGGAAGAAATGCTGAAGCGATACACCATGGAAGCCGAGCGATTGACCCACAATACAATCGTGAATGGTGACCAGTCTCAGTCGGGGCTACCATCGGAAGCCGACGGTGGAATCGAACTGTTTTAACATGGCAAACACCTTATGGTTTTCATAGGAGACTAAAAAATGGGAAAAGTCATCATGACGGTGGACGACTCCACAAGCGTTCGGCAAATGGTTTCCTTCACCCTTGGAGACGCGGGTTATGAAATTGTTCAGGCCGCAGATGGGAAGGATGCACTTGATAAAATTGGAGACTCGACCACCGTGGACATGCTCATCACCGACTTGAACATGCCAAACCTGGATGGAATAGAGCTGATCAAGAATGTGCGCTCACAGCAGCGACATAAGTTCATACCTATTCTCATGTTGACCACGGAATCTCAGGAAGCAAAGAAACAACAAGGAAAAACGGCCGGAGCATCAGGATGGATAGTAAAACCGTTCAGCGCCGAGCAGCTTGTCGATGTGGTAAGGAGACTACTTAAATAATGGATCGGAATCAAGAAACATTCATCGAAGAAGCAAAAGAGCTCCTAACTGATCTCGAAGATGCGTTACTTGCAATCGAAAACGCTCCCCAGGATATGGAGCTTGTCGGAAGGATCTTCCGGGCAATGCACACGATCAAAGGATCGAGCGCGCTATTCGGGTTTGAGACAATCGCCTCCTTTACACACAAACTTGAGACCGCATTTGATCTTGTACGAGAGGGGAAGGTAAGCGTCACTCCAGAGTTGATCACGTTGACTCTCGCGAGCAGGGACCAGATCTATGCTCTCCTTGAGCTTGCCATCAAAGGTGAGGATCCGGACCAGACACTCGCTGCAAAGGGTGACGAGATACTCCGGAAGTTGCAGGGTCTCGTGCCGGCAGTTGCAGACGCCAACTGTGTTCCGAAGAAAGCAGCCGAGTCTAAACCACAGATCGGCACAGCTGGTCAATCACCAATTTTGTATAGAATACATTTCAAACCGCCAGATAATATTTATCTGCGCGGACTTGACCCTCTTAATCTCATTCAGGAATTAGGGGAGATAGGAGATGAAGAATACGTCGTCCATGACGATGAGTCATCCGTCCGATCAGGTGAAGAGAAAGATTTGTGTCGTGCCGTCTATGATATCCTTCTTTTAACTGCACAACCTGTTGATGCGATCCGGGATGTGTTCATTTTCGTCGAGGAAGACAGCGTACTCCAGATAGATAGATTGTATGATGCGGCTCCGTTTGAGAAAGAAAAATGGCAGCCCTTAATCGAAGCCTTGCGTCACTCCATAGACGTACCGGTTTCTTCTTTGATCACGCTCATCAAGGAACCACAGCAAAGTCAAACGCAAGAGAAAAACAATTCAACCGGAAGTGCACCCAGTGGCCGTCATCAAACAACTCAAAGCATCAAGGTCCCATCGGAACGCCTCGATAAGCTGGTGAATCTTGTGGGCGAGTTGGTGACCGTTCAAGCCAGACTTACCATGGCTGCCGCGACTTTATCGGATCCGACTCTGACGCAAATTGCAGAGGAGGTAGAGACATTGATCTCTGAACTTCGCGATAACGCCATGAGTATCAGGATGGTACCGATCGGGACAACGTTTGCGCGGTTCCGCAGGCTCGTCCGCGACCTCTCGCTCGAACTCGGAAAGGAAATCCAGCTTGTAACCGAAGGCGAAGATACGGAGCTTGACAAGACCGTCATCGAGCGGCTCGGCGACCCGCTGGTACACTTGATCAGAAATTCGATAGACCATGGTATAGAGACACCAGATAAACGTGAGGCTGCCGGTAAGCCGCGAATGGGCACGATACGCCTCTCTGCCGCACATTCAGGAACAAATGTGAATGTTTCCATTTCCGACGACGGTATCGGGTTCGACATCGAAGCGATCAGGCTCAAAGCGGTAATGCAGGATCTGATAGGTCCGGATGCGCGACCGACCGAGCAAGAACTTCTCAATTGTGTGTTCCTCCCCGGATTTTCCACTGCAAAAGAAGTCACCAGCGTTTCAGGCCGCGGAGTCGGCATGGACGTTGTCCGTCGAAGCATCGAGGAACTCGGCGGAAAAATAGAAATTGCAAACAACCAAGGTCGTGGATCTTCAATTACGCTCAAACTTCCACTTACTTTGGCAATCATCGAGGGATTATTGGTCAAAGTGAGCGCGGACCTTTTTGTCTTGCCGCTGTCTGCAATCAAAGAGTGTGTGGAGCTGCCGCCCCCGAGTACACGACGTGGAAGCGGCGGTCAGCTAATCAACGTGCGCGGTGAAATCGTCCCTTACGTGCGGCTCCGGGATTACTTCAGGATGACTGCCGAAGACCCGGCGATCGAATATGTCGTCATTGCCGAGGTGGAGAGCAAACGCTACGGATTTGCCGTCGATGAAATACTCGGAGATCAGCAGGTTGTCATCAAATCTCTCGGCAGGACATACAAAGATGTTAAGGGGATTTCCGGCGCAACGATCCTCGGTGATGGTACGGTCGCCCTCATCGTCGATCTTCCACCTCTTATCTCAGTTGCTGAACGTGAGCGCGACCAGCTTGTAAAAATGGAAACACAAAAATATAAGTGAGACAAAAAATACTCATTGAGGAAGAAAAGTTACAATTTAAGGAGACAGTAAGATGAAATCGAATCGACAGAACGCGGACAAAAAAACAAACTATGACAGGCACGCAGTCATAGCGGAGCTTGTGCGGCTCAGCAATGCAATCAAGATGGGCCGACTCTCTGAGAGAGCTGATCTGAGCAAATCGACCGGAGAAACCCAGGACCTCCTTCGAGGAATCAACGAGATGCTTGATGCGGTAATTGGTCCACTGAACGTGGCAGCTGAATACATCGATCGCATCAGCAAAGGAGATATCCCTGAGAAGATCACCGACAGCTATAATGGAGACTTCAACGAGATCAAGAACAACCTGAACCAGTGTATCGACGGTTTGGGGGGACTTGTCGAAAGTAATGCGGTTCTACAACGCATGGCAGTCAACGATCATACGAAAAATGTCGAAGGAAAATATCAGGGCGTCTTTGCAGAAGTTGGAAAAGCGGTCAATGAAGTAAGAGAAAGACTGACGCATATTCAGAGCACTGCGCAAAACATCTCGAGCGGCGATCTTAGCGATTTGGAGCAATATAAGAAGATTGGTCAGGGCGAAGGACGCCGGTCAGAGAATGACCAGTTAGTACCATCGTTCATCCGGATGATGGAAGCCATACATCAGATGGGAGCTGATGCAAATATGCTTTCGAAGGCGGCAGTAGAGGGCAAACTCTCTGCTAGGGCAGACGCCTCAAAACATCGCGGAGAATTCGGCAGAATTATCCAGGGGTTTAATGATACCCTCGATGCCGTTATCG
>Ga0335078_10010583_pt1 | contig 13658 bp, 13 predicted proteins | sample Lox_Sample_32_FD_206711 | JGI IMG/M metagenome (GOLD analysis project Ga0335078, IMG submission 206711) | Soil microbial communities from Loxahatchee National Wildlife Refuge, Florida, United States - Lox_Sample_3.2 | ecosystem: Environmental > Terrestrial > Soil > Wetlands | place: USA...
CGCAGGTTACGCAATTCCGCCAGCCGCAAACCGGAGGCGTAAGCCAGCTCCAGAACGGCCTGGTCGCGCAACGATTCCGGCGTTTCCTGCGATTCCGGCGCGAGCGCCTTTTCAATTTCCTGATTTGTCAAGGCCTTGGGGAGACGCTTCCACCGGCGCGGCAGAGAGAGATTTTCTGCGACGCTGACCGGCAATAATTTTTCGTTTTCGGCAAACCGGTAAAACGCGCGCAGTGCGGCAATTTCGAGATAAACACTCTCGCCGCTCAATCGCTTCGTGGATGCTTTCGGTTCATCCGCGAGCGGGCGAGTGCGTTCCTGTTGGAGAAACGCCACGAGATGTTTCAATTCAACCTGTTTCCAATCGGTCAGACTCTGTTTGACTGCCCATCCGGTAAATTTACCGAGCAGCGCGGCATAGGTCTTCGCCGTATTGTCCGATTGGCCGCGCTCATGGCGCAGGTATTGCAGAAAGTCTTCAACAAGGGCTTGCACGTCAGGAGAATAACGGAAGTTGTGCGCCGCAGGGACGACGAAATGCTGCCACGGAAAGCTCGCCAGCATCGTTTTGAATCCCCGCCTTGCGTCGCGCCACCTTGAACATCTGCCCGATCTGGTCGGCAAAAATACCTTTGCCCGACATGCGGGTTCCCCATCGTGAGTCGTTCAGTTTCCCATGGCGCAGGGAACGTAACCGGTTCAACACCTTTTCTTTCCGATCCGGGAAATGCCTTCCCAGCCACTTTTCAAACAGCGGCGCGACGCCATACGGCAGACGGACCACCGTGTAGCCGGCCGCGGTCGCTCCTGCCTCCGCTGCGGCCTGAAGAATGGCGGGCATCTCATGGTCCGTCAGGCCGGGAATCACGGGTGCAACGTTCACGCCCGTTGGGACCCCTGCCTGTGCCAGTTCGCGAATTGCCGCCAGCCGTACCGCGGGCGGCGATGTGCGCGGTTCCATGACTTTGCGCAGTTCAGTATCCAGCGTGGTGATGGACAACCAGACCCCCGCGGCGTGATGCCGCGCCAGGTCGGACAGCAAATCAAGATCGCGCGTCACGAGCCGGTTTTTCGTAATGATGAAAACCGGGTTCCGGAACTCGGCCAGCACTGCGAGGCAGCGGCGCGTCAGTTTCAATTTTGCTTCGACCGGCTGGTAGCAATCCGTCACCCCGCTCATGAAAATGACCTGCGGCTGCCATTTCGGCGACATCAGTTCTGCGCGCAGTAATTCCGGCGCATCTTCCTTGATCATGATTTTGCTCTCGAAATCCAGCCCGGCGGAGAAACCGAGAAATTCGTGCGTCGGCCGGGCGTAGCAATAAATACAGCCGTGCTCGCAGCCGCGATATGGATTGAGGCTGGCCGTGAAACCAACATCCGGACTGTCATTGCGGGCAATAACGGTCTGGCTATGGTCTTGGAAAAACTGCGTCCGGGGCAAGGCCTCCTCGTCCGGATTCCAATCCGCGTCGGGTTCGAGTTGAATTCTCTCGAACCGGTTCGCTGGATTTTCTGCCGCGCCGCGATGCGTTGAGATCAAATGCTCTGCTTGCACGAATTTATATTACCACAACGCAAGCTTTACGGTTGGGCCGGCTTGACCGCGAATTCCACGAACCGGCTTTTGTGCAAGGCAATGGTAACGTTCACCGACTGGATATCGCCCGATGCGGGATATTCATATTGATAATCGCCGCCGCCCCAGCTTGCGCCTTGATTGTGCAGCGTGCGGCCCTGATCGTCGGTTACGGTGAGCGGGGTCATGCGCATTCCGGCGGATTCGGCATCCGGATTGGTCTTGAAAATGACGCTGACGACTTTGGTATTGCGGCCGTTGAAGTAGTTTTGAGTGGTATATTGTATCGCCGGAAACAATTTCACGTGAACGCCATTGATTGTCGTTTCGGCAAAAGCGGCGTCTGCATTCCTCCTGTTTCCCCAATAATTCCAAACGTCCTGCTGGTTGCCGGCACGCACGGGAATGTTTTGCATCGTCCACAGGTCGTCGTCGTTAAAACCGGACGTGCGCGACATTTCCACGCGCAATTTCCACGCCGGCTCATTAGGCCAAAGTCCCCACTGATAAAAATATCCCTCCCGCTGGCCGTTTTGACGATACTCGTTAATGTATTCTGTGATCTCGTTGCCTGTCGCGTCGCTGATCTCAACTTGCACTGGACGCCAATTGGTCACCGCCTGCCTTTTTTGCTGGATGTCGAAATCAAGTTGAACACATTTGCTGGCCGGATCATTTTTTGAAGTGCCATTGCGAACATAAGGTAAAGGCGCATTGGCCGCGAACTCCGTCAACGTCACAGCCAAATCGCCGTTGGATTGCGTGTTCGGCAACGGATCGGGCGTCCATTTTTCAAAAAATTTTCCTCGCACGGGATTGGAAATAACGAAATGTCCTTTGGAAAGATGTTCACCCCGGCTATCGTACGACATGAAGCGCATGAAAAATTTATTGTCGCGCCGGGGAAAGGCGTCTAATTGAATGGCTTCAACGTCCGCGTCCTGGCGGATTTGATGGATGTTCCTGGCCCAACTCGTCACAACCGCTGTTTCGGCGCGGTCATAGATCTGCGCCTGCCAACCATACCGCTGAACACTTTTTTGCTCCTGTAAAACCCAGACCACCAGCGTATCGTTGGTCGTGTCGAATGACGTTGGCCCGCCGCGCATACGGGTTGTCGTTTTCAGGGCGGGAAATTTGTGATGCCTGCCATATTCCACACCCAATAAAGTCAGCTTCGTGGTTCTGTCCAATTGGACGACTTGCGGTTTGAATATCCACCACGCCGCCGCCGCGAGAACCAAAATTGCCACGCCACTCCAAATGAGTCCTCTTTTCATATTTTCCTGAATTTTGCCGGAAGACATCGCGTGGACTGCCCGAAAAGTCCGGCGGGTTTAACAGTGGAACAACCGTAAGACCGATTGGTCTCGGAAAATGTTCAACAAATCGGCCAATTCACAATTTGCGGCCGGTCAATTTTTCGTATGCCTCAAGATATTTTGCCGTAGATTTGGCCACGACATCATCCGGCAATTCCGGCCCGGGCGGGGTTTTGTCCCAATCGAGCGTTTCCAGATAGTCGCGGACGAATTGTTTGTCAAAGCTCGGCTGGCCTTTGCCGGGCGCGTATTGGTCGGCCGGCCAGAAGCGCGAGGAATCCGGTGTCAACACTTCATCAATCAGGAGCAATCTACCATCGCTCAGGCCAAACTCGAATTTGGTGTCGGCGATGATGACGCCGCGCTGGCGGGCATAATCGCGTCCGGCCTTGTAAATCTTCAGGCTCAAATCGCGCGCTTGCGTGGCGATTTCGTTGCCGACGATCTTCTGTGCTTGCGCGAATGAAATGTTTTCGTCGTGGCCGGCTTCGGCTTTGGTGGACGGCGTGAAAACGGGTTCCGGCAGTTCGGCGGATTCGGTCAGGCCGGCGGGCAGTGGGATGCTGCAAACGGTCTGCGATTTTTTGTATTCCTTCCAGCCGGAGCCGGAAAGGTAACCGCGCACGATGCATTCGATGGCCAACGGTTTGGCCTTTCTTACAATCATTGAACGGCGCGCCAGTTTGTCCGCGAACGGTTGCAGACTTTTCGGCAGTGGATCCTCCGCCCTGGCCAGGAGGTGGTTCGGCACCAGCGACGCAAATTTCTCGAACCAGAAATGCGAGATTTGGGTGAGCACCTCGCCCTTACGCGGGATGCCGTTGGGCATGATGACGTCGAAGGCCGAGATGCGGTCGCTGGCGACCAGCAACAGAGCATCGCCGAGGTCGAAAATTTCACGAACTTTGCCACTCTTGATTTTTTTGATGCCCGGTAAATCGAGTTGCAGAATCAGTTCGTTTGCCATGCGGGGATTATTAGATTCAAGGTTCAAAGTTCAAGATTCAAAGTCACCTCGAAATCTATGATTGCTGATTGATTTTTCGTCAACGCAAGAAAATCATCAATCATCAATCGTAAACGAATTACGTCGGCGGGCGCGGGAGAAGTTTGACCTGGAGCGGGATGCCCGCCTCGGACTGGCCATCGAGTCGGATGTCCACCGAATACAGGCCCGCTTCGGGGAATTGCAACTGTTGAATGTTCACGACGAAATTGAGCGTGACGAAATGAGTATCTTCGGGCAGCGCCACCGCCACGGGGACTTCAATGGGCGGCATGATGGAGCGGCCGTCGGCGTTGATGAAATTCAGCGCAAGCTTGTGCTGGCCCTCGTCACCGGCGCTGAACGTGACGCGCAAAGCGACGGCGCATTGCAGATGCAAAGCGGGCAATTGCGGCGCGAAGATCGTGTCGAATGCGCCAAGGATATTGAGTTTGCTGCTGCTGTCCTGCGTGGCGGCATCGCACAGCACGGCCACTTGAATGTTCATGGGAACATAAAGACACGAATTTCACGGATTGGCACGGATTTCTTTCGTATTTCTGAGAGCTTCTCGACGCCATGCCGCTATTTCTCTTCGGAGAGAACGGAAACCGTTACCCTCTCCCGCCTGGAAGGTTGGCAAAAATCCGGCCGGCCTCTTCGAGCGTCTCCTTTGAACCGATGTCGAACCAGATGCCCGGCACGCGCCATGTGTAAACGGGCGCCCGGGTGTAGAGCCATTGCACCAGCCGCCCGGGCTGATCGGGGTTGTTGCCCTCGATGATGTATTGCCGGATGAGCGGAATCGTAGTGCGTGGATAAAAGTAAAGCGCAATACCGGTAAGTGTGCTGGTCGGTTTGGCGGGCTTTTCCTCGAAGAAAGTGATGCGGCCATCGCCATCGAGGGTGATCGCATTGTACTTCTTGATCTCTTCCAGGTTGCCCACATCGTAGAGTGCGAGCACCGGCGCACTTTTCGCACGGCAGAATTTCCCGAAGCCGCCTAACTTCTCGCTGAACAGGTTGTCGCCGGCGACCACAATCAAATCATCGTCCACGTTCTGCGTTTTGAGGACGAAATGGATGTCGCCGATGGCACCCAACTTGTTCGCGTCGTCCGTCGAACCGTCGTTAACGACGGTGAAATTCAGGTTCGCCCTGGTCGCGCGGTACTGATTCGACCATCTTTGAAAATAACCGGCGAACCTGGCATTAGTCACGATGTAAATCCGGTCAATGCCGCCAATGGGCGTGAGATTGTCGAGGACGTATTCAATCATTGGCCGGCCTGCGACCGGCAGGAGCGGTTTGGGTTTGGTAAGGGTCAGCGGATAGAGCCGTGTCGCATAGCCGGCGGCGAGAACGATGACTTTCATGCCTTGTTTTCAAAAAGGCTGGGTGCGGTTTCACGCGCCAGGGCCTGGCAGCGCGCCAGGGTTTCTCCGGGCGATTCGCTTTGCAGCGCAGCCTCGGCCAGGGCGGAAGTTTCGCTCAATTTGAGCCGCCGAACCATGTATTTAACCGGGGCAATGCCGGCGGGTGCGGTACTTAACTCATCCACACCCAAGCCGATCAACAGCGGCACAAGCACGGGATCCCCGGCCATTTCGCCGCAGACGGCGGCGCGGATACCGCCTTGGTGCGCGGCGTCCACGGTCATTTTGATCAGTCGGATGATGGCCGGATGTGTTGGTTCGTAAAGATGTGAAACCTTCTCGTTGGTGCGGTCGGCGGCGAGCGCATATTGGATGAGGTCGTTGCTGCCGATACTGAAGAACTTCGCGCGGGTCGCCAGCGCGCCGGCAATGAGCACGGCGGAGGGAATTTCAATCATTGCGCCAATTTCCATTTTTTCGTCAAAGGGCTTGCCTTCAGTGCGCAACTCGGCCTTGTACTTTTCGACCAGGGCGTTGGCCTGGTTCAATTCGTCGATGCCGGAGATCATGGGATACATCATTTTCACGTTGCCCTCGACGCTGGCGCGCAAGATGGCGCGAAGCTGGGCGCGGAATAAATCCGGTTGCGCAAGGCAGAAACGGATTGCCCGCCAGCCCAGAAACGGGTTGATCTCCTGCGCCAGTTGCAGGTGCGACGCAAATTTATCGCCACCCAGGTCCAGCGTGCGGACAACCACCGGATGCGGTTTCAAAGCGGCGGCGACCTGCCGGTAAGTCTGGCATTGCTCCTCTTCAGTCGGCAATTTATCGCGGTTGATGAAGAGGAATTCTGTGCGGAACAGGCCGACACCCTCCGCTCCGTGCGCCAGCACCGCCTCGATGTCGCCAGGCGCCTCAATATTGGCGGAAAGGTGGATGGATTTTCCATCCAGCGTGACGGCCGGTTGGTGTTCGATTTCATGGAGCTTTTCTTCGAGCGAGGCCTTGCGCTTCAGAAGCTGGCCGTACTCGAAAAGCGTCTGGTCCGTCGGATTGACGATGACGACGCCGTTGTAGCCGTCGAGCAACGCGTAGTCGCCGCTGTCCAGTTCCTGGCTGATGCTTTGCAAGCCCACCACGGCCGGAATGCCGAGCGAGCGTGCCATGATCGCCGTATGCGACGTCTTGCCGCCGATGTCCGTCGCGAAACCAAGCACCAATTTTTTGTCCAGTTGCGCCGTCGTGGAGGGGCTCAAATCGTGGCTGACCAGAATGCACGGTTCGGCGAGATGGTGCAGGCCGAGTTGGTCTTTGGCTTCCAGCAGATTGTCCAGTACGCGCACCGTCAAATCCCGCAGGTCGGCAGTGCGTTCGCGGAGGTATTCGTCGTTCGCTGCTGCCAAGGCTTCAACATAACGTTCGGCAACGGTGTGAAAGGCATAGTCGGCGTTGACTTTTTGGTCGCGGACCAGGCGGATGACTTCGTCCACCAATACCTGGTCTTCCAGCATCAGCAAATGTGCGTCGAAAATATCCGCGTCCGCCGCGCTCAACTCCCTCAACACTTTTCGCTGCACTTCCAGAATCTGCTGGCGGGTCTGGACCAGGGCCTGTTCGAAACGGCTGACTTCGCCAGCGATTTCATTTTCAGTCAAATCACGCCGGGCGATGACGTGACGGGTGCGATGTAAAACGAGAACTTTCCCGCGGCACACGCCGGAGGAAACGGCGATACCGCGAAACGTTTGTTCTCCTTTTTGCTGTCGCTCGGCCATATGCGAGAAATAACCCAAACGACAAGCGTTGCAAAGCAATTACCGCGGCGAATTGGAAGTCCGCGGCGGCAGACCCGGGGTTCGTATCCGAAATGCTAAACGTAAGTCGCCTGTCAGGCACGTTCCATGTATTTGCCCGTGCGCGTGTCCACTTTGATTTTCTCGCCGGTCTTGATGAACAGCGGCACCTGGACCGTAATGCCGGTTTCGAGCGCCACCGGCTTTTGCACGTTGTTCGACGAATCCCCTCGAATACCCTCCGGCGCGTCCGACACTGTCAGCACCACACTCGAGGGTAGCTCGATGGTTACAGCCTTTTCTTCGACGAACGTCACCGTGACCTGGCCGTTCTCCACAAGAAAATTCTTCGTGTCACCGACCAGTTCCGCCGTGAGCGTGACCGTTTCGTAGGTTTCCGGGTCGGTGAAAACATAATCCGCACCATCTTTGTAGCTGTATTCCATTCGCTTGGTGATCATCGGCACCGGCTCAATGCGTTCGGTGGAGCTGAACCGCACATCGGAAGACTTGCCGGTGCGGATGCTGCGGAGCGTGGCCTGCACAAAGGCGCGCAGGTTGCCCGGCGTGCGGTGCTGCATGTCCAGCACCACACAAATATCGCCGTTGTAGTTGATCGCCATGCCGCGGCGGAGATCGTTCGCTGTCGCCATAAACTCAAATAATCAGTCGTTCAAAATGGTATTTCCCGCAGGACGGGAGAAGCGGAGCATAACCGAAAATTGCCCGAACGCAAGACGGTTCTGACGCGATGCCTGCATTTGCCGATGTGAATATCTTCCTCTGGGGAAGTGCCTTGACACCTCAAGTATTGGTATGTTACAAACATGTGACCACAATTAGCTGTGGCAATATGCGCTGCCCAAAGTGCGGTTGTCAGGACGACCGGGTGATTGATTCGCGTGCCTCGCGCGAGGGGGCCACGATACGCCGTCGCCGTCAATGCGCCAAATGCGCGCATCGGTTCACCACCTACGAGGAAATTGAGCGCGAAGGGTTGTTCGTGCTCAAGCGTGACGGGCGGCGGGAGGAGTTTTCGCGTGAAAAGCTCCTGTCTGGCGTCCGGAAAGCCTGCCAAAAACGCCCCATCAGTCCCAAGGCGATGGAGGATCTGGTGGACCACATCGTCGCTGTCGTGACCGACGAATACGAGAGCGAGGTGCCGGCCGAATTTGTCGGCAAGATGGTCATGGACGGGCTGCGCAAGATGGACGAGGTCGCCTACGTCCGATTCGCCAGCGTTTATCGCCGGTTTCAAGAGGCCACCGACTTTGTGCATGAGGTCAAAAAACTGGAGGCTCGCCAATGATCGCCCTGATGTCCGGTTGTTTGCTGTTTCGGCTGGCCAGCGGAGAAAGCGTTCCGTTCTCGGCAGAAATGATTTCTGTCGAACTCGTCGGTGACGCAGCGGGAAAGTTTGATCCAGAAGTTCTGCGTCACGCGACGGCGTCGGTATTTCATTATTTCAAAAACGAACTGGGCCGCGAAACCGTCACCGTTGGCGAATTTGCTGAAGCGCTGGAAAAGGCATTGCGCGGACTGGGGCTGAACGTGTCTTCCGACGCGCCTGAACCACCGCGGCGTGAACGCCGGGGGATTGTCGAAGCCGATCTGCTGATGCTCGCGCGCGAATCCGGCGAAAGCCGCGAGTTATTTTTCTTTCCGCGGCTGCGGGGCGAATTGCGCGCACAACTGCGCCGCACTCCGCGCCTCGTCCGTTTTAGCGGACTGCACGCCTGCGTCAAGCAGCTTGCCGGCGCGCGTCGCTGGAGTTTGCGTTGCGAAAAATTGGAAGAGCAAATCGTCGAATACCTCCGCGGTTGTCTGGACTCCGAGCCGGAGCGGACAGACTGCGCCCTGGTGGTGGAATAGTTTTTAGTTTTAAGTTAAACCACTGCACCGCGATAGTTGGTAGCTCAAAATTAAAAATTCAAAGCTTAGAACTGATGAAAACCCTGTTTGAAAAAATTGCGGCCCGCGAGATTCCAGCGACCATCGTATATGAAGACGATCTGGTCTTCGCATTGCGCGACATCAATCCCCAGGCGCCCAGGCACGTTTTGCTGGTGCCCAAAAAGCCTATCCCGCGCCTCGCCGAGGCCGGGCCGGAAGACCAACAAATCCTCGGCCACCTTTTGCTGAAGGCTGCCGAGATAGCCGACCAGCTGGGAATCGAGGAAAGCGGCTACCGGCTGGTCATCAACAACGGTGAAGACGGTGGCGAGACCGTACCCCATCTGCATATCCACATCCTTGGTGGACGGCACATGGCCTGGCCGCCGGGATGAGGTTTGGTTTCAAACAAACTTTCGCAGCACCGCGCCCAGCCGCCGGACGCCTTCGCTGATATCTGCCTCGCTCGCATTGCCGAAGCTGATGCGCATTTCGTTGTCGGGTTTGTGCCGCGACGGATCGTCGGCGTAACAAATTTCGCCGGGCACGTAGAGTACATCGTTTTTCAACGCCGTTTTGAAGACTTTTGATTTTACGCCCGTGGGAATAGCGTCCGGCAAACGTGCCCAGAAATAAAGACCACCCGCAGGTTCCCACCATTCGGCCGTGGGCGGGAAATGTTTTTCAATCGCCAACTTCATCATCCGAGCTTTATGCGCGTAACGTTTTTGCAGCCGGGTGACGTGTTGTCCATAGACGCCCGATGCCAGGGCGCAGGCGAAGAGCTGTTGCAACAAATTCGCCGTACCGAAATCGTGGTTTCCCTTAATGTGCTTGACCGCCGAGAGCAGCGGTTCTGGCAGGATGCCATAACCCACGCGCGCGCCGGTGGCAAACGGCTTGGTAAACGTGCCCGCATAGATCACGCGCCCCGCCGCACCGGGAACCGCCAGCGCCGATGGCACGTCCCTGCCGCTGAATCGCAGTTCGCGATACGCCGCGTCTTCGAGCAGATAAATCGGATGCCCCGCCGGGCGCTCGAATTGCTTCAGCAGCCGCAGAATGCCACGTTTTTTCTCCAAACTCGTCGTGACGCCGGTCGGGTTCTGGAAATAGCTGACCAGGTAAAGCAGTTTCACCCGGCGCAAGTCGCCGCGGTGCTTAAGCGACGTCAGAACTTTTCCGAGATGCACTAAATCCAACCCGTCGCGTTCCAGCCGGACGCCGCGAGCGCGCAAGCCCCGGCTTTGAAGAATGCTGAGGTAAACGAAGTACGTCGGGTCTTCGGCCAACACGATGTCGCCCTCGTTGCACAACGCTTCAGCGGTCATGTAGAGCAATTGCTGGGAACCACTGGTAATGAGCAGATGTTCCCACGAGCAAATTTCGGGGGGGATAACGGGACGCCGTCCTTGATGGTTGGGGCGCCGAAATGGCGTCCCTCTTGAATCCAATTTCCGCAAATGCGCTGCCGTCAATCGGCGCAGTACCGGGTCGCCGGCGGTTGAACCGTATTGCAAAGCGGGCCGGCCGGTCTTAGGCGAGCGCAGAATTTGATTCAGCAAGGCGCGGGTATCCGCGACCGGCAGCGAGAGGTTGTCAGTAAAGCCAGCGGCGAGTGAAATCAGCCGGGGCCGGGAGAGGGCAGCGTGCATGAGCCAGGAAATCGGCGGCTCGGTGGAGTGCTGGCCCATCCGCGATAAAGTGGCGGTTCTCATTTCAAAAGCAGTTTAACATCGAATATGGCGCATGAAACGTGAAACGTGAGCCCTCACCAGTTGTTGCACGCCTTTTACGTTTTGCGCAGCACGTAGTACGAGTATCACTTTGCGCCGAAGATGCTATCGAGGATGACTTCTTTGGTTTTCCAGATGAGCGCCATGGTCATCGCCAGCGGCAGCAGCGCGCAAAACGTCAGGGCCCAAAAGCCGAGCCGGTTGACCCAGTCGGCGAGGTAGCCGAGGGCCAATTGCCACGCCGCGGAATGAAGGAAAACAACGAAAGCCACACCGAGAAAGAAGAGGCCGGCAAGCAGCCAGCGGTTGAGCGCGGTGAACAGGAGCGTTTCCTGCCGGAGCGTTTCATCCGGCAGCATCGCGCCGAGTTGTTTGAGGACGACATTCAGGTTGAACAAAAAAAGCAGCGCGGACAAAACGAGCACAAAAACCGCCGCGTTGAAAAAGGGCTGTTGCGGCAGTTTATTCTGCCAGTAAAGAAACGGGCAAAGACCGAAGTTGACGAGGCCGAGCAGTTTCGCCCGGTCAAGGGCGTTGCGCCAGGGACGCTCCTGTTTCTGAAAATCGCTCATCTGCCGGAGGCCGTAGAGTAACAAACCGGTGCCGGCCAGCGCCGGGATCAGACCCAGCGGTTTGAGCCAGTCAGCCTTAGCGGTTTCCGCGCAAATGACCAGCGTCGCAGGCAACCCCCAAAACAGCGCAGACAGGCCACGAACAAGGCGTCCGAGGGAACGGAGCAATTCGGCGTTGGGCGCAGGGTTGTCCATCAAAGCGAAAATTGAGGATAGAGGATGGCGAATGGCATTGGCAAGCGAAGGAGTTTCCATTCGCCAGGCTCCATCTTCCATCCTCGTTTTAGAAGCTCAGGTAAGTGTACGCCTTCAATCCGCGCTCATAATCATCCAGCAACCGCATGGCTTCGGACGGCTTCATGCGGTCGGACTTGATGGCCTCGTCCATTTGCGCCTTCATCAGCCGTTTCAGCTCGTTTTCGTCGTATTGCACGGCGGCAAGCGATTGAATGATGGTATTGCCCTCGATGATTTCCTCAATGTAATAACCGGTCGGTTCGTCGGGTTCGAGGAAGACGTGGACTTCATTGACGCGACCGAACAGGTTGTGCAGGTCACCCATGATGTCTTGGTAGGCGCCCATCAGGAAAAAGCCGATGTAATACGGTTCGGGCAAACCGTTGCCATTAGTGTTGAGTTTGTGCAAGGGCAGGGTGTCGCGCACGTCGTGCAGGTCAATAAATCTGCTGACCTGGCCGTCAGAATCGCAAGTGATGTCCACGAGCGTGGCTTCGCGGGTGGGGCGTTCGTTCAGGCGGGCAATCGGCATGATGGGGAACAACTGGTCGAGCGCCCAGTGATCGAGCAACGATTGAAAGACGGAAAAGTTGCAGAGATATTGGTCACTGAGGGTGTCCTCCAGCTTGCGGATTTCCTCCGGCACATAGGCGTGGCCCTTGTAGTGTTCGACCACGGCGCGGCTGATCTGCCAGTAAAGATCCTCAATTTTCGCCTTGTCCGGCAAATCCAGCACGCCGAGCGTAAACATGTGCTGCGCGTCTTCGCGGCGTTCGAGCGCGTCGTGATAAGCTTCGAGCCGATTGAGCTTGGCGAGGTTTTTTCGGATATCGAGCAACTCGTTGACGAGCGGATGTTCTTTTTCGCCGAATTTCAAAAATTCGTCGGGCCGGATTTTTTCAATTGCGCCGAACACCTCGACAATCAGAACGCTGTGATGCGCAACGAGCGCGCGCCCGCTTTCGCTGATGATGTCCGGGTGCGGGACGTTTTCGGCGTTGCACACGTCGGCGATGTAATACACCACGTCGTTGGTATATTCCTGCAGCGTGTAATTCGTCGAGCTGTCAAATGCCGAGCGGCTGCCGTCGTAATCCACGCCCAACCCGCCCCCGACATCGAGGTAGGAAATCGGGAAACTCATCTTGTGCAACTTCGCATAGAGGCGCCCGGCCTCCTGCACCGCCTTTTTGACCGTGAGAATGTCCGGCACCTGCGAACCAACGTGGAAATGCAGCAGCTTGAAACAATGACCGAGGTTTTCTGCTTTCAACATCTCCGTTGCCTCCAGCAGTTCGGCCGTGCTCAGTCCGAACTTCGCGTTTTCGCCGCCGCTGCCGGCCCAGCGCCCGGCGCCCCGGCTCAACAACCGCGCGCGGACGCCGAGCAACGGTTCAACGTTGAGTTGCTTGGAAATCGCGATGATTTGCCGCAGTTCCTCGAGTTTCTCGACCACCAGGATGACGGTTTTGCCCAGTTTGATGCCGAGCATGGCCATTTTGATGAACTCGGCGTCCTTGTAACCGTTGCAAACAATCAGGCTGCCGATTTGATTTTGCAGCGCCAGGCCGGCCAGCAGTTCCGGCTTGCTGCCGACTTCCAATCCAAAATCAAACGGTTTGCCGGCATCGAGAATTTCCTCCACGACCTCGCGAAGCTGGTTCACCTTGATCGGAAACACGCCGCGGTAACGGCCGTGGTAACCGTATTCCGCGATGGCATTGCGGAAGGACTGATTCAACGACTCGACCCGGTGGCGCAGAATGTCCTGGAACCGGATGAGCAGCGGGAATTTGAGGCCGCGTGCCTTGGCTTCCTCAATGACGTCGGTCAAATCCACCGCCACGCCGGCGTCCTGCAACGGTCGCGCCACGACGTGTCCCTCGTCGTTGATGTCGTAATACTTCGCGCCCCAGCGCTGAATGTTGTAAAGGTTGCGCGCGGCCTCAATGTCCCACAGTCGCGTCGCTCCGGTTGAATTGCTCATCTCATGTGTCCCATCGAGCGAACTATAAAATCCCCGGCGCAGAAATCAACAGACAGAATGAAAAATCTTCGTGACGCCGCGCCGGCCAAAAGTTCAACACGCCGCTTTACACGCTCGCGCGCGGGGACTAAAGTCGTTTCATGGCTGCTGAATACGATACAACCGAATTTGTGGACACC
>Ga0335078_10010584_pt1 | contig 13657 bp, 10 predicted proteins | sample Lox_Sample_32_FD_206711 | JGI IMG/M metagenome (GOLD analysis project Ga0335078, IMG submission 206711) | Soil microbial communities from Loxahatchee National Wildlife Refuge, Florida, United States - Lox_Sample_3.2 | ecosystem: Environmental > Terrestrial > Soil > Wetlands | place: USA...
GCGAAGGAGCTGCTGGTCGCGCTGCGCGCCGATCCGCGCGCGATCCTGATCGAGCCCGCGTCGCTGAGCCCGAACGCGGTCGCCACCCTCGTGCGTTCCAGGTTTGGCGTCCGGGCCGACGCGGACTTCTGCGCGGCGTGCGCGCGGGCGAGCGCCGGCAACCCGTTTCTGGTGCGCGAGCTGATTGCCGAGCTCGCGACCGAGCGCGTCGAGCCGGTGGCCGCCAGCGTCTCACGTGTCGAGAGCGTTCGCCCTGAATCGGTCTCCCGGGCGGTGGTGGCGCGACTGAACCACCTCGGCGCCGACTCTCGGAATCTGGCCCGGTCGGTGGCCGTGCTCGAGAGCGCCTCGCTGCGCCAGGCGGCCACGCTCGCCGGCATTCCAGGCACCCGAGCGTTGAGGGCAGCCGATCGCCTGATCTCAGCGCAGATCCTCGTGTCGTCGTCGACACTGGCGTTCGTCCACCCGTTGCTGCAGCACGCCGTGTACGAGCGGATCCCGGCGGCCGCGCTCGCGGACGGGCACCGGCGGGCCGGGCTGATGCTGGCCGCCGAGGGCGCGCGTAGCACCCGGGTCGGAGCGCACCTGTTGCGCGGCGAGCCGGCGGCCGACCCAGCGGTCGTCGTGCTGCTGCGCGAGGCGGCGCGAGCGGCGCTCGCGGACGGAGCTCCACGGACGGCGGTTCGGCTGCTGCGGCGGACGCTGCAGGAGCCACCCGGTAACGAAGCGCGCGGGCTGGTGCTCGCGGAGCTCGGCGAAGCCGAGGCTCTGGCGCGCGATCCGGCGGCCGCTCGCCACCTTCGCGAGGCGCTCGAACTCGTTATCGCGCCCGCGATCCGGGTCAGACTGGCGCGCCTTCTCAGCGAAGTGCTCCTGTGGGACGGACAGCCGATACAGGCGCACGCGGTGCTCGTCAAGACGATCGAAGAGCTGGGCCCGGGCGCCGCGCCGCCACTGCTCGCCGTGCTCGAGACGCTCCGCGCGCTGACGGCATCGGTGGATCGTCGTCTGGTCGCCGAGATCGAGCCACGCCTGCCGATGCTGCGCGAGCTTGCGGTCGCGGCCGGGCCGGCCGGGCGCGGCCTGCGGGTGTTCGACGCGTGCTGGCAGGCGGCACGAGGGCCCTATTTCGGCAATTGGCGCGAGCTGATGGATGCCGGGCTCGATCGCGGACGGCTCGTCGCCGAGGAGCCGACCGGTCCGCAGATGGGCAGATACGCCACGTGTGCGCTGGTGTTCGCCGACGAGGTGGAGCGTGCGCGGGAGGAGATCGCAGACGTGCGCGCCGACACGGTGTCGCGCGGCGCGATCGATGCCCATCTCAGCAGCCTGACCTGGGGGGCGCTGCTGGCGCTCCGCGTGGGCGACCTGGCTCGGGCCGAGGCTGACGCGCGTGCGGCACTCGAGCTCGGCGACCGCCACGAGGTTGTGTGGGCGCGGATCTGGTCGGCGACGTTCCTCGCGCAGGCGCTGCTCGAGCGCGGCGCGACCGCCGAGGCCGACGCCCGGCTCGCCCAGGCACCGATTGAGGCAGCGGTCGACACCTCCGCCACGGCTCATGCCCTGATGGCGCGCGGCCGGGTCCGGATGGCGCAGGGCCGGACGGACGACGCGATCGCGGACCTCCGCCGCTCGAGCGAGGTCGCGAACGTCGACAACCCGAACCTCCTCCCGTGGCGCTCGACGCTCTCGCTCGCGCTCGCGGCCGCCGATCTCGACCAGGCGCGCACTCTCGCGGGCGAGGAGCTCGAGCGGGCGCGATGGTTCTCGCAGCCCCGGGCCGTCGGAGTCGCGCTCCGCGTCTGCGGCGTACTCGCCGGCGGCGAGGACGGGATCGCGATGTTGACCCATGCGGTCGAGCACCTCCGGCGCTCGCCGGCGCGCCTCGAGCTCGCCCAGGCGCTGTTCGACCTGGGCGCAGCTCAGCGCCGCGCGGGCAAGCGGAGCGCGGCCCGCCAGCCGCTGCGCGACGCGCTCGAGCTCGCGTGGCGATGCGGCGCTGAGCCTCTAGCCATGCGGATCGACGAAGAGATGGCCGCGACCGGCGTCCATGTCCGCCGGGACCGTGCATCCGGTGCCGAGGCGCTCACGCCGGCCGAGCGGCGCGTCGCCGAGCTCGCCGCGGGCGGGCTGACAAATCGTGAGATCGGCAGGACGCTATTCGTGTCGGTCAAGACCGTCGGAACGCACCTCGGCCACATCTACGAGAAGCTTGATCTCCGCGGACCGCACGCCCGCGAGCAGCTAGCGGGCGCGCTCAACGGAAACGGGGCCGCGGCGGCCGTAGCCAACTCGCCGCGTGCCGGGCCAGTGCCCCAAGCCGGCCCGGCCGCGGGGGACCTACATCCCGTTTCGCCTGACTCCGATCACGTCCGCACACTGGATGGGGCTCAGCGCGGCTAGCAGCGCCGAGCCCCATCGAGCTTGTCCCCCAACGCCACGCGCCCCCGCGTGGCTGAACGCGCCCCCATCACATCCGCTCCTCGGCCAGCGCCTGGAGAAAGATGAACTGGCCGATGCTCGACTGCCAGACGAGTCTCGGATCGGCGTCGTCGGCGTCGCCTCCGACCTGCGACGCCAGCGGCTGACCCAGCAGTGCCGCCGGAACAACCAGCGACGTCAGCGCCCCACGAACCGATCCAAGCGTTCCGTGCACGCGAGGATCATCGCGCGCCTACTGGGCCCATCGCATCGGGACCCCTCCTGATCTTTGGCCCGGTTCAGTGACCATGCCGGCGCCGTCTGCGCCGGGCCATCAGCAGCACGACCGCGACACCCGCCGCGGCAACCGGAGCCGGGTTGCGTTTGACCCGCCCCCAGACGACGGATCCCACCAGCGACAGGCCTTGCATCGGCTCGCTCGGCAGCGGGGGATTCTCGACGGGTGGCGTTTGCGCCGCGCTGGGCGGTGGCGGCGGCGTGTGCGCCGCGGCCGGCGGTGGCGGCGGCGCCACTGGAGACTCGTGGACCGGTGGTGCGGATTCTGGAGGGGCCGGCGGCGTCGGTCCGGTGTCGTAGGTCGAAGGCGGGGCCCACTCGGCCTGGGCCGGCGCGGGCTCCGGCGGGGACACCGCCTCCACGGCGGGTTCGGCCACTTCGGTCGGCGCGTCCGCCGGGGACGGCTCGGGGGCCGGGGACGGCTCCGGGGCCGGGGACGGCTCGGGGGCCGAGGACGGCTCGGGGGCCGAGGACGGCTCCGGGGACGAGGAAACGACGGTGTCGGCCGTCCGCATCGAGTCTGTGGCGTCTGGCTCGATACCAGCTCGCTCTGCAGCGGCCGCATGGGCAGCAGCGGCGTACGTCGCCGGCTGGGCTACAAGCGAGCTCTGGAGGCGCTTGGCAAACTCCTTGAGCAGCCGCTCGGAGATGTCCTCGATCATCCCGCCGCGTCCGAACCGCGCCAGGCGCCCTGTGATGTGGTAGTCGGTCACGACCTCGACCCGGGTGCCCTGCCCATCGGCCGGCGCGAGCCTTGACAGGATCGTCGCCTTAGCGCCGCCCTGTCCGCGCTTGTCGGTGCCCTGGGCGTTCATGGTCGCCGTGTGGGACGTCTCGTCGATGTTCTGCATCTCCAGCTTGCCGGTGTAGGAGGCGGTGGTCGGCCCTATCTTCACCGTGAACGTCCCGTTGTAGCTGCCGTCCTCGTTGCGGCCGGTGACGGCGGCGCCCGGCAGGCAGGGCGCGACGTGCTCCACGTCGATCAGCGTCTCCCACACCTGGTCGAGCGGTGCGGCTACCTCAAACGACTGCTCTAGCTTCATGACGTATCGCCTCCAGGTCTTCGGGTGTGTCGACGTCGCGCGCCGAGCGCAAGCAATGTCCGCATTCGATCGTCTTGCCTCCCTGCAGGAGGGCCTGTGCGCCAAGCTTGCCGTGGAGGTTTCCGATCAGACGCATCTGCACCGGGCCGAGCACGACCGGATGTCCGGGTCGGCCGTCGTAGACCGCGCGGGTGGCGGGCGGCTCGTCGACGAATCGCGCGATCAACTCGGGGGTCATGCGGGGTTGGTCGCCCAGCGTGACGATCACCTTGGTGAGGTGCGCCTGGGCGCTCAGATGCTCGATCCCGCACCGCAGCGACGCGGCCTGACCATCCTCCCAGCGCTCGCACACGACCGGCTCTGCACGCATGAAGTCCACATGAGCGAGGATCTGTTCGGCACGTGCCCCGAGCACGACCGCGATCCTCTCGAGCTCGGCGACCGCGCATTGCGCCGCGACTGCGTGATCCAGCAGGCGGCGACCATCCAGCTCGGCCAGCTGCTTCGGCTTGTCTCCGAAGCGGGTGCCGGCACCGGCGGCGAGGATCAAGCCGCAGATCAAGCGGGCACCTCGTGGATCCGGCCCTTGCTCTCGGCGAGCCGGCCTCCGTCGCGCCCGTGGCGCGCCGCGACGATCTCGGCAATGATCGACAGAGCGGTCTCCTCGCGGCTGATCCCGCCGAGGTCGAGCCCGACCGGCGCGGAGATCCGCTCAAGCTCGTCCTCCGCCAACCCGAGGGCCAGCAGGCGCTCGCGCCGCTTGGCCTGGGCGCGCCGCGACCCCATCGCGCCGATGAACCGGGCCGGGGAGCTCAGCGCGAGCAGCAGGGCCGCATCGTCGAGCTTGGGGTCGTGGGTCAGCACCACGATCGAGGTCGCCGGATCGACGCCGCCGAGCCGCGCGACCGCCTCCTCGGGCCACGCGGCGATGACCTCCTCCGCGTCGGGGAACCGCTGGCGCGTCGCGAACCGAGCCCGAGGATCGACGACGTACGGACGCCAGCCGGCGGCGCGGGCGAGCGTGCACAGCGAAGCCGCGATGTCGACCGCTCCGAACACGATCAGCCGCGGCGGCGGCGCAACCACGTCGATGAACAACCCGTTCCGGCGCTCGGAGGTCTCCTCCCAAAGGTGCTCAGCCGCGATACGGGCGGCCTCGTCGTCGAGCTCGGGCGCGCCGAGGGTGCCCTGGCGCGCGCCGTCGGGCTCGACGAGGAGCTTGGCGCCTGGAGCAGCGCCCTCCAAGACCGTCACCTCAGCGGCTCGGCCGCCGGCGCGAGCCACTTCCTCGAACCGGCCCGGCTCGTACACCTGGATCCACACGTCGATCTCACCACCGCAAGGGAGCCCGACGTCCCACGCCTCGGAGTCGGCGATCCCGAAGTGCACGAGCTGCGGCGGGTCTCCTCGCAGTACCCCATCGGCGATCTCCGCCACCGCCCCCTCTACGCAGCCGCCGGACACCGAACCAGCGATCTCACCATGCTCATTGACCGCCATCTTCGCCCCCGGCGGCCGGGGAGCCGAGCGCTGCACGTCGATCACGGTCGCGAGGGCGATCCGGTCTCCGCGTGCCTTCCAGACTTCAATCTCGGACAGGACCTCTTTCATGATTCAGATCTCCTCAAGGATGACAGCTAGCTGCTCGAGCGAGGCAAGCGAATTTCCCGCCAGCAGCTCGTCCGTGTGCGGTATCGCGGCGCGCATGCCGCGGGTCAGGGGCGCAAATTCAGGGTGGGCGGCCAGCGGATTGAGCCACACGAGGCGATGGGCGCTGCGCCGGAGGCGCGCGATCTCGACCTCGAGCTGCTCGGGATCTCCTCGGTCCCAGCCGTCGGACAGGATCACCACCACGGCACCGCGGCCGACCCGGCGACCGTGGTCGCGGTTGAGCGTGGCGAGGGCGTCGCCGATCCGCGTCCCGCCCGAGAAGTCTGTGACCGCCTCCGCCGCGCGGTCCAACGCGCGATCGTGGTCGCGGCCGCCGAGCTCGTGGGTGATCCGGGTCAGCCGGGTGCCGAACGCGAACGCCTCCACTCGCCGGCGAGCGGCCACCGACGCGTGCATGTATTGGAGCAGCATCCGCGCATAGGGGGTCATCGAGCCCGACACGTCGCACACGAGGACCACCGGCCGGGGCCGTCGCGAAGGCGCGCGCCAATGCCGGTCGATCGGCTCCCCCGCGGTGCGGAGCGAGGCACGAACTACGCGCCGTAGATCTGGCGTGTGGCCGCGGCGCCGGGACGGCCGCGTCCGCCGCGAGATCCGGGTCGGCCCGCGGCGCGCGAGCTGCGCGATCAGCACGCGGGCGAGTGCCATCTCCGCGTCCGTGTAGGTGGCGAAGTCCTTGTGCCGCAGCAGCTCGACGTCGCTCCACGCGGCTGGCACCGGGCTCAGTTCGCTGTCCTCGGACGGCGGCGGTGGTGCACCGCCGGTCGCGAGTCCGGCATGGGGCAGCGCCTCACGCTCGAGTCCGCCGAGCTCGTCGAACGGGGAATTCCCGAGCGGCGCGCCGCTGCCGTACACCGCCAGGAACGCGAGATCGAACTTCGCGAGGTCACCGCGGTCCGAGCACAGCACCGCACGCAGAGCGAGCCTCGCGTCCTCGCGCGAGGTGCAGTCGACCGCCTCGAGCGCTCGGTGCGCGGTCAACAGCTCACCCATGCCAACGCGCGATCCCTGGGCCCGAAGCGTCGCCGCGAGCGCCGAAAGCCCACTCGTCACGCCCTCGGCCGGGTCAGACACCGTCGAGCACACCTCGCGAGATCACGCGCTCCATGTCCTCGTGCACCTTCAGCGCGACGCCCAGAGTCTCCTCTAGGTCGGCGTCCTCGCCGAGCTGGAGTAGTGCCCGCGCCCAAACGATCGTCTCCCCCACTCCGGGCAGCTTGTACAGGTCACCCTGCTCGCGCAGCCGCGAAACTGCTGTCACCACCCGGCTCGCGATCCGCTCGGGCACGCCCGGGATCCGCGTCCGGACGATCTCGCGCTCGAGCTCTTCACTCGGGTAATCGATCCACTGGTAGAGGCAACGGCGTTTCAAGGCGTCGTGCAACTCGCGTGTGCGGTTCGAGGTCAGGAACACCGTCGGCCGTCGCGCCGCGGTGATCGTCCCGAGCTCCGGAATCGTGACCGCGAAGTCGGCCAGGAACTCGAGCAGGAACGCCTCGAACTCGTCGTCGGCCCGGTCGATCTCGTCGATCAGAAGCACCACCGGCTGATCCACGTCCGCCTCAAGCGCATCCAACAACGGCCGCCGAAGCAGGAACCGCCGCGAGAACAGCTCGCCCTCGTCCACTCCCGCCTCAGCCGCCCGCAGCGCGAGCAGCTGACGGGCGTAATCCCAGTCGTAGACCGCGTGATGCAGGTCGATCCCCTCGTGGCATTGGAGGCGGATAAGGCGCGCACCAGTGGCAGCGGCGAGCGCCCGCGCGACCTCGGTTTTGCCGACGCCGGCTTCGCCCTCGAGCAGGAGCGGCTGCTCGAGGGCAACGGCGAGGGAGACGGCCAGCGCCAGCGGGCGACCGGCCAAATAACCCTGGGAGGCGAGCGCGGTGCTCGCCTCCTCTACGGACCCGACTTGTGAAAGCGTCACACAGCCATCATGGCAGCCCCGCTGCCTCTTGGAGCGCGCGGCGAGTCAGGACCCGCGCCAGATGGCGCTTGTAGTCCGCGCTCGCGTTCAGGTCGGCTGGTGGGTCGGTTCCCTCCGCCGCCTGCTCGGCGGCCCGGGCGATGCTGTCCGCGTTCAGCGGCTGACCGCGCAGCGCGTCCTCCACCGCGCCGGCGCGCACCGGCACCGACGCCATGTTCGTTAGGCCAACGCGGACGTCCTCGCATACGTCTCCGGTCTGCTTGACCAGCACGCTGACCGCCACCATCGCCCAGTCTTCACTGCGCCGGTTGAACTTCTGGTAGCTGTAGCCCCAGCCGTCGTACGCGGGCATCCGCACCTCGGTGAGGACCTCGGTCGGCTCGATCGCGGTCTCGAGATAGTTGCGGAACAGGTCGTTCGTAGAGACGCTCCGCTGCTGACCTCCTGCGCCCTGCAACGTCACGCTGGCGTCGCAGATCATCATCACCGCCGGCAGATCCGACGCCGGGTCGCCGTGTGCCAGCGAGCCGCCGATCGTCCCGCGATTGCGGACCTGTGGGTCCGCAATCGTCCCTGCCGCCTTCGAGACGACCCCCAGATCGGGGGTGTGCTCGAGCTCGGCGTGCGGGGTCAGCGCCCCGATCCGCCACGTGCCGTCCTCGCGCTGGACTCCGTGCAGCCCGGGGACCTTGCGCAGGTCCACGAGCAGCGACGGAGCCGCCAGTCGGAGCTTCATGAGCGGCAGCAGCGAATGCCCGCCGGCCAACAGCTTGGCGTCCTCGCCACCTTCGGAGACCGCCTTGATCGCGTCCTCGAGCGTATCCGGCGCGGTGTAGTCGAACTCGGCCGGGATCATGCCGGCACACCTCCCTTGGCTGACTGAATCGCCTCCCAGATGCGCATCGGGGAGAGTGGCATGTCGATGTAGTTCACCCCGAGCGGTCTCAGCGCGTCCATCACGGCGTTCGTGACGCAGGCGCTGCCCGCGATCGTGCCCGCCTCGCCGACGCCCTTCACGCCGAGCGAGTTGACCGGCGACGGGGTCTCGGTCCGGTCGGTTTCGTAGCTCGGCAGCTCAGCCGCCGTCGGCAACGCGTAGTCCACGAACGTGCCGGTCACGAGCTGGCCCGACTCGTCGTAATGGATCCGCTCGTAGAGCGCCTGACCGACTCCGTGTGTGATGCCGCCGTGGACCTGGCCGTCGATCAACAGCGGGTTGATCGCCGGTCCACAGTCGTCGACGGCGACGTAGCGGACGATCTTGGTCTTCCCCGTCTCCCCGTCGATGTCGACCACGCACGCATGCGCGCCGAACGGGAACACGAAGTTCTCCGGGTCGTAGAACGACTGCTCGTCGAGGCCGGGTTCCATGCCGTCGGGCATGTCCATCGTCACGTACGCGGCGCCCGCCGCCTCGGCGAGCGTCAATCCCTTGTCGGGGGATCCCCGCACCGAGAACTTGCCGTCCCTCAGCTCGATGTCCTCGGGTGCGGCCTCGAGCTGATGGGCGACGATCGCCTTGACCTTGTTCGCGACCTTGCCGGCCGCTCGCGCGGCCGCCTCGCCGCCCACGGCGAGCGACCGCGAGCCGTAGGTGTCGAGCCCAAACGGACCCGTCTGCGTGTCGCCGTGGATCACCTCGACCTGCTGCGGGTCGATCCCGAGCTTGTCAGCCACGATCTGAGCGAAGCCTGTCTCGTGGCCCTGGCCATGCGGCGACGTGCCGGTGTACAGGGTCGCCGATCCGGTGGCGTGGACGCGGACGGTGGCCGATTCCCAGCCGCCGCCCTGTAGTCCGAAGCCACCCGGGCCCACGGCCCGCGACGGCGCGTTGCCGCAGATCTCGGTGTACGTGCAGAAACCGATGCCCCGGTAGATGCCCTGCTCGCGCAGCTCCTCGGCCTCCGCGCGGACCTGCGCGGGATCGATGTGCTCGAGCAGCTTGTCGAGCGCGGCCTCGTAGTTTCCGGAGTCGTACACGACGCCGATCGGGGTCTCGTGACCGGTGGAGAAGGGCGGGATGAAGTTCTTGCGCCGCAGCTCCAATGGGTCCATGCCCAACTCATGGGCGAGCTGGTCCATCACAACCTCGATCATGTGGGTCGCCTCGGGCCGGCCGGCGCCCCGGATCGCGTCCGTCGGGAACTTGTTCGTGTGCACACTCGTCACATCGGTGACGACGGCCGGCGTGTTGTAGACCCCGCACATCACGAACGCGCTGAGCGGCGGGATCAGCGGGGTCAGCAACATCTGATAGGCCCCGATGTCCGCGATGATCTTCGAGTGCCACGCGGTGAGCGTCCCGTCGCGCTTGGCGCCGACCTTGACGTAGTCGATCTGGTCGCGGCCGTGGTGGGTGACCATCATTCCCTCAGAACGGGTCTCGATCCACTTCACCGGGCGCCCGAGCTTGCGCGACGCCCACGCACAGCCGATCTCCTCAGCGTAGATCTGGAGCTTCGAGCCGAAGCCGCCGCCGACCTCGGGCGCAATCACCCGGACCCTGTCCTCGCCGAGGCCCAGCAGCAGCGCGAGGAACAGCCGGAGGAAGTGCGGGACCTGGGTCGAGCTCCACACCGTCAGCCGATCGCCACGGTACTCGGCCAGCACCGCGCGGGGCTCGATCGCCGCGCCGGCGATGCGGTGGTTGACGACCCGCCGCTCGACGATCACGTCAGCCGCGGCGAATCCGGCTTCGAGATCGCCGCCCCCGAGCGACCAGTCGCACACCTTGTTGGTCCCGAACTGCGGGTGCACCAGCGGCGATCCTTCCTGGAGCGCCTGCTCGGGATCAACGACCACCGGCAGCGGCTCGTACTCGACCACGACGTCCTCGGCCGCGTCGACCACCGAGTAGCGGTCGTCGCCGATCACGAGGGCGACCGGGTCGCCGACATGCTTGACCTCGCCCTTGGCGAGCACCCAGTGCTCTGGCGTGTTGACCGTCACTCCGGGCGGCACCCACGCCATCGGCAGGCCCGCCTCCATGTCGAGGTCCTCGTTTGTGTAGACCGCGACGATGCCGTCCCGGTCCTTGGCCGCGGAGGTGTCGATCGAGACGATCTTCGCGTGCGCCTCGGGCGAGCGCACCCACGCTGCCCACAGCTGCCCGGTCAGGTTGATGTCGTCGACGTAGCTGGCGCGCCCGGTGATCAATCGCGGGTCTTCCTTGCGCCGTAGGGCCTGGCCGACGTGGGTCTTGCCGTTCGTCGCCGCGCCGTTGGTCGTCGCGCTCATGACGACACCCCCGACTCCTGCGAGACGCTCGCCCCCTTCACCTTGGCGGCGTCGAGGACGGCCTTGACGATGTTGTGGTAGCCGGTGCAGCGGCACAGGTTTCCCTCGAGCCCCTTGCGAACCTCGGCCTCGGTCGGATTCGGATTCTCGGCGAGCAATCCGGCGGCGGCCATGATCATTCCGGGCGTGCAATACCCGCACTGCAGGCCGTGGTCGTTCCAGAAGGCCTCCTGGAGCGGGTGCAGCTCATTCTCGGTGGCCATCCCCTCGATCGTCGTCAGCGCCGCGCCGTCGGCCTGGACGGCGAGCACCGTGCACGACTTGACGGGCTTCCCGTCCATGTGAATCGTGCAAGCTCCGCAGTTGGACGTGTCGCAACCGACGTGCGTGCCGGTCAGCCCCAGGTGATCACGTATCGCGTGGACCAGCAACAGACGCGGCTCCACCTCCAGGTGGTGCTCGACTCCGTTGACGTTGAGGCGGACGGGAACCGTTGTACTCATGCGTCTCCCTCCAGGTTTGCTGGGCAAACGCGACCATACTCCAACAGCTGGCCCGCTGTGAAGTCGCGCGCGCCCGCGAGCGCACTTGTGGGCACGCGCCGGTGCACGGACGGACAAGTCGCCGGCGTCAGCGGTGGGCCAGGACCTGGTAGACCGACGCCCAGCCGGTCTCGAAGCCTTGGCGCGCGGCGCGCAGGTACAGCCTCCAGATCCGGGCGCGCTCGATACCCGCGATGCGAACGGCGTCGTCCCAGTGAGCGTCAAACCGCTCGATCCAGTAGCCGATCGTCTTCGCGTAGTCGCTTTGGAGACCCTCGACGTGTGTCGTCGTGAACTCGACGCGCTCTAGCGCGCGCAGGATGCGTGAGAGGGGCAGCGGGACGCCGTCGGGGAACACGAACCGCTCCGAGAAGGCGCCCTCGTCGGGGGTGTCGAAGTCCTTGAGCTTTGCGATCCCGTGATTGAGCAGCCGCCCGCCCGGCCTGAGCAGGCCGTGGAGGCGCACGGCGTATACGTCTATCTGCTCCTCCCCCACGTGCTCGACCATCCCGATGCTGGCGATCGCGTCGAACGGCCCGTCGGAGATCTCCCGGTAGTCGGCGACGCGGAACTCGACGCGGTCGGCGACGCCGGCATCGCGGGCGCGCTCACGGGCCAGCTGCGCCTGATGCTCGGACAGCGTGATCCCGACCGCATGCACGCCGTGCTTGGCCGCCGCGTGGATCACGAAGCTGCCCCAGCCACACCCGACGTCCAGCACGCGCTCGCCCTCGGTCAGGCGAAGCTTCTTGCAGACCAGCTCTACCTTCGCCTCCTGGGCGTCCTCCAGCGTCTGGGCGCCGCCCGCGAAGTACGCGCAGCTGTACGTCATCGAGCGATCCAGGAACAGCGCGAAGAAGTCGTTGCCGACGTCGTAGTGGTGGCGCACCGCGCGCCGATCCCGGCCGATCGTGTGCCGCTGGCCACGAAGCCGGAGCTCGGTCGCCGGCACCGGCGGGGGCGCCACGATCCCGCAGGCGCGAACCACAGCGACCGCCAGGTTCACGCGCTGGCCGATCGTGAGCGGTGGCGGCTCGAACTCGTCGACCATCTTGAGCGCCGCCTCCATGTCGTCGACCTCGATCATCCCCGCGACGTAAGCCCGACCGAGGCCGAGCTCGCCGGGGGCTCGCAGCGCGTGGGCAAGCGCGCGCGGCGTCAGCAGCGTCAGCGTCGGCGCATCGGGCTCGGTCGCCGGCACCTCGGTCCCGTCCCAGAAGCGCACGCCGAACGGCCGCCGCGGCAGGCTCGTGGTCAATGCACGCCGCAGCGGAGCGGTTTGGGACAGCGCCACGGGGCCCAGATTACTTAGACAGCTTCAGCGAACGCCTTGCGGTCCCTGCGCTCCGGGCTCACACGCACCACGTCCCACGCCAGCCCGATCATCTCCATCGTCCGGATGATGGCCGCCGACGGATCGATCTGCCAGCGCCGCAGGCCGTGACGGTAGGAGCACGGGAAGGCATGGTGGTTGTTGTGCCACGCCTCGCCCCACGTCGGAATCGCCAGCCACGCGAGGTTCCGGGACTCGTCGTGGGTGTCGTAGTCCTGACGGCCGAAGAAGTGACACAGCGAGTTGATGCTGAACGTCGCGTGATGCATGAAGAAGATGCGCGCGGCGCCACCCCACAGCAGCGCGGTCAACCCTCCCGCGACGTTCCCGGTGAGCGCGACGCCGAGCCCGAAAGCCGCGGCGAGCCCCAAGACGACCCACAGCACGAAAGTGTTGTTGACGAATCGCAGCCACGGGTCCGCCAGCAGATCCTTGGCGTAGCGGCGCTCATCGGCCACCTCCATGTCGGTGAAGACCCAGCCGAGATGGGCGTGGGCGAGCCCTCTGATAGCGCCGACCCAGCCCGAGCCGTGCCCGACGTGGGGACTGTGGGGATCACCGTCTGCATCGGAGAACTGATGGTGTTTGCGATGGGTCGCCACCCAATCGATCACGGGCCCCTCCGCGGCGGCGGATCCAAGCGCGGCGAAGGCCGCCCGGGTGAGGCGGTGGCACTTGAAGCTGCCGTGGGTCAGCAACCGGTGAAAACCGACGGTGATGCCGGTTCCGACGGCCATGTAGAACAGGGCCAGGATCAGGATGTCCTGCCAGTTCAGGAGATTCCCGGTCCAGCCGAACCACATCCCTATCCCCACCATGATTGGCGGCACCGCGGTGACGACCGCGCTGGCGAGGCGATCCACGAACGGCATATCAACCGGCCGCACGTGCCCTGTGGGCGCGCTTACGGGCGTCGATCCCATCTGTCTCCTTGGTTGTGAGGTTCTAGGCGTCCTGGGCGGATCCCTCGCGCGCCACCTGAACTTGCCAGCGACCTAACGTCGGGCGCCGCTCGACTCACGGGCCGAGCCAGGTGGAACGCGGGCGCGATCCTACTGGCTAGGGCGGGCGCCTGCACAGGGCGCCTCCACGCCGTCCGGATTACCCGAATGCCCAGAACGGCAATCCACGGATCCCATCAGCCGCGGTGGCGCGGTTATGCTCGGTACGCGAGACCACAGGCTCAGTC
>Ga0335078_10010585_pt1 | contig 13657 bp, 16 predicted proteins | sample Lox_Sample_32_FD_206711 | JGI IMG/M metagenome (GOLD analysis project Ga0335078, IMG submission 206711) | Soil microbial communities from Loxahatchee National Wildlife Refuge, Florida, United States - Lox_Sample_3.2 | ecosystem: Environmental > Terrestrial > Soil > Wetlands | place: USA...
CGGCCATCGAGAAGGCATCCGACAAGCAAATCCGATTGCCGGCGATGAACGTCAACCATCCGTCGCTGCGCGCCGGGAAGTACGACAAGGCCGCGGACACTGGCAAGCGGCGTGAATCGCGACTGGAGCCAGCGAGAGGTCGCGGGGAATATCGCGGGGCTTCAATCCGCACGAATTAGAAGCCGAAAGGGTCGAATCCCCTAGTGCTGCTGGGAGCCGAAAGCGGATTGGATCCAGCGCAATGTGCCCCGCATGCGGCCCGCTGCCACCGACCGGGAACGATCCGGGCGTTATGATCGCGTTGCCGGCATAAGACTTAGTTTCCCGTCCGGCGATTGTTCCGCGGCGGAATTGCGGGGCCTAATATCACTTGTCGGGTTCGGTCACCGGGGCCACCGTTATAGCGATCGGCTTGGAGCAGACTATTACCATCGGGTCGCCGATTTCTTCCTTCAGGGCGATGCGATAGGAGCCGGGCTTGGAGACATCAAACCAATCGCTCACCCGCCACATAAACGTCATCCCCTCCTGCGGCTGAAGCTGGTGAGGCCCTATCGAGCTTTCGACCAACACGTCGTTCTGCTTTGGGGGCGAGTACAGTTGCTGCCCTTTCTTCGTAAGAGCAACCGGCTTGCCCGACGCGTCCAAAATCCTGGCGGCGAAAAGGTACTGAGGGTCTCTGGCTTCAGCCATCTGCGGCTTTGGCGAAATATTCCGAAGATGGATTCTCAACACGATGGTCCCCGGTCGTGACGGAGCCTGCTCTGCGCTCAGGGCGAAGACCTCTGGGGCACTGGCGGCGCAGGCTTGGAACGGAGCGGGTCCGTACTGACACACCGCCGGCACTGAAAGACAAGTGAGTATGGCTGCGATAGTGAATATATGCCGCATTGGATTCTCGTCCTGTTCTGTCATCATCGTGGCGCAGGTAATACGCCAGATCCCAACGTTCCGGCACCCTCGCTCACGCTCCCACACGCCATCGTTCCGTTTGTGAAAGTCTTGCAGGATCGCGTTTGACTTACCTGAGTTCGCGGGAGGCGTCTGGAACGCCGCGGAGTGCACACTCAGCGTCAAACCGCCAAGAAACAGCGCCTGGGGGTGGGAGAATTGGCTCATTATGTCCCTCCGAGCTCGTTCGCGCGTTGGATCGAGCATATGCCCTTTGCAGGTGGGTGCCAAGGAAAATGGTCGCGAAATTGTTGCGAATTCCCCGTTTATGCGGATTACAGGGGCGCATCGCAAAAAACTAGAGACGCTAGGAATTATCTTTTGGGGAGTTGGCACTTACCGCAAATTGAACTTCTTCATCTTATACCGCAGCGTGTCGCGGGTAATGCGCAGCAGGCGCGCGGCCTGGGTCTGGTTCCCGCCGGTCTTTTCCAGCGCGCGGGCCAGTAACATGCGCTCGTTGTCTTCGAGCGAGAGACCCTCGGTGGGGATTTCCGTGCGAGGCGCCGCCGGGGCCATGGAACCGTCCGGCCGGGTGATGGCCATAGGCAGGCTGGATGGCGCGATGTAGGTGGATTCTTCCAGGATCATGGCGCGCTCGATGGCATTGCGCAACTCTCGGACGTTGCCGGGCCAGTCGTGCGCCAGCAACAACTGCTCGGCGGCGGGCGAGACCCCTTCGATGCCGCGGCGGAACTTGCGGTTGTAATGTTCGATGAAAAAGCGCGCCAACGGCAGGATATCTTCGGGCCGTTCCCGCAGCGGAGGGATGACGATCTGGATCACGTTCAGCCGGAAATAAAGATCCTGGCGGAAGGCGCCTTCCTTCACGGCTTCGCGCAGATTCTTGTTGGTGGCGGCGATCACGCGCAGATCGAGCTGGATATCCTTGAGGCCGCCCAGGCGGCGGAAGCTCTGGTCCTCGAGCACGCGCAGCAGCTTGGCCTGCAGCATCAGCGGAACTTCGCCGACTTCATCCAGGAAGAGCGTGCCTTTGTCGGCCAGCTCGAAAATGCCGCGCTTCTGCGCGCGGGCATCCGTGAAGGCGCCTTTCTCATAGCCGAACAGCTCGCTCTCGAGCAGCGTTTCCGGGATGGCGGCGCAGTTGATGGCGATGAAGGGCTCGGCCTGGCGCACGCTCTGGTAGTGGAGGGTTTTGGCGACAAGATCCTTGCCGGTGCCGTTCTCGCCTTCGAGCAGGATGGTGGTGGCTTCGCTGGCGGCCACGCGGCGCACGAAATTGAGGGCCTCGCGCATGAGGGGCGATTCGGCGATTACTTCGCGCTTCTGCGGGGCGGCCTCTTCGGTGACGTCCTTGATGGTGGCCACGACGCCTTCCAGGTGGCCATTGCCATTGAACATCTGGGTGGTGCGCATGACGACCAGGCGCTCCAGGCCGTTATCCGTGTGCAGGCGGATGGTGCAATGCGGCGCGCCGGGCGCCTGGTTCAGCCCGACCAGAACTCCGCAGCCCGGCTCGCAGACACCACAGCGGAAGACCTCCTGGCAATGCCGGCCGATCATCTCCTCGGAGGTCATACCGAAGAGTTTTTCAGCAGCCCGGTTCACGCCGGTTATGGTGAAATCCGGCGAATACAGGACCAGCGCATCCGATAACTGATCGAAGACAGCTTCGAGGATGCTGGCCCTTTGCCAGTCGGGTGTCAGCTTGGACATCTGGGTAGCTTTCATTTCATTATAAACGACTTGGGTTAATTGGCCCAATAATTCGGATGGTTGAGGGGGCAATACACCCGTCGCGGAGGGGAAAGGAGAGGCGCCGCTCTGGAAGCCGCACAGCACAGGACCGAATCCGGCGCGGTGTACCGTGGTGATCCAATTGCAGACTGGCGGATTGGAGGTTTCATGGTGAAGATCAAATACGCCTTACCCGCCGCGATCCTGTTGGGCGGCTTTCTGGTGAGCTCGACGTTGTCCTACGGCAAGCCGGAGTACGTAAAGATCACCAAGAAGGCGTGCGCGTTCTGCCACGTGGATTCCAAGGCGAAACCCAAGGAACTGACCGAAGCCGGCAAATACTTCAGAGATCACAACAAGTCCCTGGACGGCTACGAGAAGAAGTAGCTGGGGCTCCAGGATTGGAGCGGGCATGATGCAAACGGTTCAGCTCGCGATGGCGGACTCGGCGTACGCGGCGGCGTTGCGCGACGCGCTGGTCCGCAGCGGCCCGTGGCACGTGCAGAGTGTCGACGCGCCGGACCCGAGCGCAGGCTGCGTCCTGGTCATAGATGAGGAGTCGCTCAACCGTGTGCGGCTGCCATTGCCGTATCCGGAGCGGGTGGTCCTGATCACCCGTAAGGACCCCGAGTACCTCTCGCACGCCTGGGATGCCGGGATCGTGTCCCTGGTGTCGGCGGACGAGCCCTTCACTACAGTTCTACTGGCGATCATGGCGGCGGCTCTGCGGGTTCCCAAACCGCATCCAGCCGTTGAACTCAGTGGTATTTCCCCCAATCGGCCTGCCTGTGCTGCGTCAATATCCCCAGACTCGCGCTTGGTGGGCGCAAAACGTTGCAAAACACAATAGTTGAAGCCGTTTGGAGCATGGACTCCAGCGTGCAGTAGGGTCTTTTCTAAGGAGGAAGTTCCCATGGACCGCTCTCTGGCCGAGGTGGAAGCCGTAGTCCGCGATCGAATTTGCAGGGTGTGTTCGGACCGGAAGGTAGATGGGACGTGCGGGCTGGAGGAACCGGCCCAGTGCGCGCTGTTCCGCCTGTTTCCGCAGGTGGCCGAAGCCATTCAGTCGACCAACAGCGAAGATCTCCAGGATTATATAAACGCGATCCGGCGGAACGTCTGCACCGTGTGCACGGCCCAGGAAAGCGACGGTAGTTGCGGGCTCCGCCAGCAAGTGCAGTGTGCATTGGATGCGTACCTGCTCTTGGTCGTGGAAGCCATCGAAGAAGCCACCGGCAAGACTTTCAGCCGCACGGGCTTCGTGCAGATTCCCGGCTAGCTTGTAGGAAATGGAATTCTAGAACTGGAGGTTACTATGAACGTCAACTTATTGCCATACGCGGTTTTCTGGGCTGTACTGGCCCTCGTCGTGTTGTTCCTGATTATCTACCGGAGGACAGTTACAAGCCGTGAAGACGATTCGATCCACCTGGAGGGCGGCATAGCTTCGGACCAGGTCACTTTGGCCCATCGGCTGGAATTGATCGACCGCTGGGGCAAGACACTTACAGTCGTTGCGGTGGTCTTCGGCCTGGCCCTGGCAGCCCTCTATCTGTACCAGGTCTGGAATACTGTTCCAACCTACTGATCGGATGCCGCACTATGAGCCGGGCACGCAGGATCGGAGGAGGAATTTGTGCGGCTGCGGCCGGCTTAGTGCTGTGCGGGGCCGCCGCTCCTTTTCCGGCGCGCGCGGCGGATAACTCCGCGTGCACTGCCTGCCACGACGATCAGGGCGCCAAGCTGGGAAAGAGCGCCCACGCGGCCTTGGCCTGCGCCTCCTGCCACATCAAACACGAAGAGTATCCGCATCCGGCCGACATCCCCAAGCCTGCCTGCAGCCAGTGCCACAAAGGGGAGTCGGTGGATTACGAGCGTGGCGTGCACGGACAGGCGGTCAAGAATGGCAACGCGGCCGCGCCGGATTGCGCTTTGTGCCACGGCGCCGCGCATGAGCTGCTGAGACCCAAGTCCGCGGAGTTCCACGCCAAGGTGCCGGACACCTGCGGCATGTGCCACAGCGAGGTGCTCGACCAGTACCGCGCGAGCGTGCATGGGCAAGCGCTGGCCAAAGGCATGACACAGGCGCCGATCTGCACCGACTGTCATGGCGAGCACTCGATTCTGGCGCCCTCCAACAAAGCTTCCTCGGTTCACGCCGAGAACATCCGGGATACCTGCGGGAATTGCCATGGGGACGTGCGGTTGTCGCGCCGTTTCGGACTACCCGTGGACCGCGTGGTCAGCTTCGATGCGTCCTTCCACGGCTTGGCGGCCAAGGAGGGTAACGAGACCGTGGCCAACTGCGCAAGCTGCCACGGCGTACACAATATTCTGCCGTCGTCGGATCCGCGATCGACGGTCAATCCCAAAAACCTGGCGCTGACTTGCGGCAAGTGCCATCAGGGCGCCGGGAGACGTTTCGCCATCAGCCGGGTACACGTTGCGGCTGGCCAGGGAGAGGCGGCGCCCATGCGCTGGGTGCGGCAGTTCTACCTGCTGGCGATCCCGCTGACCATCGGGCTCATGCTGTTGCACAATGGCGGCGACTGGATGCGTAAGCTGCTGCGGCTGCGAGCCGGCGGCGGCGTTCCGCGGCAGTCGAACCGGTACGAACTGCCCGGCCGGCCGAATGTGCGTATGCTGCCGTTCGAGCGCCTGCAGCACGCCCTGTTGGTGATTTCGTTCCTGACGCTGGTTTGGACCGGATTCGCGCTGAAGTATCCGGATCAATGGTGGGCGCGGCCTTTGCTGCTCAAGGAGGGTAACCTGCGCAGCGTCGTGCATCGCATCGCAGCCGTGGTCTTCATCATTGTCGCGTTGACGCACGCGATCTCGCTATGGGTCAACCACCGGCTGCGGCGCCATTGGAGACAGCTTCTGCCTAAGGCCGCGGACGCGCGCGAAGCGCTGGCCAATTTCGCTTATAACGTGGGATTGCGCTCGGCGCCCCCGGGCCGTTCGCCCCATAGTTATATCGAGAAGGCGGAATACTGGGCGGTGGTGTGGGGCGCGATGGTCATGATCCTGACCGGCCTGATGCTTTGGGGCAACAACCTGATGCTGGCCCTGTTTCCCAAGGTCTGGCTGGACGTGGCTACGTCCGTCCACTTTTACGAAGCGGTGCTGGCCACGCTGGCAATCGTTGTCTGGCATTTTTACACCGTGATCTTCGATCCCGACGTCTACCCGATGGACACGGCGTGGCTGACGGGAGTAAGCGTAAAGAAGCTGGAGGACCACGCTTCGGAACCAGAGCCGGAGGGACCGGCGCCACACGAACCGGAACCAGCCGAGGCGACCTCCGAAGGCCGGATAATAGCTAAATGATCGAACAACGTATGGCGAACAAGTGGCCTGCCGGGCTTTCGCCAATCGTCCATCTTTCCAACAACTGGCTAAGTCTGATCGGAGTGGTGGTGGTCACCACCGCGACTGTCTTCTGGCTGTTCTTGCTGCCGACCACGCTGCGCGGGGACGTGCACAACCCATATAACGGGATCCTGGCGTTCTTGTTGCTGCCGGTGTTTTTCTTTCTGGGACTGGTGCTGATTCCACTGGGGATTTATGCGCGCAACAAGCGCGAACACAAGCGCGGCATCTATCCGGACAGCTTCCCACCTTTGAATTTCAAGCACCCGGAATTCCGGCGGCTGCTGACGTTCATAGGCGTGACTACGTTCGCCAACATCGTGATTGCGAGCCAGCTTGCGTACGGGGCTGTGTCGTACATGGAGACGGTTTCGTTCTGCGGGCAAACCTGCCACACGGTGATGAAGCCGGAATTCACGGCTTATCAGAATTCGCCGCATTCGCGGGTGGAGTGCGTGCAGTGCCACATCGGGCCTGGGGAGTCGTGGTTTGTGCGCAGCAAGCTTTCCGGAATCCGCCAGGTGTTCGCGGTTACGTTCCACACGTACGAGACGCCGATACCGACGCCGGTGAAGAGCCTGCGGCCGGCGCGCGAGACTTGCGAAAGCTGCCACTGGCCGCAGAAGTACGGCGAGGATCGCCTGGTCGTCATAAACAAGTTCGGCGAAGACGAAAAGAATTCGCTCACCAAGACCGTGCTGTTGCTGAAGATCGGCGGCGGCAACCGGGGGATTGGGATACACGGGACGCATCTCGGTCCGGGCGTGCGCATCCGCTATGGGCATTCCGACGTGGCCCGCCAGACGATCCCGTGGATCGAATACAACGGTCCCGCGGGAAAGACGGTGTACCGGGCGGAAGGAACGGCGGCGGACGGCAAGGGATTGTCGATGCGCGAGATGGACTGCATGGATTGCCACAACCGGCCGTCGCACAGCTACAAGCTGCCGGAGAGGGCCGTCGATGAAGCCATGTTTGCAGGGGAAGTTGCGGCGGACCTGCCGTTCGCCCGCAAGAAGGGCGTGGAGATCCTGCGCAAAGACTACCCTAGCACCGCGGCGGCGGCGGCGCAGATTCCAGCGGCTTGGGAGGCTTTCTATCGCGAGACCTATCCCGCGATTTACACCGAACGCCGGGCCGAGGTGGACAAGACCGCGCGCAAGTTGCTCGCGCTTTATAACCAGAACGTATTTCCGGAGATGAAAGTAAACTGGGGGACTTACCCCAACAACATCGGGCACACGGATTTTCCGGGGTGTTTCCGATGCCACGACGATAGCCACACCAGCGCCGATGGGCGGAAGGTGACGCAGGACTGCAATGCCTGCCATAACCTGCTGGCGATGGAAGATCCAGCGCCCAAGATCCTGACAGACCTGGGCGTCGTGGAGAGTAAGACACAGAAGTAGTGAGCGACGCTGAGACGCGGCGGCGCGGTGACACGCCGGCGCGCCGATGCGAAGGAGGTTTTATGAGGTCGTTAGATAAGATCTTATTGCCCGTAGATTTCTCGGAGCGGTCGCTGGGGGCGGCGCGGTACGCCAAAACTTTGGCGGACCATTTTCACTCCGAGCTGACGTTGTTGCATGTTCTGACTCCGCCGCACTATGAGTTCGGCGCCCTGGAGGTCGGGGGCGGGATGTTGACCGAATTATACGCGAATCGCGGCGCCCAGGTTTTAAAAGAGCTGGAGACTTTTCTGGCGGATGAATTGAAGGATGTGCCGGCCAGGCGTGTGGTGCTGGAAGGGGACGCAGCCCGGCAGATCGTGGATTATGCGCACGAGCAGAAGATCGGCCTGATCGTAATGCCGACGCACGGGTACGGCCCGTTCCGCCAGTTCATCCTGGGGTCCATCACGGCCAAGGTGCTGCACGATGCGGATTGCCCGGTGTGGACGGGAGTACACCTGGAAGAAGCGCCGCAGGAGCAGTCTATGACGTTCCGGAACATCGTGTGCGCGATCGATTTGGGTCCGCAGAGCTGCAAGGCCCTGGAATGGGCCATCGGGATTCAGAAGGAGTTCGGCGCGCGGCTCACAGTGGTCCACGCGACCACTTGCTCCAAGGAAAGCGATCAAGGAGACGGGCAGTGGCGCCACGAGATGGAGCAAGCGGCGCGCGAGGACATGGCCCGTCTGCAGCAGCGCTTCGGCACGCAGGCGGATTTGTTGGTGGAGCCGGGCGATCCTCCCAAGGTGGTTTGTCAGACGGCCGGCCAGCAGAACGCAGACTTGCTGGTGATCGGACGTGGATCGGCGGGCGGCGTCTTTGGAAGGCTGCGCACTAATGCGTACGCCATTATCCGGCAATCACCCTGTCCGGTAGTGAGCGTGTAGCGGTTTGCGTCGTCCGCCATTAACACGCCCGGCGAACCGAAGCCGAGCGACGGCAAGTACACTACGCTAAGGTCCGGCCGGACGCCTGCCAGTTATCGGTGTCCGCCGCCGTGACCGCCACCACCACGATATCCGCCGCCACCACGGTAAGCATTGCCGTGGAACCCACCGCCGTAGGCGCGACCACCCCAGCCACGTGCGCCCCATCCGTGTCCACCATAGCCCCAGCGACGTGCGCCCCAGCCGCCACCCCAATAACCGCCGTAATATCCGCCACCGTAATAGGGGTAGGCGTAGTAGCCGTATGGGTAAGCGTACGGACCATAATAGTTGGGGTATCCGTACGCGTAAGGATAAGTATAAGCCGGCCCACCCAAATAGACGCCAAAGCGCACCCCGGCGTCAGCTTTTGGAGTGGCAACAAACATCATGGCGCCCGCTAAAGCGAGCATCGGGAGACCAAGTCTTTTCAATATTTTCGTTAACATATCAAACCTTTCCGGAGGGCCACTCCCATTGCCCCTCCACTGTATGGGATGAGCGGGCCGGGGCTGAGGTTCCATATTGCGGGACATTGCGGGACCAAGCCGTTACAGGAGTTTGCGGTCTGCTAACCTGTGGGTTCCACACATGGTAGAGACCATTCAATGGACCCCGGCGGGAGTGGTCATGATCGACCAGACGCGCCTGCCGCTCGACGAGGAATACGTCACCTGCCGGACCTTCGAGGACGTGGCGGCAGCCATCCGCAAGATGGTCATTCGCGGCGCTCCGGCTATCGGAGTGGCCGCCGCCATGGGGGTGGCGCTGGGCGTGCTGCACGCCGACGAGCGCGACCTGGACGCCCAAGTGGAGCGAATCTGCGAGACGCTGGCGCAGACACGGCCGACGGCGGTCAATCTCTTCTGGGCGCTGGACCGCATGCGGAAGCTCTACCAATCGCTGCGCGGCCGCCCGATTGCCGAGATCCGCGCGGTCCTGGCTGCAGAGGCGCAGCAGATTCGCCTGGAGGATATCGCGATCAACCAGGCCATTGGGCGCCATGGCGCGGAACTGGTGCCGGATGGCAAAACGGTGCTCACGCATTGCAACGCCGGTGCACTGGCAACCGCTGGGTACGGCACGGCGCTGGGCGTGATCCGCGCAGCGGTGGAAGCCGGCAAGAAGGTAGATGTATTCGCCGACGAGACCCGCCCCTTCCTGCAAGGCGCGCGTTTGACGGTTTGGGAATTACAGCAGGACCACATTCCGGCCACGTTGATCACGGACAATATGGCCGGGCATTTTCTGAAGTCCGGGCGTATTGGTTGCGTGGTGGTGGGCGCCGACCGCATCGCCGCCAACGGCGACGTGGCCAACAAGATTGGCACGTACTCTGTGGCCGTGCTGGCCAAGGAAAACAACGTACCCTTCTTCGTGGCCGCGCCAGTCTCGACGCTGGATTTGACGCTGCCATCGGGCGATCGGATCCCTATCGAACGCAGACCGGACGCCGAAGTGACGCACGTGTTCGGGACCGCGGTCGCTCCCGAAGGTACGCCGGTCGAAAATCCGGCGTTCGACGTGACGCCTCACCGTTACATCACAGCCATCATCACGGAGCGGGGTGTGGCGCGGCCGCCGTACACCGAATCGCTGCGGGAGATCGCCTCGCAAACCAGACCGTAATCGCGGCTTGCCCCGGCGGGTCGGCGCGGTGCAGGCTGAAGCCCGCGCCATGATCATGCTAACTTTGACTTGATGCGATTGTTTCTCTGCTTCCTGGCTTCGGCAACGTTCCTGTTCCCCTCGGGGGAGTTATCCGGCCGCCGCGCTCCGGGCTTCTCACTGCCGGATCTCCACATGCAGCAGCACGACCCGCAGGACTACCGTGGCGCGATTCTCCTGCTCGACATCATCCAGACGAATTGCTCGCATTGCGCGCGGTTCTCGGAGATCCTGGAGAACCTGCGTAACAAATACGGCGACAAGGTAGCCGTGCTGTCGATCGTAGAGCCTCCGGACACGCAAGCCACCGTGGCGCGCTTCGCCGCGGAGCACAAGATTTCCACGCCGATACTGTTCGACTGCGGGCAGGTGGCGGTATCTTATCTCAAAGCGACGCCGCAGAACCCGACGATCAACGTCCCGCATGTGTTCGTCATCGACGGCCGTGGCACGATCCGGAACGATTATGGCTATGATTTCGACACGCGGAACATCTTCGAGGGCGAGGGCCTGTCTGTGGCGATCGACCGCCTGCTGGGCGAGAAAGCCAAGGCGAAGTAGCCGACGCGAGCGCCTTGAGATAACCGGGAATTCGCCGCCACTACCTTTCGGTAATGATCATTTTGTCTAAGCGAGCATGGGCGCCGCTCATGCTGATAGCAGCGGGTGTGTTCGCGCCGCGGTTGCCGGCGCGAGAGGCGGGAGCCCGCGCAGAATTGACCGGGAGCACGATCCCGGACTTCCCGACGAAGTGCGATGTCCGCATCGACCTGACCGGCGATGGGGAAGCGCTGTTCATCACGCGCCGGCTGACGCTGCATGTTCCATACGAAACGGTTAACACCGTGGAATATGGGCAGCATGTGGGCCGGCGTTATGCCGAGGCGATCCTGATCTCACCTCTGATGCTCCTCAGCAAGTCCAGGAAGCATTTCGTGACGGTAGGCTATACCGACGCCAATGGGCGGCAACAGGCGCTGGTGTTCCAGGTTAACAAAAGCGACGTGCGCGCAGTGCTCGCCGGACTGGAGGCCAAGACCGGGCGCAAGATCGAGTATACGGACGACGACGCACGCCGGGGCAGGGGGTGAGGCGTCATGCTGGCATATGTGCTGGCAGCGCTGCTGTCTGGTCCGGGTGACTCCGTCCCCGCTGCTCCGCCCCCCGCCCAGCCCGCGGCGCTCGAAGAAGCCGGCCTGCGCCAACTGGTCACGCTGCGGCGCGTCTTTGTGGACCGTTTCGGAGGCGGCGAAACAGCGGCTCAAATGCGCGACATGATCATCAGCGCCTTGCAGAACTCCAAGCTGTTCGTGATCACGGAGAATCAGGAGAGGGCCGACGCAATTCTGCGTGGCTCCGGCGAGGACCTGGTGTTCACCGACGTGCATTCATCGAGCGATAGCCTGGACGTGCACAGCAGCCTGGGTACCAATAACGCGACGGATTCAGGCGTGATGCACGGCGGCACGCGCACCGAAGAACGGACTGGCCGGTCGATGGGCATCGGCGCAGGGGACAGCGAATCGAGTCACTCCGTGGAGCGCCGGCACGAGGCCAATGCGACCGTGCGGCTGGTGAACAAAGACGGCGACGTAATCTGGTCCACCACCCAGGAAAGTTTGGGCGGCAAGTTTCACGGGGCCAGCGCGGACGTCGCCGACAAGATCACGAAGCGGTTGATCGAGGATTACGAGCGGGCTAGGAAGCTGAAGTAGCGAGGCCCGCCCACTAGGCGCCCACCATCGCGTGCTCGATAGCCTCGAGCAGGCGCTCGTTCCGGATCGGCTTCCCTAACACGCAGGACACGAACTTCTCCTCGGGGAGATCGCAGAACTCTTCGGTCCAGCCTGAGAGCACGATGATCTTCGCGGGTTGCTCTCGATGGCCGGCGCAGTGGATCAAGCTGAGCCCATCCTTCAGCTTCGGCAGGCGCAGATCCATCACCAGCACGTCCGGCCGCAACTCTTCGAGAAGGCGCCGGGCTTCGGGCGCGTCCTCCGCAATCGCGACTTCGTGACCGGCTGCTTCCAACAGCAGCTTGCGAAGCCCGAGCTGCTGGATATCATCGTCCGCTAGCAATACGCGACACACGGCGTCCTCAGAAGTGCATGCCGCCGCCGCAAAGCAATACTTCGCCCGTGACGTAATCGGAGAGCGGCGAGCAGAAGAACAATACGGCGGCAGCGGCTTCCTGCGGCGTGCCGGCGCGGCCGAGCGGGCAGACGACTTTGATTGCGTCAAGCATGGCAGGCTGGACTCCGACGGCGATCTTGCGGCCCTGCACCTCGATGGTGGCGCCTTCCTTCGTCAGCGGCTGCGTGAGGCGCGTCTCGATCATGCCGAAGCCCACGGCGTTCACATTGACGTTGTAGCGGCCCCACTCCTTGGCCATGGTCTTGGTCAGACCGATCACGCCGGCCTTGCCCGACGAATATCCGGCCTGTCCGGCGTTTCCGTCCGTTCCGGCAATGGAGGTGATGTTCACCACCTTGCGCATCACGCGGCGGCCCTCGGCGGCTTCACGCTTAGCGGCCTCGCGTATGTGCGTGGACGCTGCGCGCAGAATCCGGAACGGCGCGACCAGGTGGATGCCGAGCATGGCGAGATACTGCTCATCGGTGGTCTTCTGGATGACGCTGTCCCAGGTGTAGCCGGCGTTGTTAACGATGATGTCGAGGCCGCCGAACGATTGGAGCGTGGCATCCACCAGTTTCTGCGGAAAATCCGGAGCGGTGACGTCGCCGGCAAACTGCGCCGCTCTGCCACCCGACTGCCGGATGGCGGCTTCCGTCTCCGAGGCAGGCCCGGAGTCCAGGTCGTTGATCATGACGGCGGCGCCCGCGGCCGCCAGTTTCTCGGCGATGGCGCGGCCGATGCCGCGTCCCGCGCCGGTGATGAGGGCTACTTTGGAGTCGAGTGTGAAGGGCATAAAGTCATCGGTTCTGGGTTCTGGGTGCTGGGTCCTGGCGTACGCGCCGTAGACATTCGGCAAGTTTGCCAGCACCCACCACCCAAAACCCAGAACCTTATCTTAGTAGATCTTCGAGTTGGATCTTGGTGTCGGTTCGGCTGTCACGGTATTTTACTATGACCGGAGTATAGACGGAGATGCCCCAGTCTTTTCCGGGGCCGCTTGTGATGGCCCTGGCGCCGGCTACCAGCACGGCTTCCTCCGGGACGATCAGCGGTTCGTTGTCGGTCGCCTTATAGACGGCGCCGCGCACGAGGTCGTAGACAGAAGTGGAACGATTGAGAATCGTGCCGGTGCCCAGCACGGCGCGCTTCTTCACCACGGCGCCCTCGTACACGCCGCAGTTGCCGCCTATCAGCACCTCGTCTTCGACGATCACCGGCAACGCGCCCACCGGTTCGAGCACCCCGCCGATTTGCGAGGCGGCGGAGATGTGGCAGTTCTTTCCGATCTGTGCGCAACTGCCGACCAAGGCGTGCGAATCGATCATCGTGCCGTCGTCCACATACGCACCCACGTTGATGTACATAGGCGGCATACAGGTGACGCCCTTGCCTAGGTAGACGCCGTCGCGAATACTCGATCCGCCGGGGACGATGCGCACCGAACTGTGTTGTGTA
>Ga0335078_10010586_pt1 | contig 13656 bp, 10 predicted proteins | sample Lox_Sample_32_FD_206711 | JGI IMG/M metagenome (GOLD analysis project Ga0335078, IMG submission 206711) | Soil microbial communities from Loxahatchee National Wildlife Refuge, Florida, United States - Lox_Sample_3.2 | ecosystem: Environmental > Terrestrial > Soil > Wetlands | place: USA...
AGGCCCGGCCGCACATCCCGTAGTTGCCCGCCCCGTAGGAGGCCCCGATGTTGAGGGTGAGGTGGGGCACGCTCGAGTTGGAGACGGCGTTGATCATCTTGGCGCCGTCCTTGATGATCCCCCGCTGTTCGTACTCGCGGCCGACCATGTACCCCGTCGTGTTCTGCAGGAACAGCAGGGGCGTGTCGGTCTGGTTGGCCAGCTGGATGAACTGGGTGGCCTTGTTGGCCTCCTCGCTGAAGAGCACGCCCCGGTGGTTGGCGAGGACGCCGACGGGATAGCCGTGGATGGAGGCCCACCCGGTGACGAGGCTCTGGCCGTAGAGCGGCTTGAACTCGTCGAACCGGGAGCCGTCGACCACCCGGGCGAGCACCTCGCGGGGGTCGAAGGGGACGCGCAGGTCCGCCGAGGCGATGCCGAGGAGCTCCTCGGGGTCGTGCACCGGGTCGTCGCCCGGCATCGACGGGACCGGTCCGGTCTTGCGGTGGTCGAGGCGGCCCACGATGGCCCGTCCGATGCGGATGGCGTCGCGCTCGTCGACGGCCAGATAGTCGGCGAGCCCGCTCACGCGGGCGTGCATGTCGGCGCCGCCGAGCTCCTCGTCGTCGGACTCCTCGCCGGTGGCCATCTTGACCAGCGGCGGGCCGCCGAGGAACACCTTGGAGCGCCCCTCGATCATGACGATGTGGTCGCTCATGCCCGGCACGTAGGCGCCGCCAGCGGTGGAGTTGCCGAACACGAGGGCGATGGTGGGGACCGCCGCCCCGGAGCGCTGGGTGAGGTCGCGAAAGCCCCGTCCGCCCGGGATGAAGATCTCGGACTGCGTGGGGAGGTCGGCGCCCCCCGATTCCACCAGGCTGATCGAGGGCAGGCGGTTCTCGAGGGCGATGTCGGACAGGCGCGACGACTTGCGCATGGTGAAGGGGTTGGTGGCCCCGCCCCGCACGGTGGGGTCGTTGGCCGAGATCATGCACTCGGTCCCGGCGACCACCCCGATCCCCGACACCAGGCTGGCGCCGACGGTGTAGGGGGTGCCCCACCCCGCCAGGGGGGCGAGCTCGAGGAACGGCGAGTCCCGGTCGAGCAGCAGCTCCACGCGCTCGTGCGCCAGCAGCTTGCCCCGGGCCCGGTGCCGCTCGACGTAGCGGGTCCCGCCGCCCGCCCGGGCCAGGGTGAGCTGGCCCTCCACCTCGGCCAGGGCGCCCTCCATCGCCTCGCGGTTCTGGAGGAACGTGTCCGAGGTCGGGTCGACCGCCGAGGTCAGGGCGACCATGGTGCGGGGGGCCGTGCCGGCCTCGGCACGGCGAGAGGATCCGGGACCACCCGGCGGTGCGCGGTCGCCCCCGTCATCGGGTGACAGACTAAACCGCATGCAGCCACGGCCGCTCTCCGCCGTCGTCCTCGCCGCCGGCGAGGGCACACGGATGCGCTCGGCGCGCCCGAAACCGCTGCACCGGCTGTGCGGCCGGCCCATGATCCTCCACGTCCTCGACGCGCTGGCCGAGCTCCCGGTGCAGAAGGTCGTCGTCGTCGTCGGCCATCGCGGCGAGTGGGTGACCAAGACCCTCGTCGACCACGCCCCGCGCTCGCTGTCCATCGAGTTCGTGGAGCAGCCGTCACAGCTCGGCACCGGCGACGCCCTGGCCGTGGGGCTCACCGCCCTGCCCGACGGGTTCGACGACGCCGACGGGGACGTGGTGGTGCTCCCCGGCGACACCCCGCTCGTGCGGCCCCCCACGCTGGCGGCCCTCGTCCGCCACCACCGCGGCGCCGAGGCGGCGGCGACACTGCTGACCGCGGTGCTCCCCGACCCGACCGGGTACGACCGGGTGGTGCGGGGCAAGGACGACACCGTGGTCCGGGTGGTGGAGGACGCCGACGTCGAGGGTGACGACGCCGCCGTGGACGAGGTCGCCACCACCATCCACTGCTTCCGCCACGCCGTCCTGGCGCCGGCACTGCGCCGGCTGCGGCCCGTGGGCGGGACCGGCGAGCACTCGCTCACCGGCATCTACGCCGTGCTCCACGATGCCGGCTACCGGGTCGAGTCCCTGGTGGTGGCCGACCCCATGGAGGCCGCCGGCGTCAACGACCGAGCCCAGCTGGCCGTGGCCGAGGCCGAGCTGCGCGACCGCATCAACGAGCGCTGGATGCGCCGGGGCGTGACCATGTGGGACCCCGAGCGCACCTACGTCGACGCCGATGCCCGCCTCGAGCCCGACGCCGTGCTCCTCCCCGGCGTCGTGCTGCAGGGGGAATGCGTCGTGGGGCCCGGCGCCGAGATCGGTCCGGACTGCCACCTGGTCGACAGCGTGGTGGGGGCGGGGGCGCGGGTCACCAAGACCTCCATGGTGCGGGCCGAGGTGGGGACCGAGGCCACCGTGGGGCCGTTCGCCGTGCTCGGCCCGGGGGCCAAGGTCCCCGACGGCGCCGTGGCGGGGCCCTTCGCCCGCCTCGGGGCGGACACGCCGGCGCTCGACTGACCGCGGCGGCGGGCGCCGCCTGATCCGATCTGCTGGTCCGGACGCCCCGATCAGCTGGTCTGGACGATGAGCACCGAGCACGGTGCCTGGTGGGCGACCGTGTTGGGCACGCTGCCGAGCACCCGCCGCACACCGCTCATGCCGCGGTTGCCCACCACGATGAGGTCGGCGTGCTCCTGCTCGGCCACGCGCACGATGGCGTCGGCGGGGTCGCCGGTCTCGGCGTGGCCCTCCACCCGCACCCCGGCGGCGCGAGCCCGGGCGCACTGGTCGTCGAGCAGGGCCTCGGCCTTGTCCCCGGCCCCGAGGCCCTGGAAGTCCTCGGGGACCCCGGAGGCCTTGACGGGGTTCGGCTTGTACACGGTGACGATGTGCAGCGTCGCCGCCAGGGCCTTGGCCAGCTCGGTGGCGGTGCGGACCGCCTCGGCCGCGGTGGCAGAGCCGTCGGTCCCGACCACCAGCGACGAGTACATGGCCCTCCCCTCGGGCAGCACTCTACTCAGGTGGTGCCCGCCCGCCCACGGGCCGGGCGCCGCCGCCGACCGGCCCGCCGAGGCCCGGCGGCCGCCCGGTGGGCGCCGCCCTGTCCACCACCGGCGGTGGCGCGGTACCGTGCCAGGCATGGAGCTGGTCCCCCGTCGGCACCTCGAGCTCGTCACCGGCCGCTCGCACCCGGCCCTGGCCCAGGAGATCGCCTCGCACCTGGGTGTGGAGCTCGGCGGGACCAACCTGCGCGAGTTCGCCAACGGCGAGATCCACTGCCGCTACGAGGGATCGCTGCGCGGCAGCGACGTGTTCATCGTCCAGACCCACGCCGTGCCGGTGAACGACGCCATCATGGAGCAGGCCATCATGATCGACGCCGCCAAGCGGGCGTCGGCCAAGCGCATCACCGCCGTCTGCCCCTACTACGGCTACTCGCGCCAGGACCGCAAGGCCACCGGGCGCGAGCCCATCACGGCCAAGCTGGTGGCCGACATCCTCCAGGCCGCCGGGGCCGACCGGGTCATGAGCGTGGACCTGCACTCGGGGCAGATCCAGGGATTCTTCGACGTCCCCTTCGACCACCTCATCGCCGCGCCCGTGCTCGTGGACGAGCTGCGCAGCCTCGGGGTGGAGGACCTCGTGATCGTGGCCCCCGACGCCGGGCGGGTGCGGGTGGCCGAGCGCTTCAGCCAGCATCTCGGGGCCGACCTCGCCTTCGTCCACAAGCGCCGGCCCCGGGGCACCCACAACCAGGTCGAGGCGCTCGACGTCGTGGGCGAGGTCGAGGGGCGCCACTGCGTGATCATCGACGACATGATCGACACCGCGGGCACCATCTGCGCGGCGGCCGAGCTCCTGTGCGAGCGGGGGGCTGCCGACGTGTCGGCCATGGCGACCCACGGCGTGCTGTCGGATCCCGCCCTCGAGCGCCTCGAGAAGTCGCCGGTGGCCAGGGTGGTGGTGACCAACACCCTGCCGATCCCCCCCGAGCGCTCGATCGACAAGCTCACGGTGCTGTCGGTCGCCAAGCTCATCGCCGACGCCATCGACGCCGTGTTCGGCGACGCGTCGGTGTCGGAGATCTTCGGCGGCGACAACCTGAGCTGACCGTGGGCTCCTGCCCGACGCCTACTGGTTCGTCTTGAGCGCCGCCCGGAGTTGGCCCGGAGCCGCCACCTCCGGCACGAAGGCCATGGTCAGCGGCTTGAGCTGGTGGAAGCTGCCCGAGCTCGTCGCCTGCAGGTAGACGCTGCCGCTCAGGGGTGGCACCACGCTCGAGGTCTCGGTGGTGGTGCCGTTCACGTCGTAGGAGCCGTTGGCGGGGATGGCCGTGCCGGCGCCGCCGTTGCACTTCCCTCCCGACCACGGGCTCGTGCACACCGCCAGGGTGAGCACGGGGGTGTCCTTCGTGGCGTCGAAGGTCACCGTGATCTGGTAGGTGAGCTGCACCATGGCGACCGTGCCGGTGTTGGTGACCGTGGCCGTCTGGCTGCTGTTGGCGGTCCAGGTGAGCGAGGTCGGGCTCACCGACGCGCCCCAGCTGCCGCTCGTCACCGACTCGGTCGGTTTGGCGGTGCCCTTGAGCACCCCGCCCTCGGCAGCGGCCGGCGCCACCAGCAGGGCGGCGAGCAGGGCGGCCACCACGGCGGCCACCCTGCTCGCTGTGCGCCTGCGCGACACGTTCATCGGACGGAGGCGACGCCTACTGGTTGGTGACGACCGGCGTCCGCTGCTGCTCGGTGAACGTGTAGGTCAGCGTCGTGGACAGACCCTGGATGGTCTGCGCCGGCGGCGTGCCGTTGTTCGACGTCTCGGTGCCGGTCAGGCCCAGGCTCACCTCGACGTGGGCCACCTGCCCGGTCGAGGCCGCCAGCGAGGGGATGTTGAGCAGCGTGGCCGGCGTGGACGCGCTGTTGATCCCGCTGATCTGGGTGGTCGCCAGGATCGGGGTCGTCGTGCCGCCGCACGTGCCCGACGCCAACGTCCACGCCACCGAACACTGGGTCAGCGAGACGCTCAGACCCTCACCGGTCACGGTGCCGTTGGTGAGGGCGTTCACCGGCGATCCCGCCACCCACAGGGTCATGCCCGCGGCCGACGCCAGGGTGCCCGTGTTGTTCAGGTTCACGAACACGTTGTCGGTGTCGCCGGGGGCCATCTTCCCGGTGAAGTTGCTGAAGCCGGCGCCCACGTCGGCGCTGAGGGTCAGGTTGAACGTCCCCGTGGTCACCGAGGACGAGCCGGTGGCGGTGGCCGACAGGCCGGCGTACACGCCCGCCGTCGTGACCAGGGCGATCGACGTGGCGAAGGCCCCGGCCAGGATGACGCGCGCCGGTGTCGACCAGGACGCGACCCTGGCGACGATGCGCAGAGGTCTCATGCGGTGCTCCTTCCGTTCGTTGGGTTGTCTCCTCGAGGCCCGCGTGGATGGGGGCACAGCGAGATCTGGTGGTGACGCCGGGTCACGTAGGCGCACACGCGGCGAGCCGACGCGGCGCTGTGGTGGCAGAACGAGGCCTGCCGGTGCGCGGTGGCGAAGGAGCACGGCGCCGGGGGAGCCGGGGGCGGCGTGGTGCGCCGCCGGCGCGGCGCCTGGGGCGGGACCTTGCCCCGCCCGGGGTCGCGCCTGGCCGCCCGGCGCCGTCGCGACGCCGGGGTGATGATGGCGCGCGATCCCGCTCCGGCGATGGAGAACCCCCCGAAGCCCATGAGGCCCACCCGGGTGGTGCGCTGCTGCAGGTCGAGCATGACCCGTCCCACCTCGGGAACGGCCCAGATGACCTGGGGCACGGTGGCCGAGGTGAGCTGGGCGTGCCAGGGGTCGGGGCGGGGGTTGGCGTCGCCCTTGGTGGTGATGACGGGCCGCTCGGGCGACCCCGACACCGTGACCACGCGGTGGACGTAGCCCGACGCCAAGCCCGGCGGCGTGAAGGACACGATCATCCCGGGCCGCACGTCGGCGGCCGGGATGGGCTTCATGATCACCGCCCACCCCGGGCCGTAGGCGGGGAGCATGCTCCCGGTGCGCACGGGGTCGACGCTCAGGTGCAGGAAGAACACGAGAGCGGCGGCGGTGACGAAGGCCGCCGTGGTCATGAGCGAGAGCCCCGCGCCGCACACGAGCAGGATCTTGCGGGCGCGCTTGGGCCGCACCCGGGCCTGGCGCAACTGGGCACGCGTCAGGCCGGCACCGGCAGCGGTGGCGGCGACGGTCGTCACTACCCAAGGCATCGGCGCCGGCGGGCATGCCACCCAGGGACCGAGGGCCCCCTCGGAGGGGCCCAAGGGCCCGAGGGCCGGCGGCGCGGTGCCGGATCCGGCCCTGCCCACGGGTGTCCGGGGACCCGCCGGGCCCGGGGGGACCGGGCCGCCGGGTCCCCGGCGAACCCCTCGCTCCGTGCCCTCTATGCTGTGACGCCCGATCGATCCGTCCCGAGGAGCACGATCCCATGGCCGAACTCACACTGGTCGCCGAGGCGGGCCGCCCCACCGGCTCCCGGCCCGCCCGGCGGCTGCGCCACGACGGGCGGGTGCCGGGCGTGATCTACGGGCTCGGCATGGAGCCCATCGCCCTGTCGGTGTCGGCCCGTGACCTGCGCACCGCGCTCAGCACCGACGCCGGGCTCAACGCCGTGCTGTCGCTCGAGGTCGAGGGCCGGCAGTTCACCACCATGGCCAGGGAGCTCCAGCGCCACCCCGTGCGGGGCACGGTGACCCACGTCGACTTCCAGGTGGTCGACCCCAACCGCGAGGTGTCGGCCGACGTGGCCATCACCCTGGTGGGCGAGCCCGTCGAGCTGCACCGGGCCGACGGCGTGCTCGAGCAGCACATGTTCGCCCTCACCATCAAGGCCCGGCCGGCCGACATCCCCACCACCCTGGAGCTCGACATCAGCGAGCTCGTGATCGGGTCGGCGGTGCGGGTGTCGGACATCGCGCTCCCGGCCGCCGTCACCACCGACGTCGATCCCGAGACCGTCGTGGCCGCCGGCCAGGCCCCCCGCGTGCAGGGCGAGGCGGCCGAGGGCGAGGCCGCCGAGGGCGCAGCCGAGGGTGCTGCCGAGGGCACCGAGGCGGCGGCCGGCGACGGGTCGGCCGCGGAGAGCTGAGCCATCCGCCGGCTCCTGTCCTCGCCGGGCCGGGGCGCGGCGGCCGAGCTGCTGGTCGTGGGGCTGGGCAACCCCGGCGCCGAGTTCCACCGCACCCGCCACAACCTCGGGGCCGAGACCGTCGAGCTCCTGGCCACGCGGGCCGGTGTCCGGCTGCGGCCCGAGAAGGGCACGCGCGCCCTCGCCGCCACAGGCCGCCTCGGCGGGGGGCCGGTGGTGCTGGCCGTGCCCCAGACCTACATGAACGAATCGGGCCTGGCCGTGGCGGCCCTGGTGCGGCGGTTCCGGCTGCCTGGCCTCGAGCGCCTGGTGGTCGTGCACGACGAGCTCGACCTCCCGAGCGGGAGGGTGAAGGTGAAGGCGGGCGGGGGCACCGCCGGCAACAACGGCCTGCGCTCGATCCACGCCCACCTCCACGACGACGGCTACCTGCGGGTCCGCATCGGCATCGGCAAGCCCCCCGGGCGCGAGGCCGGTGCCGACTACGTCCTCAAGCGACCGGCGCGCACCGAGCGCGCCGTGCTGGACGTGGCGCTCGAGGTGGCCGCCGACGCCGTGGAGCTCATCGCCGCCGACGGGGTGGACGCAGCCATGCAGCGGTTCAACGCCGACAGTGCCGCGCCCTGACCCCGGCGACCGCCGTCCCCGGCGCCGTCGGTAGCCTGCAGCAGTGAGCCTGCAGTCGCTCCCTCCGCTGCTGCGCCACGAGCCCGCCATGCTCGAGACGCTGGCCGCGGGCACCGCCGTGGTGGCCGTGCCCGAGGCGGCCACCGCCTACGTGCTGGCGGGGGTGGCCAGACTGGGTGAGCGCGCACCGTTGCTCGTGGTCACCGCCACGGTGCACGACGCCGAGCGCATCGCCCACGATCTGGCGGCCTTCGCCGAGCCGGAGTCCGTGGCGCTGTTCCCGGCCTGGGACACGCTCCCCTTCGAACGGGTGAGCCCCGAGCTCTCCACCATGGGCGCCCGCCTGCAGCTGCTGTGGCGCCTGCGCCACCCCGACCGGCGCCCCCGCACCGTGGTGGCCCCCATCCGGGCCCTGTTGCAACGGCTCGGTCCCTCCGAGGAGGCCTGGGCGCCGCTGGTGGTGGCGCACGGCCAGCGCGTCGACCAGCACGAGCTCGTGGCGCGCCTGGTCGACCTCGGCTACCGGCGCGAGTACCAGGTCGAGCACCGGGGCGAGCTGGCGGTGCGGGGCGGGATCGTCGACGTCTTCCCCTCCACCGCCGAGCTGCCGGTGCGGATCGACCTGTGGGGCGACGAGGTGGACCGCCTCACGGAGTTCGATCCCGGCGACCAGCGCTCGCTCGCCGCCGTGGAGGCCGTCGAGCTCTTCGGGTGCCGCGAGCTGCTGCCCACCGAGGCGGTGCGCACCCGGGCCGCCGCCCTGGTCGGCGCCGAGCCGTGGGGACGCTCCCAGTGGGAGCGCCTGGCCGACGGCCAGATCTTCGACGGCATGGAGTCGTGGCTCCCCTGGCTGGCGGACCGGGAGCGGGTGCTGCCCGACCTGCTCGACGCCGGCGCCCGGGTGGCGCTCGTCGATCCCCGCCGCATCCGCGACCGCGCCGCCGAGCTCATCGACGAGGAGGGGGCGCTGGCGGAGGCCCTGGCCACCACGTGGAACGTCGCCGCCGGCGGCGCGGCGCCGGGCGAGGCCTTCCCGCGCCTGCACGTCGCCTTCGGGCGCCTGCTGGCCCGCTGCGAGGCCCCCGTGCTCTCGCTGGTCCCGGTGGCCGACTCGCCCGCCACCCCGGCGGTGGTGGCCCGGGGCTTCGAGCCCGTCCACGGCGAGCGGGCGCGCCTCGCCTCCCAGCTGGCCGCCCTGGGGGCCGACGGGTTCTCCGTGACGGTGTGCGCCGAGGGGGCCGGTTCGGCCGGCCGCCTGGCGGCGGTGCTGGCCGAGGAGGGCCTGTCGGTCCCGGTGGTGGAGGCCGACGGCGATCTGGCGTCACCGGGGATGCGCATCGTGGTGGCGCCGCTCGAGCGCGGCTTCGTCATCGGCTCGGTCAAGGTGGCGGTGCTGGCCGAGGCCGACATGACCGGCCGGCGCCGGCCGCACCGGCCCGCCCGGGCGCGGGCCCGTCCCGCCGACGGCTTCTTCGACGACCTCGCCCCGGGTGACTACGTCGTGCACCGCCAGCACGGCGTGGCCCGCTACGCGGGGATGGTCACCCGGACCGTCAACGGCGCCTCGCGCGACTACCTGTTGCTCGAGTACCGGGGCGACGACAAGCTCTATCTCCCCTCCGACCAGATCGACGCCCTCACGCCCTACAGCGGGGGGGAGTCCCCGGCCCTCAACCGGCTGGGGGGCTCGGAATGGCAGCGCACCCGGGCCAAGGCCCGCGCCGCGGTCCACGAGATCGCCACCGAGCTCGTCGAGCTGTACCGCCGGCGGCTGCACAGCGCGGGGTACGCCTTCGCCCCGGACACGCCCTGGCAGCGCGAGCTCGAGGACTCCTTCCCCTACGTCGAGACGCCCGACCAGCTCCGGGCCGTGGAGGACGTGAAGGGCGACATGGAGGCCGAGATCCCCATGGATCGCCTGGTGTGCGGGGACGTGGGGTTCGGCAAGACCGAGGTGGCCGTGCGGGCGGCGTTCAAGGCCGTCCAGGACGGCAAGCAGGCCGCCGTGCTCGTCCCCACCACCCTGCTGGCCCAGCAGCACGCCCAGACCTTCGCCGAGCGCTACGCCGGGTTCCCGGTGCGGGTGGAGATGCTGTCGCGCTTTCTCACCCCGGCCCAGGCCCGGGCCGTGGTGGCGGGACTGGCCTCGGGGCAGGTGGACGTGGTCATCGGCACGCACCGCCTGCTGGCGGGCGACGTGGCCTTCAAGGACCTCGGCCTGCTCGTGGTCGACGAGGAGCAGCGCTTCGGGGTCACGCACAAAGAGGGCATCAAGCACATGGCCCAGGGCGTGGACGTGCTCACCTTGACGGCGAGCCCGATCCCGCGCACCCTCGAGATGGCGCTCACCGGCATCCGCGACCTGTCGCTCATCAACACGCCGCCCGCGGCGCGCCAGCCCATCCTCACCTACGTCGGCGAATTCGAGGAGGCCGCCGTGGTCGAGGCCCTGCGCCGGGAGCTGCTGCGCGAAGGTCAGGCCTTCTTCGTGCACAACTGGGTGCAGAACATCGAAGCGGTGGCGGCGCGGCTGCGCCACCTGGTCCCCGAGGCGCGCGTGGCCGTGGCCCACGGCCAGATGGACGAGGGCACGCTCGAGCAGGTCGTGCTCGACTTCTGGGAGAAGCGCTACGACGTCCTGGTGTGCACCACCATCATCGAGTCGGGCATCGACATCCCCGCCGTCAACACCCTCGTCGTCGACCGCGCCGACCGCCTGGGCCTGGGCCAGCTCCACCAGCTGCGCGGCCGGGTGGGGCGGGCCGGGCAGCGGGCGTACGCCTATCTCCTGCACCCCGCCGACCGGGTGCTCACCGAGGCGGCCTACGAGCGCCTGCGCACCATCGGCGAGCAGACCGAGCTCGGGGCGGGGTTCCGCATCGCCATGCGCGACCTCGAGATCAGGGGGGCCGGCAACCTCCTCGGGCGCGACCAGTCGGGCCACATCGCCGCCGTCGGCTACGACCTCTACGTCCAGCTCGTGGCGGAGGCGGTGGCCGAGATGAAGGGGGAGCCGCTGCGCGCCCCGGTGGAGGTGACCATCGACGTGCCCTCCGACGCCCACCTCCCGCCCGCCTACGTGGCGCGCGAGGACCTGCGCCTCGAGGCCTACCGGCGGCTGGCGGCGGTGGGCACCGAGGCCGAGGTCGACGACATCCGGGCCGAGTGGGCGGACCGCTTCGGTCCCCCGCCCCCGCCCGCCGAGGGGCTCCTGGCGGTGGCCCGGTTGCGCGCCCAGTGCCTGCGGACCGGGGTGCGCGAGGTGTCGGCGGCGCCGGCCCGTCCCGGCCAGGGGCGGGGCACGCCCGGCCGGCGCGGCCTCGTCGCCCGCCTGGCCCCGCTCACCCTGGCGGCCTCGGCCCGGGTGCGGCTGCGGCGGCTGCGACCCGACGCCGTGGTCAAAGAGGACGCCGGCCTGCTCCTCGTGCCCCTCGGGCCCGGCGAGGAGCCGGTGGCCACCCTGATCGAGCTGCTCGAGGAGCTCGTGCCGCCCGCTCCCGAGGCGGCGTCGGCCGGGCACGACGACCGGCGGTCCTCGGGCTAGGGGCCGCCGGCCCCGAATCGTGGGGCGACGGCCCCGCCGATAGAGTGCCCGTTCCGTGAGGCGCCTCCTGCCCCTGCTCGCCGTGGGCGCCCTGGCCGCCTCGGCCACGGCCTGCGACCTGTCGCCGCCCGCGGTGACCGTGGGCGGCGTGTCGGTCAGCCGTTCGACCCTCGACACCCAGCTCTCGGCGGTGGCCGGGAGCGAGGCCGCCCAGTGCGCCCTGAGCGCCCTGAGCGAGCAGAACGGCGCCAGCGTGCCCGACGTGAAGGGGGCGGGGGCCAACACCGTGAGCACCGCCTTCGCCGCCTTCGAGCTCACGGGCCTGGTCCGCCAGTCGCTCGAGCAGCGCGCCCTGGCCGCCCGAGGGGCGAGCGTCGACGCCGCCGACGTCGCCGCGGCGCGCGGCGACTACGAGAACGAGCTCATCGCGGCGTCGTCGTCGCAGCCCGCGTGCTCGATCTCGGGAACGGACCTCGTGGCCCGGCTTCCGTCGGCCTTCCTCGCCGAGCAGGCCCGCCTCCTCGCCTTCGACGAGAAGGTGGAGCAGGTCCTCGGGCACGTCGACGTGAGCACGGCCGCCCTGCACCGCATCTACGACGCCAGCCCCGGACAGTTCACCGAGCAGTGCGTCGACCTCATCGTGGCGAACGACCAGGCCTCGGCGCAGACCCTCCACGACCAGATCGCCGCCGGGACGAGCTTCGCCACGGCGGCGGGCAGCCCCCAGGCCAATACCGCCGAGGGTCCGCCGGGGGGCCAGGAGCCCTGTGTCTACCCCTCGACCATCGCCGCCCAGCTGGGGTCGGCCGTGGCCACGGTGATCAACGGCCTGGCCGTGGGGCAGGTGGCGGCGCCCCAGGCCCTGTCGACCACCAACCCCACGACCGGCCAGGCCACCACCATCTGGCTCGTGCTCGGGCTGCGCCAGCGCCAGCTCCAGCCCTTCGCCGCCATCGAGGCGGGCCTGCGCTACCAGCAGCTCCAGTCCCACCTCTCGACGCTCGACGCCGTGCTCACCCGCGAAGCGCACGGCACCCGCATCGATCTCGACCCGCGCTACGGGACGTGGAGCGCCCGTGGAGGCGTGACGCCGCCCACCCCGCCCCCGGCGTCGTTCGTGCTCAACCCCTCCGCCGCCCAGGGGACGAGCGCAGCGTCGGGCACGCCGGCCATCGGCTGACCCCCCATGGGCGCCTCCCGGCCCCGGCGCGACCTCGGTCCCACGGTGGTGGCGGTGGGCCTGGGGCCCGCCGGTCCCGAGTTCGTCCCGCCCGCCACCCTGACGGCGGTCGCCGCCGCCGCCGCCTGCTTCCTGCGCACGGCGCGCCATCCCGCCGCCGCCGTCCTGGCGTCGCACGCCGCCGGCGCGGTGGCGACGTTCGACCACCACTACGAGGGCCACGACCGCTTCGAGGACGTGTACGCGGCGGTGGTCGAGGATCTGGTGGCGGCGGCGCGCGCCGCCCACGACGCCGGGGCGGGCACCGTGGCCTACGCCGTGCCGGGATCACCGCTCGTGGCCGAGCGCACCGTGGCGCTGTTGCGCGCCGACCCCCGCGTGCGCACCGAGATCGTCCCCGCCCTGTCCTTCCTCGACCTGGCCTGGGCCCGCCTGGGGGTCGATCCCGTCGAGGCCGGCGTCCGCCTGGTGGACGGCACCCGTTTCGCCACCGAGGCCGCCGGCGAGCGCGGCCCGTTGCTCGTGGCGCAGTGCCACCATCGCGAGGTGCTCTCGGCCATCAAGCTGGCCGCCGACGACGTGACCGGCGAGGACGCCGGGCGCGGCGCCGTGGTGCTGCACCACCTGGGCCTCGACGACGAACGGGTCCTGCCGGTGGCCTGGTCGGAGCTGGACCGGGTCCTCGAGCCCGACCACCTGACCTCGGTGTGGGTGCCGGCCGCCGCGCCGGCGGTGGGCGGGGCGCTCGTGGCCCTCGACGAGCTGGTGCGGACGCTGCGCCTGCGCTGCCCGTGGGACCGGCTCCAGACCCACGGCTCGCTCGGGCGGCACCTGCTCGAGGAGGCCTACGAGGCCCTCGACGCCGTGGAGGCGGTGGCGTCGGCCGAGCCCGAGGTGCCCCCGGAGCTCGTCGCCCATCTCGAGGAGGAGCTCGGTGACCTGCTCTTCCAGGTGTACTTCCACGCCCGCCTGGCGGCGGAGTCGGGCTGGTTCACCATCGCCGATGTGGCCCACGCCCTGCACGCCAAGCTCGTGCACCGCCATCCGCACGTGTTCGGCGACACCCGGGCCGACACGCCCGAGGAGGTGGCCGCCCGCTGGGAGGTGCTCAAGAAGGCCGAGAAGGGCCGCACCAGCGTCACCGACGGGATCCCCGCCGCCCTGCCCGCCCTGGCGCTGGCGGCCAAGCTCCAGCGCAAGGCGGTCTCCCTCGGGATCGCCGGCGCC
>Ga0335078_10010587_pt1 | contig 13654 bp, 14 predicted proteins | sample Lox_Sample_32_FD_206711 | JGI IMG/M metagenome (GOLD analysis project Ga0335078, IMG submission 206711) | Soil microbial communities from Loxahatchee National Wildlife Refuge, Florida, United States - Lox_Sample_3.2 | ecosystem: Environmental > Terrestrial > Soil > Wetlands | place: USA...
GGGCCGGTCGCGGCGATCTACGCGCCCGTGGTCGAAACAACGGCGATCTCCTTCGAGGAGACGCCGCCGGGGCCGGGCGAGATCGCCCGGCGGATGCGAGCCAGCCCGCGGCTGCCCTGGCTGGTGGCCGACGACCGCGGCCGGGTCGCCGGGTACGCGTACGCGTCGGCGCACCGGCGGCGGCCGGCCTACCGCTGGTCCGCGGACTGCTCGGTCTACCTCGACCCGGGGTACCGGGCGCGCGGGCTGGGCCGGCGGCTCTACCAGCGGCTGATCGGCGAGGTACGCGGCCTCAGGTACGTGTCGCTGTTCGCCGGCATCGCGCTGCCCAATCCGGCCAGCGTCGGCCTGCATGAGGCGCTGGGCTTCCGGCCGGTGGGCGTGTTCGGCAACGCCGGCTACAAGCTGGGCCGCTGGCGGGACGTCGGCTGGTGGCAGCTTCCGCTGCGCGAGGTGCCGGATGCCCCCGGCGAGCCCCGGCCGTGGGCGCCGTAACCGGCCATGGGCCCCCGTGAGCTGGTCATCCTGGGCAGCGCGAGCCAGGCACCCACCCGGGATCGCAACCACAACGGCTACCTGCTGCGATGGGACGGCGCCGGGCTGCTGTTCGACCCGGGTGAGGGGACCCAGCGGCAGATGCTGCTGGCCGGGGTGCGGGCCAGCGAGATCTCCCGGATCTGCATCACCCACTTCCACGGCGACCACTGCCTGGGCCTGCCGGGTGTGCTGTCACGGCTGTCGCTGGACCGGGTGGCGCACGAGGTGCCGTGCCATTACCCCGCCGCGAGCCAGGCGTATTTCCGGCGGCTGCGGCACGCCGCGATCTACCGCGACGCGGCCGCCATCACCGAGCACCCGGCCGCCGGGGACGCGATGCTGGGCGAGGTCGCGGGCTGCCAGCTCAGCGCGCGTCCGCTCGCGCACCGGGTGCCCGCCATCGGGTTCCGGCTCGCCGAGCCAGACGGGCGCCGGATGCTGCCGCACCGGCTGGCCGCCGCCGGGGTGAGCGGGCCGGACGTCGGCTTGCTGGCCCGGCAGGGCTGGCTGGACGTGGCCGGCCGCCGGGTGGGCCTGGCCGAGGTGAGTGAGCCGCGGCCCGGCCAGCGGTTCGCCTTCATCATGGACACCGGGCTGTGCGCGGCCGTCTTCACGCTCGCGGACGGCGCCGACCTGCTGGTCTGCGAGGCGACCTTCCTCGGCGAGCACACGGCCCTGGCGGCCGAATACGGTCACCTGACGGCGGCCCAGGCGGGCCAGATCGCCGCCGAGGCCGGCGCGCGGACCCTGGTGCTGACGCACTTCTCGCAGCGTTACGCGCACCAGGACCCGCGGCGGTTCGCCGACGAGGCGGGCGCCGTGTTCGGCGGCCGGATCGTGGTGGCCGCCGACCTGGACCGCATCCCCGTGCCGCCGCGCCGGTGACGCGCGCCGCCGCGGCCGGGCCCGGCCTTACTCAGTCGGCTGGCGGGCGAACGCGGCCGGCTCGCGCCCGGCCAGCAGCCAGCCGGCCACCGGCCCCGGCCGCATGGTGAGCACATCGGCCGCGGGATTGACCTGCGCGGCGGAGATCCCGAACGCCTTCAGCAGCGCCGGGGTGGCGACGTAGACCGGGCCGGCGAACTGCCGGCCGGCCGCGGCGTGCATCAGGGTCACGCCGGCCTGGTCCAGCTGCACGAGGTTGTGGGAGCCGAACGCGGCCGCGATGCTCCGCGCGTCCGCCGCCTGGGCCTGCGGGCTCGGCGGCGCCGTCGAGTCCCGGCCGTTCACACCCGCCGGCTTCGGCTGACCCGGCCGCGGCCGCCGGCCCCGGACACACAGCCGCCGCACGGGGCCCGGGCTGGGAGACCACCGTGCGGCGGATGATGGCCGCTGTGCGGCGGATGGGGACGGACCGCACAGCGGACGCGGGGGGTTACTCCAGGACGTAGGTCCCCGGAGCGTTCCCGAGCGGCGGATGTTTCCGGTTGCCGAGGCCGGGCCGCGCCTTCTTCTCATCCCCGGAGCGCGGCAGCAGCCACTCGATCCATTGCGGCCACCAGGACCCGCCGTGCCACTCGGCGCTGGCCTGCCAACCGTCCGGGTCGGAACCGGCGGCCGCGGCGTCCCAGTACCCGTACTTGGCCGTCTTGGCCGGGTTGACGAACGACTGGATGTGCCCGGACTTCACCACGGCCACTTCCTTGCTGCCGCCGAGGATCTGGGTGAGGTTGTAGCACGTCCGCCAGGGCGTGATGTGGTCAGTGGACCCGGCCACGTGGAAGCTGTCGCAGGTGACCTTGGCCAGGTCGAGGGGCTCGCCCAGCGAGGTGATCCCGCCGGGGACGCCCGCGCTGTTGGCCATCGCGATCCTGGAGGTGTCGGCGGAGAACCGCGCGGGCACCGCTGTCGCGTCGTCGTTCCAGGCCAGGATGTCGAAGATGGGCGGTTCCTCGCCCAGCAGCCAGCCGCTGACCGCGTAGTTGAGCACCAGGTCGTTGGGCCGCAGCCAGGCGAACGTGGTCTTCATCACCGAGCCGGGGATGACCTGGCTGGCCGCGGCCGCCTGCTCCAGCATCTTCAGCGACGGCTCCGAGCTCAGCATGCCGACCACGTTCGGGGACGCGTTGGTCAGCATCGTCACCAGGAACGTCGCCGCGTTGACCGAGTTGTCCCCGCGCGCCGCCAGTACACCCAGCACGAGCGCGTTGGTCATGCCGCCCGCGCACAGCCCGAGCAGGTTGACGGTCTCGCTGTGGCTGATGTTCTTGACGACCTCGACGGCACGGAGCACCGAGGCCACGTAGTCGTCGAAGCCCCACTTGCCGTGGCCCAGCTCCTCGCGCGGGTTCCGCCAGCTCACCATGAAGGTGGTGATCCCGTGCTGGACCGCGTACTCGACCATGCTGCGGTCGGGCGCGAGGTCGAGCACGTAGAACCGGTTGATCTGCGGCGGGATCATCAGCAGCGGGCGGCTGCGCACCGTGGGGGTCTGCGGCGCGTACTCGATCAGCTCGAACATCTCTTCGCGGTGGACGACCGCGCCCGGGGTGACTGCGAGCTGCTCGCCCACCTTCATCGCGCCCCTTTTGACCATTCGCGGCATGCCGCCGCTGGCCAGGTCGCGCACCATGTTCTGGGCGCCCTGGAACAGTGACATGCCGCCGGTCTCGAACGCGCGCTTGAGCGCGGCCGGATTGGTGGGCAGGAAGTTGGCCGGGGACAGCGTGGCGGTCATGATGTTGGCCAGGTAGGTGGCGCGCGCGTTCTGCTCCCACGAGCTGTCCACGGCGCCGGCCATCCGGCCGGCCCATTCCTCGAACAGCCGGTAGGTCAGCCCGAGGCTGCGGAAGGCCGGGTTCGTCTTCCACGTCGGGTCCTTGAACCGGGGGTCCTTGGGGTTGAAATCCAGTTCGGACTGGCCGGTGGCGATCTTGGTCAGCTCGCTGACCAGCCACGGCAGCTGCCGGGCCGCCTCGGCGGGGCTCAGCAGTTCCATCGCCGAACCGAACAGCCCGGCGGCGTCCGCCTCGGCGGGCCATCCGCTGCCGACCGGGGGCTCGGCGCGCTCGTCGCCCGAGCGCGCGCTGGGCGCGTCTGCCGATCCGCCGGTGGGTGTGCTGTCGTCGCCTGTCGAGGCCGCGTCGTTGCGCCCCATCGTCCCTCCTCAGCTCCCGGATTCCATGCCTTCACGCTCGCATCCGGTGACGAGAAGCACAAGAGAACGCCGGGGGGTTCACCCTAACTGCGGTCTTCCGTCACGAGTGCCCGGGACCAATGGCCCGTTCGTCCCGCCGATGGCCCGGCCTACCTTCGGCATAGCCGCGTTTGGTGGCCGCTTCCCCGGAAAGCACCTGCCCCTCAACGCTGCGGCAGGCCGTATCCCCGGCCGCCGGCCATGAGGCCTGGCCGCAGCGCATGGTCAAAGGCATGTGGCAGCACGGAAGGAAGGTGAGAAACGTCACCCGTACGACACCACCTCCGCTTGACATACCGTCCAACTTGCTTGATATAGTTAGCAGCAGACACCCGAGGAGGGCAGAACAATGACCGAGACCCAGAACGCCGCGCATGACGTGCAGGGCGAAATCATCAAGACCGTCAACAAGAGCCAGGACGCGGTTATCGAAGCCATCCGTGACTGGGCCGATGCCGTGCAGGCCCTCACGCCGAAGATGCCGCCGGTCAACGTGCCGTTCGGCGAGAAGCTCCCCAAGCCCGAGCAGCTGGTCGCCAGCGCCTATGACTTCGCCGAGCAGCTGCTGTCCAGCCAGCGCCGGTTCGCCGAGGAGCTGGTCCGCGCCACCAGCCCGCTGCTGCCGATCAAGGAGGAGGGCAAGGCCGCCAAGTAAGATACCGGCGCCCTGCCTAGGACGGAACGAGTACGCGCTCCTTACGCACCCGCAGTCAGGCGGACATGGGCAGACGGCGGGCCGGTACACCGGCCCGCCGCCGTGGCGTGCATACCATTCCAGCAGGACACCGGCAGACCTCGCGGGGGCCGATCATGACGGATCCGTGGCAGGCGCAGCGGGAGGCGCTCGGCGCCTTCATCCGCAGCCAGCGGAAACTGGCCAACCTCTCGCTCCGCCAGCTGGCCGACCTCACCAGCCTCTCCAATCCCTACCTCAGCCAGGTCGAGCGCGGCCTGCACCAGCCGTCCGTGCGCGCGCTCAAGTCGATCGCGGACGCGCTCAACGTGTCGGCCGAGACGCTGCTGGCCGAGGCGGGGCTGCTGGACGCGATGACGCCGGCGAAACCGGAGGCGCAGCCGCCGCAGACCGAGGCGGCGATCCGCGCCGACGAGCGCCTCAGCGAGGCGCAGCGGACCGCCCTCATCGCCGTCTACCGCAGCATGCTGGGCCAGGAGTGACCCCCGGCGTCCCCGGCTGGATCTGCGCGGCGTGCGGCAACCACTACCCGGCCGCGGCAGCGCCGCCCGCGTCCTGCCTGATCTGCACCGACGAGCGGCAGTGGGTGCCGCCGTCCGGGCAGCGCTGGACCACGATGGCGGACCTGGCCGCCGGCGGCCGCCGGTGCGGGATCTGGCCGGAGGAACCGGGCCTTTTCGGGATCGGCGTGGACCCTCCAGTCGGCATTGGCCAGCGTGGCCTGCTCGTCGTCACGCCGGGCGGCAACCTGCTGTGGGACCCGCCGGGGTACCTCGACGACCGCGCCGTCGAACGGGTACGCCAGGCGGGCGGGCTGCGCACCGTGACCGCCAGCCACCCGCACTTCTACGGCGCGATGGCCGCGTGGAGCCAGGCCTTCGGCGCGGACATCCTGGTGCCGGAGGCGGACCTCGGGTGGGTGACCCGCCCCGATCCGGCCATCCGGGCCTGGGCCGGGCGGGAGCCGGTGCTGCCCGGCGTCACGCTCGTGCAGTGCGGCGGCCACTTCCCCGGCAGCGCGGTCGTGCACTGGGCGGGCGGCGCGGACGGCGCCGGGGTGCTGCTGACCGGCGACACGATCTTCGTCACGCCGGGCGAGGACCGCATTACCTTCGTCTGGAGCGCGCCGAACCGGCTGCCGCTGCCGGAGCACGCCGTCCGCGGCGTGGTCGGCGCGGTGCTCCCGTTCCGGTTCGACCGGATGTACGGCGGGTGGGCGCCCACCATCCGCACCGGCGCGCGCCAGGTGCTGGAAACCTCGGCCGAGCGGTACATCCAGTTCCTCCGCGGGGAGGCCCCGGCCTGAGGCCGCCGGATGGCCGCGGGAGGCGCTCAGCTCGCTCGGTCCTCCGCGGGCGGGCGCGCGCGCCCCGCCCGCGCCGGGCCCGCGCCGGCCCGCGCCTCGGCCCGGCGCCGCCGGAGGAACAGCCAGGATGCCGCGATCACGGCCACGACGATGATCGCGGCGATCACGTAGCTGATCCCGTGGAAGGCGTTCGCGATCGACTGCCAGTTGCCGCCGGCCGCGTAGCCGGCCAGGGCCAGCCCGGCGGTCCACGGGATGCAGCCGAGCGTGGTGTACACGCCGAACCGTACCGCGGGCATCTCGGCGAACCCGGCCGGCAGCGAGATGAACGTGCGCACGACCGGCAGCAGGCGGCCGATCAGCACCGCCCGCTGGCCGTGCCGGCTGAACCAGCGGCCGGCCCGGTCGATGTCGTGCTCGCGCAGCCACAGGCGGCCGCCCCAGCGCCGCAGCGTCGCCTGGCCGCCGTACCGGCCCACCGCCCAGGCGAAATAACTGCCGGCGACGCTTCCGGCGACCCCGGCCACGATCACGCCGGCCAGGCTGAGCCGGCCGCCGGCCACCGCGCCGGCCGCGAGCGCGCCGCCGAGCGTCATGATCAGCTCGGACGGAATCGGGATGCACGCCGATTCGGCGGCCATGAGCAGGAACACGGCCACATAGCCGTACGTCGCGATGAGGTGCTGCATCGGCTCGCTTCCCCGCCGCCTTCCCCCCGCCCCCAGGTCCAGGGCGGGGAAAAAATCGGGCGTAAGCATTACCGGCCTCGGGCCGGGGCGTGACACAATTCCCTGGGAAGCTTCTACGGCTCCGTAGAAGTTCTGCGCGATTGTAGATGTTACCCCATCCCGGCCGGGAGGCGAACGCGGATTCGTGAGCACAGTCATGAGCGCGGGATCATGAGCAGCGGCGATCACCCCGCCGACGGCGGCTCCCGGCGGGCCTCCGGCGAACTGGAGAACGCGGTGCTGGGCGTCCTGCATGCCGCGGGCGTGCCGCTGTCCCCCGCTGCCGTGCGGGAGCGCCTCGGCAGCGACCTCGCCTACACTACGGTGGTGACCATTCTGTCCCGGCTGCACGCCAAGGGCGTGCTGGAGCGGGCCCGGGCGGGACGCGCCTACCTGTATGCCCCGGTCGCCGACGAGCCGGGGCTCGCGGCCCGCCGGATGGCGACCGTGCTGGCCGCGGAGCCGGACCGCGAGGCCGTCCTGGCCCGGTTCGTCTCCGGCCTTTCCGAATCGGACGAGCAGCTGCTGCGCCGCATGCTCGGGACCGAGGACACCGGCCGGGACTGAGGAGCGCCGCCGTGGACCTGGCCATCATCCTGCCGCTCGCCGCGCCCCTCGGCGCGGCCGCGGGGGCGCGCCCCATCGCCAGCCGGCTCCCGCCGCAGATCGCTACCTGTCTGCTGACCGGCGCCGCGGTGGCCCTGGCCGCGCTGAGCACGGCCGTCCTTGCCCTGCTCGCCTGCACGCTGCTGCTGCGCGTCCCGCTGGTGGCCACGCTCGGGCACATGTCGGGGCAGGTGTTCCGGCGCAAGGACCCGGCCTCGCTCTCCGCCTCCGTCGGCGCCGCCGCCCTGCTCGCGGTGGCCACCGCGGCGGCCTGCCGGGCCGGCTGGCGGCGGGCGCGGGCGCTGGTCTCCGCCGCCCGGCACGCGCGCTGCCTGCCCGGCTCCAGCCAGGTCGTGGTGGTGCCGGAGGGTGTCGCGGACGCATACGCGGTGCCCGGCTGGCCGGGCCGCATCGTGGTCACGGCCGGCATGCTGGACGCCCTCGAACCGGACGAGCGGCGCGTCCTGCTCGCCCACGAGCACACGCACGCGCGCAGCCACCACTACCTGTTCACCGCGCTCAGCCATCTGGCGGCGGTGGCCAACCCGCTGCTGCGGCCGGTGGCGGCGGCCGTGACCTACACGGTGGAGCGGTGGGCCGACGAGACTGCCGCCCGGGCCTGCGGCGACCGCCGCCTGGCCGCCCGGGCCGTCGGGAAGGCGGCGCTCGCCTCCGCCTACCGGCCGGCCCCCGGCCCGCGGCCGGCCGCGCTGGGCATCACCGGGCCGCTCGCGGCGCGCGCCGCGCGGCTGGGCACGCTGGCCAGGCACGGCTGGGCGACCGGGCTCGGCGAGGTGTTCGGCGTCGGGGAGGCCGGCCCGGTGCCGCGCCGGGTGGCCGCGCTGCTGGCGCCGCCGCCGCGGGTCCGCCCGCTGCTGGTGGCCGTGGTCGCGGCGGTGGTGCTCATCTCCGGCGTGGCGGCCCTCGACGCAGCCCGCGACCTGCACTCGGTCGTCGAGCTCGCGCAGGCCCAGGTCTTCTCCGCGCGTTCCTGACGCCGCTGCCGCGCCGCCCGGGCCAGATACCCCCGGGCCCGTGGCCCGCACCAGGCAGGGCGGACGAAGCGGGCATGGCGAAACGCGCCTGACCGCTCCAATTTCTAATCAGCCTCTTCCGCCGCCTCAGCCGCCTCAGCCTTCTCCGCCGCCTCCGCCGCCTCAGCCGCCTCCGGGGCCGGGCGGAAACAGGGCAGGTCTGCGCCGGCGACCGGCCGCACGGTCATCCGGACCCGCATGCCGACCTCGACGTCCCCGGTCCCGACGATCCGGGTCATCATCCGGGCGCCCTCATCCAGGTCGACCAGGGCGACGGTGAACGGCACCTGGCCGGCGAAGTCGCCGAACCCGCGGTGCACCACCGTGTAGGAGTAGATGCGCCCGGTGCCGGCCGCGGTGAACCAGCCCAGCGGGCCGCCGAAGCAGTGCGGGCAGACCGCGCGCGGGTAGAAGACCGCCCGCCCGCACGCCGCACAGCGCTGCAGCCGCAGCTCGCCGGCCGCGATCCCGTCCCAGTACGGCTTGGTGTCGGCGTCCGGAACCGGCTTCATCGGCAGCTCTCCTCGGGGTTCTCGGTGGGTGCGGGCGGGTCAGAGCGTCCCGAGGATCACGGTGGCGGCCGAGGACAGCACCCCGCCGGTGCCGTGCACCAGCGCGAGCTCGGCGTCCGGCACCTGGCGGGCCCAGGCGAAGTCCCCGCGCAGCTGCCGGACCGCCTCGATGAGCAGGAAGATCCCGTACATCCCGGGATGGGTGCAGGCCAGGCCGCCGCCGTTGGTGTTCATCGGGAACTCACCGCCCGGCGCGGTCCGGCCGCCGGCCACGAAGTCCTTGGCCTCGCCCGGTGGGCAGAACCCGAGCGATTCCAGGGTGAGCAGGACGGTGATCGTGAACGAGTCATAGATCTCTGCCACGTCGATGTCGTCGACGGTGGCGCCGGCCATCTTCAGGGCGGCCGGGCCGCTCTGCGCGGCCCCGGTGACGGTGAGGTCCGGCATGGACGGGATCGAGGCGTGGGTATGGGTCTCGCCGTGCCCGAGGATCACCACCGGTTCGGTGGCGACGTCCGGCCAGCGGTCCTCGGCGGCGATGACGACCGCGCCGCCGCCGTCGGTGACCAGGCAGCAGTCGAGCTTGTGCAGCGGGTCGCAGATCATCGGCGAGTCCAGCACGTCGCCGGTCGTGATCGGGTCACGGAGCAGGGCACGGGGATTGAGCCGCGCCCATTGCCGCGCCGCCACCGCGACCTGCGCCAGGTCCTCGCCGGTGGTGCCGTACTGGTGCATGTGCCGCCGGGCGGCCAGCGCGTACGCGCCGACCGGCATCGGCAGCCCGTACGGCAGCTCAAACTGCGCCGTCAGCTCGGCCGGCCGCGCCGTGTCCCGGCTGCGGCCGGTGCGCTGGGTGCTGCCGTAGGTGATCAGGGCGACGTCGATCAGGCCGGCCTCGATCGCCGCGGCGGCGTGGCCCGCGTGCGCCTCGAAGGAGGAGCCGCCGATGTTCGTGCTGTCGGTGTACCTCGGCTGGATGCCGACGTATTCGGCCAGCGTCATGGCCGGCGCCCAGCTCCACTCGCCGGCCGTGAACACCGCGTCGACCGTGTCCCTGGTGAGGCCCGCCTCCGCGAGCGCCGCCCGCGCGGCGAGCGCCTGCTGGGACAGCACGGTCAGGTGAGGCGTCCGGCCGATGTCGGATTCGGCCACTCCGACGATCGCGGCGCGGCGGGCGGTCATGCGCGGGCTCTGGCAGCGTCACCGTTCATGCGATCGTTATGCCCGGATCCCGACCGCTATTCGCCGACGCCGCCGGGTTTTGACGTGACCGCGCAAAAGGCCCCGGTCGTCGATGTAGCCCACGTGCGGCGGGCGGCCGTCGTCCCGGGCCTGGCGGGCCATGGCGGGACGGCGCGGGGCGGCGCTGAGACTGCGGCCCGTAGCGCAATTGCTCTAGCGCCAGCCGCCCGGAGGGCCGCCCGGGCCCCGACGCGGGTGGCGCCCGGTGCCGTCGTCCCGGGCGGGCCGCGGGTCGTCCGGGTAGCCGCCGCGCTGGCCGGCGGGGGTGCCGGGGTAGGAGCGGGCCGCATGGCCCGCGGCGGGGACGCGGGCGGCGGCGTGCACCCCGGGCCGGGGGCCGCCCGGGCCGGCCGGGGCGGCCGGGGCGGCCGGGGCGGCCGGGACGTCGCGGCGGGTGGCGGCCAGGAAGGCGACCAGGCAAAGGATGGCCAGCGCGAGGACCAGGGCCACCGGGCCGTCGCCCAGGCCGAGGCCGCCGGCCGTGCGCGGCTTGCCGAGGTAGTCGGCGAACGAGGCGCCGAGCGGGCGGGTGGCCACGTAGGCGAACCAGAACGAGAAGATGGCGTTCCAGCGCAGCAGCCGGTAGCCGGCCGCCGGGATGGCGATCACCGCGGCAAACAGCACCCCGGACGCGAGGTAGCCCAGGTGCAGGGTGACCGCGGTGAGGTCGCCGAGCGCGGTGCCCATCGCGAACGTCGCCACCACGGCCAGCCAGTAGAAGATCTCCCGGCGCGGGGTGTCGACGCTGTGGATGGACAGGGTCTTCTCGGTCCGGCCCCAGGCGATGAACACGGCGGCCAGGACCGCCGCGTACAGGATGCTGGAGGCGGTGTACGGGACGCCGAATCCGACGTGCAGGACGTCGGCGGCCATCGTGCCGAACACGCCCACCATGACCACGGCCAGCCAGTACGTCCCCGCGATGTAGCGGCGCACCGAGAACTGCGCGGCCAGCGCGGCCACGAAGAACACGAAGCCGAGGCCGACGGCGGCCACCGGGTTGATCGCGTGCACGAGGTAGTCGGACGTCGATTCGCCCAGTGCCGTGGACAGGGCCTTGATGATCCAGAACCAGACGGTGATCTCGGGTACCCGGAGCGCGCCCGGGGCCGTGAGCCAGGCGCGGGATCGGCGATCGGTAGTCACCCGGCCAGTGTAGAAGCCTTGTAGAAACCCGGCCGCCGCGCGCCGGCAAACAATGCGCTACAGCCGCCCGCGCCGCCCGGCCGGGCCGGGCGGCGCGGCGGGGCACGCGAGGCCGGGCCTCAGGACAGGCGGCGGCGGACCAGCCAGAAGCAGGCCCAGGCGAGCAGGATGGCGGCGGTCAGGAAGATGCCCAGCTCGATCCACTGGAACGTCCAGTACCGGCCCGCGGGCTGGTAGAGGATCACCTGCCGGAGGTTCATCTGGGCGAGCGCGTTGATGCAGGGCTGGGGGCCCTGCTGGCTCTGGCAGGCCGCCGGGGGCGCGCCCAGGTGGGTTGAGCCGGCCGCGGTGACGACCGTGCTGGAGATGATCCACGCGCCGGGAAGGTCCGGGCTGCCCGCGAACACCTGGACCAGGCTGCCATCCTGGTTGATGCCGAACCCCTGGATGACCGAGGCGGTGAGCGGCGCCGAGACGCGGACCGGCCTGATCAGGTGCGGCCGGATCCCCAGCGGGAAGGCGATCTGCACGGCGGCGAAGACCACCAGGGTGAGGGCCATGGCCGGCACGGCGCGCCGGGCAAGCAGCCCGATCAGCACGCCGAGCGCGAACGCGAACGCCGCGTAGCCGATGGGCGCGATCCCCCGGGTACCGAAGGCCACCGGGAAGAACCGGCTCTCGAAGCCCCCGACCGACTGGATCGTGGCGGCGTGGTCGATGGGGCTGGCCCACCAGCCGAGGACGAGGCTCAGCAGCCCGGCGGCGGCCATGCTGGCCAGGCCGAGAATGCCCAGCTTGACGGTGAGCCAGCGGTCCCGGGTCACGCTCTGGTTCCAGGCCAGCCGGAACGTGCCCGTCTCCAGCTCGCGGGAGATCAGCGGCGCCCCCCCAGAACAGGCCGATCACCCCGGGCAGCACGACGACGAGGGCGGCCCCGAGAAGATAGACCAGATGGTAGGGCCGGTCCGCGTTCAGCGAGGTGAGGAACGAGCCGCCCGACGCGCCGCATCTAGGTTCCTAGCACATGAGAACTCTGCGGGGATGCACGTGTCAACGCACATCGCGCCGGTTAGGATGCGGCTTGACCAGAGCCGAACGAGATGAACCGGAACGGGCCGCCACGAACGTCGCCAGCAGGCTCGTGGCGCTGACGGCCGCCGTGGCCGTGATCGCCGCGGTCCTCGTCACCGGGGCCGGGGCCCTGCGCACGTCCCGCGCGCCCGCGCTGCTGACCGAGGGCATCGCGGCCGATCCGTGCGCGCCGCAGCGCGTCGTCATCGTCCCGGCGCGCCACGGCGCCCGCTGGGACGGCGATGCCAGCGACGTCCTGCTTCCCGGCTCCCGGGCCGCGGCCGGGTGCGCACCCGCGGCCCTGGCCGCGAGCCGGCACTGGCTCGCGGCCGGGACGGTTCCCGGGCAGACCCCGGCGGCGGGGTCCATGGCGCAGCGCGCGCTGCTGGATCTGCACCTGTCCACCCGGCCGGACGGCGCGGTCGTCGCGGGCTGGTACCCCGGCTGGGATTACGCGTGGCCGCGCGACTCGAGCTGGGTCGCGGCCGCGCTAGCGGTCACCGGGCACGGGGCGGACGCCTACCGCGTGCTGTCCTTCCTGCGGCACGATCAGAGCCGGGACGGGACGTGGGCGGCGCGGTACCAGGCGGACGGCGGCGGCCCCGTCCGCGACGGCCGCCCGGCCGAACTGGACGCGGTCGGGTGGGTGCCGTGGGCGGCCTGGTCCTGGTACGAGACGGCCCGCCCGGCGCGCAGCGAACTGGCCGGGCTGTGGCCGATGGTGAGCGCGGCGGCCGGCGCGGCGGAGCGGGCGCTGGACCCGGGCGGCCTGCCCGCCGCGGCGACCGACTACTGGGAGGACGGCTCGCAGGTGACGCTGGGCACGGCCGCCCCGCTGCTGGCCGGCCTGCGCGCCGCCGCCGCCCTCGCGGACGCGCTCGGCCGGGCACGGGCCGCTCAGGACTGGGCCAGCGCCGCGGCGCGGCTGGACCGGGCGATCCAGGTGTCGTTCGGCTGCTACGGGTTCAACCGGCTGCCGGACGACGCGTCCGCGCCGGACGCGTCGGTCACGTTCCTGGGGCCGCCGTTCGGGCCGGGCAGCACCGGCCTTGACCGGGCCGTGGACGCGGCCGAGCACGCGCTCACGCTGCCCGGCGGCGGTGTCCGGCCCGGCGCCGGCTGGCCGGGGAACCCGGCCATCGCGTGGACCGCGGAAACCGCCTTCTTCGCGCTGTCCGACGCCGCCACCGGCGCTCAGGGCCGGGCCGCTGACCTGCTGTCCTGGCTGGCCGCGCACAGGACGCCGCTGGGCGCGCTGCCCGAGCAGGTGACGGCCGCGGGCCAGCCGGCCTCGGTGGCCCCGCTGGCCTGGACCGACGCGGCCGTCCTGCTCGCGCTGGAGGCGCAGGCGCACCGGGTGCCCACCACGCCGGTCCCGCCCGGCAGCCCGCCGCCCGGCGCGCGCGGGTGCCTGCTCCCGCCGCTCACCGTCGTGGGCCGTTAGGGCCGGTCAGTAGCCGCCGTGATGGTGGCGGCGGCCACCGGGGAACCCGCCTCCGGCCGGGGACGTCGCGGTGGGCACGGGCGACGTGCCGGCGGCCGGGGCGGCCGGGGCGGCGGGGCTGGCCGCGGTGCCGTTGCTGTCCCAGCTGACGGAGAAGGCGTTGCCGTTGGTGAGCGCCGACGGGGTGGCCTCGGTGAC
>Ga0335078_10010588_pt1 | contig 13654 bp, 12 predicted proteins | sample Lox_Sample_32_FD_206711 | JGI IMG/M metagenome (GOLD analysis project Ga0335078, IMG submission 206711) | Soil microbial communities from Loxahatchee National Wildlife Refuge, Florida, United States - Lox_Sample_3.2 | ecosystem: Environmental > Terrestrial > Soil > Wetlands | place: USA...
TGACGGACAGCTGCTGCCCCGTGACCTGGAACAACAGCGCTCCGAACAGGTCCAGGTCCGGCAGCCGTGACACCCGCCACTGCTGCGGGTCGAAGGCAGGCCGATCGTCGATGATCCGGGCAAGCACGGGATCGGCGTCGCGCAAGTAAGAGCGTGCCTGACACAGCCACTCGGCGCGGCTTGGATCATCGGTCACCGAGTCCGCTCCCTCCTCTGCCTGGGGTCGGCCATCGCCTGCCCGTTGAACTCGGGTGTGGCCGCGGGCGGTTCCGCGCGGCTGGTCGTGGCGGTGGCCTGGCGGACCGCGTGCAGCAGCGCCAGCCAGAACCGCTGGGCGTCCTGCTGATCGCGGGGCACCTGCACGAGGGCGAGCCGATGCGGCCGGGGCCGAGATGATCGGCACCTTCCCGCCGCCGCGCCGTCAAGAGCCGCGAGAAGATCGCCCCGGTCGATCAGCCGTGGAGTTGCTCCAACCACGTTAAGAGCGAATCGCCTGGATCCGGTGAGGGCATTTCACCTGGCCTGCGGCAAGTGTGGATGCGTCGAGAAGTCACGCACGCCGCCAGGGGACGTGCCCGCAGATTCCAGGGAGATACCGTGACATCACCAGCCTCCGGTGCCGCCGACCTGCCCGAGCACGCGCCGATCCCCCGTCCGCGCTCGGCCCGACCCTTATACTACCAGGGGTATCACGTCGGACGCGTGGAGCGAAACCTGTACTGGGTCACCGACGGCGTCTACAACTCGGCGTTCCTGGCCACGCCGCTGTGGCCGATCGTCGCGGTGGCAGGGGTTTCCGGCTCCGGCAAGACGTCGCCGGCCATCGGCACGCTGTACGCGGAGGGCATGCACCGGTCACGGTGCTGGTGCGGCGGTGGCGGGCGAGACTGAAGAGACGGCCGTTCTGGACCAGATTTCTAAATACCGTGGAATATCTGGGAAGACACTCGTCCCGGAGATCAGGATCCACAATACCGGTGGGGTAAATGGGGCATGATTGGCAGTAAGCGAATTCCGGGCGCTATGGTGCGGGGGCCGGTCGCACACAAGCTCGCCGCTCACGACGTGGCGCGGGGCAGGTGGGATACAAGCCCTATTACGAGTGCGTCAGGCAGGCGCTGGGCCGAGGGAGGCGTGCATCTCCCAGCTCAGGACCCTCGCTGGGCCTGGTGCCTGACGTGACGGTAGCGTGCGGGACGCCCGGTCAAGAGGCGAGGATGAAGGCGGCCCACTCATCGGTTACCAGGCTCGGCACGAGCAAAGAAGGGCTGGCCATGACCGCAGCGAGCCGACCGCGGCTTGTCACGCTCCGCTCCGGTGACGTCGTACGGATAAGGCAGGTGCGGCCGGATGACGCGGCGGCGCTGGTCCTGGCGTACGCGAACCTGGGCGAGCAATCCCGCTACCGGCGGTTCTTCACGGTCATGCCCGAGCTTCCTGACGCGACCCTGAGGGCGGCGGTCGAGGTCGACCACGTCGACCACGAGGCGCTGGTCGCCCTGCCGCTGCTGTCGGCCGAGATCGTCGGAGAGTGCCGGTTCATCCGCCTGGCTGAGCAGCCCGATACCGCAGAGGTAGGGGTGACCGTGGTCGATGCCTGGCAGGGCCGCGGCCTGGGATCCGCGCTTCTCGCGTGCCTGAGCGAGCACGCTCTCGGGGCCGGGATCGAGTACTTCACCGCCGAGATCCTCGCCGAGAACCGGACCATGCTTGCACTGCTGCCCGGGCTTGGCCAGGTGGAGACCGAATCGCACGGCCCGGTGGTCACCGCCCGCGTGGAGCTTGCCGAGCCGTCCCGCCCGGACTTCCTCGCGCTGCTTGCCGCGGCGGCGCGCGGTGACATTGTCGTTCTTCCCGTTCTTCTCCGCCGGCTGATCCGGGTGCCGGAGGGGCTGGCTCACATCGTGCGGCTGCCGGTGAGTACCGCGCTCAAAACCTGGCGGCAGGGTCCTCGGACTCCCGATTCCCCGGACGCGTAACGCTCCGCTCGCGGCTGATCGCTCTCGGGTCGGCTGGAGCACGGACGAGCCCAGCCAATGGCTGGCCCGCAGCGCGAGTTCCACGTCATGCTGGTTCCCGCCGACCGGCCGGCCGATGCTCTCCTCGGCCTTGCGGATCCGGTACTGAACGGTGTTCTTGTGCAGTACTAGCCGTTCGGCCGTCGCCTTGTAGCTGCCCCCGGTTTGCAGGAATACCAGAAGGGTGTCACGCAGCCGGGCGTGGTGCTCGTCGTCGGTGGCCAGGCCCGCCAGCGTACTGAGCACCCAGGCCCGCAGCAGGTCCGGGGAGCCGAGCATCATCGCCACCGGTGCGACCTCGCCGAACGCTACGGCACGCGGCGCCGGAGATCCCGCGGCCAGCGCGACGGACTGGGCGGCGATCGCCTGCCGGTGGGTCAGGCGGAACCCCGCGGTGCCACGAGCCGCATCGCCGAACGCGAAGTGGATGTCACCGTCAACGCCGACCGCGCTCGCCCCGGCGGCGTCGAACGTGTCCCGGATCCCCAGCGGCAGCCACGCCCACGCGCTCGATTCGTCGCGCGGCAGGAAGACGGGATCGCCCGAGCTGGCCACGTGCGCGGCCACGTGGCCGATCGCGCGCTCGAGCCTGGTGACGTTGTCGGCTCCGGCCGTGGCGTCGCCAGCCCAGCAGACCAGGCCCACATGGTACTGGCGCAGCCGGTAGCCCAGGGTGGCCTCCGTCGCGGTTACGTTGATCCGCTGGCCAGATAGCAGGTCGCGGATCCTGGCGCTCCGCGCGGCGCTGCGGTTCCGCAGCCAGTTCTCCCGTTCGCGCGCATAGGCCGCGACGATCTCCTCCGACGTCTGGTCGACGTAGCCGGCCACGATCTGGGACATGCCCAACGTGGCGCCCGTGATCAGCCGGGCGTTATCCGTCTGCTGAGCCAGCTCCCTGAGCAGCCAATCCAGGAAAAGGGCGTGCCCGACCCGGTAAGCGCGCAGCAGCGCGGTCAGCGCCGTGCCGCGCTGTGCCCGCCGGCGGGCGTACGCCAGGGACGCGGCCGGGGCCTGCACGGCGCTCAGGTCGATCTGGTGCTGCATGATCTGCAGGCAGGTTTCGACGTTGCTGTGCACGCTCGACGAGAGCAGGGCGAGCACCGGCTTGTCGTCGTCCAGTTCGGGGATCTCCCGCAGGATCACCTCGTAGACATCTTCCGACACCGCGGTGAGCCGCAGGGTGACCGCGGCCGCGACATCCGCTATCAGCTCGGCGATCGCGGGACCAACGATTTCCACCTGCGGATTCTGACACATTCCGCCCCGCATGCCGAGGGGCAGCCGATAGCCCGCGCCGCGCCGCACCGCCTAGTCGCTGGCAGCGGGCGCGGTCGCGGGCCGCGTCGAGCACTATCCGAAGGGGGAACCGCCTGTCAGGCGGTCAGCAGTTGGTGAGCTCGGGGCTCTGGTTGAGAAGCTGGGCGCGGGCGGTGGTGAACTCGGTCAGGGCCTGCCAGGCGTCAGGGCGGAACACGGCGGCGCGATGGCAGTTCTGGAAGGCGAGCCGGACGCCGAAGTGGCGTTCGGCAGCTGCGCGCATGGCATCGCTTGCCATCATCCGAAGCAGCTGGCCGCGGGCGGCCTCGTCCGGCGGCGGCACCTGGTTGTCGGCGCGGTCGGCGCCGGTCGCGTGCAGCTCCCCAGCCAGGTCGCTGACGAGCTGCCAGGCGTAGGGCAGCGAGGACTGGATGCAGGCGGCGAACGCGGCGTCGTCGACGTCGCCGTGACGGGCCCGGTCGAGCAGGTCCGCGGGGACGGTCAGGGACATGGCTGGTCCTTCCTATGTAGCCGGTTGGGTATGCCACGCCAGCCTAGATAATAATGATTTTCATTTCCAGTAAGCTCGGCGATCTACTGATGCCGGACCGCGCACACGCGGTCGGGGATCGCGGTCATGACCGGCTGCAGCACCGACGAGCCGAGCCACTGGGTAGCGCGCAACGCCTGTGCCCGCGGGACCACACGTCGCCCGCGGTTCGTGACCGGCGACCAATGGAAGAATGCGCCCCGCGGCCTACGCTCGGCTGATAATGAGTGCTGACACCGATTCGACCAGGCCCAGCGCGGAGGACGCCGCCGCGGCCCCGCTTGACCTGCTGCTTACCGACGCGGCCACGGGCATGCTCCGCCGGGTGAACCCGGGCGGCGCGGGCCTGCGCCTGGCCGGGGCGCTGGCCGCCAGGCCGCGGCTCGTCGCCGGGCGGGGGCGCCAGCTGCTCGGCGAACTTGGCCGCATCGCCGTGGGCACCTCTCAGGTGCGGCCGTCCCGGCGGGACCGCCGGTTCGCCGACCCGGGGTGGGCGGGCAACCCGCTGCTGCGCCGCGCGATGCAGGCGTACCTGGCCGCGGCAGAGACCGCCGAGGGCGTGGTGGCCGAGGCCGGCCTGGACTGGTCCGACTCCGAGCGGGTCGGGTTCGTGCTGACCAACCTGATCGACGCGCTGGCCCCGAGCAACAACCCGCTGCTGAACCCCGCCGCGGTCAAGGCCGCGGTCGACAGCGGCGGTGGCAGCATGCTGACGGGGCTGCGGCATTTCCTTGCCGACATGGCGGTGCCGCCGCGGGTGCCGTCGATGGTCGAGCCCGGCGCGTTCGAGGTGGGCGTGGACCTGGCCGTGACGCCCGGGGCGGTGATCCTGCGGACCCCGGTGTTCGAGCTGATCCAGTACCGTCCGGCCACGACCGCGGTCCGGCAGGTCCCGCTGCTGATCGTCCCGCCCGTGATCAACAAGTTCTACGTGATGGACCTGGCACCCGGCCGCAGCATGGTGGAGTACCTGGTCGGCAGCGGCATGCAGGTGTTCATGATCTCCTGGCGGAACCCGGACGCACGGCATGCGAAATGGGATCTCGACACGTACGGGCAGGCCATCCTCGATGCCATGGACGCCGCCGCGCGGATCGCCGGAAGCGAGCAGGTCGCGCTGGCCGGGGCCTGCTCAGGCGGCATCATCGCGGCGATGGTGGCCGCGCACCTGGCGCACGTCGGCCAGCAGGACAGGATCGCGGCGCTCACCCTCCTCGTCACCGTGCTCGACCAGGCACGCGCGGGCCTGGCCAGCGCGGTCATCGACGAGCGGAGCGCGGAGGCGGCCGCGGCCGCGTCCAGGGCCCGCGGCTACCTGGACGGCCGGTCGCTGGCCGAGGTGTTCGCGTGGCTGCGGCCGAACGACCTGATCTGGAACTACTGGGTCAACAACTACCTGCTCGGCCGCAAGCCGCCGGCCTTCGACATCCTGTTCTGGAACGCGGACACCACCCGGATGGCCGCGGGCCTGCACCGGGACTTCCTCGAGCTGGGCGCCGCCAACGCACTGGTCAGGCCGGGCGGGGCGAGCATGCTCGGCTCACCGGTCGACCTGGCCGCGATCGACAGGGACAACTACCAGATCGCCGGGATCACCGACCACATCTGCCCGTGGCAAAGCTGCTATCGGTCCACCCAGCTGCTCGGCGGCCGCACCCGGTTCGTGCTGTCCACCAGCGGGCACATCGCCGCGATGGTCAACCCGCCCGGCAACGAGAAGGCCCGCTACCAGATAGCCAAGCAGTGCCCGGAAGACCCGCAGCAGTGGCTGCACTGGGCGGAGACCTGCCACGGATCCTGGTGGCCTGACTACGCCTCCTGGCTGGCCGAACGCTGCGGGGAAGAGAGGGCCGCGCCCGCGGAACCGGGCGGCGGCGGGCTGGCACCGATCGGCGAAGCGCCTGGCACGTATGTCTACGACCATTGACACGTCCGGGCCCGGGCCGACCGGGGACGACCGCCCGCGATCCGGCCTGGGTCGGCTGCTAGGCCGGCGGCGGCACGGCGGGTCGACCGGCCCGGCCGAGCGGATGAGGATCCTGACGGTCGGCGGCCGGGGCCTGCGCGTCTCGGTGCGGGAGGGGGCCGCGGGCTGGCCGCCGCTGCTGCTGTGCAACGGCATCGGCGCGAGCCTGGAGATGTTCCAGCCGTTCGTCGACGCGCTCGACCCGCGGCGCCCGGTTATCCGGTTCGACATGCCGGGTATCGGCGGCTCGCCGGCCCCGGTCGTCCCCTATCACCTGACCACGCTGCCGTCGCTGCTGGCCGGCCTGCTCGACCAGCTCGGCTATGAGCAAGCCGACGTGCTTGGCATCTCCTGGGGAGGCGGGCTCGCGCAGCAGTTCGCGCTGAGCCGCCCGGACCGGGTGCGCCGCCTGGTGCTGGTGGCGACCGCGCCCGGCGCGCTGATGGTTCCGGGGAATCCGCGGGTCCTGCTGCGCATGCTCACGCCGCGACGCCACCGGGACCCGGGATACGCAGCTCGCATCGCCGGCCAGCTGTACGGGGGCAGCGCGCGGACAGACCCGCTGGCAGCTCGTGATCTGCTGCACGCCACCACCCGCCTGGGCCCGGCCCGGGGCTACCTCTATCAGCTGATCTCCGCCATCGGGTGGACCAGCCTGCCGATGCTGCCGAGGCTGCGGCCGCCCACCTTGATCCTGGCCGGTGACGACGACCCGATCATCCCGGTGGTCAACGCGCGCATCATGCACCGGCTGATACGACGCAGCCGGCTGCATGTCTACCACGGCGGCCACCTCGAGCTGGCCGCGGACGCGGGACGCCTGGCCGGCGCGGTCGAGGCGTTCCTTGGCCCGGGAGGAGCCGACGATGACACAGGTCAGTAGCGAGCATCTCGGGGAGTCCCTCGGGACGGACTTCTTCTCCGTCCGCGAGCAGTTCACCGACGAGCAGTGGGACCACTTCATCACCGTCCGGCGGTTCGTCGACGAGGAGGTCGTGCCGGTAGTCGGCCAGTACTGGGAACGGGCCGAGATCTGCTGGCCGCTGGTCCGGCGGCTGCCCGAGCTCGGCATCGTCGGCGAGGACATCAAGGGATATGGCTGCGCCGGGATGAGCCCGATGGCGTGCGGCCTGGTCACGATGGAACTGCACCGCGGCGACGGCAGCCTCGGCGTGTTCCTCGGCGTGCACGCGGGCCTGGCCATGCTGTCGATCGCGATGTGCGGCTCGGAGGAGCAGAAGGCGCGCTGGCTGCCGGGCATGGCCCGGATGGACAAGCTGGGCGCCTTCGCGCTGACCGAACCGGACCACGGCTCGGACTCCGTCGCGCTGGAAACCTCGGCAAGGCGCGACGGCGACGGCTGGGTGCTGAACGGCCGCAAGCGGTGGATCGGCCTGGGCAGCATGGCCGACCTGGTCGTGGTCTGGGCGCGCAACACCGAGGACGGCCAGGTCAACGGGTTCGTCGTGGAGAAGGGATCGCCCGGCTACCAGGCCGAGGTGATCGAGGGAAAGATATCGCTGCGCTCGGTATGGCAGGCCGAGATCACGCTGGAGGGCGTGCGGGTCCCGGCCGAGAACAGGCTGCCGGAGGCTCGCTCGTTCAAGGACACCACCCGCGTCCTCGCCACCACCAGGAGCACCTGCGCCTGGGCGGCGCTCGGCCACGCCACCGCCGCCTACGACGCCGCGCTGCGGTACGCGCTGGAGCGGCGGCAGTTCGGCGAGCAGCTGGCCAGCTTCCAGATCATCCAGCAGCGGCTGGTGTCGATGCTGGCGGACCTGACCGCGATGCAGCTGTACTGCCTGCAGATCGGCCGCCTGGCGCAGGCAGGCCGGCTGACCCCCACCGTGGCCGGGCTGGCCAAGATGCACAACACCAGCAAGGCCCGCGCGATCACCGCGCAGGCGCGCGACATGCTCGGCGGCAACGGCATCCTGCTGGACTACCAGGTCATGCGGCACATGGTGGACATGGAGGCGATCCACACCTTCGAGGGCACCGAGACCATGCAGACCCTCATCGTCGGCCGCGCCATCACCGGCCTCGGGGCCTTCACGTAGCTGAACAAGCGCTGCGTCGCCCATCTCATCCTCGGGGAGAAGATGATTGTCCTGTCAGCGCGGACGTTTCGACGTCAGCGCCCAACTCCACGGAGGCAGCGCACGGGCACTATCACGAAGGCCGACGGCACGGAGATCTTCTACAAGGACTGGGGCTCGGGCCAGCCGATTGTAGACCTGGTAGCGCGGTCGCGGCGGTGTTCGAGGTACTGGCGTTCGGCGGTGTCGTGGGTCAGGCTGATCGCGCCTTCATAGGCCGCGATGGCTTCTTCCTTCCGCCCGAGCCGGTCGAGCAGGTGCGCTCGGGTGGCCTTGGCCGGCTGGAACCAGCGGGCGCGCTGGCCGGCTTCGGCCAGCAGCGCGTCGAGCGTGGCCAGTCCCGCCGCGGGCCCGTCGACCTCGGCGGTGACGGCGGCAAGGGCGACGCCGCTGCCGAGCGAGGGCGCGACCGCCTGCAGGACGCGGTGCAGGGTGAGCAGCGTCGGCCAGTCCGTCACGCCGTCGTGTCGCCGGGCGCAGTGCACGGCCTGGATGGCGGCCTCGAGCTGGAACCGCCCCAGCTGTCCGCGCGCGTGCGCGGCCCGCAGATGCTCGTGCGCCCGGCTGATTAGGTGCGGGCTCCACGACGAGGGATCCTGGTCGGCCAGCGGGACGAAACGCCCGTCCGCGTCAAGACGGGCCGGCGCGCGTGCCGCCGAGAGCTCGATCAGGGCCGCGAGTCCCCGGGCCTCCGGGTCGCCGGGAACGAGCGTGGCCAGCACTTCGGCCAGGTGCAGTGCCTCCGAAGGCAGTGCGTCAGAAGGCAGTGCGTCAGAAGGCAGTGCGTCAGAAGGCAGTGCGTCAGAAGGCGGTGCCGCTGAAGGCTGGCGCCGGCGCTGCGGTCCGGTTGCCCAGTCGATGACGTAGGCGCCGTAGACCGCCTCCAGGACCGAGTTCATCCGGGCCGGGAGGTCCGCCCGGTCCGGGATGCGGAACGGAATGCCCGCCGCCTTGATGCGCTTCTTCGCCCGGACCAGGCGCGTCGCCATCGTCGATGGCGGTATCGAGAAGGCCCGCCCGACCTGCTCGGCAGTGAAGCCGAGCACCGTGTTGAGCATGAGCGGCGTGTGCACCGCGCGTTCGATCGCCGGATGCGCGCAGACCAGCATCAGCTCGAGCCGGCGATCAGGGATCGAGTCGACGTCGACGTCGACGAAAGGTGCCAGCACGCCCAGGCCGGCGTCGAGGGTAACGGCCCGTTGCGCCCGCGCGGACTTCCACTCATCGCGTAGCCGGTTGCGCGCCACGGTCAGCAGCCACGCGTCGGGGCTGCCAGGCACTCCCTGCGACGGCCACGTTCGCAGGGCTCGCTCGAACGCGTCGGCCAGCGCGTCCTCCGCCCCGGCGAGGTCGCTCGTGGCGGCGGCCAGCAGGGCGAGCAGCCGCCCGTAGCTGTCCCTGGCCGCCACGCTCGCGGAGCGGACGGCCGGCCCCGGCTCATCCTGGCAGGGGCCGGCTTCCTGCCCTGCGCGGCTGGAGGACGTCAGCGTGTCCACGCGCCGTCGACGAAGGCCGTCGCGGTCGGGCGCACCTCGATAAAGCCCCACTGGGCGCCCGGGCACTTCTCGGCCCAGCCGATGGCCGCGTCCAGATCCGGTACGTCAACCACGAAGATCCCGGCCAGCGCCTCCTTGGTCTCGGCGAACGGCCCGTCCTGCACCTGAAGTCCGCCGTCCCGGCAAGTCACGGTGGTGGTCGCGGCGGACGGCTGGAGAACGTCGGCGGACAGCAGCACCCCGGCCGACTCCAGCGCGCGGCCGTAGGCGCCGAACGCCTGCTTGGCCTCCGCGATCGCCTCCTCGCTGATCTCGCCCTCGGCGGGCTCCCGGTAGTGCATCAGCAGTGCGTAACGCATCGTCGTTGCCTCCCATCCCAGTGTCGCGCCTATCGCGACACCTGCGCCAGGATGACGATCGAGCCGCCCCCAGATCGTCACCCTGGCCGCAGCGGATCAGCCGGCCTCAGGCGTGGTCCACGAAGAGGTCGACCTGCGGCTGCGCGCCGGGCTGGTAGGCGTACTTGTCGAAGTCGGTGACGCCCTCGGCGGCCAGCACGTCCTCGCACAGGAACGCGTTGCCCGTGCACTCCCTGCTGGGCTTGGTGATCACCGCGTAGGCCGCGTCGGCGTACAGTTCGGGCCGGCGGGACACGGCCATCGCCGCGTCGCCGCCGAGCAGGTTCTGCACCGCGGCGGTGGCGATCAGCGTCCGCGGCCACAGCGCGTTGGAGGCGATGCCGTCCGCGGCGAACTCCGCGGCGAACCCCAGCGCGGCGAGGGTCATCCCGTACTTGGCGATCGTGTAGCCGATGTGCGGGCCGAGCCACCGCGGCTCCAGGCTGACCGGCGGGGACAGGGTCAGGATGTGCGGGTTCGCCGACCGCTTCAGGTGCGGGATGCAGGCCCGGCTGACCACGAACGTGCCGCGGGTGTTGATCGACTGCATCAGGTCGTAGCGCTTGATCTCCAGTGTCTCGGTGCCGGACAGGTTGATCGCCGAGGCGTTGTTGACGCACACGTCGATCCCGCCGAACCGATCGACGGCCAGCGCGACGGCGCCCTGCACCTGGGCCTCGTCGCGGATATCGCCGACCACGGGAAGCGCCTGGCCGCCCGCCGCCTCGATCTGGGCGGCGGCGGTGTAGACCGTCCCGGGCAGCTTCGGGTGCGGGTCGGCGGTCTTGGCGATCAGCGCGACGTTGGCGCCGTCCCGCGCCGCCCGCAGCGCGATCGCCAGGCCGATGCCGCGGCTGCCGCCCGAGATGAACAGTGTCCTGCCGGCCAGGCTCATCGCTGCCTCCTTAAGGCGAACCACGGTTCGTTCTGGAAAGTCAAAGATAATTATCCAGAACGGGCCGTGGTATCCCTTCCAGCTCAGCCGGACTCTGTCCCCTGGCTCTGGATGAGGCGGCGCCGGGATGCTTCCACCTCGGCCTCGGCGGCGGCGCGGTCGGCCCAGGCCGTGTCCCGGACGCCCTTGCCCGGCTCCAGTTCCTTGTACACGGTGAAGAAGTGATGGATCTCCAGCCGGTAGAACTCGGGCACGTCGTCGAGCTCGCGCGTCTGGTCCTGCCGCGGGTCGCCGGCCGGGACACAGATGATCTTGTCGTCACCGCCCTTCTCGTCGGTCATCCGGAACATCCCGACCGGACGGCTGCGGATCAGGCAGCCGGGGAACGTGGGCTCCTGGACCAGGACCAGCGCGTCGAGCGGGTCGCCGTCCTCGCCCAGGGTGTCCGGGATGAAGCCGTAGTCGGCCGGGTACTGCGTCGCGGTGAACAGCGTCCGGTCCAGGCGGATCAGGCCGCTTTCGTGGTCGACCTCGTACTTGTTCCTGCTGCCCCGCGGGATCTCGATCACAACGTCGAATTCCATGGCGGTCACGCCGGCGGGGTGCTGAGCAGCGGCGAGCAGGCCCGGCGATCCAGCCGGCCTGACAGATCGAGGTGCACGAACGTCTCCTCGGTGTACTCGTCGAGTGAGCGCGGGACGGTCTCCATGCCGGCCTCCTTTTCTCAGCGTGATCCACGACGTTAAGCCGCGGCGAACCGGCCGATAACGTGCCGGCAACACGAGGATGGGCCGGTTACTCGGCCCAGCGGAACAATGATTGTGCCGTCGTACCAACACCTCGGGGCAGGGTTGATACCGGGGACCGACGACCGTACTGGCTTACCGTCTCACAATGAGCAGCGTGACGAACCTGGCGAGGAATCTGACGAACACGACCCGCGTGCACGCCGGACGGGTCGCCGTCCGGGTGGACAACGCTGCCATGACGTACCGGGCACTGGACGAGGCGAGCGCCCGGGTCGCCGGGCTGCTGCACGAGCGCGGCATCAAGCCCGGCGACCGGATCGGGCTCATGATGCCGAACGTCGCCGAGGTGCCCGTCGTGTACTACGGCGTGCTCCGCGCCGGCGGCGTCGTCGTCCCGATGAACCCGCTGCTCAAGTCCCGTGAGGTCGCCTATTACCTGGGTGACTCCGGAGCCGGGCTGCTGTTCGCCTGGCATGCGTTCGCGGACCCCGCCCGGGCCGGCGCCGAGCAGGCTGAGGCCGAGGCGATCATCGTGGACGGGGCCAGCTTCCCTGAGCTGCTCGCCTCCGTCGAGCCCTCTTACGAGGTGGTGGACCGGGACGACGAGGACACCTCGGTCATCCTGTACACGTCGGGCACGACCGGCCACCCGAAGGGCGCCGAGCTCACCCACGGCAACCTGCGCAGCAACACCGAGGTGTCGTGCACCGACATCGTTCGGGCCCGGCCCGACGACGTCATATTCGGCGGGCTTCCGCTGTTCCACGTGTTCGGGCAGACGGTGGCGCTCAACGTCTCGGTGGCGTCGGGCGCGTGCCTGACCCTGCTGCCGCGGTTCGACGCCGGGCACGCGCTGCGGATCATCGCCGACCACAAGGTCACCGTGTTCGAGGGCGTGCCGACGATGTTCGTGGCGCTGCTGCACGCCCCCGATCGCGCGGACTACGACATCTCCTCGCTGCGGATGAGCATCTCCGGCGGCGCGGCGCTGCCGGTTGAGGTGCTGCGCGGGTTCGAGGAGGCGTTCGGTGTCCCGGTGCTCGAGGGATACGGGCTGTCGGAGACCTCTCCGGTCGCCTCGTTCAACCACCCTGACCGCGAGCAGAAGCCTGGCTCGATCGGCACGCCGATCAGGGACGTGCGGATGCGCGTGGTGGACGACTCCGACAACGAGGTCCCGCCGGGCGAGGTCGGCGAGATCGTCATCAGCGGGCCGAACGTGATGAAGGGCTACTGGCTCCGCCCCGAGGCGACCGCCGAGGCGATCCGCGACGGCTGGTTCCACAGCGGCGACCTGGCCCGCGTCGACGAGGACGGCTACTTCTATATCGTGGACCGCAAGAAGGACATGATCATCCGCGGTGGCTACAACGTCTACCCGCGGGAGATCGAGGAGGTGCTCTACGAGCATCCGGCGGTCGCGGAGGCGGCTGTGATCGGCCTGCCGCACCCGTCCCTCGGTGAGGAGGTCGCCGCCGCGGTCGCTCTCAAGCCCGACGTCAGTGCCACCCCGGAGGAGTTGCGGGACTACGTCAAGGGCCAGGTGGCGGCGTACAAGTACCCGCGGCACGTGTGGATCGTCGACGCGCTGCCCAAGGGCGGCACCGGCAAGATCGTCAAGCGGGATATCGTCATCCCGGACGGGCTGATCGTGTCGTGAGGCTGCTGCTGCTCGCTCCGCCTGGCGCCGGCAAGGGCACGCAGGGCGAGCGGCTGGCGGCCTGGGCCGGCATCCGGCACATAGCCGCCGGCGACCTGCTGCGCGATGTAGTGCGCGCCGGCGGGCCGCTCGGGCTTGAGATCTCGTCCTGCCAGGCCCGCGGCGACCTCGTCCCGGATCAGATCGTGATCGATGCGCTGACCCCTGTCGTCGTGGAGGCGGCCGCGCGCGGCGGGTACATCCTGGACGGCTTCCCGCGGACCCTCCCGCAGGCCGTCGCGGCGGCCGATCTCGCCCTGCGGCTCGGCGTCCGGCTGGACGCGGCGATCTACCTGTACGCGCCGGATGAGGTGCTGACCCGGCGGCTGCTGGCCCGGGCCGGCCAGGGCGGCCGCTCCGACGACGTGGCCGACGTGATCCAGCACAGGCTCCGGGTCTTCGCCGAGACGACCGGGCCCTTGGTGCCCTATTACACCGAGCGCGGCATCCTGGTGGCGGTGGACGCCGACCAGGACGTCGACTCGGTCACCGCGGACATCCAGGCGCGGCTTTCGGAGCTCTCG
>Ga0335078_10010589_pt1 | contig 13654 bp, 15 predicted proteins | sample Lox_Sample_32_FD_206711 | JGI IMG/M metagenome (GOLD analysis project Ga0335078, IMG submission 206711) | Soil microbial communities from Loxahatchee National Wildlife Refuge, Florida, United States - Lox_Sample_3.2 | ecosystem: Environmental > Terrestrial > Soil > Wetlands | place: USA...
GCCCAAGGCGTCGCCGGAATGGCCGGGCACGGCGCCAGCGGCAGCCTGGCGTAGATCGCGTTCCGGCGCGAGCCGGGCATGCCGACGTCATTGACCGAGTGCGGCAGCAGGTCGCCGAGGCCGGCCAGGGCCAGGCTGCGCGCCTTGTCAGCCGTGAGTTCCTGCGCGAACAGCACGTCCACCTCGGCCTCGCGCACCAGGTCGACGACCGGCTCGGGCTCGGCCCGGCCAACGAACAGGTTGGCCGTGAGCACCCGCAGCACGGGCCCCGCGGCGGCCGGCTGGCGGCGCACGACCGCGCGCGGCGCGATCGCCGCGGTCATCGCTCCCGCCGCCACCGCCGCCGCGGTGGCCGCCCGCTCATCGCGGAGCAGCAGCGCCCCGGCCCAGGCGACGGCGGCAGCCTGAGGGGTGAAGGAGAGCATGGCCACGGCCTGAGACGAGGTCGGGGCCAGCCGGTCGGCAGCCGCTACCCGTGCCAGCGCCCAGCCGGCGATGCCACTAGCGACTGCCCACTCCAGGCGTCGCGCGGGCACATCCCATTTTCGCATGACCTCGCCGCGGACGGCCCGGCGACCCGCGGGCGCGGCACGACCTGCGCAGACGCCGGGCCCGGCCGACCGGGACAAAGGGCGCGCAGGCGCCCAGCGGGTCGCCGCGGCGCGCTGGTTTGGGTTCGCAGAGTCGCACGCCCGCCTGGGCGATGGAACGATAGGCGTTGGCGGGCGGGGATGGCGAAGACCAGGACGGACGGCGATGGCGGCTTCGGAGGCGGGACAGGACGTCGCAGCGGCGTTCGCCGAGCTTGCCGAGACGCTCGCCAGCGACCCGGACCTCGGCGCGTATCTTGACGCGGCCTGCCGCCACTGCGTCGCCCTGGCGGGCGTCGACCACGCCGTGATCGTGCACCGGGACGCCGCGAGCGACGGCGCGCGCCAGGTCGCTGCCTCCGGCGAGATGGCCGACGCGCTGGTGTCCGGCTGCCCCGATCCGGCCGCCACCCCGTGGGCCGAGTGCATGGCCACCGGCCAGCCGGTCCCGGCAGCCGACCTGCGCGACAGCCGGGACCGGTGGCCCTGGTTCTCCGGCCACGCGCTGGCCGCCGGGCTGCGGACCGTCACGGCGCTGCCGCTCGGCGCGCATGCGGAGGTCACCGGTGCGCTCGTGCTGCTCGGCGGCGCGGCGCCTGACCCGGCGGGGATCGGGCTCGCGGCAGCGCTCGCCGACGCCGCCGGCGCCGGGATCGTGCTGGCCGGGGAACTGCAGCGGCAGCAGAATGCCATCGCGCAGCTCCAGTCGGCACTCACCAGCCGGATCGTCATCGAGCAGGCCAAGGGCATGCTCGCCGAGCGCTGGAAGGTCACACCCGACGAGGCGTTCGACGCGCTGCGCCGGCTGGCCAGGACAGGTCAGCGCCGGCTGGCCGACCTGGCCGTCGCCGTGATCGAGGGGCGGGCCGACGTGCCGACCGACATCACCAGGCCGGGCCCGAGCTAGCCATGCAGGCCGGCGGGCTAGGCCGAGCCGCCGGACCCCGCCCTGACCGCGTTGACCGTCAGCAGGTGCACGGGCTGAGAGCACGCCTGCGACCGGTACTGCAGGTCGATCGCGTTGGTCTGGTTGGGCGGGAAGATCTGCAGGGCGGTGGAGGTGACCAGGCCGCACTTGGAGGGCGGGAAGTTCCCCGCGTCCACGATCTGCAGCAGCGCGTTGGCGACCGCGCCCGGCGCGAGAGTGACCACCTCGCGCGGCGTGGCCGGGTTCTCCGTGGCAGCGGCCCCGATCTGGCGGAGCGGTGAGCCGCCAGCCAGCGAGACGCCCGGGTAGCCGTACAGCGTGCAGGTGCTGCTCGAGGTGTTGGTGAAGTCGATCACCTGGTACACGCTCCCCGCGGTGCCCTGGGACAGGCCGAGCTTGGCCGACAGCGACCCGTTCGGGCAGGCAGGGGGCCCGGCGGGGGCCGAGGACGGCGGGACCTGGCTGCTCGGAGCGGCCGCCGGGGACGAGGCGGGCGCGGTGGGCGTCCGGGTCACGGTCACCGTGGTGGCCGGGCTCGCCCCGGAGCCTGACGAGCCGCAGGCCGCGGTGAGCACGGCCGTGCAGCCGAGCAGGGCGGCCGCGACCGCTCGCCGCCGCGTCGGAGTGAACTTGTTCATCGGCACACCATGCCACATCAGCAGTCGCACGGTGAGCCGACCACGGCCGCGACGCGCCGCGCCGGCCGGCCCGGTGACGGCCTGGCGCACACCACCCAGGCCGCGCATGCCCCGCCCCGGCGGGCCGGTATAGGTTGGGCTGGCCATGGTCGAGATACGGGCGCTGTGCGTCTTTTGCGGCTCATCCACCCCGCCCGATCCGCGGTACGGGGCCGCGGCACGCGCGCTCGGGACCTTCATCGCTGAGCGCGGCATCGAGCTTGTCTATGGCGGCGGCCGGGTCGGCCTGATGGGCGAGGTCGCCGGCGCCGCGCTGGCCGCGGGCGGCCGGGTCACCGGCGTGATTCCGGTCGGCCTGTTCAGCCGCGAGATCGGGCATACCGGACTTACCAAGCTGCATGAGGTCGGATCGATGCATGAGCGCAAGCAGCTCATGTACGACCTGTCCGACGGCTTCATCGCGCTGCCCGGCGGACTCGGCACGCTGGACGAGCTTGCCGAGGTGACCACCTGGGCGCAGCTCGGCCTGCACGCCAAGCCCGTCGTGCTGCTCGACGTGGACGGCTTCTGGGACATGCTGGTGGCGCAGTTCGACCTGATGGTGCGGGTCGGCCTGCTCAGGCAGGCCAACCGCGACCTGGTGAGGCGGGCGGACACCCCGCAGCAGGCGCTCGACGCGCTGCTCGCCCCGCGCCCGGCAGGGCAGGAGAAGTGGATCACTCCCGGCGACCGGTAAGCGGGCGGGGATAAGGGAAGCCTTAATCCGATGTCGCTGCGCACCCGGCTGGCCAGCTACAGTCGAACCAGGCCGCGGACACGGGAGGTGAGCCGGGTGAGCAGCGTTGACCGGGGCCGGGAACCGGAGCACGACGCGAGCGCCGGTGCCCGCGCCGAGCCTGACCACCAGGCGGGCGAGACGATCGAGGTGCTGCGTGCGGTCTGGTCGGCACGCGGCCAGAGCAGTGCCGACCTCGAGGAGATGTTCGGGCCCGCCAGGTCCTGCAAGGCGATGCAGGATGTCGGCTTCGACGGGCTGGCGCAGGACGGCGACACGCGCTCGGCGTGGCGAGCCGCACTCGAGCGGGACGGCAAGCTGAGCCGCGAGGCAGGCAGCGTGCGCGACCTGGTGCTCGGGCCCGCCGAGCAGCCGCGCTGAATGGACGGTCCTGACTCCGTCGGCGAGCTGACCCGGACCCTGCGGGACGGCGGCTACCTGGCCGACCGCGGCCTGGCCACGGCGCTGTTCGTGGCGATCAGGCTGCACCGGCCGATCCTGCTCGAGGGCGAGGTGGGGGTCGGCAAGACCGAGGTAGCCAAGGTGCTCGCATCGGTCTACCGCCGTCGGCTGATCCGGCTGCAGTGCTACGAGGGGATCGACACCCACCAGGCGCTGTACGAATGGGACTACGCGCGGCAGATGCTGCACATCAGGGCGCTGTCCGAGCACCAGGTCGCCGATGCCGACGCGGTGGACAAGCTGTTCGGGCCGAAGTTCCTGCTCGAGCGGCCGCTGCTTGAGGCGGTCAGGGCCGGGGACCAGGCGGTGCTGCTGATCGACGAGGTGGACCGGGCCGACGACGAGTTCGAGGCCTTCCTGCTCGAGGTGCTCTCCGACTTCCAGATCAGCATCCCCGAGATCGGCACGATCAAGGCGGAGAGCCCGCCGCTGGTGATCCTCACCTCCAACCGGACCCGCGAGCTGCACGACGCTCTCAAGCGGCGCTGCCTGTACCACTGGATCGGATACCCGCCCGCCGAGCGCGAGGTGGAGATCGTGCTGGTCCGGGCTCCTGGCGTGTCCCCGGCACTGACCCGCAAGGTGGTCGCCGCGGTGGGCAGGCTGCGCGAGCTCGACCTGGCCAAGCCGCCCGGGGTCGCCGAGACGATCGACTGGGTGCAGACGCTGAGCTTCCTCGGCGAGGAGGATCTCACCGCCGCGGTGGCCAGTGACACCCTCGGCGCGGTCGTCAAGGAGCGGGACGACCTCGACCTGGTCCGCGACAACCTGGCCGACCTGACCTCAGGTGCCTGACCAGGCGCCGTTCGTCGGCCTGCTCACCGCGTTCTGCCGCGAGCTGCGGGCGTCCGGCCTCGCCGTGGGCTCCGGCGACGTCATCGGCTACTGCGCGGCCGCCGCCGAGCTCGACCCCGCCGACCTGGTCGACCTGTACTGGGCGGGCCGGACGATCCTGGTCTGCCGCAGGGATGACATCGCGGTGTACGACCGGGTCTTCCGGTCGTTCTTCCTCGGCATCGACGACCCGGTGGCCGAGCTGCTGCGGATCAAGGCGCGGGCGGACGCGCCGACCCAGGGCGTGCTGCAGATCCCGGCCACGGAGCCTGGCATCCAGGAGCGCGGCGAGGAGACGCAGCTCGGCCTGTTGGCCTCCGACGCCGAGACGCTGCGGCGCAAGTCGTTCGCCCAGTGCACGCCGGAGGAGCTCGCCGCCGTGCGCCGGATCATCGCCACGATCAGGCTGACACCGCCGCGGCGCAGGACCAGGCGGACCGCGCCTGCCCGCCGCGGCCGCGCGCCCGACCTGCGGCGCACGGTGCGGGAGACGATGCGCATGCACGGCGAGCCCGCCGAGCTGTACTGGCGCGGCCGCAAGGCGCGGCTGCGGCCGCTGATCCTGATCCTGGATATCTCCGGCTCGATGGCCGACTACTCGAGGAACCTGCTCCAGTTTGCCTACTCGGCTCGCCGGGCCGCCGCCAAGGTCGAGGTGTTCTGCTTCGGCACCCGGCTGACCAGGATCACCAGGACGCTCGACCGGCGCAGGCCCGACGACGCGCTCGGCCTGGCCGCCAGGGCGGTCTTCGACTGGGAGGGCGGCACCAGGATCGGCGGGTCCCTGGGCACCTTCGTGCACAACTACGGGCGGCGCGGCCTGTGCCGCGGGGGCATCGTGGTGATCTGCTCGGACGGCCTGGACCGCGGCGACCCCGCGGTGCTGGCCGACGCGATGGAGCGGCTGGCCAGGCTCAGCCACCGGATCGTCTGGGTGAACCCGCACAAGGGTGCCGACCGCGACTTCCGGCCGAGCACGCTCGGGATGATCGTCGCCGCGCCGCACGTGGACCTGCTTCTGTCCGGTCACGACCTGCGCAGCCTGGAGGAACTCGCCGCGCTGCTGCCCACCCTCGGCTAGCGCGATCTCGGCCGCTCGGTTAGATTCCGGAACGGGCCTGCCAGCCGACGACAGGAGCATGGCCGTGAGATGGAGCGTGGGGATCCAGGCCGAGGGCGACCGGGTCCTGTCCCGCGAGGAGGTCGTCGAGCTGGCCGACGCGGTCGCCGCCTACGACGGGATCGCCACGGGCATCGGCACCAGCCGCTACGGCGCGCAGCTCGTGGTGCGGGCGGCGACCCGCGAGGAGGCCATCGAGAAGGCCACCGAGCACTTCACCCGCGCCGCCGCCCAGGCCAGGCTGCCGCAGGGGCCGATCGTCAGGACCGAGGCGGTCAGCGAGGACGAGGACGAGGAAGCGCTCGGATGATCAGGCTCGGCTCGGCCGCGGGCTACCCGTTCGAGGGCCCCAGGGTGCTGGCCGGCTGGACGGCGCCGGCCAGGCCCGGCGTGTACGCCATCTTGTACAAGCCAGAGCGCCAGGCCAGGCCCGAGCGGTATGCGGTGAGCTACGTCGGGCACGGTGACGACCTGTCCGCCGAGCGCTTCCCGTTCAAGCACCCGCTCGCCGCGTGCTGGGTGCGCCGGGCCGGGGACCGGTTCAACGTCTACATCGCCTGCTACGAGGTCCCGGGCGGCGGCCCGGCGCACCGCGAGCAGATCACCAGGGAGCTGATCGCGTTCTATCACCCCGGCTGCAACTCCCAGCAATACGACCGGGCGTGGAAGGACCACTGGATCGGGGATTACGTCGCACCGACCACGAGCTCGGTCGTCCGCCGCGGCCCTGACCAGGCCTGAGCGAACTGGCCGTCGTCTGACGGGCATCCTGCCATGACCGCGGCCGCCTCCTGGGCCCAGTAGCTCGGCAGTCCGTCGTAGGGGTTGGTGCCCGACCGGTTGGTGACGTAGATGTAGCCGGCCCGCCGCCGCCTGGAGAGCCTGATCGCGTGCCGCAGCTGCGACTGCGTGGTCGCGTAGATGGTCTGCCCGAACTTGCTGGCCGGGTACTTGCTGACCCAGCTCGGCACCTGGAGAGGAAGGTAGCTCGAGTACGGGCCCTCGAAGACGTTAACCACGTCGCCCACGGACATGTAGCTCTGGGCCGGGTACCGGCCCGGATTCAGCCACACCGAGGGGCCGGGGTCGAACCGGTGGATGTAGCTGGCCAGCTGCCGGTAGTAGCCGAGTCGGCCGGGAGTGCCGCTCACGACGTCGAGAAAGATGCGCGTGACGTTATACCAGCTCCTGTAATTCCTGACATCGGCCTCGACCTGCGACGCAGGCCGGTGACCGTTCACGGTCGATGAGTACCCGAGGACGGTGATGCCGGCCGCCTGCGCCTGCCTGACGGCGGCCTGGAAGTGCGGGTTCGGCGCCGTGCCCGCGCCGACGCCGGTGACGTCGAGGATCATGTAGGCCGGCACGTCCGAGGTGGCCGACGCCTCCGCCCAGGTACGGCTCGAGTAGAAGTAGGCGGGGACCGTCGTGTACTGGCATCGGGTGGTGCTGCCCGAGGACAACCGCGCCCAGACGCCGCCGCCGACCACGAGTACCAGGACGACTCCGGCGGTGGCGAGCGTCCTGGGCCGCCTGACCTGACGGCGGATCCCGCGGATCCGGTGGCGTGCCCGGCCGGACGTCATGGCCGGATCTGCCGGCGCGGCAGCGGCCGCTCAGACATGTCGTACTCGAACACTCCGGCGGGCAGGCAGTCGTAGGGGTTGGGCCCGGCGCGGTCGGTGACGTAGGTGCACCCCGCGCGGCGGCCGACCGCGAGCAGGAAGGCGTCGGCGAGGTGCTCGCGTGGCACCGAGTGCACCACGTGGTAGAACTGCTCGGCGGGGCGCGTCCTCGTCCAGCGCGGCACCGACAGCTGGAGGTAAGCGCGGTAGCTGCCCTCGAACGTGCCGAGCAAGTCAGCATGCTCGGCGTAGGCCGCCAGCGGATGGGCGCCGTGATTGAACAGCACCGTGCCCGCGCCCATCTCCCTGGCGATACGGGACAGCGCGGCGTAATGGTCGAGATCCTCGGCGCTGACGGATACCCGGTCAAAGCACACTCCCGTCACGCCGTACCAGCGCAGGAACAGGCCGAAGTCCGCCAGCGCCTGCTGGATGGGGCGCTGGCCGTAGCCGGTGTCGACGTAGCCGAGCACCGTCACCCCGGCCCGGTGCAGCTTGGCCAGCGGGAGATAGAAGACCGGGTCGGGCTCGGATCCCGGTCCGCTGGCGGGGTTGAGTATCACCGACTTGACCTTGTGCACCTGGTTCACCATCGTCTCCCAGTCCCCTGGGAGCACGTCGGGCCTGAAGTACGCGGGCACGACGAATCGGGGCGATGAGATCGTCGTGCGTTCAGGAGAGGCTTGCTTCACAGCTTCCCTCTCCACAGGTCGATGAGCGATGCCGTGAGATCACGGCATGGCTGCCAACCTAGAGCCTTTCGAGCCATGGTGATGTCCGCTTGCTGCCAAGGCAGGCCCCCGGATCGGGCCGAACCCGAGTCGTCCTCGTGCACCCGCCCGCCGAATCCGCTGATGCCGACAAGCTCCTTGACCAGGGCACGGACAGGCGTGGCCACTCCGCTGCCGATGTTCAGTACCGGCTGCGACAGCCGCTTCGCCTGCGCCGCCAGGATGACGGCGTCGGCCACGTCCCTGGCGTCGACGAAGTCCCGGAAGGCGTGCAGCGGGCCGAGGCCCACGTCGGCACCGGTGCGCAGGGCGTCTCTGAGCTGCGCCGCCAGGCTGCCGGGCAGCCCGCTCTCCGGTGCCCCCGCCCCGACCGGGTTGAACACGCGCAGCACGACCGCGTCGAGCCCAGCCTGCCTGGCGAGCTGCACGAGCCTGGTGCCCGCCAGCTTGGTAGCCCCGTAGGGCGCGGCCGGCCTGGCAGGCGCCGACTCGCCGACGCTCTCGCCCTCGTCGCTGCGGCCGTACTCGGCGGCCGAGCCGAGGTGCACGAGCCTCGTCGGATGCGGGCTGGCCAGCATGGCGGTGGCCAGCGCGTAGGTGCCAGTGATGTTGGCGGCGGCCAGCGCCTCGGTGCTCCCGGACGTGGCACCCGTGCAGTTCACCACGACATGCGGCGCCACGCCAGCCAGGGCCGAGCCGATGGCGGCCGGATCCTGGGCCGCGAGGTCGAGCACCAGGTGCCTGGGCGAGCCCGCCAGGTCAGCGCGGCCCGCCGTGATGACGGTCAGCCCTGCCTCCAGCGCCCGCCGGCGCACGTGCGCGCCGAGGAAGCCGCTCGCCCCGATCAGCAGGACGCGCATGACCGGCGTTCCCTCGGCGGCGGCCCGGCTCCGGCCTGCCGGTCAGATCCAGCGCTCACTGGTGGTACTCGTTGACCTTGAAGCGGGCGAGATTGGACGGCTCGCGGTACCACTCGATCGACTTGGCGAGGCCTTCCTGCCTGGTGTACCTGGGCTGCCAGCCGGTGCGCTCGCGCAGCTTGCTCGCGTCGCACACCAGCCGCATCACCTCGGAGTCCTTCGGCCGCAGCCGCTTGGGGTCCTCGACGATGTCAGCGGTGACCCCCATCAGCCCGGCGATCTCCTCGGCGAGCTTGCCGATCGCTATGTCGTCGCCGGGCCCGCAGTTGAACAGCTCGCCGATGACCGCCGACGCGGGGGCCTCGCCGACCGCCATGAACGCCTCGGCGGTATCGATGACGTAGCTGAAGTCGCGGGTCGGGTGGAGCGCGCCGAGCGTCAGCTGCCGGGAACCGCTGGCGAGCTGGGTGATGATCTGCGGGATCACCGCGCGGGTTGACTGCCGCGGGCCGAACGTGTTGAACGGTCGCAGCGTGACCGCCGGAGTGCCGAAGCTCAGGTGGTAGGACTCGACGAGCTTGTCGCCGGCCACCTTGGATGCCGCATACGGCGACTGGGCCTGGAGCGGATGGCTCTCGCTGATCGGGACCGTGCGAGCGGTGCCGTAGGTCTCGCTCGTGGACGTATGCACCAGCCGCGGAGTGCGGCACGCGCGCACGGCCTCAAGCACGTGCATGGTGCCGATCGTGTTGGTGTCCACGAACGAGCGCGGCGCGCTGTAGGAGTAGGGGACCGACCCGATCGCGGCGAGGTGGTACACCACGCAGGCGCCCTCCACCAGGTCACGCACGGTCGCCGGGTCGCGCACGTCACCGAACACCACCTCGACCTGCGCGGTGATCTCGGGGCCGAGCGTCTCCAGCCAGCCGGTTGAGCTGAACATGTTGTACAGCACCATCGCCTTGACCCGGTGGCCGCGCCTGACGAGGCCCTCCACCAGGTGCGAGCCGATAAAGCCCTCGGCACCCGTCACCGCGACGACGTCCATCCCTAACTCCCCCCTTCTCTCGAGCTATCTGGCACGCTGTCGCCGGCCGACTCAGTGCCCGGCCGGCTAGGCGTGCAGGACCGCCCTCCCGAGCGCGAGGGCCGCGTACACCCCGAGCGCCACGAGCAGTTCGCCGCATGCCACGAGTTGCGTGAGGACTCCGAGGTCGCGCATGGCGATCTCGAAAGCCAGAGTCATAGCGCATGATGCCAGCGCGAAGGCGCGCAGGCCGAACGCTTGGATGGTGAGCGCGATGAACATCGCCGAACCAAGCGTGAGATAGGCCACGACCTGGGGCACGACGGCCCAGGTCAGCGGCAGAGCACCGGTCGCCTTCACGATCACCGCCGCGAGCACCTCCAGGGCCGCGGCCGCCACCACGTACGTGACACTGGCGCTGAACAGCGCTAGCCGCGCCCGCATCGCGAACGCGCGGAGCTCGTTGCTGGTACGCAGCAGCAGCCTGGCGCGGCGCCGGTAGGCCAGCAGGTTCCACTCGGCGACACCCATGCTCAGCGACAGCGGCACCGTGCAGAGCAGTGCACCGGGGTTGGTCCCGCCGTGCCCGTGCAGACCGGCCGCGATGGGGAAGCTCAGCAGGCCGGCGGCGACCAGGCCGAACCCGGCCGTCGGGAGCGCACCGTGTAGGTCGGCGGGCCCGACCAGCCGGGCGCCTGGCGAGGACGTGCCGATCCTGGTCCGCGCCACGGCGAACGCGAGCGCGAGGAGCGGCGTGGCGGCCAGCGCGGCCCAGGCGAAGTGTTCCATCCCGACGGGCTTGCCGAGCGCGAGGAACAGCGCGCTGCCGAGCACGCCGGGGGCGAGCGCCGCGAGCATCAGGAGTTCGTCACCGAGCACCATCAGCACGCAGGCGCCCAGCATGTAGGCGCACTCGCCGGCACCGAACGCCAGGATGCCGAGCGGCGCGTGCGCGATCCTGCCGATCGTCGCCATCACGATCAGCACGACCACGAGCAGCACGGCCAGCCCGATTCGCAGGACGCGCTGAGCGTGCTCCCGGCCAGACCCGAGCCGCGTGTAGCCAAAGTAAGCCAGGCTCTGCGCCAGCGACCACGAGGTCAGAAGCGCCACGATGAGGGTGGCCAGGACGCCGGGTCCGGCCATCAGCGCGGCGGCCGCGGGGAAGCAGACCGCGGGCAGCCCGTAAAGCAGCGCGTGCAGGGCCGGCCGGTACTTGTGCCCCTCCCACGGATCGGGCAGCAGCTCGGGTTCCTCAGGATCACACGGAACCCTGAAGTACATGTCCTGCGCCAGCGCGAACACGTCCGGATGGCCATAGCGCCGCCTCGCCGCCTCGTCACCGAGCCCCTCGAATTCCAGGGTGCTGGCGATCTCCAGCGGGTCCACGGCCGACCGGCAGATGTCGGCATACTTCTCGCACAGTGCCAGCACGGTGGGCGGCCACGGGCCGCGGCCATCGCCGCCCTGCGCCGAGGCTCCGTCGGTGGCTGGGGCCTGGCCGGTGTCGGCCAGGACCTGACCGCCCCCCTCGTCGCCGGGTGCGGCCGGCGGCGGGCTGCTGATGTCGATAGCGCTCATGCGCTGGGCCTCGTGGCCAGCAGACTCGTGTCTTCCTCGCCCAGATCGACGGACGGTTCCTGCTCACCCAGGCTCTCCGCGTCGGCCGTCACCAGCGGGCGGCCGGAGCCGATGAGCATGTAGATCTCATCGAACGCGCTGATCGCGCGGTCGACGGTGAAGAATTCAAGCGCTCGCTCGCGCGCCGCGGCACCGAGGCGGCGCCGTTCCTCGTCGTCGCGAAGCAACGTCAGGCAGCCCTCGGCGAATGCCCTGGGATTTCTCGGCGGCACCACGATGCCGGTGTCGGCGATAGCCTCGGCGACCCCGCCGACATCGGTGGCGATGCAGGGCCTGCCGCAGGTCATGGCCTCGATCACGGTGTAGGGGAAGCCCTCGGTGATGCTGCAGAGCGCGACGACATGCCCGGCGGCGTAAGCGTCTCGGATCTCTTCGACCCGGCCCTCGAAGGCCACGGACTCGTTGATGTCAAGGTCCTCGGCCAAGTCCTTGCAGCGCACCAGGTAGGCCTCCTGGCCGTGGGGCGGCGAGCCGAAGATCCGCAACCGCGCGTCCGGCAGCTCCCTGAGCACCAGCGCGAAGGCGCGGAGCAGCGTCTCGATGTCCTTGATCGGGTCGATCCGCCCGGCCCAGGAGACCGTCGGCACGCTCGGCTGTTCCTCCACGGCTGGGAAGTCCGCAGGGGCGACGCCGTTGTAGACCGTCCGCACCCGCGCAAGGTCGGCGCCGAGCTGCTTCTCCCAGCGCTTGTGGGACACGTTCCCCGGCGTGATCAGCTCGGATTCGGCGTAGCCGACCGCACAGATCCGCCGCAGCAGCCGCATGTACAGCGCACGAACCGGCCAGCGGTAGGGCAACCTGCGGCTGAACAGGTACTGCTCGCGCATGTACAGGCCGTGCTCGGTGAGGATCATCGGGGTTCCGTACCGCCACTTCGCGGCCAGCGCGGGCAGCGCACCGAGGCCGTTGGTGACCGCGTGCACCACCTCGGCCTGGACCGGCGGGAACGACAGCGGCCGCAGCGCATGCTCGATCAGCTGCAGCGCGAGGACAGCATCCTGCAGCGTGGGTGCGGCCTTGCTCGAGTCCGGCGGCCAGCCCCGCCACAGGTCGCTGAGCAGCCGCACGGCATCCTCGCTGCCCAGCACGGCCGGCAGGTTCTGCTCCTGGGCGTAGCTGAACAGCTCGCGCAGCAGCGCGGTGAAGCGGTCCTGCGCCACCCTGGGCGGCGCAAGCAGCACCTCGAAGAGCTCAGCAAGCGGCGGCTGCGACCTTCGGCGCCGACGGCGTGACGGCAGCGCCTCGGCCGGCCCCCAGGTGGGGATGGCGATGACGGAGGAGACATTGCCGGGCAGCGTCCAGCGGATCGGCTCGTGGCCGGTCGCGACCAGGGCGACCATCTGGAAGACGTGATCGGGCATGCCCCGGATCAGCTGGTCACACCACACGCTGACGCCGCCGAACTGGTGCGGCCACGCTCCTTCAGCGGATAGCGCCACATCCATCGCTGCTCAGATCGCCAGGTCGCAGGCGGACATCATCGCCGTGCAGCCGCCTCTCGACGCCGTTGGGGATCACGGTGATCTAATTCGCCGGGACGCCCCAGCGGACCAGGCGGTCTTTGACGATATCCGAGACCGCGACGACAGCGTCGGGGAACAGCTCAGAGGCCAGGTACAAGGCCCGGACGCAGCGGCGGCCGCGCGCCGGCCCTGGGCCGGGCGGCGGCCCCATTATCTATGGCGCGCCGCGGGCGCTCGACGCCATCTGGCGCGAACACGATAATGCGTGCAGTCCTGGACATGCAGGACCCTGGGCAGTGTCTCGTGTGAGGGGTGGGGTTTGTGAGAGTGCTCGTGACAGGAGGGACCGGGTTCGTCGGCTGCCATTCGGTAGCCGCCCTTGTGTCCCAGGGTCATCAGGTCCGGTTGCTGGTGCGGTCGCGCGACCAGGTGGCCCGCAGCCTTTCCCCGCTGGGAGTGGCCGACGTCGAGTCCGTCGTGGGCGACGTGACCGCGCCGCAGTCGGTGGAGGAAGCCATGGCGGGCTGCGACGCGGTGCTGCATGCGGCGGCCGTCTACTCGACCGATCCGCGGGCGGCCTCGCGCGTGCGCGAGACCAACCCGCGCGCCGCCGAGATCGTCCTGGGAGCGGCGGTCCGCATGGGGCTTGACCCCGTCGTTCATGTCTCCAGCTATACGGCGCTGCTCCCGCCTCAGCCGCCGGACGCGGTCCTGACCCCGGACTCGCCGGTGACGCGGCCGGCCGGCGCCTACTCCCGGTCCAAGGCCGAATCTGACCAGGTCGCGCGCCGCTACCAGGAACAGGGCGCTCCCGTGGTGATCGTCTACCCGGGAGGGTGATCGGACCCGACGACCCCTACCTGGGGGAGACCAGCCGTACCATCACCGAGTTCGCCAAGAGCGGCCTCGCCATGCGCGGCGGGGGCCCGATCGTCGATGTCAGGGACGTGGCGGCCGTGC
>Ga0335078_10010590_pt1 | contig 13653 bp, 13 predicted proteins | sample Lox_Sample_32_FD_206711 | JGI IMG/M metagenome (GOLD analysis project Ga0335078, IMG submission 206711) | Soil microbial communities from Loxahatchee National Wildlife Refuge, Florida, United States - Lox_Sample_3.2 | ecosystem: Environmental > Terrestrial > Soil > Wetlands | place: USA...
TACCAGTTGTTCAGGGCGACTGTATCCGTCGGAATCGTGGTGAGCGCTTTCGCGATCGATGAATTGGGATCGTGGAACAACAGGGCGGGAAAATCGCTCAGATCGGTCGCGAAGATATCGACCGTCGGATGACTGTCGAGCCATATTCCAGTCGAGTTGACCAACACCAGTTTGCGCGCGCGATGAACGTCGAGCGCGGCGACTTCCGCCGCCAGCATCCCGCCCATCGAATGGCCGAGCAGGTAAGCGCTGGGGACACCAAGCGAATCCATCAACTCGTGGTAGAAAAGCGCGGCGTCGACGACGTCATCGATCTGCTCGCCGCCGGTGGATTCGCCGTAGCCGGGAAGATGGGGCGCGATCACCTTGAAATCGCGAGACAGCTCCTCGAGAAATGGCTCCGATTCCATGAGCCCGGTGGCGCCGTGGAAGAAAATCAGCGGCTCGCCGCTCCCAAGCGTTTCGATTTCGACCGTGAATTTGCCGTCGCGTAGTTGCTGCGTGGTTCTCACTTGTTGGAACCCCGCGCTTCCGCCGCGATCTGCGCGCTGGTGCGAGCGCCGTTGCCGCCGTTGAGGGCGGTCGGACGAATCGGAGCCGCGACCGCCAGCTCGGATTGCGGCAGACGCTTGGGCGACCATCGATCCTCGAACTCCGGCCACATCCCGCGCATATGCGGCATCACCTCGCGCGCGAACAGCTCGGTGCTCTTGCGCACCAGCTCCGGCGGCATCGAGCCCATCTGGAACAGCAGCATCATATGGCCGCATCGCAGATGGTTGGCGGCATGCTTGAGCCGATCGAGCACGGTCTTGGGCGAGCCGGCGATCACGTAGCCTTCATCGACGAAGTTCTTCCAGGTCATGCCTTCGCGCTTGATGATGAGCTTGGTGCCGATACCCGCCATCAGGCCCGCCTTGACCGTGTTGACGGTGCGATACCCGGGCGCGTCGATAAACTCGCTCGATACGTGCAGGCATCGATTGTAGAAGTAATCCATATGCGGGCCGTAATCGCGCTCGGCCTGCTCGTCGGTTTCCGAAACCGCGACCACCTGCGCAAAGCCCAGGCTGTACGGATTCAGCTCCTTGCCCCGCTGCGCCATCGTGTTCCAGTAGCCGTCGGCGACCAGCTTGCCGCGGATGTACCCGAAGAAGGAGAGGAACGAATACTGGTAGTCGTTGCGCGCGCAGAAATCCCAGGTCTCAACCGAGCCGCCGCCCGGAATCCATACGGGAGGATGCGGCTGCTGCAGCGGCTTGGGCCACAGGTTCACGTAGCGGAGCTGCGTGTACTTGCCGTTGAAGGCGAACATCTCGGGCTCTTTCCACGCCTTGATGATCAGATCGTGCGCCTCGTAGTATTTCTCGCGCAGCGTGGCGGGAACTTCGCCGTAACAGAAGTTCGAGTCCATCGAGGTGCCCACCGGGAAACCCGCGACCAATCGTCCGCCGCTCATCACGTCGAGCATCGCGAATTCTTCGGCGACGCGGATCGGCGGATTGTAGAGCGCGATCGAGTTGCCAAGCACGACAATGTTGGCGTGACTGGTGCGCCGTGTCAGCGCCGCCGCCATCAGGTTCGGCGACGGCATCAGGCCGTAACCATTCTGATGATGTTCGTTGACGCCGATCGAGTCGAAGCCCATCTGGTCGGCGAATTCGAGCTCGTCGAGGAATTCGTTGTAGAGCTGATGGCCGACCTTGGGGTCGTAAAGATTGCGCGGGATATCGACCCACACGCTGTGGTACTTCTCGGCGAAATCGGCCGGCAGAAACCGGTACGGCATCAGATGAAACCAGGTGAACTTCATTGTGCCTCCGCGCGAAATCTAAAGGCGTGCGCCTTTCAGTTTCGTTTACGCTCCGACGACGAATGAGCAGCAGGCGGTGCCGCTGCCACCGATGTTAAGAATGCCGAATTTTTTCGCGTTCTCGACGCCGTAATCGCCGGCCTGCCCGGTGACCTGCTTGTAAGCGTCGAGCATCTGGCGAACGCCGGTGGCGCCGACCGGATGGCCGGCGCCGATCAGGCCGCCGCTTGGGTTGACCGGGATGCGGCCATCGATCTCGATGCTGCCGTCTTCGATCGCCTGCCACGACTGGCCGGGCTTGGTGATGCCGAAATGATCGATCGCCATGTACTCGGAAGTGGTGAAGCAGTCGTGGGTCTCGATTCCGGAAAGGTCGTCGACCGAGCCGATACCGGCGCGCTTGAACGCGTCGAGAATCGCCTGGCGGGTATGCGGCAACACGTACGGGTTGTCGCGGCTTTGTGCGATTTTCTTGTCGAACTCGATCGGAGCGGTGCGATGGCCCCATCCGAGGATGCGCGGAATCGCGTTTAGGTCGCGGTTTCGGCGTTTGGCGTACTCGGCGGCGAACTTCGCCGATGCGAGAAACAGCACGGCGGTACCGTCGGTCACCTGTGAACAATCGCTCACCCTGATGCGGCCGCCGATCACCTTGCCGTACTTGGCCTGCTTGGTGAAATCCTCGTCCTTGAACCAATCGCGCGTCTGCGCCATCGGATTTCGCTTGGCGTTCGAGAAATTAACCGTCGAGATGCGGGTGAGGTATTCGTCTTTCAAGCCGTAGCGTTTGTCGTACTCGTCGCCGAGCTTGCCGAAGACTTTTGGGAACGCGAACTCGATTCCCTTGGATTCGCGCTCGTACCACGACGCCGTTCCGAGGAAATCTCCGCCGGTTGCCGGATCGACGGTCTTCATCTGCTCGACTCCAACCACCGCGGCCAAGTCATAACGTCCGGCTTCGATTTCGGCCGAGGCCGCTAGTATCGCAATCGAGCCTGAGGCACAGGCGGCTTCGTGACGGCTGGTCGGGATGCCGGCGAAAACCGGATCGGCTTCCAGAACGAAAGCGCCGAGCAATCCCTGCTTGGCGTAGAGCTCGGCCGCGAAATTGCCGACATGCGCCGTCTGGATGTCCTTGGCTTCGAGCCCGGTCGATTCGAGGGCGGCTAGAATCGCCTCGCGCATGAAGGCGGAGAAGTGCTTGCCTTCTTTCATCCAATTGCGGGCAAAATCGGTCTGGGCTCCGCCCAGAATGTAAACCGGGGCTGATTGGGTCATCGATGGCTCCTTATCGCAAACGCTCGCTTTTCTTTTAGCACGATCTTCGGGTCAATGCGCCCACTTTGGGGCATTCGGCTCGATTAGTGAAACTGCTGCAGTTCAAGGTTTAATTTAAGTCCGATTTCAGAAAAACCCAGCGCGTCACTTGCTATATTTACTGGATCATAATGGCTTAGAATGCCTAATCGATGAAAGCGAAATTACAGGCCGATTTGAAAAACGCGATGAAGTCGGGCGACAAGCTGCGCGTGATGACCATCCGGGGCATCCTGGCCGAGATCACTCGAATCGAAAAGGACGTCTGCCGCGAAGCTAACGAAGCCGAGATCGTGCAAGTGATCAAACGCGAGCGGGCGCGTCGCGACGAGGCGCTCGAGTTCGCACGCAAGGGCAAGCGCGACGACCTGATCGCGCAGAACGAAGGCGAAGCAAAGATCCTCGACGAGTATATGCCGAAGGCGGTGGGCGAGGATGAGGTCAAGGCCGTAATCGCGGCGCAGGTCAGCGCCGGCGTCACGCAGATGGGCCTGATCATGAAGGCGCTGAAAGATCAGTTCGGCGCGCGCCTCGACGGCAAGACCGCGAGCGATTTGGTCAAACAGGCGCTCGCGCCCAAATAGGATCTCCCATGGCAGACGGCAAAGTTCAGCCATTCAAGATCGACATTCCCGACGCGGTGCTGACGGACCTGCGCGAGCGTCTCGATCGAACGCGCTTTCCCGGCGAGCTGCGAGACTCGGGATGGGGCTACGGAAGCAATCTCGCCTACATGAAGGAACTGGTCGAGTACTGGCGGACTCGTTACGACTGGCGCGCGAATGAACGCGAGCTCAACCGCTACGCGCACTTTCGCGCCGACGTCGATGGGCTTGGCATTCACTTCGTCCATGAGAAGGGGCGCGGTCCGAATCCGAAACCGTTGCTGCTGCTGCACGGATGGCCTGGTTCGGTTTACGAGTTCCAGCAGATCATCCCGATGCTCACCGATCCGGCCGCGCACGGCGGCGACGCCAAAGATTCATTCACGGTGATCGCGCCGTCGCTACCCGGCTACGGCTTTTCGGATTATCCGCCCCAGAGCATAAACATCGCGGAGATGTCGCCGATCATCCACAAGCTGATGACGTCGGCGCTTGGCTACGATCGATTCTGCGTCCAGGGCGGCGATTGGGGCTCCGTGGTGGGTTCGCATATCGCTTTTGCCTTCACGTCGAACGTGATCGGCCTGCATCTGAATATGCCCGGCGTCAGTGCAAGCGACGGGGCGAATCCAAAATCGCCCACCGAAGAGGAAAAGAGGTTCCTGGCCGAGGCGGCCAAGTTTCGCAGTGAAGAAGCCGGCTACCAGGCGATCCAGGGCAGCCGTCCGCAGACGCTCGCGTACAGCCTCAACGATTCGCCCGCGGGTCTGTTGGCATGGATCGTCGAGAAGTTTCGCGTGTGGAGCGATTGCGGCGGCGACGTCGAGAAGGTCTACAGCAAGGATCAACTCATCACCAACGTGATGATCTACTGGGTGACGCAGAGTATCCGAACATCGATTCAGCTCTACTATGAGTATCATCACGATAGATGGCGTCTGAAGCCCGGCACTCGGGTCGAAGCGCCGACGGCGTTCGCGGTGTTTCCGTACGAGATCTGGCGTCCGCCGCGGAACTGGGCCGAGCGCGCGTACAATATTCAGCGATGGACGGTGATGCCGGCGGGCGGCCATTTCGCCGCGATGGAACAGCCGCAGGCGCTGGCAAAAGATATTCGCGAGTTCTTCCGCGGCCGCGATTAGGTTCCAGCCGACGAGTCCTTTTGGGAAAAGAACGATTCGCTTGATTCGGGCAATCCACGCAGTGTACATTTGTGCATATCTCTGACAGTGATGCCCGGTGCATTTTGAATGGGCCGAGGCCAAGGCACGATCTAATCGCCTCAAGCATGGCGTCGACTTCGCTGATGCCGCGTCCGTTCTGGCCGATGAACTGGCTATCACTATCGCGGACGAGGAGCTCGAGGAGGAGCGCTACGTTACAATCGGTATGGATGCGCTCGGACGCTTGCTCGTTGGCGTTTACACACTCCGAGATGATCGAATCCGGCTGCTTTCGGCGCGACGTGCGACCCGACGCGAACGTGGTGAATACAAAACGAGGCTTATATGAAATCCGAGTACGACTTCAGTGAAGGCAGACGCGGGGCTGTGATTCCTCCCGAACCCGGCAAGACGCGGATAACAATTCGACTCGACAACAGGATCCTCCAGCATTTTCGCCGACGGGCACATCAAGTCGGCGGAGCCAATTACCAAACACTAATCAACGACGCTCTGCGCGACTACATGAGCCACGAGGAAATCGAAGATACGATGCGGCGCGCTGTTCGCGAGGAGCTGCAACGCGCTGGTGTGGTTAAGGCTTTGGCTCCGGAACTCGCTGGTCGCGGTCGCAACACGAGGAAGGCGACCGAAGCGCCCTGAGCAAGGCGAACGCCTTGCAGGAAATCAACTGCCGACTGATTCGTCGTGCTGGACCAGTTCGGCGTACAGCCGTTCGATTTCACGGCCGAGATTATCGTAGCGGGCGATTAGCTGATCGGCGTCTTTGCGATTCAGATAGAAGTTCGGATCGTTCATCTCTTCGGCCAGCGTGGCGCGTTCCGCTTCCTTAGCCTCGATGCCCTCTTCGAGCTGCCTGCGCCGATGGGGATTCGTGGGGCGGGAGCGCTGCACCTGGCGCGCGGCCGGGCCTTTGCCGTTGTGATTCGCTGGTGCGCTCGCACTCGCACTCTTGCGCTCGGAAGCGCCGTCGCTCTTCGATTTCGCTGTCACGACGGCTGCGGCTGATTGCTGCGTTTTCGGCGCGGTGGCAGCCAAGGCCATCTGCTCTTTCTTGGCGAGATACTCGTCGTAGTTGCCGAGATACCGAATAGCGTGGCCCTGGCCGACCTCGATCACCTCGGTCACGAGCTCGTTCAAAATGTAACGATCGTGGCTCACGATCACGACGGTTCCCTGGTAGCGGCGCAGCGCTTCGAGCAGCGTGTCCTTCGCCACGATATCGAGGTTGTTGGTCGGCTCGTCGAGCAGCAGGCAGTTGGTGCGATGAGCCAGCACCTTGGCCAGGGCGAGACGGCCGCGCTCTCCGCCGGAAAGCACGCCGGTGCGCTTCAGCACGTCGTCGCCCGAAAACAGCATCGCACCCAGTATTCCGCGAATCTCGCTGGTGGTGAGGCCCTGCGAACTGTCGCTCAGCTCCTGCAGGACGCTACTGTTGTAATCGAGAGCGTCGCCGAGGTCTTGGGCGAAGTAGCCGATTTCGACGTTGTGGCCGATGGTCCGCTCGCCGCCGGTGAGCGACTCCACTCCCGCCAGGATTTTCATCAGGGTCGATTTTCCCGCGCCGTTGGGGCCGACCAGCGCCAGACGCGCGCCGCGTTCGATCGTGAACTCGATGCCGTCGTAGACCACCAGATCTCCGTAGCGCTTAACCGCGCCGCGAAGCTGGAAGATTTGGCGTCCGCTGCGTTCACATCGCGGGAAATTGATCGCCGGCGGCTTCTCCGATCCGACCGGCGGCTCGAGCCGCTCGATTTTTTCGAGCTGCTTGATGCGGCTCTGCACCAGCTTGGCTTTGCTCGCTTGAGCGCGGAAGCGGCTGACGAAGCTCTCGATATGATCGATCTCCTCGCGCTGTTTTTCGTAAGCCGCCATCTCGAGCTGAAATCGCTCTTCGCGCTGGATAAGGTAAGTGGAATAGCTGCCGCGATACTCGGTGAGTCTGCCGCGCGCCACTTCGACCGTGCGCCGGGTGACGCGATCGAGGAAGTAGCGATCGTGGGAAACCATGATGATTCCGCCCGGGTACGCGCCGAGATAGTCCTCGAGCCAGTTGCGCGCCTCGATATCGAGATGGTTGGTCGGCTCGTCGAGCATCAGGAAGTCCGGGCGCTGAAGCAGCAGCTTGGCCAGACCAACCCTCATCCGGATACCGCCCGAGAACTCGGCGACGTCGCGCGTGAGGTCTTCGGGCTTGAAGCCGAGGCCAAACAGCACGGACTCGGCGCGGCTCTCAGCGGTGTAAAAATCGTGACGCTCGAGCTCGGTCAGCACTTCGCCGAGTTCGGTCAGCGCGGCGTCGTGCTCGGGTCCGCTGGTCTGCTCGGCGAGGATGGTTTCGAGGCGGCGGCGCTGCGAATCGAGCGCCTCGATCTCGCTGAGCGCCGAGAGGGTTTCGCTGATCAGCGAGCGGCCCCCGATATCGGGGGTATCCTGCGCTAGATAGCCGACCTGGGTGCGCTGAGGGCGGCTGATGCGACCGGCGTCCGGCTCGATTACGCCGCCGATCAGCTTTAGCAGCGTCGACTTGCCGGCGCCATTGAGTCCGACCAGGCCGACGCGATCGTCGTCGCTCATCGACCAGTTTACGTGGTCGAAGATGGCGCGATCGCCGAAATACTTAGAAAGTCCGTCGAGGCTCAGCATGGTGAAAGAATCGGATCGCCGTTAAACGGTAAATATTAACAGCGCAGTCAGTGTCGAAGAAAGGGCACGGTTTTATGCTTGCGAAGGATGTGCCCTTTCGAAAGAATCGTGCGATTGAGAAGCCGATCGTTATGCGAAAGATAGTCGCGGTGATGCTCTTCGTGGTCTGCCTGGCTGGGGGTTCCGACATGCGTGCTCAGAACGGCGCGTATCCAAACGGGCAGCCGTATGGTTCTCCGCCGCCTCAAGGTTATCCGGGCCAACAAAACTATGGCGGACAGCCGCCGTACGGAGGACAAGGCGGCTACGGCGGGCAAAATCCGTACGGCGGGCAAAATCCTTATGGCGGACAGGGCAATTATGGTCGTCAGGGCAACTATGGCGGCCAAGGGAATTATGGCGGCCAGCGCCAGGGTGAATACGCGCCAAATCCGTACGGATTCAGTACTCCACCACCTAACTATCCGACGCCGCTGCCTCGTCCGGAAAGCGGGATAATGGGCCTGCTGCCGCCGATGCCTCCTGGGATGGCGCCCACGCCGCGGTCGACCGCCAGTCCCGACGCCTTCGGCGTTCCAACGATGCCAGGTGAGATCGTCACCAAGTGCATGAATCGAAATCCGCCCGAGGGGACCGTGATCACCAAGAGTGTGAGGGAGCCGAATTGCGGGGATTCGTGCGAGTCCGAGATTCAGGTCCCGGCGGGCGAACGGATGCTGATCTGCAGGGGACAGTCGATTCCGGAGGGATACACGCTCGAGCTGCTGACCACCACGCCGGCCTGCTCCTGTTTCGGTCGTGAAGAGAACGCGTACATGATCCGGGCGGAAAATCCGCGAGATAGATTTCAGCAACAGTTCCCGCAGTAGATTTTTCCCGCGTGCGATCTCCTCTGGCTCGAGGCTGGATGTCGCGTGCACGCGGACCGACAGACATACGGGTTGCCCAGAATTAACGATGGCGTAAGATTCCTGTTAACGCGACCGGATTCGGGACGTGATCCATGTCGCCGGAGGAATCCCGATGGCCCTAGTCCAGACCAGCGACAGAGTTTTGGTGGTCGATCGCAAGCTGTTTCGCGACGACAACACCCGGCTGTTTATCGGCGTGGTCGAGGACTACGAAGGCGGCGTGGCGCGCCTGCGGGGCTACGCCTATCACATCAATCCTTACGAAGTTGCGGGCACCGAGCGGCGGGCCGAGGAGCGTGTACGGATCGTATCGCTGTCCGCCGGCGATATTATCTACGTGCTGCCGCGCGAGGTCGATCTGGCATCGCTGCAGGTCAGGCGATCGCCCAAGACGCTGCTGCTGGCCGACGGACATTCGCTGATGTTCGATCTGAGCGAATGGCTCTACCGCGTGTAGCGGTTTCGTATTTCGAGATTGCGAAAAAAAGCCCCGCCAAACGACAGGGCTTTTTCGATCAAAGTAATCGATGGGAAGGAATTAAATTCCGCCCAGACCCAGAGGGCTTCCTACGCCCGTGCAGAAATCCCATCCCATCACTGCTTCGTAGGCGATATAGGGGCCGCAGGTGCCGGTGGTGATGTCACGGAAGTCACTCGGATTTCCAAGATTGCCATACACGGCGGTCAGCTCGGCGTTGGTCGATGAATAGAAATTTCCGGCCGCATTGATGACGCCTGCCAGCGCCGCCGACGACAGGCTGGTGCCGCCAACGATGAACCATCCTTTGTGGCCCCCCGTCGGATTGCTGTTGTACACCCAGGCCCCGCTGTTCGGATCGCCATCGAGGGACATGTCGGGAGTTCCGCGCACATCGCCGACGATTCCCGAAATCACATCCTGGTAATCGGGACGGTCCTCGAATGCGCTCGGACCGCCGCCGGTGAGCTGCCAGGCGGTTTCGCCGAGGAAGGCGCCCGTGGTCGGGTCGCGCATGATGCTGGTGCCGCCGGCCGCTACGACATTGGGCGAGGTCGCTGGATATTCGACGCCGGCGGCGTCGCCGGATGCCGCCACGTAGACCACCTTGGGTTTGGCGAAATGCCAATCGAGAGTAGATTCGCCGGGAAATTCATCGCCGCCCCATCCGTTGGAGACTTCGCCGCCACCAGCAGACGCAACCAGTTTGCTCGCAACGTCTTCGGCCTGCAGCAAATCGCCGAGGGTGTTGGATCGGGCTTCCACCAAAATAATTTTGGCATGCGGCGCCATCGCGTGCGTCCACTCGATATCGAGCGATTCTTCCAGTTCCCATCCGCCGGTCGGATCGACCGGAGGCCGGATGCTGGTGGCGTAGACGATCGAGAATTTCGCCTTGGGCAAGCCAAACTGTTTTGAGAAACGCTGCAAGTCGGCCGCTGCGGTAGGATCGTCGTAAGCGTCGACGACCGCGATGGCGCGTGAGCCGCCGCTGGGATTCTCGGTCACGGTGTTGGGATCGCATCCAATCTGCAGCAGGGAGACCAGCTCGTAGATGCAGCCGAGCGAAGCTGGCGTTTCGTAGAAGTAACCTCGGAACGGAGGACCGCCGCGAGTGCCTCGCAGTAGCGCGGGTGCTGAAAGACCTCCGGCGGGCATGAAGTAGCGCACATTAGTGTGACCGCGGACGCCGGCGTCGGCCGCTTTCGCGACGCTGGACTGCGGAACGATCACTTCCTGTGCGGCGGATTGCGTGATGGCGAGCGATAGCAGCAGAGCCGCCACGGACAGCAGCCCGAAAAAGCGCTTCATAATTCCTCCTGCGAACCTGACGTGGGATGCCCCCAATTCAAGCGTCAGGCTGGCATATACAACCCTGTCCGGCTGGACACAAGTCCAGGTGGTTTACTCGTGATTGAGACGATTATGGCTGACAAAGGTTACGCGTCGCACGATGATTTCTCGACGACATCGAACTTCGTCAACGCGTGGCAATGTAGCCGCCTGGTAATCGCCGCACTATAGTAAAACATCGAAAAAACTCGTATCGAACGGAGCCGCAATGGCATTTAGATTGGACGGCAAGAAAGCCTTAGTGACTGGCGGAGCCAGCGGAATCGGACGCGCAATCGCGCTTCGCTTCGCCGAAGCGGGTGCGGCCGTGATGGTCGCGGATCGCAACTTGGAGCCGGCCGAAGAGGTTGCTCAAGCTATCGCGAAGCTCGGGCAGCCCGCAGTGGCGCATCGCGTGGACGTCGCGGACGAGAGCCAGGTGGACGCGATGGTAACGCGGGCGGTCAAGGAACTCGGCGGGCTCGATATCACGGTCGCATCGGCGGGGGTGTCGCATGCGCGCTACGGAAGCCGGGGGTTGATCCCCCAGATGCTGACCGACAAGCCCTTCGCCGATTGGCGGGCGGTACTGAGCGTCAACCTCGACGGAGTGTTTTTGACTGACCAGGCAGCGGCGAAGGCGATGATCCAGGCGGGTAAGGGCGGCAGCATCATCAATATCTCTTCGGCCGCGGCCAAGTTGCCGACTCCGGGTATCGGCGAGTATTCGGTCAGCAAGGCAGGCGTGTGGATGCTGACGCGAGTGCTGGCGCTGGAGCTGTCGGGCTACGACATCAAGGTGAACGCGATCGGGCCGGGTTTTATCGACACGCCGATGACCAAGGGGATCGAAGGCGGCACGCAGCATCTGGTCGAGCTGCTTTCGCGGGTGCCCCTGCGCAAGATGGGCGAGCCGATCGACGTCGCGAATACCGCGCTGTTCCTGGCGAGCGAAGAGGGACGTTACTATACCGGCTCGATCCTGCATCCCGACGGCGGAGTGGTGATGCAGTAGAAATGTGGGTGAACGAGCGTCAGAAGTGGATCGATCAGATTCGAGCGATAGCAACCTCGCTCCTGGTGGCGATAGCCGTGACGTTCGCGCTGGCGATCCCCGCTTTCGCACAGCAGGGCGAGCCCAATGCGACCTCCACGCCGACGCAGAACCTGATTCGAAGCGCGGCACCGCTGAGCGTATCGCTGATCGTCTATCCGACTTACGGGGTTGCGCCGATGTTGGTGGGCGCGTTCGCCGACGTGATGGATCCGCTGGACAGTCCGATCGTGTCTTACTATTGGAATTTTGGCGACGGCAACGTCTCGACCTTGCCGAATCCTCTGCTGGTGCTGAACACCTACAAGAATCCCGGCACCTACATGGTGACACTCAGGATCGTAACCGCCGACGGTCGCTCCGCGATGGCATTTGCCGGTGTGACGGTGCGGGATACCGCGCGTTGAACATGAGCTCAATCCGAGCGGCGATCGCGCGAATGATGTCGGAAGGCAGACGCGCGCTTTGGTGCGCGACGCTGCTGATCGGTGCATCGGTTGCGGGATGCCTGGGGCCGCAAATCGAGGCGAACAACCGCCAGCTCCAGGAGCAGCAGGCGCAGATCGAAAAGCTTCAGCAGGATATCGAAGCGATGCGCCAGGGGGCGTCGTACAGCACCGCTCCCGCGCCTGCGGGTTCGTGCGATATGGACATCGTGCGCAAGGCGACGCAGCGCGGGGGCGATGAGTTCGCGAAGGGCAACTTCAAGCAGGCGCTTGGCTATTACCAGGATGCTGCGACGGCCTGTCCCGGCAACGCCGAGGCGCAACTCAACCTGGCGCGAACCCAGGAGGCGTTGGGCGACCGCGCTGCCGCGATAACCAACTACACCAGCGCCGCGAGCGCTACCTCGTCCGATCCGGCGATCGCAAATCAGGCGCGCGACGCATTGCAGCGGCTGAACGCGACGAAATAGACGGCGTGTAAATCGCCGAGCTACCGAAGCGTTGTGAAATTCGCCATACTGGCCCAGCGGCGTTCAGCCCAATGGACGTCACGTGAGCGCGTCTCGGAGGCGTCAAATTGAAAGACCCATTCAGCGTTAAAGATAAAGTTACGATCGTGACCGGCGGCGGCACCGGGATCGGCGCGTCGATCGCGCACGAGTTCGCGATGCGCGGTGCGCCGGTTCTGATCGCCAGCCGCAAGCTCGAGAATCTCGAACCGACGCGCGACCAGATCCGCAAAGCCGGTGGCAAATGCGAAATGTTCCCGGTCGACGTGCGCGACTCGGCGGCGTGCGACGCGATGGTGGCGGAGGCGGTGAAGCATTTCGGCCGCCTCGACGTGATAATCAACAATCACGGCGCGAGTATCGCGAGTCCCTCGCTCGATCTGTCGCCCAACGGATGGCGCGCGGTGGTCGCAATCAACCTCGACGGAACTTTCTTTTGCGCGCGCGCGGCGGCGCGGCAGTATATCGCGCAGGGCGGCGGTGGCGCGATCATCAATATTTCATCGACCGCGGGCGTGCACGGCCATTCGAACATGCTGCCTTACAGCGCGTCGAAGGCCGGCGTGATCAACCTGACCAAGACCCAGGCGGCCGAATGGGGCGTTCACGGGATTCGCGTCAACTGCGTGATTCCCGGCCCCATCGACACCGAGGGCGCGGCGCCGATCGTGTGGCCCAATCCGAGGGTCAAGCAGGCGGTGGCGGACTCGCGCGCGCTGAGGCGTTTCGGAAGGGTCGAGGAAATCGCCTATCCGTGCCTATTCTTCGCCTCCGAGGCTTCGTCTTACGTCGATGGCGCGTCGCTGATCGTCGACGGCGGCGACGGGCCGCGGCTTAGCTGATATCGGAAGGCGCTTCATCACACGTCCGTCGTATCGTGCTTGAGCCGCCGGGCGTGGCGTGTTATCCGAAAGCGCGCGAGCGGCTTTGCGACCGCCCGCCAGCGAGGGAAATTTGGACTTCGGCTTGAGTGAGGAGCAAGAGATGCTGCGCCGCAGCGCGCGTGTCCTGCTCGAAAAACAATGTCCGTCGAGCATGGTTCGCCGCATGATGGACGATCAGCTTGGCTATGCACCCGACCTGTGGAAGACCATCGCCGACCTCGGATGGGTGGGCCTGGTTATTCCGGAGAGCTTCGACGGCGCAGGACTCAGCTATGTCGATATGGCGGTGCTGCTCGAAGAGATGGGACGCGTGCTGCTGCCCGCGCCATTTATCCCGACCGTGCTGTTCGCGGAGGCGATTAATCGCGCCGGCAGTGAGCATCAGAAGAACACTCTGCTGCCGAAGATCGCGTCGGGCGAGCTGACCGCCACGCTGGCGCACCTCGAACCCTCCGGAGCGCTTGAGGCAGACGG
>Ga0335078_10010592_pt1 | contig 13652 bp, 10 predicted proteins | sample Lox_Sample_32_FD_206711 | JGI IMG/M metagenome (GOLD analysis project Ga0335078, IMG submission 206711) | Soil microbial communities from Loxahatchee National Wildlife Refuge, Florida, United States - Lox_Sample_3.2 | ecosystem: Environmental > Terrestrial > Soil > Wetlands | place: USA...
CCAGCCCGGCTGCGGAAGAGCGTTCCGCCGGGACCCGTCGGGTCCCGGTGTCACCTGACTACAGGATCCCGGCTGCCGCGCAGACGCTCGCACCCGCGATCGTGCAGATGGCCGACGCGGTGTCGAAACCGTCCTTGACGACCGTCGACTCCATGTTCGCCTTGTTCACCCACACGGGGGTCAGCAGCGACGCCGGCTCGGTGATGCTCGAGTCGGCCGGGTCGGTGGTCTTCCCGTTCAGCAGCGCCGCGGGCGGCTTGTCGCCGGCCAGCAGGATGGTGGCCAGGGACACGGCGTCCTGGGCCTCCTTGTAGACCGCCTTGTACACGGAGCCGCACTGGTAACCCTCGAGGATCCAGGCCATGCCCTGGGCGGTGGCGTCCTGCCCGGTGGTCGGCACCTTGTCGGGCTTGACGCCCGCACCCTTGAGGTCGGTGATGACCGCGTTGGCGAGACCGTCGTTGGCCTCGATGGTCGCGTTGATCTTCGGGTTGGCGGTGTACGCCTGCTGGAAGATCGTGCCGCCCTTGGTGTTGTCCCAGCCGGGAGCGAAGTTCTCGCCCACCAGCTTCATGCCGGAGCTGTTCGTCGCGCCCGCGGCGACGGTCTTGGCCTCCTGGCCCCAGACCACCTTGTTGTAGCCCTCGGCAAACGAGATCGCGTTGGGGTCGGTGTCCTCGCCGCCGTTCAGCACGTAGACCTGCGGGCTCTTGATGCCCCAGGACGAGACGCAGGACTCGAAGCCCTGGCCGATCAGCTGACCCACGAGCTCGTTATCGAAGCTCACGTAGTAGGTGTTCGAGCCCTGGAACGTGGCGCGGTCGTAGCTGATCAGCGTCACGCCCTTGGACTCGGCCAGCTTCGCGATCGCCACGCCGGTCGGCCCGTCCAGCGGGTCCATGATCAGGATCTTGGCGCCGAGGTTGATGTCGGCGGTGGCGTCGTTCAGCTCCGTCGCGTCACTGCCCTGAGCGTTGTCGATCCGGTACTGGGCCTGGGTGTACCCGGCGTCGGCGAAGGCATCGTTCAGGTACGGCTGGTCGAAGTTCACGTACCGGGTCGACGACGTCGTGTCCGGCAAGATCACGCCTACCTGCAGGCTGTTTGCGCCCTTCGTGGCGAACTCGGTGAGCGGCTTGAACTTGGACATCGTAGACGCGATGTCCACGGTGAAGGAGCTGATGCTCAGCCCCGCGGGCACCTTGTTCGATCCGCTCGATGATGTCGATGACGGTGACGATGATCCGCACCCGACAGCCGTAAGGCCGGCAAGCGCCACTGTCAGCCCCGCCACGCCAACTTTGCGGGTGCGCCGGAGCGTTCCGTTCCCCCGCGAACTGGAGTGCGCCCGACCCCCCTCACTGCTACGCAGTCGCATTTCCTTGGACCCCTTTCGCCCGGACACTGCCGGCTCGCTAATGCGGGAAACATACCGTAAGTGTGCCCCTAAGGCACTATATGGTTTGGACTTTTGATCACGGCCTCTTGCTGCACAAACACTGTCTAACCGGGGCGTTCAGCGAACGCCTGAGCCACCTTGTCTGGTGCGCGCGAGATTCCGTGTCATGACGGCCGGCCCGGCCACACGCGGTAACGGTCCGTTCCGCACCGCTCGCTATGCGCCGTCACAGCCACCGCTCTGGTGCCTGAATGCAAGGTGAACCACCTCGTCTTCGGCGGGACACCGCAGCGCGCCCGGCGGAACGCCACCGGGTGCGCTGAACTGTCACCGCTGGGGGCAACTACCTGTTCGCCGTAACAGTAGGCGGAGATGGATAAACAGCTCCGTTAACATCCCGGTAACTTCGTGAAAATACCGTTAACAACAACCTGGCAGGTCAGATGCGGTGTGCCGGGGCGCAAGCCGACTGCGTATACATTTCGATAACAATTTCCCGAGACGGCCGCTTATTCGGCCGGTATCCGGTAGCCAGCCCGCGGCTGGGTCACGATAAGCGGGGCACCGGTGCTTTCCAGCTTGGCGCGCAGCCGCCGCACGTACACGCGCACGTACTCGGTCTCGGTTTCGTAGCCGCGGCCCCACACCCGGCGCAGCAGGTGCGCGTGGCTGAGCAGCTTCCCGCGGTTCAGCGCCAGCTCGCGCAGCAGCGCGAACTCGGTCGGGGTCAGGTGCACCGGTCGGCCGCCGCGGCTCACCTGCTGGCTGCTGAGGTCGATGACCAGGTCCGCGACGGTGATGATCTCGGCTGCGCTCTCGGCTGCGGCCACGGCCGCCGGCCGGGTGCGGCGCAGCGTGGCGTTGATCCGCGCCAGCAGTTCCTCGATGCTGAACGGCTTGGTCATGTAGTCGTCCGCGCCCACGTTCAGCGCGCTGACCTTGTCTCGCTCGCCGCCTCGGGCGGAGACCACGATGATCGCGACCGAGGACCGCTCCCGGATCTGACGGCACAGCTCGAAGCCATCGACCTCGGGCAGCATCAGGTCCAGCAGCACGATGTCCGGCGACTCGGTCTCCAGCAGCCGCAGTGCCCGCAGGCCGTCGGATGACACCACCGTGTCGAAGCCGCGGACGGCCAGGTTGGACCTGATCAGGTCCACGATATTCGGGTCGTCCTCGACTACCAGCGCGCGCGTCGCCCCATCGGTCACCACTCAGGCCGCTCCTGTCCGATCTGGCGCGGCGGGTCGGCCGGCGAGCGTCATCATCGCCGGGTACGGCCCGGAGTCCGCCTCCTCGGCCCGCTCCCTGCCGTCGGCCGGACCAGCCTCGGCTGCATGCGCCTCGATGGGCAGCCAGATCCGGAAGCAGGTCCCGCGCTCGGCCGGGACCAGCGCGATACGGCCGCCGTGCGCGGCCACGATGCCCCTGGCGATCGACAGGCCGAGCCCGGCGCCGGCGGTCGGGGTCCGCCGCCGCCGCCTGGCCGACTCGAACGGCGCCAGCGCGACCTCGGAGCTGAGCCCGACGCCGTCGTCCGTCACCGTCACCTCCACCTGGCCGCGGTCAGCCATCGCCACGTCGACCCGCACGCTGGTGCCGACCGGGTTGTGCCCGATCGCGTTCGCGAGCAGGTTGACGAAAACCTGCTCAAGCCGGTCGTGATCGGCCCAGATTACCGGCAGGCCGGGAGGGCAGGACAGCTTCACCGGCGGGCTCACGTCCGGCGGCTGGCAGGCGATCGCCGCCTCCACCACCAGCGGCAGATCGCACCAGTCGCGCTGCAGCCGCAGGATGCCGGACTCGATCGCGGAGAAATCGAGGAGGTCGTCCACCAGCCGGCCCAGCCGGGCGGACTCGGCCGCGATCCGGCCGAGGAACCGGTGTTGCGACTCCCCATCCCAGGTCACGTCCTGCTGCATCAGGCTGGAGGCGTAGCCGCGGATCGCGGTCAGCGGCGTTCGCAGCTCATGGCTGAGCCGGGACAGGAACCCGCGCTGCAGGCCCTGCGACCGGCGCAGGGTCTGTGCCTCCTCGTGCGCGGTCGAGGCCTCCTCGCGCTCAAGGGCCAGCCGAAGCGATCGCGCGGCGTCCTCCAGCAGGTTGACGGCATCGGTAGGCGGCGCGTCGCGGGGCCAGCGGGCCACCAGAGCGGCGCCGAAGCCAGGCGCTGCGAAGGTCACCGCGAGCGACGTGCCGTCCGGCAGCCGGACGGCGACGTCATCGTTGCGTGGCTGCCCGAACAGGTCCTCGGCGATGGTGAGCAGCACCGCCGGGCAGCCGGGGCCGCTGCGCGGCCGGCCGTCGCGGCCGGCCGTCCGCTGGCCTGGCCGGTCGCGGTCCGCGCTCGCGAGATCCGCCGCCGACCGGCACTGGACTGGTCCCTCCGGCGGCTTGATAACCAGCGCCACCTCCTGTGCCTGCAGGCCGCGGCACAGCGAGTCCAGCGCGAAGCCCAGACTCTCGCCGACCGGCAGCGGGCCGGCCAGCGTCTCCAGCATCTCCCGGATTGTCTCCAGCACCCGGTTCCGTGCCGTCACCTCGTCCAGCAGCCGGTCTCGCTCGATCGCGTTGGCGGCGTAGCCCGCATACAGCGTGACCAGGTCCAGGTCGTCACGGCTTGGCCGGCCGGGGGCGGATCGCAGCACGGTGATCACGGCGACCAGGCCGGCCGGGCCGAGCACCGGCACCGACCAGGAGCTGGCTACGCTCGCCGCCCTGGCCGCGTCGGCATGCCTGGCCCAGACCGGGCCGAAACGGCCGTCCTCGTCGATGACCGGCTGACCGCTCGTGGCGACGGTGCCGACCGGGCCGCCGGCGGGCCCGCAGGGCAGCACCGACCACGCCGACAGCAGCGATGGCGACATGCCCAGGGAGGCCGCGCACTCCAGCGAGTCACCGGAGAGCAGATGGATGCACAGCCGCTCGCTGCCGAGCGCGGCGCCGAGCGCGGACAGGATCAGCGACAGGCTGGACGAAGGATCGGCCGACACCAGCCGGTCGGCGAGCCCGTGCAGGCGGGTCAGCTGCCTGCGCGCGGACGAATCGGCGTCCTGGCCGGAAAGCAGCGCCACGACGTCATCGGGATGCACCGCCGCGGGCGCGACCTCGGCCACGACCCGGCCGTGCCGCAGCACCACGATGCGGTCGGCCAGCCGGAACATCAGGTCGATGTTGTGACAGGCAAGCAGCACGGCGGTGCCCTGCTCGCGCAGCCCCTCGATCAGCACCTCGACCTGCCGGGACATCGCCGTGCCGAGCGCGGCGGTCGGCTCGTCCGCCAGCAGGAGCCGCGGCCGCCGGGAGATGGCCCTGGCCACGGCGACGAGCTGGCGCTGCCCGCCCGACAGCGACCGGATGTCGCGGGTGGTGGCAGGCAGGCTGATGCCCAGGCCCTTGAGCAGCCTCGCCGCCTCGGTGTGCAGCCGGACGTCCGATGCCAGCCGCAGCCCCCGCTCCCGGCCCAGCATCAGGTTCGCGGCGATGTCGAGGTTCTCGCACAGCGCCAGGTCCTGCCAGATGACGCCGACGCCCTGCTGGGACACGCCGATCGGATTGCCGGAAAGCGGACTGCCCGCGATCGTGATCTCGCCGCCAGTAGCGGTTATGTCGCCGCCGAGGCACCGCACCAGCGTGGTCTTGCCCGCTCCGTTCTCGCCGGCCAGGGCGACGATCTCGCCCGCCCGCATGGACAGGCTGACCCGATCCAGTGCCTGCATGGGCCCGTAGCTCACCGACAGATCCCGGACCGCGAGGAGCGGCTGCATGGTCTCGCGCTGCCCGGTGCTGGTGGCAGTGGCCGATGTCATGTCAACATTCTGGTCTGCCGATCGGAGTGCTTGCCACCGTCGTCGCCCCGATGGCCAGCTTTCGCCAGCCGGCGGCGATGGGCCGACCGCCCGGCGGGGCGGATCCGCCCTGGCCGCACGCGGGTACCGGATATCCGGCCGGTCGATTTCCGGCTAGCCGTCCTGCGCGCCACTCTCCCGGGCGGCACCCTCCCGGCGAGCCCGGGCGCGGCGCTTGCCCTCGTGCATGGCCGCGACCCTGGCGACGGGGATCTGGTGTCCTTCCGCGACGAGCCCGGCTGGCAGTTCCTGCGGCGCCGGCAGCAGCTGCGCCCACCGGTCCTCCCCCGCCAGGATCGCGGCGGCGGTGTGCACGGTGAAGTCAGCGGGCTGCACGGAATCCAGGTCCGGCCAGCCGACGGGGAACGACACCGGCACGCCGGGACGGGCGCGGGGACTGTACGCGCTGGCCACCGTCGCGCCGCCGGCCCTGGTCGCATCGAGGAACACCTTGCCTGCCCGGTCCTCGCGGATGAACGCCGTGGTCGCGAGCGCGGGGTCGATCCGCTCGGCCCTGGCCGCCAGCGCCCTGGTGGCCGCGGCGGCGTCTGCCATGCTGGCGCCGGGTGCGAGGGGCACGAAGACGTGCAGGCCCTTCGCCCCGCTGGTCTTGACCGCGCCCGCCAGGCCCGCCCCGTCCATCGCCGCCTTGACCAGGAACGTCGCCTGTACCGCCGGGCCGAATCCGTCCGCACCGGGCGGGTCGATGTCCAGCACCAGGAAGTCGGGGTGCCGCCAGCTTCCGGCCCGGACCAGGGTTGGGTGGTACTCGACCGCGCGCTGGTTCGCCAGCCAGATCAGCGTGCGGCGGTCGTTGCACAGGGGGTAGGTGACCTCGCGGCGCGAGCTCTCTGCCCACAGGGTGACGGTCTGGACGTACGACGGCGTGTACTTCGGCACGTTCTTCTGCATGAACGGCGGCTGTCCCGGCCGCACCCGGATGACCGACAGCGGCCGGTCCCGCAGCTGGCCGATGACCGGCACGCTGACAGCGTCCAGGTAGTCCACGAGATCGCGCTTCGTTGCCCCGGCACCGTCGAACAGGGGCTGGTCGAGATTGGTCAGGCTGACCCCGGCCCGGTCCTCGCCCGCGCTGCCGGCCACCGTCAGAGGTGCCTTGTCGCGGCTGCCGCCAGGTCCCGCAGTGACTTGACCGCGGCGGCCGGGTCCCTGGCGCCGTACACCGCGGTGCCTGCCACGAACATGTCGGCGCCGGCCTCGGCGCAGCGCTCGATCGTCTCCTCGCCGACACCGCCGTCGACCTGCAGCCAGATGTCGCCGCCGCTGCGGGCGATCAGCTGGCGGGCCCGGTGGATCTTGGGCAGCACCATGTCCATGAACTCCTGGCCGCCGAAGCCCGGCTCGATCGTCATGAGCAGCACCATGTCGAGCTCGGGCAGCAGGTCGGCATAGGGCTCGATCGCGGTAGCGGGGTTGAACGCGAGGCCGGCCCGCGCGCCCGCGGCCCGGATCCGGCGCAGCGCCCGGATCGGCGCGCCGGCTGCCTCGGCGTGAATAGTGACGTTACGGGCACCCGCCTCCGCGTACCGCGGCGCCCACAGATCCGGGTCGTCGATCATCAGGTGACAGTCCATCGGCAGCCTGGCGTGCCGCCCGAGCGCCTCCACGACCGGCAGGCCGATCGTCAGGTTGGGCACGAAGTGGGCATCCATGACGTCGACATGCAGCCAGTCGGCCGCATCGGCCACCGCCTCCGCCTCGTCGGCCAGCCTGGCAAAGTCGGCCGCCAGCAGGCTCGGCGCTATCCGCACGCTCATCAGCTCCCGAGTCTAAACGGCGTAAATACAGGCCGGCTGTCGGACCTGGTGAGTAGGTTCGATCCGGTACCGCGATCCCTGCAGTCACCTAAGTTCCACGGAGGCGCCAGTTGACGACTGAGGTAGCAGACCGGCTGCTCGACCGGGTGCGCAAGCTCCTCGCAAAGGCCGAGGCGGACGGCGTCACCCCGGCCGAGGCGCAGGCGCTCACGGCCAAGGCCGCCGAGCTCATGGCGAAGTACGGCATCGACCGGGCGCTGCTGGCAGCCCGCCGGCCGGAGACCGACCGGCCATCGAGCCGCCTGGTGGACATCTACAACCCGTGGGCGCGCGTGCAGGCGCACCTGCTGTGCGGGCTGGCGGCCGCAATGCGCTGCCAGTGCATCCTGCTGCCGTCCGGCGACGGTGACCAGCGGGTGCACATGTTCGGCTACGAGTCTGACATCGAGCGCGCGGACGTCCTCTATACCTCCGTCCTGGTGCAGATGTGGCACGGCCTCATCGCGACCGACGTGCCGCAACGGGTGTCCAGCGTCAGGGCATGGCGGCGCAGCTGGCTGCTTGGCTTCGCGGCGGCCGTGACGGCCAGGGTGCAGGCCGCCGAGGAGCGGGCGGAACGCATCGCGGCCGTCGATGGCGGCAGCGGGCACGCCTCCAGTGCCGCGCTCGTGCTCGCGGACCGGTCGATGGTGATCCGCGCCAACGTGGCCGCGGCGTACCCGCAGACGCGCACGGCGCGCATGACGTACACCGGCAGCGGATACGGCTCCGGCTACCGGCAGGGCCAGCAGGCCGACATCGGCTCCGGGCGGGTCCGGGGCAGCGGCGGCAGGTCGCTGACCGCGGCGGGCTGAGCTGCGCCGCCGCTAGCGGCGGCGCAGCAGCGCCACGAAGATCGCGTCGGTGCCGTGCCGGTGCGGCCAGAACTGCGCATACCGGCTGAACGGCTCCGGGCAGCGCAGGCCGGGTACCTCCGCGAGCACCGCCGGCGCGTCCAGTACCTCGGTGCCCGGCGCGCCCGCGAGGACGGCTGTCATGATCTCGCGGGTCTCGGCCGGATGCGGCGAGCACGTGACGTACGCGGTGACACCGCCGGGGCGGGCCGAGTCGAGCGCCTCCCGCAGCAGGTCGCGCTGCAGCTCGCCGAGCGCCGCGACGTCGCCGGGGCCGCGCCGCCACCGCGCTTCCGGCCTGCGGCGCAGCGCGCCGAGCCCGCTGCACGGCACGTCGGCGAGCGCCCGGTCGAACCGGCCGGCATCCCAGGCCGGCCGGGTCCCGTCGGCGACAACCACGCCGCACGTCTGCGCGGCCGCGGTCGCGCCGCGGACCAGCCTTGCCCGGTGCTCGCGCAGCTCGGCCGCCACCAGCCGGGAGCCGGCGCCGGCCGCCAGGCCGGCTAGCATGCGCGCCTTGCCACCTGGCCCTGCGCACACGTCGAGCCAGCGCTCACCGCGGCCGTCGTGCCGGTCGTGCCCGCCCGGGCTTGCCTGCCCGCCCTGGCCGCCGCCCGCGGCGCGCGTCAGCGCGATCGCAGCGAGCTGGCTCGCCTCGTCCTGCACGCCCGCCAGGCCCGCCGCGACCGCGGGGATGGCAGCCGGGTCACCCTCGGCGAGATACCCCCCGTAGGGTGACCACCGCGCGGGCTCGCAGCCCGCGCGGATGAGTTCTTCGCGGTCCGCCCGGCCTGGCAGCACGCACAGGTGCACGCGAGGGCGCTCGTTGTCCGCGGCCAGCGCCGCCGCCGTCTCGGTGAGCGGGCCGGTCAGCTGCTCTCCGAGCGCGGCCGCGAACGCCGCGACGATCCACCGCGGGTGGCTGTAGCGCACGGCGAGCGAGCCCGCCGGGTCGGCCGCCCGGTCCGGCGCGGCGATGTCAAGCCATGCGGCCAGGTCCCTGGTGGCGACCTTGCGCAGCACGGCGTTCACGAAGCCGGCCGGACGCGGCCCCGACTTCTCCCGCACCAGGGTGACCGAGGTGGCCACCGCCGCGTGCGCCGCGACCCTGGTGCCGAGCAGCTGATGGGCGCCCAGCCTGAGGACCTCGCGTACCGGCGCGTCAAGCGCGCTCAGGTCTCGGTCGCTGCAGATGGCCAGCACCGCGTCGTAGCTGCCGCGGCCGCGGAGTGTCCCGTAGGCCAGCTCGGTGGCGAGCGCCGCGTCCCGCCCGGTCAGGCCGCGCTGCCTGATGAGCTCGGGTAGCAGCAGGTTGGCGTACGCGTCCCGCTCGGCGACCGCGAGCAGCACGTCCAGTGCGACCCGCCGGGCGGGATCAGCGCTGCCGGGCCGCCCGCCGCCCGCCCGACCGCCGGACGCCCGTGCGCCGCCGGACGCTGCGCCCGCGCGCCCGCGCGGCCCGCCGCGAGCAGTTCTCCGCTTGCGCGCCCGGTCACTCACGTCAGCCGAGCACCACCGAGCGGCCGTCCGCCCGCAGCCCGCGTGCCCAGTCGCAGGCCGGCATGCGCCGCTTGCCGTCGGGCTGCACGTCGCCTAGCCGCACCGGCGTGGTGCCGGTGCCGACCTGCACACCGTCGCGCAGCACCCGCAGTTCACCGGGCAGCAGCGGCCCGTGATCCGGCTCGTGCGTCGCTGTCACCGGGAAGAGCTTGACCCGGTGGCCGTCGAGCAGCGTCCAGGCGCCCGGCGCGGGCGTGCACGCGCGGATCAGCCGGTCCACCGCGACGGCCGGCTGCTGCCATCCCACCTGCGCGTCCGCAGGGGTCAGCTTCGGCGCGATGCTGATCCCGTCGGCGGGCTGGGGGCGGGCCTCGAGCTCACCCGACTCGATCCCGTCCAGGGTCGCGACCAGCAGCTGCGCGCCGGCCGCACCGAGCCGGGCCAGCAGGTCTCCGGTCGTGTCGGAGGCCAGCACCGGCTCGGTCAGGACGCCGAAGACCGGGCCGGCATCCAGCTCCTTCACGATCCGGAAGGTGGTCGCGCCGGTGATGTCGTCGCCGTGCAGGATCGCGTGCGGCACCGGCGCCGCGCCGCGCCAGGCGGGCAGGACGGAGAAATGCAGGTTCACCCAGCCGTGCGCGGGGATGTCCAGCGCGGCCTGCGGCAGCAGCGCTCCGTACGCGGTGACCGGGCAGCAGTCCGGCGCGATCTCGCGCAGCCTGGCCAGGAACTCCGGATCTGACGGCCGGCCCGGCTTCAGCACCTCGATGCCTGCCGCCTCCGCCCGCTGCGCGACCGGGCTCGGCCCGAACCGCAGCCCCCGGCCCGCCTTCGCGTCTGGCCTGGTGACCACCGCCGCGACCGCGTGCCTGGACGCCAGCAGCGCGTCCAGGGACGCGACGGCCGGTTCTGGCGTGCCGGCGAACACCAGCCGCATGGGCTAGAACGCCTTGCCGAAGGTGGGGTGCGGCGACTCCCGCACGGTGGGAGCCGGCTCGCCCCACCACTCGGCGGCCCTGATCTCCCGCATCGCGAGCTTGCGCTGGGCCGGGTCGAGCCGGTCGATGAACAGCACCCCATCCAGATGGTCGGTTTCGTGCTGGACGCAGCGGGCCAGCTGTCCGGTGCCCTGGAGCGTCACCGGCTCGCCGTGCATGTCGAAGCCCTTCGCGACCACGCCGTATGCGCGCTTGGTCGGGTATGCCAGGCCAGGAAACGACAGGCAGCCCTCGTCGTCCTCCTCGCACTCCTGCGACAGGTCAAGCGACGGGTTGATGAGGTGGCCGAGCACGTCGTCGACGTAGTAAGTGAACACGCGCAGGCCGACGCCGATCTGCGGGGCGGCAAGCCCGAGGCCGGGGGCGTCCATCATCGTCTCGGTCAGGTCCTTGACCAGCTTGCGCAGCTCGGCGTCGAAGTCGGTCACCGGATCCGCGGGCGTGCGCAGGACCGGATCACCGAACAGGCGGATCGGCTTGATGCTCAATTGGGTCCTCCGGGCGCGCGCGGCACTGACTAGCTGATCAATTTTACGAACCGGCTAGGCCCGGCCTGCACCTGGCGAGCGTGCCTTGAACGCGGCCTTCCTGGCTGCCCTCGCGACGCCGGGATCGGGATGATGCTCGCTGAGCGTCGTGAGCAGGTCGATGACGCCAGGGTGCCGCACCTGCCAGAGGCCGGCGACGATCTCTGCCTGGGCGGCCGGCGGCACGTCCGGCAGCAGTTCCGCGACGACGTCGCGCGCGTCGGCCTCCTCCAGCAGCCCGGCGCCGAGATCGACGAGCAGCCACGTGCGGTCGGCGGGACCGAGATCGGCCTCCTCGCCGTGCTCGTGCAGCCACACGGCGGCGTGCGCGCGCAGCAGCGGCTCGTCCAGCGCCGCCCGCACCTCGCCCACGGCGGCCTTGCCGATCCGGTCCAGCACCGCGAACGCCGCGCCGCGCAGGCCCGGCGAGCCCTCGGCCGCCGCCGCGATCAGCTCCGCCGCCGCCTCCTCCTCCGACCGTCCGACCAGCCACGCGGAGATCTCCGACTCGCCGTCCTCCGCGTCGCACCCGGCGAGCGTGACCAGCAAGCCGATCGCGCCGTCGCGGTCCGCGCCGCCCAGCACGGGTACGTGCCAGCCCTGTCCGAGCAGCCTGCGGTGCACGCCCCAGACGCCCAGCGGGGACAGCGCGACGGTCAGGCCGCCGGCGGTCTCCTCGGTTCCCAGCTCCACCACGCCCAGGTCGGCCAGCGTTTCCAGCGCGTGTGACAGCGCGGCAGCCTCGCTGGGATCCGGCGCTCCCCCGGCATAGCTGGCCCGCTCCTCCTGGTGCTGCCCGCGCCCGCTGCCCGCCGCCGCGGAGTAGGCGTCGAACAGCGCATCGATCTTGACCGGCGCGCCGACCGTGTAGAGCGCGGTCGCGAGCCCGTCGAGCTCCTCGGCCGCCAGCAGTGCTGCCAGCGCGGCGTCCCATTCCCGCAGCAGATCGTCCGCGTCGCAGCTGGCAAGCGGCTTCTCGAGGCTCTTCAGCGGATCACCGGCGGCAGCCTGCTCGCTGGCCGCCGCGACTACCTGCCAGGCCGCGTCGAGCTCGTCGGCGGTCAGCTCCAGCGCCTCCGCGGCGTCGCGGGCGTCCCGGCCCGCAAGCACCTGGCGCGCCGTGACCTCGGGGTGCTCCCCGGCCCACGCGCTGAGGTCGCGAGCGGCGCGGAGCAGCGGCGCCACCCTGGCCGCTGCGGCCAGCTCCTCGCGCGGCGCGAGCCGGACCGGCGGCAGGCGCGGCCTGTCCCTGCGCTGCTCGCGACCCGGGCCGCCGCCGGGCTGCTCCGGTTGCCCGCCATGGCCCGGCGTGGGCGCGTTGCCGCCCGGCCGAGAGTTCGTCACCCAAGTACCCTACGGCCTGGACGGTACGTAGTCAGACCAGTGCGGCCGGGTCCAGCTGAACCCGCAGCAATCCCGCCTCCTTGCGCGCGGTCCGCTCGGACTGCGCGGCATGCAGCGCCGCGGCCAGGTCGCCGCCCTCTGACCTGGGCACTCGCACCAGATAACGGACAATGTCCGGGTCCGGCTCGGCACCTGGCGGCCGCGGCCGGGCGGCGTGCTCGGCCGGGCCGGGAACCGGGCCGAGTATCTCCGCCGAACCGGGCAGCGCCGCGGTGTCCAGCAGCGACCGGACGGCCGCGGTGCTGCCCGTCACGGCTGCCATCCGGGCGGCCGGCGGGAACCTCAGCTCGGCCCTGGCCGCCAGTTCGCGGTCGGCGAAGGTCGCGGGATCCCACCTGACCAGGGCCTGGACCACGGGCAGTGCGTGATCTGCGACCACGACCACGCAGCCGCCGGACGGGCCGGACCGGACCAGCGCCGCCGCGTTCATCCAGCGGCGCAGCGCCTCCTCGGCCGCGCGCAGGCTGGGCCGGCCGAGCAGTGCCCACCCGTCGAGCAGCACCGCCGCGCTGTAGCCGCCCGCGGCCAGCGGCTCCGCGCCGGGCGTGGCCACCACGATTGCGGGCTCCGGGGGAACGCCGGCCCGGACCGAGCTGCCGCCCGACGTGAGCACTGGTGTCCCGCGGAACGCCCGGCCGAGTTCCTCTGCCGTCCGCCGGGCCCCGGTGACCAGCGCTCGCAGCCCCTCGTGACCGCACTGCCTGCAGGATCGGTCCACCGCCGACCCGCACCAGCCGCAGCGCAGGGGCGCAGCCGGGCCGGGCAGCTCCGCCGGTCCGCCGCAGTGGCAGCGAGCCTGCGTCCGGCAGCGCTCGCAGGCGACCGCAGCCAGGTAGCCGCGCCGCGGCACCTGGAACAGCACCGGCCCGGATTCGAGTGCGGCGGCCGCCGTGCGCAGCGCGAGCGACGGCAGCCGCGCCGATCTGGCCGCCTCGTCCCTGGCCAGCTCGGGATCCTCGCCGGTCGCCAGCACCGTCGGCGCGGCCGCGCGTACCACGGCGCGGGGGGCCGCGAGCTGCCTTGCCCAGCCGCCGGCGATGAGCAACTCGGCCTCCGCGGTGCGGGCGAATCCGCCCGTCAGCGCCGCAGCGCCGGCTCGGTGCGCGCGCAGCACGAGCACGTCGCGCGCGTGCGGGTACGGCGCTCGCGGCTCGGCCAGCAAGTCGTCTCCCTCGTCCCACAGGACGACGAGGCCGAGCCGGGCGACGGGGGCGAGCGCCGCGGGCCGGAGCCCCGCGGCCACCCCCCCCCCCCCCCCCGCCCCCGCCCCCCCCCCCCCGGACCCCCCAGCCCGGCCCCCGGCCG
>Ga0335078_10010593_pt1 | contig 13652 bp, 10 predicted proteins | sample Lox_Sample_32_FD_206711 | JGI IMG/M metagenome (GOLD analysis project Ga0335078, IMG submission 206711) | Soil microbial communities from Loxahatchee National Wildlife Refuge, Florida, United States - Lox_Sample_3.2 | ecosystem: Environmental > Terrestrial > Soil > Wetlands | place: USA...
CCAGCCTCAAGCTGCTGCTCTACGTATCGCTGATCGCGTGCGTTTTCGCGCCGTGGGGCACTGCGCCGGCCGGCTCGGGCGCAGCGAGCTATCTGATCGGCGCGATCGCCTATGCAGCGAAGCTCGCTGTGGGCGGCCTGTTGCTCGCGGGGTTCGAGACGATCATCGCCAAGATGCGCGTGTTCCGCGTTCCACAATTTCTCGGCGCCGCTTTGATGCTCGGCCTGCTCGGTGCGTTGCTCTTGTTCGTGTCGCGGAGTCTCTAGATGGGCACCTTGCAGTTCGACATCGCCCATCTGCTTGCCGGCAGCCTCGTGCTGGTGAGCCTCATGCTGCTCTACCAGGACCGCATGTACGGCCTGATCAACGTGTTCGCGCTCCACGCCTTCCTGCTCGCGCTGTCGGTCGCCTGGCAGGCCTTCACCCAGGACGCGCCGCATCTCTACGCGACCGCGGCGATCGCGCTCGTGTTCAAGGCTGTCATCATCCCGGGCGCGCTGCGGCGCATCATCCAGCGTCTCAACATACATCGCACGCTCGAGACCGTGGTCGGCATCGGACCGACCATGCTGGTCGGCATGGGGCTGTGCGCGCTCGCCATGATCGTGATGCTGCCGGTGACCGCGCAAGCGGGCGCGTTGGCCCGCGAGGATCTCGCGTTCGCGCTTTCGGTCTTCCTTCTGGGGTTGCTCATGATGGTGACGCGCCGCAATGCCGTCGGTCAGGTCATCGGGTTCATGTCTCTCGAGAACGGCCTCGTGCTGGCCGCAACCGGCGCCAGGGGCATGCCGCTCGTGGTCGAGATCAGCGTGGCGTTCTCGATCCTCATCGCGTTCATCGTCATCGGCATCTTCCTGTTCCGCATCCGGGAACGGTTCGACACCGTCGACATCCAGGCGCTCGACCAGTTCCGCGGTGAGTTGCGGTGAGCGCCGGCTTGTTCAATGCGGTCTCCGCGATCCTGATCATTCCGGCGCTCGCCGCCGGCGTCCTCGCCTTGCTGCCCGGCTACAAGGTGACGGCGCGGCTCAACGTGGTGGCCGCGTTCCTGAGCTTCCTGTCGGCGCTCTCGCTGTTCTTCGCGCGGCCCGCGGGCGGAATGTTCCTCGCCGTCGACGACCTGAACGTCGTCTTCATCGTGCTTACGACCTTCGTCGGATTCACGACGAGTGCGTTCAGCGCGAGCTATATCGCGCATGAGTTGGAGATCGGCCGGTTGACGCCGACCTATCTGCGCTTCTATCACGCGATGTATCAGGTCTTGATGCTCGCGATGAACCTGGCGCTGGTCGCGAACAATATCGGTCTGATGTGGGTGGCGATCGAGTTTGCCACGCTGACCACGGTCTTGATGGTCGGCATCTATCGCACGCATGAGGCGCTCGAGGCGGCTTGGAAATATTTCATCCTGGGCAGCGTCGGTATCGCGATGGCGCTGTTTGGCACGATCATCGTGTACCTGGCGGCGCGTCCGGTGATCGGCGAGGGACTCGCCGCGATGGCTTGGGACGTCCTGGTGGCGCGCGGCGTCGGTTTCGATCCCGCACTGCTCAATCTCGCGTTTGTGTTCTTGCTGCTGGGCTACGGCACCAAGGTCGGGCTCGCGCCGCTGCATGCGTGGTTGCCGGATGCCCACGCCGAGGGTCCGACGCCGATCTCGGCGGTGCTCTCGGGTCTCCTGCTCAATGTCGCTCTCTACGCGGTGCTGCGCTTCAAGATCCTGCTCGCGGCGAACGCCCAGGCGCTCGCCCCCGGACCCCTGATGCTGACCATGGGGCTGACGTCGGTAATATTCGCCGCCTTCATGCTGTATCGGCGCCGCGACATCAAGCGCATGTTCGCCTACTCATCGATCGAGCACATGGGCATCATCACCTTCGCGTTCGGAATGGGGGGGCCGCTTGCCAATTTCGCCGGTCTCTTGCATATGACGATGCACAGTCTGACGAAGTCGGCGATCTTCTTCGCCGTCGGTCACGTCGCGCAGGTCAAGGGCACCCAGCGGATCGCCGACATCAGAGGCTTGACCGAAACACATCCCGTTCTCGGCTGGGGCCTCGTCCTCGGCGTGCTGGCGATCGCGGGTTTACCGCCGCTCGGCATCTTCACCAGCGAATTCCTGGTGGTCAGCTCGACCTTCGCGCGGGGCTACTTCCTGGCGATCCCGCTGGTGTTCGGTCTGCTGCTGGCATTTGGAGCCTTGCTCCTGCGCCTGCACGGCATCGCCTTTGGCGAGCCGCTCGGCAGCACCGCGCCGGTTCAGGCGTCCTACGTACCGATGTTCGCCCACCTGGCGCTCGTGCTGTGCGCCGGCATTTATCTGCCGTTGCCCCTCGTCACGTGGTTCCAGCACGTGGCCGGGCTGCTCGGCTAGACGCGCGGGACATCCCATGACCAACGTGATCGCGCTGGTCGAGGCGGGTCGGCGCGTCGAGCACCATCGCCCTTGGCCGCGCGCCGAGGTCTCGGCCGAGACCTGGGGTCGCGCCGTCGCCGAACTCGAGGCCGGACGCGCAAGCTTGCTCGGCCTGTGGGGCGAGCCAAGCGCCGTCCACATGGTGCTGCTCGACGCGTCCAACCACGACGTCGGCGTGATCAGCCTGACGTGCGCAGACGGACGCTTCCCATCGGTGGCAGCCCGCCACGCGCCCGCGGATCGTCTCGAGCGCACGATCCGCGATCTGACCGGCCTCGTGCCTGACGGCGCTCGGGACGACCGCCCGTGGTTGGACCATGGCCGTTGGCGGATCACGCGTCCGCTGGGGGCGGCCGAGGCAAAGCCAAGCGGGGGGGCGGGCGGCTACGGCTTCTTGGCCGCGGAAGGCGAGAGCCTGCACCAGATCCCGGTCGGACCGGTGCACGCGGGGATCATCGAACCAGGGCACTTCCGCTTCACCGCCAACGGCGAGACCGTGGTGCGCTTGGAAGAGCGCCTGGGCTACGTCCACAAGGGGATCGAGGCCCTGATGGCGGGCAGCGACCCGGCGCACGCGGCGCGGCTCGCGGGCCGCCTGTCGGGCGACAGCACGGTCGCCTTCGCGCTGGCGTTCTGCCGCGCCCTGGAGGCGGCGTGGCAGATCGCGGTGCCCGAGCGCGCGACTTGGCTTCGCGCCCTCATGGCCGAGCTCGAGCGGCTCGCCAACCATTTCGGCGACATCGGCGCGATCTGCAACGACGCGTCGTTCGCCATCATGCTCGCGCATTGCACGATGCTGCGCGAGCGCGTGTTGCGCGCGGCCGCCACCTGCTTCGGTCATCGGCTGATGATGGACCAGGTGCTGCCCGGTGGGGTTGCGGCCGATCTGAAGCCGGGCGGCTCGGACGAGCTGCGCGTCCTGCTCGCGTTTGCGCGCCAGACCTTCCCGGCGTTGGTTGAGCTCTACGACCGCGCGGCGTCGCTGCAGGACCGCACGGTCGGCACCGGCAGGGTGACGCCGTCGTTGGTCGAACGCTTCGGTTGCGGCGGTTACGTCGGTCGGGCAGCTGGGCGCGCGTTCGACGCCCGTCGCGCGTTCCGCTACCCGCCCTATGATCGGCTCCTGTTCGAGGTGCCGACCCTCGTCGAGGGCGACGTCAATGCCCGGATCTGGATCCGCATTCGCGAGGTCGAGCAAAGTCTGAGACTGATCGACCAGCTGCTGTCGGAGCTGCCGGCGGGCGAGGTTCGAGGGGACGTGCGCGCTCCCGGTCAGACGCGCGAGGGCGTGGCGATCGTGGAGGGCTTCCGCGGCGACGTTCTGGCCTGGTTGCGCCTGGACGCCGACGGCGTGGTCGCGCGCTGCCACCTGCGCGACCCATCCTGGTTTCAGTGGCCGCTGCTCGAAGCCGCGATCGACGGCAACATCGTGGCGGACTTCCCGCTGTGCAACAAATCCTTCAACTGCTCCTACTCGGGGCACGATCTCTAGGCGCACGGAATCAGCTGGGGAGCCACCAGATGTCGCCCTCGCGCGGGGCGTCGATCGGCGCCAGGCGGTCGCTCGCCGCCTCGCTGTGCGGGCGGTAGCCGAGCCCGCCGAGGAACGTCCAGGCGCTGGCGAGGTCGTCGCCGGCGCGCGCGAGCAGCTGATCGTAGAGCTCGAGCAGCAGCGGCGGACGGAAGCGTCGCAGCGTTGCCTCGGCGCCCGTCAGCACGCGGAGCTCCCAGCCCTCGACGTCGGCTTTGAGGAAGTCGAGCCGCTCGAGCCCGCGCGCCGCGACGAAAGCGTCGAGCGTCGTGAGGACGATCTCCTCCTCGTGCAGCTCGCGTCCGCCGTGATCCGGTCCGAGATGCGCCAGGCCGAAGCCGAGCGTCCGATGATGCTTTACCGGGCTTTTGAGACGCGCCGCCCCGGGCGCCGCGCCGAGGCCCTGCGGCACGATTGTGATGTTGCATAGCCGATTGAGCCGGACTGCGGCACGCAAGATGGCGAGTGGATAGGCGCCGGGCTCGAACGTGTAGACGTGGCCCTGCGGCGCCAGGCGTGCGAACAGCTTGGCATATTGCCCGGCATGGCCGCCAACGTCGACCACGACGCCGGTGCGCGGAATCAGCGGCCTCAGGATCGGCAGCTGTTCGCGGTGATGCTGCTTCGCGACCGCCTTGAAGAGGTGCGCCGCGAAGCTGAGGCTAAGGCCGTATCGATAGGGGAACAGGGTGGCCCTCGCACGCGCCCGAGTTTGCCGACGATAGCCTGGACCCGCGCGGATTTGCACGGTCGAAGGCGGCGCCGGCGCGCCGTCGGGGCTTGAAATCCGCCGCCGTTCGGCCAAGCTTAGAACAACACCCGGTGGGATGACGCCCGACCGGCGGGAACGGTTTCGCAACCACGGCCGTTCGGCGGTGACTGGGAGGCAGCATGCAGCACGAGTCCCGCCGCGCCGCACGCGCGCCGGTAGCCCCGAGGAGCGGGGAGTCGAGCGCGATCATCGATCGTTTCGTCGAGGCTCGGCGTGCGACCGAGAGGCTTGCCGCGCCCCTGTCGGCCGAGGATCAACTGATCCAATCGATGCCCGACGCGAGTCCGGCCAAATGGCATCGCGCGCACACCACGTGGTTCTTCGAGACCTTCCTGCTGGTGCCGCACTGTCGCGACTATCGCGTCTTCGATCCGCGCTTCGCCTACCTGTTCAACTCCTATTACGAAGCCGTGGGTCCGCGGCACGCGCGTCCGGCGCGCGGACTGCTGTCGCGGCCGAGCCTCGACGAGATCGAGCTCTACCGCGCGCACGTCGACCAGGCGACGATCTCGCTGGCCGACGAGTTGACCGAAGCGATGTCGACGCTGATCGAGCTTGGGATCAATCACGAGCAGCAGCATCAGGAGCTGATGCTCACCGATATCAAGCACGCATTCTGGAGCAATCCGACCCGTCCGAGCTATCGGGTCGAGGCCGCGCCGTCGGACGGGTCGGCGTCGCCGCTCGAGTGGTTGGACATGGCCGGCGGCGTTCATGAGATCGGCCACGCGCAAACTGGTTTCTGCTTCGACAACGAACTGCCGACGCATCGCGTGCTGCTGCAGCCGTGCCGCATCGCCGCTCGACCGGTCTCGGTCGGCGAGTATCTCGGCTTCATGGCCGATGGGGGCTACGAGCGCTCCGAATTCTGGCTGTCCGACGGATGGGCGACGGTTCAGGCGGAGGGCTGGCGCGCGCCGCTCTACTGGGAGCCGGCGGCTGCCGGGAGCTGGCGGGTCTTCACGCTGGGGGGCGCTCGGGCGCCGGTTCCCGCCGAGCCGATCTGTCACGTCAGCTATTACGAGGCGGCGGCCTACGCGGCATGGGCGGGCAAGCGGCTGCCGACCGAGTTCGAGTACGAGGTGGCGCGGCGGCATCACGGCACGACGGCGTCGGTCGGCCGGGCCGTGCGCGCCCATCCGGCGCCGTTGGGCGCGGCGCCCTTCGAGCAGGACGTGTGGGAATGGACGGCGAGTGCGTACGCGGCCTATCCCGGCTATCGGCCGGCCTCGGGCGCGATCGGCGAATACAATGGCAAGTTCATGAGCGGCCAGATGGTGCTGCGCGGACGCTCGTGCGCGACGCCGCCCGGCCATGATCGGCCGACCTATCGGAACTTTTTCCCGCCGGCGGCGCGTTGGCAATTTAGCGGTTTTCGGCTCGCAGAGGACGCATGATGGCGCAGATCCATCGCCTCGAGCGCCTGCAGGATCTCAGTCCGACCACGGCGCAATTTCGCGCGGCGGTGCTGGACGGGCTGGCGCAGTCCGCCAAGCGCCTGCCGTGCAAGTTCTTCTATGACGCCGAGGGTTCGCGCCTGTTCGACGCGATCTGCGAGCTTCCCGAATATTATCCGACCCGGACCGAGTGCCGTATCCTGGAGGTGCGCGCGGGCGAGCTCGCCGCGCTGCTCGGCCGCAAGGTCCGACTGATCGAGTTCGGCTCGGGCGCGGGCTACAAGATCCGGCTGCTGCTGCGCGCGCTCGCGGAGCCGGCCGCTTACGTGCCGGTCGACATCTCGCGCGGCCAGCTCCTGACCGCGGCGACGTCGCTGGCGCGCGAATTTGCGGCACTGCACATCGCACCGGTGTGCGCCGACTACACGCAGCCCTTCAGTTTGCCGGGCTCGACGGCGAAGGGTGCGCTGGCGACCGCGGGGTTCTTTCCCGGCTCGACGATCGGCAACTTCACGCCCGATCAGGCGTGGCACTTCCTGGTGCAGACGCGGCGCCTGCTCGGGCCCGGCGCCTGGATGATCGTCGGCGTCGACCTGCACAAGGACGCCGCGGTACTGCACGCGGCCTACAACGACGCGGCGGGCGTGACGGCGGCGTTCAACCTCAACCTGCTCCGGCGGATCAACCGGGAGCTCGACGGAACGTTCGATCTGGCCGCGTTCCGCCATCGCGCGTTCTACAACGAGCCCGAACGCCGCATCGAGATGCACCTGGTGAGCCTGCGCGCCCAGACGGTGGCGGTCGGCGGCGAGGCGTTCGCGTTCGCCGAAGGCGAGACGATCCACACCGAGGATTCCTATAAATACGCGATGGCGGATTTCCAAAGCGTGGCGACGCGCGCCGGCTTCGAGCCGGTCGCCGCGTGGACCGATCCGGACGGGCTGTTCAGCATCCACGTGCTGCGCGCACGGTAGCCCGCGACCTAATGGGAAGCGAAACGGCCCGTCGCGCGTTTCTGCATTGCGCGAATGCGACGGAGGACCGTGATGCGTGGCATTTGGCTCGGATTGGGCGCCTGCCTGGCGATCGCAGCGTGCAGCCATCCCGTGGAGACCGCGCCCGCCAACGCCGTAACGTCCAGCGGCGCTGCCGGGTCGGTGGGCGAGATCGCCTTGCGGGGCCAGGTGATCGTGGCCCATCCGCCGGGCACGCAGGACGCGGTCGCGGAGGTCCAACGCGAGGCCAGGGCACGCTGCCCGGGCGGGTTCGCGATCCGCAACCTGCGCACCGCCGACGTGCCGCCGACCAGTGATTTCGTCTATCGGATGCAGAACTACGAGGCGGTCGTCGATTGCAATCCGCCGCCGAGCTACGGTGGCGCGCGCTGACGCGTGACGCCGGCTCAACGCGGGTGGCAGTCGCCGTCCGCGTTGGTCGCGATCAGGTAGGCGAACCGATCGAGCCGGCCCGGACGACGCATCATCGGCAGCTCGACGACGACCGGCGTGCCCTCCGGCGCGAGCTTGAAGCGCCCGGCAACGAACGCGCCGAGCTGCGGCGGCAGCGCATCGCCGATCATCCGCGCGTGCCATGCCAGCACGCAGCCTTCGCCGCCGCGCGGGGCCGGATCGAGCGTCGGATAGGGGGGCGTCAGGACGCGCGACCGGGGGAATGCCAACCGCAGATTACCGCCGAGATGCTCGTCGGCGGTGACGATCGTGCCGCGCGTGAAGCCGGCCTGGCGGATCGTCTCGGCGAACGCCGGCAGCGGCATATGGAGCCAGCAGCGGCGGCACGTGTAGGGCTCGAACAGCGCCTGTCCGACCAGCGCGAGCCATGCGGTGACCACCACGGTGCCGATCGAGCCGGCCAGCCAGCGCAGCCGGCGGGCCTCGGGCTGCCGATGGTCGAGCCAGATGAACAGTAGCAGCGGGACCGTCAGGAGCACCGCGTGCATCCGTCGGTCCTTGAAATAGGTCACTTCGGCCACCAGCACGGTCAGCGCGAGCGCGCCCAGCGCGATGGCGAGCGTCCAGGCGAGCGCGCGCAGCCAGGGGCGCGCGGGTTCGGCAGGCCGCCGGATCATCGGTCCGAACAGCAGCAGGGCGACCAGCCAGAAAGGCGCCAAAAACAGGATGGTCGCCTGAGCCAGGCTGCCGAGCCCGGTCCCCACGTTGGCGAGCCAGCTCGGACGCGCGCCGACGACGCCCAGCGCGGCCAGGGTCGTGCGATAGTTCGGCCCCACGGTCAGCATCCAGATCCCATGGGGCAAAAAGATCAGCGCCGCGAGGCCGAGCCCGAGGATCATCCGGCGATCGAGCACGGCACCACGGATTGGCCGAACCAGCAGGCAGGCGCCGAGCAGCGGCGCAACGAAGACACCGTAGCTATACTTGGTCAGCAGCCCGAGACCGATCGCCAGCCCGAGCAGCAAATAGTCGAGGGTACGGCGCCGCTCGACCAGGCGCACCGTGGCCAGCAGCGTGCCGAACACGGCAGCCGACAGTGTCAGAGAATGCGTAACGCCGGTATGCACGCCCCAGCCGAAGTCGTAGATCAGCACCAGGGACAGCGTCGCGAGAACGGCCAGCGTCTGCGACGCGATCAGGCGGCGCGCGCAGGCATAGGCCAGCGCGTAGGTCACGCCGAGGGTCGCATATTTCACGGCCACGTGCGCCAGCACGCCGGTGCCGAAGAGCGTGTACGCGACGAGCAGCAACCAGGTGAACAAAGGGGGTTGCGGCGGGTTGTAGCCCCATGCCCAGTACTGCGCGAACAGGGCCTGCTCGACGTCGTCGGTGCCGATGTTGGGCGACGCCCATAGCCGCAAGGCCGCGTGGATCGCCAGATACCCGGCGAGCAGGATCCAGAAGCCGCGGGATGTGGTCGCGAACCCGTAGAGCGGCTCGAGCGCGCGAGCGATCCTGTCGAGCGCGCGGCGTCCGGTTGCCTGGGCGGAGCGCCCTTCCGGAATCATGGCTGAGGCATCGGGCGGGGCGCGGCCGGTCGCGAAATCAACACCGGCGGCACTCTAGGCGATGCGGCGGCGAAAGAGAAACGGCGCTATGCGGCGCGCCAAACCGCCGGCATGCGGATCAGGCGCGCGGTCGCGCCGCGACCGGCGCGAGGTTCGGCCTGTCGGCCGGCCGGGCGCGGTCCTGCAGGTAGAACTTCTCGCTCGGCTTGGCGTACAGATAGCCCTGCCCGTACCGCACGCCGATCTCGCGGAGCAGCACGGCCTGGCTTTCTTCCTCGATCATCTCGGCGACCGACTCGCATTTCAGCTCGCGGCACAGGAACTGGATCGCTTTGACCAGGATGCGGTCGTTGGGATTCTTTTGGATCTCGCGCACGTAGAGGCCGTCGATCTTGATCACGTCGACGTTGAGGTAGCGCAAGTACTGCAGCGCCGCCGAGCCGGCGCCGAAATCGTCGATGCAGACGCGGTGACCCGCCTTGCGGAACGATTGAATGACGTTGCCCACCTTTTCGAGATTCTTGATTCGGCTCGACTCGGTGACCTCGATCATGAGGCGATGGCGCAGGCTGGGATGGCGCGCCAGCAGCTCGAGCATGACGGACACGAAGGCCGGGTTCTCGAGGGAGCGGCCGGAGACGTTCATCGCGACGTCGAGCGCGTTGGGCTGTTGATCGAGCAGGACCAGGACGCGCTGCGCCACGCTGTAGTCGAGGTCGCTGATCAGGCCGATCTCCTCGGCGAACGTGACCGTGCCGAATGGCGAGCTGCCGTCGGGCAGCCGGGTGAGCGCCTCCTGATGGTGCGGCGCGCGGTCGTTGAGCGACACGATCGGCTGGAAGTAAAGGAGGAAGCCGCCCTCGTCGATGAAGCGACGGAAGTCGGACATCTTGGTCATCGCCGTATCGAGCTCCTTGCTCAACACGTCCTTGAGCGACGCCAGGGTGAACTCGCCGGGATTCGAGTCGACGAAGCGGTTCACGGCGTAGAGCAGCGCCTTCACCGTGTCGTTCCGGTTCAGGCCGGCGCGGTCGAGCTCGAGGCTGCTGAGGACGACGGCGATATCCGGACCGGTTGGCGCGGCGCGCTTGATGACGTCGGCGACGCCGCGCTGGATCTGCGCCGTATCGACCCGCGCATCGTGCACGAGGCCGTATTTGTCGTCGCCCAACGCCGCCGCGCTGTCGTTGGCCACCGAGAACTTCTTGAGCGTGTCGCCGAGCTCGCGCTGGACCGCGCGCCGCATCTCGGGCGACAGCTTGCCGATGACCGCGCCGGCACCCGCCACGTCGACCAAGGTGAGCTTCGGTGGTGGCGTGCCCGGCGGCGCGCCGTCGATCAGCTTTTCGGCCTGGGCGGTCAGCGCGTCGCGCCCGAGCAGGCCGGTTGCCGGGTCGCGCGGCAACTCGATCGGCGGGCGAGCGCCGGCGCCGGCCTGGGCGCTGCGCCCGGGCGCGAGCTGCGCACTGAACGACAGATAATAGCCGGATGCCTCGGGAAGCGGGCAGCCGGCTATGTTGCCCGCCACGCGGCGCGGGCCGGCCTGGAGCACGATGTCGACGACGACCCGGCTGCCCGTCTTGGCGGCGTCGAGCACGGCACGGAGGGCCGGACCCGAGTCGGTGGAGACTAGGCTGCCCAGGCTCTTGCCGATCAGCGCGTCGGCCTCGACGCCGAGCAGGCCATGCACCGTGCCGGTCGCGAAGGCGATGGCTCCGCCGTGGTCGATCTCGAGCAGGATGTCGCCGCGCGCGAACGCAAAGGCAACGTAGCGGTTCTTCGAGTCCTGGCTCACCTGGTGCCCTGTTCGCCCCTGCGACTGCCGCCAACATATCACACGGGTTCGACGTTTCGGCGATGCGGCGCCCGAAATGTTGCTATGCAAAAGGTGTTAGGAACGTAAGGGCGTCCCTGGAAGCCTGCCGGCTCACGCGACCAGGCGTTCGCGGGGCAGGGAGACCGTCACCGTGGTGCCGGCGCCCTCGACGCTCCGAAACGACAAGTCGCCGCCGTGCAGTTCAACCAGACTGCGCGCGAGCGGCAGGCCGAGGCCAGAGCCGACATGGCGTCGCGCCAGCGCGCTGTCGATCTGGCCGAACGGCTCGAAGATCTTGGGAACGTCACCCGGTTTGACGCCGATGCCGGTATCGGCGACCGCGACCTCGACCGCGTCGCCCGTGGATTTGACGGATACGACGACGTGTCCGCCCTCCGGGGTGAACTTGACGGCATTCGAGATGAGGTTGAGGAAGCATTGCTTGAGGCGTCGCGGATCGCCCGCGACGGTGATCGGTCCGTCGGGCGCGTCGAGGCGCAGGGTCACGCCACCGGTCGCCGCGGTGTCCCGCACCATCAGGAGCGTCGCGCCCAGCAGCGATTTCAGGTCGACCGTCTGCGGACGCAGATCGATCTTGCCGGCCTCGATCCGGGCGAGGTCGAGCAGATCGTTGATCAGGGCGAGCAGGTGCTCGCCGCTGCTGATGATGTGATCGGCGTATTCGCTGTACCGGTCGAGCGCGTCGGGTCCGAAGCGCCGTTCGCGAATCACCTGCGCGAACCCCAGCATGGCGTTCAACGGCGTGCGCAGCTCGTGGTTCATCCCGGCGATGAAGCTCGATTTCGTACGGCTCGCCGTCTCGGCCTCGATGCGCGCGGCCTCCGCGGACTGGCGCGCCATCTCGAGATCCTCGGCGAGCTGTGCCAAGGTCGCCGCCTGTTTCTGCAGGCGCGCCTGGTTCTCCTCGCTTTCGAGCTCGCGGCGCTTGCGCCGGGCGATGTCGCGGTAGATCGCGACGCTGCCGAGGCCGCGCACCCCGGTGACGCGCCGCTCGACCCAGCGGCCGGTCGACAGTGCGACCTCCTGGACGCTCGTGCCGGCGGGGGCGGCGGCCACGCCGCGGACGCCCAGCGCACCGTCGCCGCGGGCATCGAGGGCTCGGCAGAACGCTTCGGCCGGATCCCTCGCCGCCGTGATGGCGCCGCGATCCAGCTCAAGCAGCTCGAACAGGAGTTCGTTCCACAGCAGCATGCGGCCATCCCGGTCGCGCAGGACGATGCCGTCGGGCATCGCCTTCAGCACGGCCTCGAGCAACGCCTTGTCGTGGGCGAAGCGGTTGGCCGCACTGCGTGCCTCGCCTTCGGCGACGATGCGCTTGCGAAATTCGCGATCGAGCAGCCAGCCGAGGCACAGCACGGTGAGAGCCAGAACCGAGGCGACCGAGAGGTCGATGATCGCGCGTTTACGCCATGCGGCGAGCACGTCGTCCACGGCGAGACCGGCGACGATCACGAACGGGTAGGTCCCGAGCTGCCGGAACGTGCTGATCCGCTTGATGCCGTCGATCGAGGCGACCGACTCGAACGTGCCCGACGGGTAGCGCAGCAGGTGGTTCTGGAATTGCGGCTGGTCGAGCACGTTGCGGCCGATGGTGGCCGCATCGTAGGGCTTGCGGAAGTACAGCGTTCCGTCGAGCCCGAACACCGCGATGCCGCCGTGCGGTCCGACCTCGACGCCGTCGTAAAACGACTGGAAATAGCGCGGGTCGAGCGCCGCGACCACGACGCCGGCGAACGTGCCGTCAGGCTGGTTGATGCGGCGGCTCAGCGCGACGATCCACGCGCCGTCGGCCGGATTTCTGACCGGCAAGCCGATGTAGAGGCCGTGGTCGGGGCGTTCGCGTTGCGCCGTGAAGGCGACCGGGTCGGGCGGCACGACGGCAGCCTCGGTCGGTCTGCCGCGGCTGGCAACCACCGCGCCCGCGGCGTCGAGCATCGCGATGCCGCGGATCTCACCGAGACCGTCGACCTGGCGCCTCAAGATGTCGTCGACGGTCGTGGGATCGGCGGTGCCCAGGCGATCGGCGAGGCCGCGCAGCACCAGATCGACCGCCTGAAACGCCTGAAGGGTGTGCTGCTGCAGCGTCTGAGCGAGATTGCGACTGCTCACCGCGGCCTGCTGCAACGCGGTGCCGCGCGCCTGGAACACCGTCCAGACGGTCAGTCCCAGCAACGCGATCGCGAGCGCGCCTGCGCAGCCGAGAATGCGCCGAGAAGTGGCCGGAGATCCCATGGGGTCGTGGACGGGGCGGGACGTTTTGGGAAGCTGTCAGATGGGATGCCCGCGGCGCTTAAAGGGGGGTTAATTCCGGCGCGGTCGCCTCGGTTGCAGTAAGGTTTCATTCACCATACAAACGATGCTCAGCGGGGAGGGACGAGGGCCATGAGCGACCTCAAGGTGATCACGACCGGGCTGCGCTTTCCGGAAGGCCCGGTCGTCATGAAGGATGGTTCGGTCGCGCTGGTCGAGATCGAGCGCGGAACCGTGAGCCGCGTGCGGCCCAACGGCGCGATCGAGGTGGTCGCGCACACCGGCGGCGGACCGAACGGCCTGGCAGTCGGGCCCGATGGCGCGTTCTACGTCTGCAACAACGGCGGGTTCACGTGGCGCGAGGAGGCGGGCATCCGACGGCCGGTCGGCCCCGCGCCCGACTACACCGGCGGGCGCATCGAGCGCGTCGACCCGCGCACCGGCGCGGTGACGGTGCTGTCCGATCGCTGCG
>Ga0335078_10010594_pt1 | contig 13652 bp, 14 predicted proteins | sample Lox_Sample_32_FD_206711 | JGI IMG/M metagenome (GOLD analysis project Ga0335078, IMG submission 206711) | Soil microbial communities from Loxahatchee National Wildlife Refuge, Florida, United States - Lox_Sample_3.2 | ecosystem: Environmental > Terrestrial > Soil > Wetlands | place: USA...
CGTCAAATATTGTCGTTCCTCCTGCCGGGCGATCTCGTTTCAACGACCCTGCTGTTTGAGCCCCGCTCGCACTGCTTGGTCGAAGCGATTACCGAGGTGCGTTATCGCACCTTCAGGCGGAGCGAGTTGAAAGGAGCGTTACTGAGGCACCCCGAATCCTTTGACGTGCTTTCGAAGGCCTGGATTGATGAGAAAGTGCGGGCGGACCAGCTTATCGTCGATCTAGGGCGCCGCACGGCTGACGAGCGCATTGCCCGGCTCATCCTCAATCTTGCTGAAAGACTGGCGCAGCGCGGTATGACGGCAACGAGCGGCGAGACGCCCGCCATCAAGATGGAATTCCCGCTCCGCCAGCACCACATCGCCGACGCAACGGGTCTTACGCCTGTCCATGTCAGCAAAGTTCTGTCCGAATTTCGCCGCAGCGGCCTCGTCGAGATCAGCGATCGATCTCTGACAATTCTCGATCCGGCTCGCTTCCGCCGGACTGCCGATATGCGGTAACGGCCGAAACCAGCCCGCCACCGCCACTTGATGGCCGAGGTGCCAGCGCAGTTCCTGGCGCTTGGCCAACAATTTCTATACGTGCTGCAAACCGCCATCGCTTTCGACTGCCATAATTGCGGCAGGTGTCTTCCGCGCGATCAAAGCGATTGGGTGCTGGGCTCAGCGATTGCTTCGGTTCATAGGTCGCCGCGGCTGCCGGTACGGGAACCTCGGGCGGACTCAAAAGACTGTCCGGCAAAAACCTAGCAGGCTGATTTTATTTGTGAATTTTGGTTGCGGGGGTAGGATTTGAACCTACGACCTTCAGGTTATGAGCCTGACGAGCTACCGGGCTGCTCCACCCCGCGTCAAAGGCAAAATGCCACGATGCATGTAGCAAGTGGTCCCCGATAAGGGAAGTGCGCCGGGACCGATATTTCGCCATACTGTCATTATTCGTCCATCCGATTGTGATCCTCGCCCAGCAATTGCCATGCAGCACGGCCCGGTAAGAGCAGAAATGGGCAAGAAACCTGCCCTCCAGCCAAAAGCAGCGATTGGACCGGCGGTGCGTTCCATCGCCGCGCACACTCTCGCCGGTGCGCGGGCGGTGATGACCGATCCAGAGCTGTCCAGCCAGGATGCCGTGCACGAATTCCGCCGCGCCATGAAGGAGTGGCGGGCGCTGATGCGGCTTTTGGCGCGCTTCATTCCCGAAGCCGAACGCTGGCGCGTCGAAGCGCGCGACCACGCCCGCTCGCTCGCCCAGGCGCGGGATGGCCAGGCGGCACTCAACGCCTTCGACGACGTGCTCAAGCGCGGACTGGTGGTGTCCGAGCGCACGCAGCAGACGATGCGCGGCCGCATCGAGGCGCTGCGCGGCAGCGAGGAGCGCGCCGTGCTCACACCCGACCTGCAGGCGACCATTATCGGCTGGATCGACGGCGCGGCGACCGCGGTCGAGGCATGGCCGGTCGATCCATTCGATTTTTCCGCAATCGCGGCGCAACTTGCCGCCGGCTATCGCCGCGCGCGCCAGTGCATGCCGTCCGACTGGACACTGGCGAGCGACGCGGAGCTTCACAAATTCCGGCAGCGCGTCGTCGATCACCGTTACCAGATGGAGATCGTCGAGCCGCTGTGGCCGCGTTTCGGCAAGATGTGGACCGATGAAGCGGAGCGGCTGCGCGGCCGGCTCGGCAAGTGCCAGGATCTCGCGGTCCTGGAGCGGCTTACCGGGCCGCATCAACCGCTGGCGCACTGGCGATCGCGGCTGACTCCGGCCTGCGAGGAGCGCCGCCTGCAGTTGACCCATCGCGCCGCGCGCATCGCGCGCCGGCTGTTCGCCGAGCGGCCGAAGGCGTTTCGCCACCGGCTGGAGAAGCTGTGGGAGGACGGGCGGTAGGTCGCACCCGCGCGTTGCGGTATCTGGCCCTCTCGCCATGCGGCTGACCGTCTTATACTAGCTCGTTCAAAACCAGCGCGCGCAAAGAGGAACGTCCCATGCCCACCAACCGTGTCTACAGCATTGCCGTTATTCCGGGCGACGGCATCGGCAAGGAGGTCGTACCCGAAGGCGTGCGCGTGCTTGAAGCCGCGGCGAAGAAATTCGGTTTCGAACTGCGCCAGGATCATTTCGATTTTGCCTCGTACGACTACTACGCCAAACACGAGCGCATGTTGCCGGAGGACTGGAAGGACAAGATCGGCCGCCACGATGCGATCTATTTCGGCGCGGTCGGCTGGCCGGCGAAGATTCCGGATCACATTTCGCTGTGGGGCTCGCTGATCCAGTTCCGCCGCGAGTTCGACCAGTATGTGAATTTGCGGCCGGTGCGGCTGATGCCCGGCGTGCCGGCGCCGCTCGCGGGACGCAAGCCGGGCGACATCGATTTCTGGGTGGTGCGCGAAAACACTGAGGGCGAATATTCCGCCATCGGCGGCCGCATGTTCGCCGGCACCGAGCGCGAAGTCGTCGTGCAGGAAACGGTGATGTCGCGCATCGGCGTCGACCGCGTGCTCAAATTCGCCTTCGAGCTCGCGCGCAAAACCCCGAAGAAGCACCTCACCTCGGCCACCAAATCGAACGGCATCGCGATCACCATGCCGTACTGGGACGAGCGTGTCGAAGCGGTGTCGAAGACTTTTCCCGATGTGAAATGGGACAAGTATCACATCGACATTCTCACGGCGCTGTTCGTGCTGCGCCCCGACAAGTTCAATGTCGTGGTCGGCTCGAACCTGTTCGGCGACATTCTCTCCGACCTCGGCCCAGCCTGCACCGGCACCATCGGCATCGCGCCATCCGGCAATATCGATCCGGAACGGCGGTTCCCGTCGCTGTTCGAGCCGGTGCACGGCTCCGCGCCGGACATTGCCGGACAGGGCATCGCCAATCCGATCGGACAGATCTGGTCCGGCGCGATGATGCTGGAACATCTTGGCGAGGCCGACGCCTCGGCCGCGATCGTCAAGGCAATCGAGCGCGTGCTGGCTGAGCAGAAGTTGCGGACCCGCGATCTCGGCGGCCCGGCCAATACCGCCGCCTGCGGCAAGGCGGTGGCCGACGCGCTGGGGTAGGTTCCGGCCGCCCCTTCTGCCGGAGATGCGCAATTTTTTTTCGGCCTTATGTCACGGCAGACGGCCGTGCCTCGTCCTAGGCGTATGAGGCGATGGCAATGAGGCGAGCCCCGATTGGGCTGCCGATGCCACTGCGCAAATCGCAAAGGAGAGCGAAAATGCTCAGATGGTTCCTGCGACGGCAGATCAGCGCGTTTGAGCGGACATGGAATTATGACGCGAGCTACATGCGCGAGATGATCGAGGCGGACCCGCGCGCGATGCTTACGTTCGGCAGGGTCCGGGGCCTGACCAAATACCGCAAGGATGTACCGCTCGCCGCCTGGTGCGCGGCCGGAATCGTTGCCGTCATGGCGGAGGATTGCGGACCGTGCATGCAGCTTGGCATCGACATGGCGGAACGCGAGGGTATCGATCCTGAGATCCTGCGCGCCGTGGTGGCGCGCGCTTTCACCGCCATGCCGTATGAAGTGGCGCTCGCGGCGCGCTTCACCGAGGCGATGTTGCGTCACGCGCCGCAGGCCGACGATCTGCGCGAGGAAGTGGTGCGCCAGTTCGGTCAGCGCGGCCTGATCTCGCTCGCCTTCGCCATGGTGGCGGCGCGGTCGTTCCCGACGCTGAAATACGCACTCGGCCATGGCCAGGCGTGCCGGCGCCTCACTGTCGGCGGCGAAACGCGCCCGGTGCTGCGCGAAGTCACGCAAGCCGCAGAAACGCAAGCCGCATGAGCGCGATTCTGGACCGCGACGTCGCGGCTTTCGAGGCCCATCGGCACTTGTTGACAGGCCTCGCCTATCGCATGCTCGGCTCGCGCGCCGAGGCCGAAGATGTGGTGCAGGACGCGTACCTGCGCTGGCACAATACCGATCGCGCCGCGGTCGAAGAGCCGCGGCGCTATCTCGGCACCGTGGTGGCGCGGCTTTGCCTCGACCGCATGAAGTCGGCACAGGTGCGGCGCGAAATCTATGTCGGTCAGTGGCTGCCGGAGCCGGTCGTTGACGAAAATTTCGACGATGGCTCCGCCGGTGACCTGGCCCACGATATCTCAGTCGCCTTGATGCTGGTCTTGGAGCGGCTGTCGCCGCTCGAGCGCGCGAGCTTTCTGCTGCATGACGTTTTCGGCCTCGACTTTGCCGAAGTGGCGCGCGCGCTTAGCCGCGGCGAAGCGGCCTGCCGTCAGCTCGCGGCGCGAGCACGCACGCGTATCGAAGACGGGCGGCCGCGCTTTTCGCCGTCGCCCGAAGAGGGCCGCCGTTTGGCGACGGCATTTCAGGCTGCGATCACCTCCGCCAAACCGGACGCGCTGACGCGACTGTTGGCCGAAGACGCCGTGCTCTACACCGATGGCGGCGGCAAGCGTGTCGCAGCGCTGCAGCCGATCCGCGGCGCCGACAAGATCACGCGTTTCTTTGAAGGCATCGCGCGTAAAAATCCGGGCCTGGCGACCATTGGGGCGCGCGCTGCCACGGTCAATGGTCTGGCCGGCTTCGTGCTGCACGAGGACGACGGCTCGATCGAGACGATGGCGTTCGAGCACCGCGATGGCCGGATTACCGCGATTTACGTCGTGCGCAATCCCGAGAAGCTGCAGCACGTCCGTTTCTGACCCGCGGCGACCGCCTTACGGCGGCTACTGGTCGCGCCTGCGATGCCGATGGCCTAGTATCGCCCCGATTGGAGCGATCGGGAGCGGGACATGAAAGTCGGCATTGTGGGGCTTGGGCGGATGGGCGGCGCGATGTCGGAGCGACTGCGCGAGCAGGGCTTTGACGTCGTCGGCTGGGATCAGAATGCCGAGGCGAACCGCAGACTCATGGCCAACGGCTTGCGCATTGCGGTGAACCCGCGAGAAGTCGCGGCGGCGTCCGAGATCGTCATTTCCAGCATCACCGAAGACAACGGCGTGCGCCGCATTTTCACCGGCGCTGACGGATTTCTCTCGGGCGACGTTGGCGGCAAGCTGTTCATCGAGATGAGCACACTTCAGCCGATGACCGGGCGTGAGCTCGCGCCACAGGTCGAAGCGAAGGGCGCGTGGCTTATTGAATCGCCCGTGCTTGGCACCATTCCGCAGGTGCGGGCCGGGACGCTGTTCGCCATGGTGGGCGGCCGCGCCGAAGATCTGGTGCGCGGACGTGCCGTGCTGGAAAAGCTGACGCGCCGCATTTTGCACATGGGTCCGCACGGCGCCGGCTACGCTATGAAGCTCGCCGCCAATATCGGGCTCGGCGCCTACGTGCAGGCGATCGCGGAATCGCTGGCGCTCGGCGCCAAGCAGGGCCTCGCACTCGATCAGATGCTCGACGCGCTGTCAGAAAGCGCGACCGCGACCGGCTGGCTCAAGGCGAAGTCCGGCGTGCTGAAGGGCGAAGCCGGCGACATGACGCTCGACATTCGCACCTTGCGCAAGGACATCATGTCGGCGGTTGCGACCGGCGCGCTCAGCGGCGTGCCGATGCCGCTGTCGGCGGGCACGCTGGCGTCGCTGTCGGCCGCGGTCGACGGCGATTATGGCGCTGGCGATATTGCCGAACTGCCGAAGTTTTTCCGCGACGCCATGCTGCAGAATTTCTAAAAGGCCGCGCGAGACACATGAGCGAACCGGCCGCACCGATCAAGCCGTCTGCCGCAGACGTTCTCGCCTTCTGGCTTGCCGCCGGGCACAAGCGCTGGTTCGAGCATGACGACGCGTTCGATGCGGCGATCCGCGCGCGCTTCGCCGCGACTTATGAGGACGCCGCGGCGGGCCTGCTGAATAAATGGGAAGACGACCCGCAAGGCGCGCTTGCTCTCGTCATCGTGCTTGATCAATTCCCGCGCAACATGTTCCGCGGCAGCGAACGTTCGTTTGCCACCGACGCGCTCGCGCGCGCGACAGCCGAGCGAGCCATCACCAGAGGCTTCGACCAGAAGACTGCTATGCCGGAACGCGGCTTCTTCTATCTGCCGTTCGAACATTCGGAAGCGCTTGCGGACCAGGACCGCTCCGTGGCGCTGTTCGGTGCGACCGGCGACGCCGATTCGATGAAATGGGCCGAGTTGCACGCCGACATCATCCGGCGATTCGGCCGCTTCCCTCACCGCAACGCGTTGCTCGGCCGGAGTTCGACGCCCGAAGAGCAGGCGTTTCTGGACGCCGGCGGGTTCGCCGGCTGATCAACCCGGCGCCGGCTCAACGCCGGGCCATCACCAGCAGCAACACGCCGACGACCGCGATCCCGCCGCCGTAGTAGATCCATTGCGGTGCACCGACCATGAAGCTTTCGGCCGGATACGGAAAATACCGCGAGCCCTGGCCCATGAAGACAAGCCCGGACAGCAGCAGAATGACACCAAGGATGATCAGCAGCGTTCTGATGGCAAAAAGCTTTCTGCGTATCGCGCTGCCGGCCCTTTTACATGCGGATCGCTGCCGCCGCTAGTGGCCGCATCGGCTGGCGGTCTGCCCTACTGGGACCCCGATGACGAATAGTTCGGCATCGCGCCCGGCCCTTTATAGCTCCCGGGCGGCATGCCGCCATTGCCGTTAGCGCCACCGGATGCCTCGTTGTTGGGCCCGGCGTGGTACTGAAAATCTGATGCCGAGTAGGTTTGCATTGCGCCCGGCCCTTTGTAGCTGCCGGGCGGCATGCCGTTGTTGCCATTCGCGCCAGTGGCAGGACCGTTTTGCGCCATGGCCAACGATGTTGCGCCTGCGATCAAGGCGGCGGCCAGCGTCACAGTCTTTAGCGTGGTCATATGACTCTCCTCTTGCGCCCACGCTCACCCGAGATAACACAGAGAGCGATTCGCCGGCAGACCACTTTCTCGTTCTTAGTGCTAGTTCTTTATTGTTGGCGAAAATGTCAGCCGAGGTCGCAAGCACTCGCGGCCAGCGCCGCGCCGCTCAATGCGTCAGGCGAGATCAAATGCACGAGCCTCTTGGAGCATGTCGATCAATCCTTGATCTTCACTCCTCGGCTTCACGATGCTCTGATCGCCGCTGAGCCCTGAAATTTCGTCGTCTTGTCATCACGCCAGAAACGGATATCGAGTTTGTGGTCGCCAATCTGCAGATTGCATGAAAGCGGCGCCGGCCGCCCAGGCCTGCGGCACGTTGGCTCCGACATATTGCACCGGAAAGTTCATCTCATCCGGGGAAAGGCGGTGTAGAGTTCCGGCAGCTGATTGAGCAAGAATTGGCTTGCGGCCTTGCTGATGTCGTGAGCGATCTGCGCCGCCTCCGCTCCGAAGCCATAAAGCTTGAAACCCATGGCGATAATCGCATTGTCGTGCGGCCAGACCGATCCAGTCTGATAATTGTACGGATTGAACGCCGGATTGGTTGCGGCGAGGGTGCGGATGCCCCACCCGTCCACATGTCCGGCGCCATCAGGCGTTTTACGACCTTTTTAGCGCGCTCTGCGGGGACGATTCCGCACCACAGGCAATGGCCGGCATTTGAAGCGACGGTACGGACTTTGTTTTTCGCTCCGTCCAGCGCATAAACATAGAAGTCCATGTCATCGTCCCAAAACACCGCGTTGAAGCGTTCAAACAAGGCCGCCGCCTTGCCGCGCAGCTTACCCGCGCGGCCGCGATCATCGAGCGCATCGTATATCTCCGCCATGCGCATCCAGGTGCTATAGACGTAACCCTGGAGTTCACAGAGTGCCTTTGGCCCCTTGACCAGCGAGCCATCTGGATAGACGACGGCATCGCCGGAGTCCTTCCAACCCATGTTCTCGTAGCCGACGGGGGCGCTTTCGCCTTATTCATCACCTGTTTTGCTGTGTTCTGGCTGCAGGCATCTCCTTGGTCTCCGGCATGAACGCCCAACAGACCGCGAACCCGGCGGCAGCCACCCCCATGATGGCGTAGAACCCGACGCGGTTGCCGAAGCTCTGGGCGACATAGCCCGAGAGCGTGGTACTCAGTGCTGCGCCAATTCCGCTGAACGTCCCAACGACGCCCTGCGCGAGATTGAAGCGCCCTGAACCCTTGGTGACGTCGGCGATGATGACCGGCGTCAGCACGCCCATTGCAGCGCCACTCACGCCATCGAGCAGTTGGGCCGCGACAAGCCAGCTTGTATTGTGAGTAAACGCAAAACACGCGGCGCGGATCGGCAGCGCACCCAAACCGATCATCAAGAGTGGCCGGCGCCCCCAGCTTCTCGCTTTACGCCCTACCCACGGAGCCAGAGCAGCAACGACGATCTGCGGTACAAAAATCAGCGCTGAAAGGACAAGAGACGATCCAGGAACTCGCCCTAATTCCTCGCTCACGAGCGGCAACGCCGAAGCATTGGCCAACTGAAACAGGACGACGCATGCTGCAAAGATGAGCAGACGGGAATTCGTCAGGATGAGGCTGCGGGACAGCCTAGGGGGCCGGGATGGATGATAGCTGCCCGGTGGAGCACCGCACGCTCTTGCGAAATGCACATCGTCGCCGCGGATTCCGGCAAGAGCAGCCAACGTCGGTACCGCCAATGCGGCGCTCGCGAAAAAGATGGCTCGATTAGAGAACGCATAACCGAGGAAACCCATCAAGCCTGCAGCAACAAAGCCGCCGATCGCTGCAAACCGCTGATTTCGCCCCAGTCGTTCGGGCAGCCCCTCATTTCCGACCAGACCGAGGCTGATCGCCGCAACGGCGGGCCCGATAAACCCGCCGGTTATTCCCGAAAGTATTTCGGCGATGAGTGCAGGCGTAAAGCGTGGCCAAAGCCCCAACATCACGGCAGCCCACGCGACCATTGAGATGCCGAGCGCAAATACCAACCGCTTCGATCGAAGGGAATCCAACAATTCTCCGGTCGGCACCTGGACTGCTAATCCGACAAGACCGCTGGCGGTCAGGATGAATCCGATCTCGGCTTGGCTCCAACCCCCGCCCGCCAGATACAGGGCGACGAAGGGGCCAAATCCAGTCAATACTCCGGCAAGGAAAAAATTGAGCCAATCCAGTCCGCGCAAGCTCCGTTCAGAGACGCGGCTCTCAGCTGGAACCAGGAGAATCGACTCTGCGGTCGTCATTGGAGCGTCCACGGCACGCGACACCGGACGGCATCGATTAGGTTTCACGCGAGCGTTACACGCTCGCTGATTTTTGCGGAGGTGCCGAGCAGCCGGATGATCTCATCGGCGACCTCACCGGCTGATCGCTCGACATCAACAGTAAGCGGGTCTTCGTCGGGATCGGGTACTTCAAGGGTATCGATCTGGCTTCGCATCAGACTCGCCGCCATGAAATGGCCGTTCCGCCCGGCCAAGTGCGTGGCGACGAGATCTCGACCGCCGCGCAGATACACTAAGCGCACTTCAGGCCGATCACCGATAATGACTTGGCGATACGATCGCTTCAGCGCGGAACAGGTGATGATCCCTGGCTGCTTTTTGGCGCGCTGGGCATCGATCCAAGCAGCCACGCGCTCGAGCCAAGGCTGGCGGTCCGCATCGGTCAATGGAATTCCGGCATGCAGCTTGGCGACATTCACCTCAGGATGAAGCGCATCGCCTTCTTCAAACGGCCAACCAAGCCTCGCGGCCAGTGCTTCGGCGATCGTCGACTTGCCGACCCCCGACACGCCCATGATGACGAGGACCGGCGGACTGCCCCGATGTGCACGCGCACTATCGAGCCGGTGGACGCCGGATGCATCGGCGACGAAGACCGGGTCGGCGCGGCCGATGAAAAGCCCGCTTTCCACGACTCCGACAACGCGCCGGATGCGTTCGTCAAGGCGCGCCGGATCGGCAATGACGCCGAAATTGCAGTCGAGGATACGGTTGCCGCTCTCGGTGACGAAGGGTTCGCCGGCGGGCGATAATCGCAGTCGCGCCGAGGCGCCGAGCGCCTCAAGGGCCAACCGGGTGGGCTCAAGCCCGAACGCGACAACCTCAACAGGGACCGCGGCGCACGTGCCCAGTCGATCGACCAGCTTGGTCCCGTCGACAATAATCGCGAGGCGATGGCTCGCGGCAGCAACGATTTTCTCATGCAGCAAGGCGCCGCCCCGCCCCTTGATCAGATTGAGAGTGCCGCGTTCCACCTCGTCGGCGCCATCGATCGTAAGATCGAGCTGCCGGTGCTCGGAAAACGACGTCAGCGCAATGCCGGTTGCCGCCGCCTGGGTAGCCGTGCCTTGCGACGTGGGAACGGCGACAAAACGCAAACCTTGCTGATGACGCCGCGCCAGCGCCGCGATAGCAAAAGCAGCCGTTGAGCCGGTGCCGAGCCCGATCACCATGTCGGGCTCAACAAGTTGCACTGCGGCTTCGGCGGCAGCGCGTTTGAACGCGTCCCGCTCGGCCATGACCGCGGCGGCCGCGGTCATGGCCAGTGCCCCGCCGCCGCAGCGGCGCTCGCGCGAAGAGTGGTAATCGCGGCCGCGTAATCCCGGGCCCCGAAAATCGCCGATCCGGCTACGAAGGCAGTTGCGCCGGCAGCCGCCGCCAGTTCGGCGGTCACACTGTTCTCTCCTCCATCGACTTCGATCACTGGACGCAGCCCGCGCATGGCACACATCGCCCGCAGGCGGCGAATCTTGGGCAACATTTCGGGAAGAAAGGCTTGGCCGCCGAATCCCGGATTGACCGTCATCACCAGGACGACGTCGCACAGATGAAGGACATATTCTATGAGTTCGGGCGGGCTCGCCGGGTCCAGCACCACGCCTGCCTTCTTTCCGAGATCCCGGATTTGGCCCAAGATCCGATGCAGATGGATCGTTGAGCCGGGCTCGGCATGGATCAGCAGATGATCGGCGCCAGCTTTGGCAAAAGCGCTGAGATAGCGCTCCGGCTCGACGATCATCAGATGCACATTGATCGGCTTTGCGGTCGACCGCCGGATCGCGCCGAGCACGGCCGGCCCAATAGTGATATTGGGCACAAACCGGCCGTCCATGACGTCGACGTGAATCCAGTCGGCGCCGGCTTTGTCGACGGCCTGCACTTCGTCGCCCAGCCGCGTGAAATCGGCCGACAAAACAGACGGCGCGATGACGATCGACGGCGTCGCCGCGCGTGCGCCCGGCTTGTCGGCTTCAAGAACTGACAGTCGGTGCGACGTCATCTCCAGTGCAATCGATCAAGTTTGCAGTTGCGCTTCGGCCGCGGCACGATCGACGAACCAAAAAAGCTCGCCAACCGGACGGACGCGCGCCGCGGGGACTTGGCTGCCGCCGGCGCGGATCGTCCGCAGAATGGCCGCCTTCCCGTGTCCCGTGACCAGAAACGCGACACGCCGGCTGCTCTCGATCACCGGGTAAGTCATGGTGAGGCGAATCTCAGGCCGGCCGTGTGAAACGGCCGCCACCCACCGCTTGCGCTCGTTGAGGACCGGCTCTCCGGGCAACAGCGAGGCAGTATGGCCGTCTTCGCCGAGCCCAAGCAACGTCAGGTCGAACAGCGGGCGAGCAGGATCAAGCGTCGCGGCGCCGTAAGCCTGCTGGAGTGTTTGTTCATAACGCAGCGCAGCACTTTCCGGTGTCCCGTCGACCGGGGCGGGGTGAATGTTTTCCGGCGGCACAGGCACCTTGTCGAGCATCGCTTCGCGCGTCATCCGATAATTGCTGTCGGGATGATCGTACGGGACAAAGCGCTCATCGCCCCAATACCAGGAAACGCGCCGCCAAGGGAAACGGCCCTTGAATGCATCTGACGCGAGCAGCCCATACAAGGTTTTGGGCGTCGACCCTCCTGACAGCGACACCCGGAAAGAGCTTTTTGCGGCCAACGCCGCCTCGGCCATCCATTCAGCTACATGGCGCGCCAGCTCCAGTGGGTCCGGGAAAATCTCGATGCGGCCGCCTGCCTGGTTCATTGCGCGCCCTGACTGACGGTCCCGAGGACAAATCGTTCCATCGCTTTGGCAAACCCCTCGTCATTGTAGGAGTCCGTCACAGCCTTGGCCTGCGCCTTGACCTCGTCGGAGGCATTGCCCATCGCAATGCTGAGACCCGAGCGGTCGAACATCAGCACGTCATTGGGCTGATCGCCGATGGTGGCGATCTCTGCTGTCGGGATGCCCATATGGGCCGACAGGTAGTCCACAACGGCACCTTTGTTCGCGTCTTTGTTGGTGATGTCGAGATAATATGGCTGCGAGCGGTTGGCGGTCGCACGATGACCGAACATCGCCTGAGCGTCTCTTTCGCAGCGCTGGACTTTGGCGTGATCGTCGCTGATGCCGACGATCTTGGCAACCTGGTCCAGCCGATCATCGAGATCGGACACGACTGTGGGCTCGAATTTGACGGTCCACGCCTCGCGCGCAACGTGCGGAGCGTCGCGTTTGGTGATCAGCCAGTCGTTACCGCGGTAGATCCAGGCATCGAGACCATGAGCGCGGATGAGATCGATCGCTCGCCGCGCAACGTCGGCAGGCACGGTCCTTTGCGCAAGAATCGTAAGATCCCTTTCGACGAAAAGACCGCCGTTGAAGCCTGCAATCGGCGTGTCGAGATCGAGTGGATCGAACAACATTCCCATGCCGCGCGGCGGCCGGCCGCTGGTGATCGCGAAGCGTATTCCGGCGCGCTGCAATTCCTTCACGGCTTCGCGGGCGCGGCGCGTCAGTATTTTTTCCTCCGTGACAAGGGTGCCGTCGACGTCTGCCAGCACGAGCGAGATTTTCTTCTCGGGCATCAGACCCTCGTTATGCGCGGTCAAACGAGTGATCGCCAGGCGCGGCCATAGCGCTCCAGCAGGGCGTCAGCCGCGGAGGGGCCGCCCGTGCCGGCCACATAGTTCGGGAAATCGCGCGGCGGATTGTTCGCCCAGGCGTCAAGAATAGGCTCCACCGCCTGCCAGCCGAGTTCGACGTTATCAGCACGCTGAAACAGCGTCGCATCGCCGATCATGCAGTCGAAGATCAGCGTCTCGTATCCGGTGCTGGGTGCGACCTGGAAAAAGTCCTTGTAAGCGAAATTCATGCTGACAGGCCTGAGCTGCACCGATCGTCCGGGCCGCTTCGCGGTGAATTCGAGCGCGATGCCCTCATCGGGTTGAATGCGGATAATCATCCAATTCGGACGCATGTGCTTGACATAGGTACCGCGGAACAGCGCATAGGGCGCCTGATGAAAGCGGATGGCTATCTCGGTGCAGCGACGGCACATGGATTTTCCGGTCCTCAAATAGAACGGCACTCCGGCCCAGCGCCAGCTGTCGATCTTCAGTTCGCACGCGAAGAATGTCTCGGTATTCGAGTTCCGCGCCACGTCGGGCTCGCGGCGATAGGCCTGAACCGGCTTGCCGAGCACTGTTCCTGCGCCGTACTGGCCGCGCACCGCGTCGGCCAGCGCTTGCTCCGGCAACAGCGGCTCGATGGCTTGGATCACCTCGGCTTTCTTCGAACGGACTGCCTCGGCCGCAAACGACGTCGGCGGCTCCATGGCGGTCAGGGCCAGGAGCTGAAACATGTGATTCGGCACCATGTCGCGCAGTGCGCCCGTCTTTTCATAAAACTTTCCGCGCCGCTCGACGCCGACGGTCTCTGCAGCCGTAATCTGAACGTGATCGATGTGCTGGCGGTTCCACACCGGCTCGAAGAATCCGTTGGCGAAGCGCAGCGCCATGATGTTCTGCACCGTTTCC
>Ga0335078_10010595_pt1 | contig 13652 bp, 7 predicted proteins | sample Lox_Sample_32_FD_206711 | JGI IMG/M metagenome (GOLD analysis project Ga0335078, IMG submission 206711) | Soil microbial communities from Loxahatchee National Wildlife Refuge, Florida, United States - Lox_Sample_3.2 | ecosystem: Environmental > Terrestrial > Soil > Wetlands | place: USA: Florida...
GCTCGGCGTGCCGGCACATAGCAGGCAATCAAAGAAACAAGGAACAACAAGCCCGCAACGCCGACGAAGATGAAGGGGTCGCGTGCCGTAACCCCCGATAACATCGGGCTCACCAGCCTTCCCATAACCAACGCCGCCGCAATTCCGCTCAACACTCCCCAGAGCGCTAAACGCATTCCCTGGCCCAGAACCAGCTTCAGAATGTGTTGTGGGGTCGCACCCAGCGCGCGACGCAGGCCGATCTCCTGCGTTCGCCCGGTCACCATGTACGCCATCACGCCGTACGTTCCCAAGGTTCCGAGCAGCAAAGCAATTCCCGCCAGACCCGAGAGCAGCAGGACCGCGAGCTTGCGAGGAGCGACGCGCGTGCTGACTATGTCCTGGAGGGTTTCGAAGTTGTACAGAGCCAGATCCCGGTCGACTGAGTGCAGTGCAGTTCGCAGTGCCGGGGTCAGCGAGGCGGGGTCCGAATTCGATAGGACGACCAGGCTGCCGACGCTGTTCGGATACTGCCGGTACGGGATATAAACCACCGGCAGCGCGGGTACACCGGCGACGTCATTTTCCACGTGGTGGATCACGCCGACGATGGCAGCCGAGAAGGACTGAGTGCCCGGCTCCGCCGTCAGCTCGATCGTAAGGCGCTTGCCAATGGCGCTCTCGCCCGGCCAATACTGCTTAGCCAGAAGCTCATCGACTACGCACACATTGGCGGAGCGTTCGTCGTCCGCCGGGCTGAGGTAACGTCCTTCCAGAAGACGGATCCGCATGGCCTCCAGGAAGCCAGGAGCAACTGACGAGGCTTCGGTCAGAGGTTGCTGGCCCGCGGCGGGCCGAGGTTGACCGTCAACCGAAAATGGCATCTCGAATGGCATGCGAAGAGGCGGACTCTTGAAGCCCACGGCCTGCACCCCGTGCACTGCAGCGACCTTGCCGAGGAAGTGTTCCATCAGCGCGATCCTCTTCGCCGGCTTCCTGTACTTTGGCGGCGACAAGTTCAGGGTCGCCGTCAACACGCCATCGGCCTGGAAGCCGCGATCCCCCTGCAACACATGCAGCAGGCTCTTGATCATCAGGCCCGCCGCCACCAGCAGCACGACGGACAAGGCCAGTTGTGCCGTTACCAGCAGGCCGCGGACGCGCATGTGTCCCAGGCTGGTGCCCGTGCTGCGCTTGTTCTCCTTCAGCAGCTCGTTCGGGTCGGCACGATAGGCGGCAAGAGCCGGGAATACACCGAAGGCAACGCCGGCGAGCAACGATATCGCGAGGCTGAACAGGAGCACGGAACGATCGATCGCGATTTCGTCAAAGCGAGGAATCAGGCTGGGTGGAAGATGGGCCAGCGTCGCGGACATGGCCGCGGTTGCGGCATAGGCAACGATCAGCCCGGCAGCTCCGCCGATCAGCGCCAGCAGAATGCTCTCGCACAAGAATTGCCGGGCGAGCCGGCCGGCGCCTGCTCCCAGCGCGCTGCGGATGGCAATCTCCTGGCGTCGCACCACGGCGAGCGAAGTCAGCATATTCGCGATGTTGGCGCACGCGATAAGCAGGACGATCGCCACCGCTGCCGAGAGCAGCAGCAAAGGCCGCTGCAGGTCGCCCACTTCCTGGTCGAGCAGAGGCCATACCGCAGCGCTATTGCCGGCGTTGGTTTTGGGATATCGTTGCGCCAGCTTGGCGGCGATGGTTTGCATCTCCGCTCGCGCCTGTTCAATGCTAACGCCGGGCTTCAGCCGGCCGTAGGCGTAGATCCCACGATGATCGTCCCGGCGCGCCGCGCCTCCAATGCTGTCTTCCAGGCGGCCCAGCGAGGTATACACATCAGCCCCGGATTGGAAAATCACGTGAAGTCCACGATCGGGAACCACCCCAATGACGGTGAACGGCTCGCCGTTCAGCTTCAGCTGCATGTCCAGGACTCGAGGATCGCGGGCGAACTCGCGGGTCCAGAAGCTTTCTGCGAGCATGACCACGCGCGGCGCTCCGACCTTGTCCTCGTCCGCGGTGAGGAAACGCCCGAGCAACGGCTTGACGCCCAGCGTCGGCAAGAAGTCGGCAGAGATGTCCTTCGCATTGAGCCGCTGCGCATCGCCGCGTCCGGTAAGATCGGACGTGTCGCGTCGCGACGCTCCCATGCTGCTGAAGACGGTATTCATCGCCCGCCAGTCAGCCAGGTTGGCCATCGAGAAGTACATCTCCGGAATGTCGCGCGATGCCTCCGACACGAAGACCAGGCGCTCGGGTTCAGGAAAGGGGAGGGGGCGCAGCAAGACGGCATGGGTGACCGAGAAAATGGCGGTGTTGGCCCCGATCCCAATCGCGAGCGTCAGAATGATGACCGCGCTGAAGCCGCGGTTGCTGCGCAGCATGCGCAGTCCAAAGCGGATGTCCTGCACAAGCCGGTCCCACCAGAGCCAGCGGCCCGACTCGTAACAAGACTCCTCAACCAGGGCAACATTGCCAAAGGCACGCAGCGCACCTTCGCGCGCTTCTTCATCGCTCAGCCCCTGCTCTCGCAGTTCGTCGATTTCCAACTGCAGGTGGGCTTCAATCTCGGCGGAGAGTTCGTCCGGTTTGCGCTTGGGTCCCAGCATGGCGTCAGGTCTCCTCCGCCTCGGGACCCAGAATTCTCCCAATCGCCGCGACCAGCCGCTTCCACCTGGCGGTTTCCGCGCCCAACTGCCGGCGACCGGCAGCGGTCAGCGAATAGAAGCGCGCCTTGCGATTGTTGGAAGAGGTGCCCCACTTCGCCGAAATCCAGCCGCGCTGCTCCAGGCGCTGGAGAGCCGGATAGAGGGCTCCATGCTCCACCAGCAGTTCTTCTTGTGAGGTTCGCTGCACGGCGCGCGCAATGCCTTGCCCGTGCTGCGGCCCAAGAATCAGGGTCCGCAGGATGAGTAAATCCAGAGTGCCCTGCAGTAGCTCGAGACGTTCCGTGTTTTTTCGGGTCGACATTTCACCCGAGTATCCTCGCATTCGGGTAAGATGTCAACCCAAAAAAGCCATCTATACAGCTGTTTTGGCTTTGGGCTAGTGCATGAAGTCGGCAGAATAGAAGGGCGCCGGAAACGCCCCCTTCTGGGACATTAATTCAAAATGGCTGGCCCTGCGCGTTTTTCAGGATGCGTTGGTGTTCGGCGAGCCTGTTCAGCAGTTCGATGTGACGCCTGCCGGTTAACCGATTAACTAAATAGTGCGCCAGGAAGTCGACCCCGTGAGCATCCTTCCATCATCCATTGCGGGCTTTGGGAGTGTCGAAACTCGTCTAGTCTTTTTCTTTTGTGAACCACTGCTCAAACCACTGCAGCGTTCGAAGGGTGTAGTCGCGCGCATCGACAGGCCGGTAGAACAGGTGCCCTTCGTTGGGATAAACCACCATTCGGGTCGGGACCTTCATCGTTTCGAGAGCGTGGTACCACTCGATCGATTGCTCCATCGGTACTTCGCCATCACGGTCGCCCACCAGTATCAGCGTCGGTGTCTTCACGTTTTTCACGAAGTGAATCGGATCTGACTTCTGATATACCGCGGGATCGTCGTACACAGACGCGCCGAAGAACGGGATCATCCACTCGTCAATATCATTCAAGCCGTAGTAGCTCAGCCAGTCGGACAGGCCAGCCCCTGCAACCGCTGCCGTGAACCGGTGGCTTTGTGTCGGCGCCCACATGGCCATGTAGCCGCCGTAACTGTGTCCCCTGATGCCTAACCTCTTTGTGTCGATTGGAAGGTCCTTGATCATCGCGTCCACGCCGGCCATGATGTCGCGATAGTCGCCTCCTCCGAAGTCCTTCACGTTTCCTTGCGTAAAGGCTTCTCCTTGACCGTAACTGCCTCGCGGATTCGGACAAAGGACGAACCATTCCATCAGCGAAGCAGCCCTCATGTCACTCATGCCGCCCTGATTCCACTTCGACGTGCATGCCCAGGCGGGTCCCCCGTGTACGTTCACAATCAGTGGATACTTTTTGCCAGGGTCGAAATCCTTTGGGAACATCAGCCATCCTTGAACGCGAGTGTCTCCGTTCATCCAGTGCACGTTGCGGCTCTTTCCCCAGTTGGCCTTGACGCCTTGGTTCAGATGTGTGATCTGCTTCCATGTACCCATAGGCCCGGCCCACACTTCGGGCGGGGTGGTCGACGACTGCCGCACGACTGCACTCAGCGATCCATCGCGCGCAAACGAAGCCGATGGAACCCACGCGTCGGTGCTGGTGGCTATCATTTCTTCCCCAGTCCACGCCCAACTCGACATGCCATGATCGGCTGCGGTGACGACTCCGTAGCCCGAGTTTCCGTCGACATTCGCCACGATACTGATGCCGCCCGACGTCGTCCAGGCTATTGACGATGGTGACGCCTTAACGCCCGGTGTCAGGTTGCGCGCCGCGCCACCCTCTATCGGCACCACTTGGACATCTCCTCCTGTCAGCCCTTCATCGCTCATCAGCCCCTCGATGAACGCGACGAATTTTCCGTCGGGGGAAATATGTGGATCAGTGATTTGCCACTTCGGCTTGTAAATCTCCTGCAACTTGCCGTTGTCTTCGCTGACCGTGTACAGGCGTGCGATCCACCAGTTGTTGTCACCCGAGCCGTGGGCGGCAATCGCTACCCATCCTTTGGAATCCTGCATCCAGTCGTATTCATAAACGTAAACATCCGGCGGCGTGATCTGCTTGACACTCGCCGTGGCCAGATCGACCACCGCAATCCGCTGCTCGAATATCTTGTCACCGACCACGCCTGCTAGCGGCGTCATCGGCTGCAGCGGACCGGCAACGCGCGGAATACCCTCGATATAGAGGACGGCGACCTTGCTCCCATCCGGCGAATAGTGTGGCGTCTGGGCGTAGCCCTTGAAATCGGCTAGTTTCGTGAGGCCGCTGCCATCGGGCGACGCAGTCCAAAGTTGTGACGCCGGCACGTCTCCGTTCAGATCGCCAAGCCATGTGATATGGCGGCTATCGGCAGACCACGCGACATCGCGCGCGGACATTTCTTTGTCGGCGGCTATTCGCTTTGCCGTTCCATCATTCACGGCCGCCACCGAGAGTTGGCCCTCGACGATATACGCGACCTGAGTTCCGTCGGGGGAGATCGCAACCTGGTCGATTCCTTTAGCGGACGGCAAGGAATCCAGAACGCCGGCCGCGCGGTCCTGAGCGGCCGCCGTTATGCTCAGCATTAAGAGGAACAGCAGGATGAAGATGGATCTTGGAGGCTGCATGGTGGGGATGAAGTATACACAATGCCCCACTAAGGACAACAACAATTCAACCGTCTGGCTCGACCCCTGTCTCCTAAAAACGATAAACGCGCGCTGATGATCAGATTGGTGGCCCCGGCACGCCCGTGAGTCTCACGTTTCTTGCCGACCACTACCAGGATGCGAAGCTCTGTGCCTTCGCTCGGGCCTATCAGCAAGCCACGGGTTTCCAGAAGCTTCACCCAACGCTGCCCAGCTAAGGCAAAACGGAGTTCCTACCCCGCCCTCATAACGATGAGAAAGCAACAGTCAGGCTCAGCAGTTTTGGACCCAACAAAGAAGAACGGCAGGTAGTCGGCCTGCCGTGAGTAGTTGATTTATAAAAGCTTCTTGGTTGCGGGGGGTGGATTTGAACCACCGACCTTTGGGTTATGAGCCCAACGAGCTACCAGACTGCTCCACCCCGCACTTCGATCATATCGTTATGTGAACATCCGGTCAAACTACGTCGCCGCGCCAAAGGCGATGAGGTTCGCCTCTGCGAACGCGGGATCTGACACCTGACTATGCATGTGAGCATCGGGTGAAAGTCGCACTTGCCGCGCAATGATGACGATTGTCCACGGCGCGAGCTTGTGATCTCAAACGCAATGACTTGCGGCACAAGATGCCGCGCGTTCTGTGCTGAGACTGAGCGATGCCGCAGATCGACATCGGATCTCACGTGCGGAATGCGCTCCTGTTATGCTCGGGCGACGGTGGTTATCTCACGTGCTGGTTCTCATGCGAGGTGCGACGTGTGGCAGATTCATCCCTGGCTGGCCATTGGAGTAGCGGCATCGACTGCGGCAACGGATGCGGTTTACGTGATGTTCAGCGCGGCGGTGGCGTCGCGCCGGAGGGTGCCGGCGGCGACGTGGAGCAGCGTGTGGTATCTGCTGTCGGCATTTGCCGTGATCAGCTACACGCGAAACTGGGTGTACGTATGCTTTGCCGCGCTGGGGTCGTGGATTGGAGCGTACTTGTCGATGAGCTTTCTGAAGCGCGGTGCCGGAGAAATCGATCATCGGGAACCGAAGACGTCGGGATGAGGCTTGGGTGGGCACTTGAGATGGCCACCCTGTCTCCAACGTCAGCAGACAGGGGTGGGGCACCCGACACACCCACCCTGTCTCCAAAATCGGAGACAGGGGTGGGGCACCCGAACGTGAATCGCAGGCGGAATCGAGCGCCCCGGTTAGGCCAATAGGAAGGCCGCTCACATCTCTAGCCGAAAAGATCCCAAACGATTTCAGTAATGGAATCGATAGCGAAACTCGCCGTAGATCTGGCGAGGTTCGTTCCAATGAAATCCTCCGAAGGTCAGGCTGTTGTCGATCTGCACGCGCAGGTTAGCGACGTTCAGCGCCGTGACCGACACCGCATATTTGCCCTCCGAGAAGCTCTTTCCCAAAGACAAATCAACGGTGGTGTGGCTGGGCAGATACGGTCCGGAGTATTGCGAGAGCGGAGTGCCGTACAAGCCATTGGTGAATCCCGATCCGTAGTACACATTGCCGGATGCGTAACTGTGCCATGGCAGGCTGGCATTGGCGCCAACGTTCAACGTATTGCGCTGATCATGGTCGGCCGGTGAATATCCCGGCGGTATGTAGAGCGGGCAGGTCTGGTCATTGGGATCCGGGCAGATGAGTCCGCCATTAATGGGCGAAGTGTTCTGGACAATCTGGTTGGCATACACCAGGTGGACCTGCATACGATTCCACAACATGGGCGAGCGCAGCATGGCGTCCCAGCCCTGAATCAGCGCGCGATACCAGGTGATGGGCCAGAACAGGTTGGAGTTTCCAATATTGTTGTGATCAAGCCAGTTGCTGGCGTTGGTCTGATAGTTGTCGATCTCTAAATTCCAGCCGCGATACGGAATGATAACGCTGGCCAGCCACTGCTTGTCACGCTCACCTAACAGGGGGGCGAAGGTAAAGTCCTGGCTGTTGGCAAATCCCAGAAGCGGACCGGTGGCGGTGACCAGCGGCGGCGGCTGATAGAAGTGGCCATAGAAGGCGCGCAGGACCCAATTAAGTTTTGGGACGCGAAGGGCAACGCCGACCCGCGGATCGGCCTGATTTTCCGCGATGGAGGAACGAAATTCCGTGCCGCGCAGTCCGGCGATGATGGTCAGCCATTTCGTCGCGTTGAAGCGGTCGCTGATGAACTGCTCGGCCACGCCGCCGTTCACGCCGATGGACGACGGCGGAAAATTCTGCGTGCCGTCGGTGAAGACGTTGTCGAAATAGTTGGACTGGTGCTGGAAGAAGCCGTAGACGCCGACTTCCAGGTCGTTCTTGGGCAGGCTCTTGTTGAGGACTCCCTGAAAGCCGACATAGTTGGCTTGCAGATTGACGTTAGTGCTGACGGGATAGTCGTCGGGACTGCCTTCGTAATGCGCTGCGTTGTAATGGTAGAAGGGCGAGAGTGTGAGCAGCGTGCTGGGATCGAAGGTGTGCACCCAGGAAAAGATCGCATAGGCGTCCGGCTCGCGCTCAGCGTCGTGCAGTCCATAGGTGGGAACCGAACCCGACTGCTCCAGAATCTGGTTGCCGACGGAGTTAGGATCGGGATCGACAGGGATCTGGTAATAATCCTGGCGCAGCGAGCCGACGAAGCGGAACTGGTTGTTGGAATCGCGATTGTAGATGAGCGACGCGAAGCCGCCGTAGCCGTTCTCAGCGTCGTTGTAAACCTGCGGAATCGGGGTTTGCAGACCGTAGTTGCTACGGTTCCCATTGACGCTGGCATAGTAGGCAAATCGTTGCGTGTGGCCGCCGCAACTGAGCTGGTCGTCGGTCTGATAGAAATTTCCCGCGGTGATCACCAGACTGCACTCGCGATTGCGCTCGAAGCCGGTGCGTGGCGCGATATTAAACATTCCGTAAGTACGATCTCCGTAGGTGGCGTCGTAGCCGCCCTGCAGCACTTCGAGGTAGTCGATGTCCTTGGGATCGATTTGCGGGCCGAGATTGGCGGCGATGTTGGTATTGGGGATGGAGACGCCGTCCAGCAGCCACTGCACCTGGTGGCCACCCATCATGTGCAGCATGTCGTGCGCCACATAGGTTGCGGGCACGTAGTCGGTGATCATCTCCACGCCGTTGGTGCGATCGGCACCGGGAGTTTGCTGGATGTCTTTGCGATTCAGCATAGTGGTCGGCGTGACCGTGTCCATGGGCGCAGCAACCGGCGCTCCCGAAACCTGGACGTTTTCGTGAGCGCCGGCAAGCGCCAATTGGAAGTGCAGTACCGGACTGGTGTCGGATTGTACGATCACATCTTGTTGCGTCTCCAAGAATCCTTGCGACGTGACCGTGACCGTGTAGGTGCCGATAGGAACGGTGCGGAACTCAAACCCGCCATCAGTGCCGGTGTCGAGCGACTGCGTCCAGTCGGAAGTTTGCGCCTTTAACGTGATGTGTGCGCTTTGCACGGGGCGGTGTTGCGGGTCATGCACTACGCCGCGTACGGAGCCGAAGATGGTGGCCGCCACAGAATAGAAAGCAGGGAAGGCGGCCATTGCGGCCAGCAGAATTGCCATCACCGACCAGGACCATCGTTTAGGCATAACTCGTTTCATGCGGCTCTCTCCCATCGCCTTGCTGCGAGTTGCTCCTACGCATCGCGCGTTACCCAACGTCGGGTGCGTGGCGCTTGAGTGCAAGACCTCACCAGTGAGATATCAGCCTGCCGGCGACCAGTGCCGCGTCAGCAGGCAGCTGCTTCACCGTTCCAACGGAGCATCTTGGTGAATGTGAGGATTACGCGAGAGGAGGGCCGCGCTTCTGAGCGTTGCCGATAACCTGACGCGCTACGTCAGGCGAGTCGTAGCTGACGGAACGCCGCCAGTACAGCGTAAAGAAGAACGGATTTGCGGAAGCGCGTAGTGCGGTTTCTGAGTGCGATACCAGCGGGACGGAATGCTGGAAGGGACAGCAGGGCACGGTGGAACGGAATCCGTCGGGGCCCGCAGAAGCGCCGCAATGATGTTGTCCGCCACGACGGCAGCAGGCCGGGACATTTTGCTTCGCCTGCACGAACGGCTGGGCGAATGTCCCGATCAGAACCGCAAGCAGCAAACTGGCAAGCGACCGGCGCATGAGCAGGAGGATTTTACTACATCACAGGGTTTTGTGACCCCGCGCACATCCTGACGTGAACTAAGCTTGAAGTATTATCGGCCCCGTAGAAAGTCACCCATTGCAGGTCTGGTTCGGGACAGCGCGGGACGCTCGCTCCAGACATTACAATGGAACCGTCATACCAAGAACTGTGACGCTAATCCAGCGTCCGCCGGAGAAATCGTGTGCGCTACGTAATCGTGCTTCTTGCCGTGCTTGGCATCGTGGTGTCGTCGCTCGCGCTGAAGGTTCACTACGACGATCCCGGTAAGGAACCATGCAGCATCAACGACAAGTGGGACTGCGGCGTGGTCAATCACAGCCCTTACGCGATGATTCACGGCGTGCCGGTTGCGACCATCGGCATTATCGGTTATGTGCTGATCGCAGCACTGGGGTTTGCGCGACAGCGCGCGCTCCTTCTGGTCTCGACGCTGGCCGGGCTCGCCTTTGCGCTGTATCTCACCAATATTGAAGCCCACGTGCTCGACGTGTATTGCCTCTACTGCGTAATCTCGCAGGGCATCATTGCTGTGCTGGCGCTGCTGTCGATTGGCTGGATGGTGTCGTCGATGCGGCGCGCACGAACCGCGTAAAGGGTCAGGTTGCTTACGCCGCCTGATGTGCCGTCTCCACCCGATTGCGGCCGTTGTGCTTGGCTTCGTAGAGTGCCGTATCAGCGGTTTGAATCAGCTTTTCGATGGAGCATTCGCCCGACGAGTCGCTGGTCGCGACGCCGATGCTGACCGTCAGGGAGACGGAAGCGTCGGAAGTGCGAATCGGCAATGACGAGACGGCCAGCCGCAAGCGCTCGGCGAACTGATGCGGGCCCTCCGACTCCAGATCCGTCGCGGCAACGATAAACTCCTCACCTCCATAACGTCCCACAATGTCGTACAGACGAACCGCGGCGCTCAGCCGCTGTGCGACCTCATGCAGAATTGCGTCGCCCGCAAGATGACCGAAGCCGTCGTTGACGTGCTTGAAGTGATCGAGGTCGATGAGGAAAAGCGAGAGCGGCGTGGCTTTGCGCTGAGCGCGTTCGGCTTCAGCGTGCAGCAGCTCAAACAGCGCCCCGCGATTCCAGATGCCGGTGAGCGGATCGTGGGTCGCCTGAAAACGCAACGCGTCCTGTGCGGCGAGCAGCCGATCCTGCAGCCTGATCATGCGCTCGCCCACGTGCATGCGAGCGAAGAATTCGTAGACATTGAAAGGCTTGGTGAGATAGTCGTCAGCGCCGGCCTCGAGTCCTTCCACAATGTCGGCAGTCGTGTGCTTGGCAGTCAGCAGCAGGATGTACTGATAGCGCTCGCGCGGAGCAGCGCGCAGGCGGCGGCAGACCTCGGGACCGAGAAGCCCGGGCATCATCCAGTCGAGAACCAGCAGCCGCGGGGCGTCGGGCGAAGTGGCGTCGGCCAGCGCCTGCAGGCCATCGCTGACCAGTTGCACGGGGTAGCCTTTGCGCGTCAGAAACCGTTGCAGCGCGCGCCGGTACAGCGGATCGTCCTCAGCCACCAGCACGCGGCTTGGGGCGTTGTCATCGTCCTTGGCGTGCGGCGCGGGGGCCTGGGCCGCGTCTTCAGTGAGGGCCGTTGGCATCGTTCGGTTCTCCCGCCGAAGGGACCATCAACTGGCGCAGCGCTTCGATGTAGGCCATAAGCTGCGCCACCAGATCGCCCGCGCGCGCCGCATCTCGGGCGGCACTGGCCTGCTCGACCGCCAGCGCCAGCGACTCGCCGTGCGCCGCGCCCAAGTAACTGAGACTGCCCTTAAGCGAATGTGCGGCCTCCCGCAAGGTAGCGAAATCCTTCTGCGAAAGCGACTGCGTAAGGCGCGCGGCAAACTTGGGGTACTCCTCAAAGAAGATAGTGATCAGCTCGACCAGCAGCGGCTCGTCGCCTCCCACTCGTTCCAGCGCAGCGGCATAGTCCCAACCCGCGGACATAAGGATTCCGGCAGCAGCTCCCCAGGCGTCTCTGTCCGACGGCAGCGACAGAATCGGAGAATGTGACTCGCTATGGTTATCGGCGAACAGGGAGTCGGTCTTGAATGAGCGGATCATGACCAGGTTGACGGTAAAGCGTCGGCGAGCTCCGCGGTCAATGCCCATTCGATAGCGCGCATGGTTTCGCTGCTCAGCTTCTTTCCCGCGCTGGTGATGTAGAACACGTCGTGCGCGACCGGGCCTTCAGTATCGACGAGCGCAACTTCGATGCTGCAATGTTCGTTGCTCAGAGCCGAGCTGATGGTATGAAGCAGTCCGGGCCGATCCTGCGTGACCACTTCGAGCAGCGTGTTGCGTTGCGAGCATTCGTCGTCGAAGCGCAGATGCGTCTCAACGGTGAGCTTGAACGGCTGTCGATCGGCCTTGAGGCGCGATTCCAGCAGCGGTTCCAGCGGCGCTTCGCTCATCAGAATCTCGCGTACCGATCGCTTGAAGCGTTCCCGCTCGGGAGGATTCAGCTCCAGCGTGCGGAAGCGGTCTTTGAAGCAGAAGACATCGACGACCACGCCTGCCCGATTGGAGAAGGCAGCGGCTTTGGTGATATCCATACCCCAGGCGTAAAGAATTCCGGCCAACGTGCAGAAGAGGCCGTCACGATCCGAGGTGACCACAGTCAGCTCATGTTGGCCACTGACCGCCCGCAAGCCAAGTTGAACTGGCTCTGCCGACAAGCGTCCTGCCAGCAGGAAGTGCTCGGCAACTTCGTCGGGTGTGTGTGAAAGCACATAACGCTGGGGCAGGCCATCGAGAAACTTCAGCATCGCGGACCGGCGCTCCGGCAACATGCTGATAATCTTTTCGATCGCTTCCGTTGAAACGTCCGCGTCGAGGCGCTCGGAATCGGCGCTCCGATCGAAGTACCCGGCGGTGCGCGTGTAGAGTCGCCACAGATTCTCGGCCTTCCATGGCGTCAGCGCCTCGGGATTTACGGCCTTGATATCGGCGAGCGTCATCAGGGTGAGCATCTTCAGTCGCTCCGGCGTGCCGATTTTCGTTGCCAGTTCGCGAATGGTCGCAAGATCGTAAATATCGCGGCGGCGAAGCGTTGCCGAAAGCTCGAGATGGCTGGCGACCAGGAAGCAGACAATTTCAGCATCGTCTTCCGAAAGCTGCATGCGCTTAACAGCGGCGGACGCCAATTGCAGGCTGCCGTGAATGTGGTCCGCGCCTTCCAGGCCTTTGCCGGTGTCGTGCAGCAACAGCGCGAGGAAGAGCAGCTCGGGATGCTCCAGCTCCGACATCAGCTCGGCGAACGGTTGCAGCGCAGCTTCCTTCTCCGTCTTCAGCCGATGCAGGACATCGATCGCCATGAACGTATGCTCGTCGACGGTATAGCGATGATAAAGATCGCGGAGCACGAGCAGATCGATAGTCTCGAATTCGGGAAGCGCGCCTGTCAGCAGATTCAGCGAGTGCATGGAACGCAAGGCGTCGGCCGCGTGAGATTGGGTGAGGATATCGCGCAGATGCTGCCACAGATACTGATCCTGGGGCATGGTTTCTGCCAGGCGCAGGTGAGCATCGTTGATACGGCGCTCAGCGTCAGGGCTCAAGCTGAAGCCATGTCGCGCGAGGAAGGCGAACAGCCGCAGGACCACTAAGGCTTCGCGCGCGTCAGCAGCCTGCTGAAAGAAAACACGGCCATCGACGACGGAGAATTCGCTGTTGGAGACGCGCGAGCGCCAATGCTGGAACGAGCGGTAGAGCGATGAACGCTCCTGCGAAATCTGGCCGAGCAGTTGCGAGCTGTTGCGATACACCGCTTTCGCGTGGCGAAAGTAAAGGCGCATCCATTCTCCAGGCGAGACCGGCCCCGATCCGGTGGCGATGCCGCGCGCCGCCATTTCCTCCTGCGCCGCCCAGGCGACGGTGTTGTCGTCGCGGCCGTGCCGATAGTGCAGGTAGCAGCGGCTGGAGGCGAGGAACTCCAGCGCGGCGAGCATCTCGCCGTGCGCGCCATTCTGCCGCACACTCACCAGATCGGGCTTGCGGCCCGAGGCGAGCGCGACGATCATCCCGGTCCATTGCGTAACGTGACAGTCGCGCAGCCCGCCGGGACCGTCTTTCACGTTCGGCTCGAGATGGAAGATAGTATTTCCGAAGCGCTGCCGCCGGGTTTGTGTCAGCTCGGAGAGCTGCTGCAAAAGGCCATCGGATTCGCGGGCGATCAGTTGCGGCAGCGTCTTGCCATGCAGTCGCTCGAACAGCATTTGATCGCCGGCAAGAAAGCGGCAATCGAGAAGCGACAGGGTGAACTCGAGATTGT